>Ga0164294_10000162_pt1 | contig 61974 bp, 53 predicted proteins | sample GEODES005metaG_FD_111479 | JGI IMG/M metagenome (GOLD analysis project Ga0164294, IMG submission 111479) | Oligotrophic lake water microbial communities from Sparkling Lake, Wisconsin, USA - GEODES005 metaG | ecosystem: Environmental > Aquatic > Freshwater > Lake | place: USA: Sparkling Lake... | reverse complement strand
GGAGCGAGCGCAAGGTGGATGGTTGCTTCAGCGAGCGGGATGCGCCCCTCTGGCATTCCAATCAGTTGCACCGCATCCGCTGCGGCGACCGCGATGGTCAGGGCCGACGGGTCTGCAACGCCGATGTCTTCGGCCGCCGCGATTACCAAACGTCGAGCGATGAATCGGGGATCTTCACCCGCTTCGATCATGCGTGCCAGGTAATGAATCGCCGAATCGACATCACTGCCCCGAATTGATTTGATAAACGCACTGATGACGTCGTAGTGTTCGTCGCCCGCTCGGTCATATCTGAGCAGCGCTCGGTCGCTCGCTGCCGCCACCGTCTCAGCGGTGATTGTTCCACCCGTGCCGACGACGTTTGCCGAGGCTTCGAGTGTCGTCAGTGCGCGTCGGGCGTCACCGCTGGACAGGCGAACAAGGGAAGCGAGTGCTTCTGCGTCAACGGTGACAGCTTCGGCAAGGCCCTCCGGTGCTTCCACGGCGCGCGCGACAAGCGCAGCCACGTCGTCGTCGGCGAGGGGCCGGAGGGTGAGAAGAAGGGAGCGACTGAGAAGCGGGGTGATAATACTGAACGACGGGTTTTCCGTTGTCGCTGCAACCAGAGTAACCCAACCGTTTTCAACACCCGGAAGCAAAGCATCTTGCTGAGCCTTCGTGAAGCGATGGATCTCGTCGAGGAACAGGAGAGAGGGCGGTCCACCGTCACTAATTCGCGACAAGGCCGATTCCATAACCTCGCGTACGTCCTTGACACCCGCCGTGACAGCAGAAAGCTCCACAAAATGTCTGCTGGACGACCGCGCAATGACGTGTGCAATTGTGGTTTTGCCGGTTCCCGCGGGACCCCACAGGATTATCGAGACCCCGGTTACGCCCGAGGGCTCGGCAAGCTGGCGCAACGGTGAACCAGCTCCCAAAAGGTGAGATTGCCCGACAACCTCGTCAACAGATCGCGGGCGCATTCGCACGGCAAGTGGAGCCGTGCCACCGAAAAGCCCCGTTTCGCCCGTCACATCTCCATGATAGGCGCGAGACCAGTTGTATAACGGTTGAGAAACGGTGTATCCGAGACGGCGTGCTCTGTGTAATGTTGATGGGTGGCACAAAGCGAAACAACATTTGGTCGGGTCGATGCTGACGGCACCGTGTGGGTCAAAGACGGCGACTGGCGCAGCGTCGGTCAAGTCGTCGATGTATCAGCGGACGAAGCTCTGGCGTTCTACGTCACGCGTTTCTCCGAGTTGGCATCTCAGGTAACCCTTCTCGAGCAGCGATCGAAGGCCGGAGCCTCGGCGCGAGACCTATTGGCCGCCATCCAAAAGTTGGTTGTCGCCTTGACGGACGCACACGCGGTCGGCGACCTCAACGCCCTGCGTCTGCGTGTAGGGGTGGTCGCCGAGTCAATTGCGGGTCTCAAAGAGAAGCAAGACGCCGAGAACAAAGAGGCGTCCGCACAATCACTGGAACGTCGCACGGCCATCGTCGAGCGCGTCGAAGCAATCGCGGCGCAAATCGACGGAGCGATTCACTGGAGAAACGCCCAGAAAGAAATTGGCGAGTTGTTCGATTCGTGGAAGGACGAGCAAAAGCTCCCGCACCGCATTCCCAAGAAAGCCGCCGATGACTTGTGGAACCGCTTCAAGACTGCTCGTCAGACATTTGATCGAGCGCAACGAGCGTTCTTCCAGACCAAGCAATCAGCAGATAAAGAAGCGAAGAGCGTCAAAACCGACCTGTGCGAAAAAGCCGAAGCTCTCGCACCGAAGGGCGCCGACGGAATCGGTGAGTACCGCCGGCTTCTCGAGGACTGGAAAAAGGCTCCGAGAGCCGCCCGAACCCTCGACAACCAATTGTGGGATCGTTTCAAGGCTGCCGGTGATGCACTGTACAGTGCGGGTTCAGCGGAATGGTCAGCAAACGGAAAGGCAAAAGAAGCGCTCCTGAGCGAATACCAGCGCCTGCTCACCGAAAAGGCCCCCGATGTCGCAAAGCGTGGTTTTCGCGAGTTGCAAACCAAATGGGACCTCATCGGAAATGTCGCAAAAGCTGACGAACGCAAAATCAACGACGGACTACGTGTGATTGAGCGTTACGTTCGCACTCTCGAAACAGAGCAACTGGAACGCACGAACCCGGCAAAGGTTGCTCTTCGATCAGGTTTCGCCGCTCAGGTAGAGGCTGCCATTGCCGAACTCGAAGCACAGGCTGCCGGTCTCGATGATTCCGACGCGATGGCCCGAATCCAGTCCGAAATTGCGTCGAAGAAAGAGTGGCTCGCCGCGATCGGCTAGCCAGCATTCACGCGATAGACGTCGTACACCGCGTCGATTCGCCTCACGGCTGAAAGCACGCGGTCAAGGTGCGTGGTGTCCGACATTTCAAAAACAAACCGCGACGTTGCAAGCCGCTGAGAATCCGTTTGAACCGTAGCGGTGAGGATATTCACGTGGTGCTCCGAGAGAACCCGCGTAATGTCAGACAGCAAGCCGCCGCGATCGAGCGCTTCGACCTGAATGTGGACTCTGAAAACTGTCGACGATGAACCGGCCCATTCGACCTCAATCATGCGCTCCAATTCTCCATCGAAACCCTTGACGTTGGGACAATCATCCCGGTGAACACTCACGCCGTTACCGCGAGTGATGAATCCGACGATGGCGTCGCCCGGAACCGGGGTGCAACACTTTGCCAGTTTGACCAGGATGTCAGCGGCACCGCGCACAAGAACTCCAGAGTCGGTTTCGCGATTCGTGGTTGGCTTTCGAGTTGGAACAACGAAAACGGTTTCCTCATCGTGTTCGACGTCGTTGACGAACACCATAATCTTTTCCAGAACAGACTGGGTTGACACTTGCCCTTCGCCGAGCGCAGCGTAAAGACTGTCGACGTTTTCGTATTTCAGCGCGGTGGCAACCGAAGCCAGGTTTTGAGCGGACAGGACCCGCGAAAGGGACAGGTTCTTCTTCCGAACAACTTTCGCAAGTGCCTCACGCCCGCTCTCGATTGCTTCGTCGCGGCGTTCCTTGGTGAACCAGCTACGGATCTTTGAACGCGCGCGCTGGCTGCTCGCGAAATTCAGCCAATCCTGACTGGGACCGGCCTCGGGGTTCTTCGACGTAAGAACCTCGACGGTGTCGCCCGAACCGAGTTTTGTATCAAGCGGCACGAGGCGACCATTAACCTTTGCGCCCATTACCCGATGACCGAGTTCGGTGTGCACCGCGTAACCGAAATCGACCGGGGTCGCGCCAGCGGAAAGCCCAATCACCTTGCCCTTCGGTGTGAAAACGTAAACTTCTTTCGCGCCGATTTCATAACGAAGCGTGTCCAAAAATTCGGAAGGGTCCTCTGTCTCGCCTTCCCAGTCGGTGATATGCGCCAACCACGCCATGTTCTCGTCCGGCAAAATCTCGTCGCTCGATTTGGTGCCCAAAACTTGGCGCTCTTTGTACTTCCAGTGGGCAGCCACACCGTATTCCGCGCGCTTGTGCATATCCGTGGTCCGGATTTGAATTTCGACGGATTTACCGTCGGGACCGAATACTGTCGTGTGCAACGACTGATAAAGGTTGAACTTGGGTGTCGCGATGTAGTCCTTGAAGCGCCCCGGAATCGGATTCCACCGCGCGTGAACTGCCCCGAGAGCCGCGTAACAGTCGCGGATCGACGACACCAATATCCGAATGCCGGTGAGATCATAGATTTCTTGAAAATCTCGGGACTGCCGAATCATCTTCTGGTAAATCGAATAGTGCTGCTTCTGTCGCCCCGCCACTTGTGCCTTCACGCGCGCTGTCTTCAGGTCTCCCGATATCAACTCAATGATTTCCTTGACAAAACGGTCACTTTCGGGCGTTCTCTCTGTGACGAGAGAATCAATCTCGACATAGAGTTTCGGGTGCAGGACGGCAAACGACAGGTCTTCGAGCTCCCACTTGATGGTCTGAATGCCTAGGCGGTGAGCGAGGGGCGCATAGATTTCGAGCGTCTCGCGTGCTTTTCGCTCGGCAGACTCTGAGTCGACGAAGCCCCACGTTCGAGCGTTATGCAACCGGTCGGCAAGTTTGATCAGAATTACTCGGATGTCCTTGGACATCGCGACGACCATCTTGCGCACCGTTTCGGCTTGTGCATCCTCGCCAAGTTTGAGCTTGTCGAGTTTGGTGACACCGTCTACCAGCAGGCCAATCTCGGGACCGAAGTCCCGCGTGACCGCATCCAGGGTGTACTCGGTGTCCTCGACCGTGTCGTGCAGCAGTGCCGCAGCGATCGTCTTGGCACCGATGCCCAAGTCGACGAGAATTTCTGCAACCGCGAGAGGGTGGGTGATGTAGGGCTCACCCGATTTACGCAGTTGCCCGTCGTGCGCTTTCTTTGCCACCCGATACGCGCGTTCGACGATTGCGACGTCTGCTCGAGGGTTTGTCTGCCGAAGCGCCCGGAGAATTCGTTCGAGCGCTCCACCGGTTTCGGAACGAGAGAAAAGTCTTGGGAGAAGCGCGCGACGCTGTGCCGAACCGCTGGTGCTGGTATCCGACATTGCGCCTCCTGACTTCAGTTTAGGCGTGTGACGTTAGCGAACGGCTCCTGAAGCGTTTCGGACGATTTCGGTTCGATCCTTGCGCCCTTGCTTGGCGGATTCCGACTCACCCTCGCGAAGTTGTGCGTACAGCGGTGCGGCGATGAACATCGTCGAATAGGCGCCACACAAAATTCCCACGAAAAGGCTCAGCGCGATATCGCGCAGGGTTCCCGCACCCAACAGCATCGAACCAATGAACAGAATCGATGCGACGGGCAGTGCGGCCACCACACTGGTGTTGATTGACCGCACCAACGTCTGGTTAACAGCAAGGTTGACGGACTCGGCGAACGTGCGTTTCGATTCGTCATACGCAATCGACGTGTTTTCACGAATCTTGTCGAACACCACAACGGTGTCGTAAAGCGAATACCCGAGAATCGTCAAAAGTCCAATCACGGCAGCAGGCGTCACTTCGAGGCCGAGGGCTCCATAGATGGCAGCCGTGATCGTGAGGTCGTGGACGACGGCAACCATGGCCGCCACCGACATTTTCCAGGTCCGGAAGTACAGGGCCATGACGATACTGACAAGGACGAGGAAGATTATCAACGCTCTCAGCGCTTGGCTCGTGATGTCCGAACCCCACGACGCCCCGATGAACGATGACGTCACCTGGTCGACCGGCACCGAATAGGCGTCCGCGAGGGAAACACGAAGCGCATCGGTCTCCTCCGCCGTCAATTGTTCGGTCTGGACGCGAACGGACTTCCCACCCACGATCGAGATCCTCGGAGCAGCCGCTTCACCGACTTCGGATGTGATTGTCTGCTCGGCTATCGCGGTGTCTGTAGAGGCCGGGTTCGAAATCTGAAACTCCGAGCCGCCACGGAATTCGATTCCGAAGGCGAACCCTCCGCGCAACGTCGTAATCACCACCGCAATTACGATAAGCGTTGCCGACATCAGGTACCAAAGGACGCGGCGCCCAATGAAATTGAGGCTGGTTTCGCCTGTGTACAAGCGGTTTCCGAACCGGGTGATGGCACTCACTGGTCACCTCCGTTTTCCAAAGCCTTGCGCTCGGCGATCGACTGACGCTTCTGTGACTCTTTCGACACTCGCGAGCGCTTGTCGGCCGATACGGATTTGTCAACACGGAATTCCCCGCGTCCTCGATACACCGCACCGAGTGCGCTGCCATCCAGACCGCTCCAGGCGTGCCCCGAGGTGAAGAAGCGCGTGCGAGCAAGAAGTTGCAACAGAGGATGAGTGAACAAGATCACGATGAGAAGATCGACAACCGTCGTCACGCCGAGTGTGAAGGCGAAACCACGCACGTTTCCTACTGCGAGGGCGAACAGAACGACCGCCGCCAAGAGATTGACGACGCCAGAGACGATGATTGTCCGAGACGCGCGCTTCCAGCCTGTTTCAACGGCGGCAATGACCGAACGGCCTTCACGCAACTCATCTCGAACGCGTTCGAAATAGACGATGAAGGAGTCGGCCGTGATGCCGATCGCGACAATGAGACCTGCAACGCCCGCGAGGGACAGCCGGTACCCGTTGGCCTGCGATAGGTATGTAATCACGACGTACGTTAGAGCCGCCGCGATTCCGAGCGAGCTGATTGTCACGATAGACAATGCGCGGTACTGGAAAATTGCATAAATCACGACGAGAAGAAGTCCGATTGCACCGGCAAGCAGACCGCTCTCCAATTGCGCAATACCCAGCGTCGGGGTGACCGTGTCGCTCGACTGCACCTCAAACCCGATGGGCAATGCTCCGAATTTCAATTGATCCGCCAGCGCTTTCGACGAAAGCTCGGTGAACGAGCCAGAGATTACGGGCTTTCCGTCGGGAATCGCCGCGAGCGTGCGGGGTGCCGAGATGACCTTGCCGTCGAGCACGATGGCGAATTGGTTCTGCGCACCCTGGAGCGTCGTCAAACGCGAGGTGACATCGGCGAATGCGAGTGTCCCCGCCGCATTGAACGTCAGGTAAACGCCCCACTCGTTTGTCTGCACACCGTTTGCTCCAGGAATGTAGTTCGCCGAGGCGTCGGACACCATTGCACCGTCAACTTCGACCGGCCCGAGAATGTATTTGTAGGACTGGTCGTCGGCACAGACCGTGAGTGTTTGCGTCGGGTCGGCAGTGTTAGCACCGGACGCATCCAACACGTCGCACGGAGTCGTCAAATAGGCCTGGTAGATCTCGGGTGTCACCCAGTTCAGGTCACTGAAGTTGATGGGGTCACCGGCAGGTTCCGCCCAAAAAACCGGGGTCTCCGCTGTTCCGAGACCGCTGAGATCCGCCTTGGGGTCTTCTGCCAACGCCTCCGCGACATTTGCGGCGACCTGACTCACCACGTCGGACACGTCGGTAATCAGAACGGGACGGAATTCCAGTTTCGCGGATGAGCGAATTCGATCCAACGTCGCCTGGTCGGGAGTCCCGGGGATCGAGACGACAATGTTGGTGCCCCCCTGAGTAGTCACCTCTGCTTCACTGACACCCGTGGCGTCCACCCGCTGACGGATGATACCGACCGCTTGGGCAAGTTCTTCTTCTGTCACTGTCGTGCCGACCGCAATTTGCGGGTTCAGGATGATTTGCGTTCCGCCCTCGAGGTCCAACGCGAGCTTCGGGGTCCACCCAGCCTTGTCGAAAGCAACACCCGACGCAATCATTGCGCCGAATGCCGCAAAAATCACAGCAAGCCAGACGAGCGCACGACGCGCTCGCGAAGAAGTACTCGTTGTTGCCACGATCTACCGGTGAATTACTTTGTCGAGGGCTTTGTCGCCGCGGGCTTCTTAGCCGCAGGCTTCGCTACAGCAGTTTTGGCGGCCACAACGGAAGCCGGCTTCTCGACAACAGTCGTCACGGCCTGTCGATGAATGCGAATTTTGGTTCCCGGAGTGGTCTCCAAAAGAATCTCGTTGTCTTCAACGTCAATCGAAAGAATCGTTCCGAAAATGCCGGACGTCGTCATGACATTCGCGCCCTTGACAACCTTGGCCATGAGAGCTTCGCGATCCGCTTTTTGCTTGCGAGAATTACGAATCATGAACACAACCATGAGCGCCAGAACGGCGACCATCATGAGGGTAAACGGATCCATGGGCAGTGACCGTCCTTTCTGGACTCTAGGAACACAACGTTCCCATCATAGACCGCTCGGTCGCTCCTTTCCGAGCAATGTCCACGCCGCGGGGGTAGCGACTCGCCCGCGTGGAGTTCGAGCGATAAGTCCAACCCGAACCAGGTACGGCTCGACGACCGATTCGAGAGTGTCGCGTTCTTCGCCGACGGCCGAGGCGAGAGTCGTGATTCCCGCAGGACCGCCGCGAAACGAGTCAATCAATGTGGTCAATACCGCCCGGTCAAGTCGATCCAAACCGTGGTCGTCAATGTCAAAAACGGTCAGCGCAGCATTCACCGCATCGCGCGACCCAGCTGAATCGTGAACCACGAGGTAGTCGCGGACCCGGCGCAGCAGCCGATTCGCGATTCTGGGAGTCCCCCGGGACCGTCGCGCGAGTTCGTTGACCGCGCTGGCGTCGAGTTCGATTCCCAGCAATCTCCCACTTCGACGAATCACGAATTCGATTTCGCCAACCTCGTAGTACTCAAGGTGCGCCGTGTATCCGAACCGATCGCGAAGCGGCGCCGGCAGAAGTCCAGAACGAGTCGTAGCTCCCACCAGCGTGAAAGGCGCGATCTGCAGCGGGACTGTCGTTGCCCCTGGCCCCTTACCCACCATGATGTCGATTCGAAAATCCTCCATCGCGATGTACAACATTTCTTCGACTCCGCGGGGCAGACGGTGAATTTCATCAATGAAAAGGGTCTCTCCCTCGACCAACGATGACAACACTGCTGCTAAATCGCCAGTGTGCGTAATCGTTGGTCCGCTGGACATGCGGAGTGGCGAGCCCGACTCATGCGCAACGATCATGGCAAGCGTCGTCTTACCCAATCCCGGAGGACCCGCCAACAAAACGTGGTCAGGGGTTCGGCTCTCCATCTTTGCCGCCGACAACATGACCGACAATTGCGCACGGACCTTTTCTTGACCGATGAATTCGCTCAGTGACCCGGGCCTGAGTGCTCCTTCGAAGACAGAGTCTTGTTCGAGCTCGGTCACGAGTTTCCGCCGAGTGACGCGAGTGCAATCTTCAGACGCTCCGCGAGACTCGCTGTCGGGGCATCGCGGACGACGCCACGAGCTACCTCGCGGGCGGCAGCCTGCGCCCAGCCCAAACCGGTCAACGCCTCGGCCAGCTCAGTGGACTCTGAGTTGGAGGCCTGTGGCATCTTCCCCGTGAGAGAGACGATGATGAGCGAGGCGGTCTTCTGTCCGATTCCCGGGACAACACGGAACCGCGAATCGTCACCCGCGTCGACCGCCCCGGCAATCTCGAGAGCAGACATTGTCGACAAAATCCCCAGTGCCGTCCGCGGTCCCACTCCGGTAACTCCACGCAAAATGGTGAAGAGTTGCTTGTCCTCGGCAGTGAAGAAGCCAAACAACAACCATTCGTCTTCGCGTGGGATAAGGACTGTGTGAAGAAACGCGTCCTCGCCGACCCGAAGGGTTGCCGCAACCTCCCGAGGAACGGCAACATGGAGACCGATGCCGTTTGTCTCGATGATGACATCGCCAACGCCGGTCGACGCCACGATTCCACGCACAGTCGCAAGCATGTTGTTCAGCCTACGAGCGGGACGCCTTCACGGCCGCTCGCCACGCGCGTTGAGCCTCGGTATCGCCCTCGAGGGCGACGTCTCCCCCGCGCCAGGCGTGACAAATCGCCAGCGCCAACGCATCCGCAGCGTCGGCTGGTTTCGGGGGCGAATCGAGTTTCAGAATCGCGGTCACCATTGTCGTTACCTGCTTCTTGTCTGCCCGTCCGTAGCCCGTGACGGACGCCTTGACCTCGCTCGGAGTATGCAGAGCGACCGCGAGCCCCCTCTCCGCTGCGAGAAGAAGTGCGATTCCCGCGACTTGCGCGGTTCCCATGACAGACCGAACGTTGTGTTGGGCGAAAACACGTTCGATCGCGATGACATCTGGGCGAAAAGTGTCGAGCACCAGGTTGAGCCCATCGCGGATTGTCAAAAGTCTTTGCTCTAACGGTGCGTCGGCGGGGCTGCGAATCACGGAGACATCAACGAACGACACCGCGCGCGCCGACGCCGAGTCGATTACCCCGACGCCACACCGGGTGAGCCCGGGGTCAACACCGAGGATTCGGGTCACTTACTCGTCCGCGTCGAGTTCGTTTTGCACGTCGGCCGGAATCGAGAAATTGGCAAAAACATTTTGTACGTCATCGAGGTCTTCGAGCCCGTCAATCAAGTGAAAAACTTTACGCGCGGTCACGGCGTCGACATCGACGGTGAGCGACGGCACGAACTCTGCTTCGGATGAGTCGTAGTCGAGACCCGCTTCTTGAAGAGCGACACGGGTTGCGACGAGGTTCGAGGTGTCGGTGATGACCTCGAATCCGCCGCCGTGATCGACAACTTCTTCGGCTCCGGCGTCAAGCACGGCGAGCAGAATGTCGTCCTCAGAGACACCATCGACTTTCGTGATGGAGATAACGCCCTTTCGCGCAAAATTGTAGGCAACCGAACCCGGATCGGCCATTGTCCCGCCGTTGCGGGCCATCGCCGTCCGAACCTCGGCAGCCGCTCGGTTCTTGTTGTCCGTGAGGCATTCGATGAGCAGGGCAACGCCGGATGGCCCGTAACCCTCGTACATGATCGTCATATAATCGATGGATTCGCCCGATAGACCAGCGCCGCGTTTGACCGCTCGATCAATATTGTCATTGGGCACACTCGCTTTTTTTGCCTTGTACACGGCGTCAGCGAGGGTGGGATTTCCGGCGAAATCGGCGCCACCCATCTTGGCGGCGACTTCAATGTTTTTGATGAGCTTGGCAAAGGCCTTCGCGCGCTTGCCGTCGATGACAGCCTTTTTATGCTTGGTTGTCGCCCATTTGGAGTGTCCGGACATTTTCTTCCCTCACTATCGTTCGAGACGATGTTACCGCTGTGCGCCAGCGACGACGGCGTCCAACCACCACGCGTGGACACGAGATTCACCAACAAGTTCGGGATGAAACGAGATCCCGACACAGTTTCCGGAGCGAACCCCGACGATGTCACCGTTCGGCAGTGACGCAATAACGTCACATCCTCGAACGTCACGGATAATCGGGGCACGGATAAATGCCGCCTTGACGGGACCATCACCGATGACCGTCATCTCTATCGACGTCTCGAACGATTCGACCTGCGCCCCGAACGCGTTTCGTTCCACCGCAATGTCAAGACCGCCGAAGGTTTGTTGCCCATCTATTGCGCCGATCAACGACGTCGACAACAGGATGAGACCGGCACAGGTACCAAGAACCGGCAGTCCTCCGTCGATTGCCGCAATCAGCGGCTCGCGAACATCGAAAATTCGAGACATCTTGTCGATGACGCTCGACTCACCTCCCGGGATGATGAGCCCATCGATACCCCGTAAGTCCGTCGGCGTCCGAACCTGTCGATGCATCACGCCAAGTCCGTCGAGCACCAACTCGTGTTCGCGAACATCGCCCTGAAGAGCGAGTACGCCTATCGTCAGCTGATTACCAGCCACGCTCGGAAAGGCGATGCGGTGCAGGAAGGTCTGACACATTGATGCCGACCATCGCTTCGCCGAGTCCACGAGAGACTTGCGCGATTACCGAGGCGTCTGTGAATGCCGTTGTGGCTTTCACGATTGCCTTTCCGCGCTCGACCGGGTTGCCCGACTTGAATACTCCCGAACCAACGAAGACGCCGTCAGCCCCGAGTTGCATCATCATCGCGGCGTCGGCCGGAGTTGCCACACCACCCGCCACGAACAACACGACCGGTAGCTTCTTTTCGCGAGCGACCTGACGAACAAGCTCCAGCGGGGCCTGAAGTTCCTTGGCCGCCACATACAACTCATCTTCGGACTTCGCGGAGAGTGCGGCGATTTCGCCAAGAATCGTGCGAATGTGTTTCGTCGCTTCTGACACGTCCCCGGTTCCCGCTTCACCCTTGGAACGAATCATCGATGCGCCCTCGGTAATGCGACGAAGCGCTTCACCGAGGTTCGTTGCACCGCACACGAACGGCACGGTGAAGGGCCGCTTGTCGATGTGGTTGACGTAGTCGGCGGGCGACAGAACCTCGGACTCGTCGATGAAATCGACACCGAGTGACTGCAAAACCTGCGCCTCGACGAAGTGTCCGATACGCGCCTTCGCCATGACGGGAATCGAAACCGATGCGATGATCTGGTCGATGAGGTCCGGGTCACTCATGCGCGCCACGCCACCCTGAGAACGAATGTCGGCGGGAACGCGTTCCAACGCCATGACGGCGACCGCGCCGGCGTCCTCCGCAATCTTTGCCTGTTCGGCATTCACGACGTCCATGATGACGCCGCCCTTGAGCATTTCTGCGAGCCCGCTCTTGACGAGGGGTGTTCCGACGGTCTTTTCCGCCATACCTATCACTCCTTGAATTACGCCCTCATGGGCCTTTGTTTAGTCTAAGACTCGGTCGGCCAGTGCTGCGCCAGCAGTTCCCTCATCTCGCCCAAAAGTCTCGGCATTGCCTTGGTTTTTGCGATGATGGGGAAAAAGTTCGAGTCGTTTGGCCAGCGCGGGACGATGTGTTGATGCAGGTGTTCCTGGATTCCTGCGCCGGCCACTTCGCCCTGATTCATCCCGAGATTGAAACCTACACACCCAGTTGCGGCAGTGAGAACTCGCATTGCGATTTGTGTCAAAGACCCGATCTCGGCTACTTCTTCCGGTGTCGCCAGGTCGTAGGTAGCAACGTGACGATTCGGGCAGACCATGAGATGCCCAGAGTTGTAGGGGAAAAGGTTCATGATCACGTAGGCGTGTTTGCCGCGGAAAACAATGAGCCCATCGTCGTCACTTCGTTCAGGCGCCGCGCAAAACGGGCAGCGCGACCGATTGTCTTCCTCGTTCAGGTAGACCATGCGGTGGGGGGTCCACAGCCGTTGCATCCCATCCGGGTCTCCGGCGAACAGATCACTCGGTTCGGTGGTCATGACTACAGCTCGGTCGAGCGCGATGAAATGATTCCCGTGATGCGCTCGATTGCGACGTCAACCGGGATGCCGTTTTCTTGTTCGCCGTTTCGAAACCGGAAACTGACCGCGTTGTTTGCGCGATCCTCTTCCCCCGCGATGACGATGTACGGAACCTTCTGCAGAGTGTGGTTACGAATCTTTTTTTGCATACGGTCGTCGGAAGCGTCTAGTTCCGCCCGGATTCCGGCCTTGTTCATGCGGGCGACAACATCACCCAGATATTCGGCGTATTCCTCCGCGACGGGAACGGCAACCGCCTGAACCGGTGCGAGCCACACCGGGAACGCCCCCGCATAGTGTTCGAGTAGAACGCCGAAGAATCGTTCGACCGAGCCGAATAGGGCACGGTGAATCATAACGGGACGCTGGCGCGATCCGTCCGGTGCGGTGTATTCGAGACCAAAACGCTCGGGCAAGTTGAAATCAAGTTGAATTGTCGACATCTGCCAGGTTCGACCGATCGCATCGCGCGCTTGAACCGAGATCTTGGGTCCGTAAAACGCGGCACCCCCCGGGTCGGGGACAAGAGTCAGCCCCGATTCGGTCGCAACCTTTTCGAGAGTCGCGGTAGCGGCGTCCCACATTTCGTCCGCACCAACAAACTTGTCGCTCTGCGGGTCTCGGGTCGACAGCTCGAGATAGAAATCATTGAGGCCATAGTCACGCAGCAGGGTGAGGACGAAGTCGAGAACCTTGACGAGTTCTTCCTCCATCTTCTCGGGGGTCGTGAAGATGTGTGCGTCGTCCTGTGTCATGCCGCGAACGCGAGTCAATCCGTGGACGACACCCGACTTCTCGTATCGGTAAACGCCACCGAATTCGAACAGACGCATTGGCAGGTCGCGATACGAACGTCCCTGTGAGCGGTAAATCAGAATGTGGAACGGGCAGTTCATCGGTTTGAGATAGTAATCAACCCCCGCGCGCGTAATCTCGCCTGCCTCGTTGCGAACCTCGTCGAGATGCATGGGCGGGAACATCCCGTCCTTGTACCAGGCGAGGTGTCCGGACGTTTCGAACAGGTTCTGCTTGGTGATGTGCGGAGAATAGACAAATTCGTACCCGCCCTCGTCGTGTCGAGTGCGCGAGTAGTCCTCCATGGCACGGCGAATGATTCCGCCCTTCGGGTGAAACACGGGAAGCCCCGAGCCGATTTCTTCGGGGAACGAGAACAGGTCGAGCTCTGCGCCGAGACGTCGATGGTCGCGCTTCTGCGCCTCTTCGAGGCGTTCGGTGTAGTCCCGCAATTCCTGTTTCGAAGGCCAACCCGTCCCATAAATTCGCTGAAGTGATGGGTTCTTTTCCGAACCTCGCCAATACGCCGCTGCAGCACGCATCAGTTTGTAGCCCTGTCCGATCATGCGCGTGTTGGGCAGGTGCGGGCCTCGGCAGAGGTCCTTCCATTTCGTTTCGCCCGTCTTGGGGTCGACGTTGTCGTAGATTGTCAGTTCAACGCCACCCACCTCGACACTCTCGTTATCGTCGCCGGTCGAGCCGCCCTTCAACCCAATCAATTCAAGTTTGTATGGCTCGTTCGCCAACTCAGCTCGAGCCTCGTCATCGGTCACGACTCGTCGCATGAAGCGCTGTCCTTCTTGGACGATACGGTTCATCTCTTTTTCGAGCGAGACGAAGTCTTCCGGGGCGAACGCGGTTTCCACATCAAAGTCGTAGTAAAAGCCGTCCGTGACGGGTGGTCCGATGCCGAGTTTCGCCGCGGGATTAATGCGCTGCACGGCCTGCGCCAGAACGTGGGCGGTCGAATGGCGAAGGATGTCTAGTCCATCGGGAGACGAGATGTCAACGCCCTCGACGACGTCACCGACGCCGGCCTGGTGAGCCAAATCACGGAGTTCACCATTGACGCGCATTGCAACGATAGATTTCTCGCTGAACAGCTCAAAGCCGGTCTGGGACTCAGTGAGCGTTATCGAGTCCGACATCGACAACCCTCCGTAGTCAGTTTAATGTGAGTGGGCGATACCGGGATCGAACCGATGACCTCTTCCGTGTCAGGGAAGCGCGCTACCGCTGCGCCAATCGCCCATTGCATTTTCAATTGTGTGAGGTGGCGACGGGATTTGAACCCGTGTGGACGGCTTTGCAGGCCGCTGCCTCGCCTCTCGGCCACGCCACCGTGTGGGTACTGTCGACCCGGAGGTTTACCTCGAGCGGATGACGAGATTCGAACTCGCGACCCTAACCTTGGCAAGGTTATGCGCTACCACTGCGCCACATCCGCACATTATCTTTCGATAACTCCCTGACTCTATCGAATCATGCCGACCTTTCCAAACCATCCTTCACGTGTGTCACGACGCGAGAACAGGTGTCGAACGGTGGGCGATACCGGACTCGAACCGATGACCTCTTCCGTGTGAAGGAAGCGCGCTACCAACTGCGCCAATCGCCCTTCCCTCATTCTGACACAACCCGAGGTTTGCGAAAGCGCCCGTGGCCTTAAGACGCGACTTCGCGGTGGGTCAGGGCGACGAGGCGCGACTGCGCGCGAAGGTACTTCTTGCGAAACCCACCCGAGAGCATCTCGTCCGGGAAAACCTCATCCACGGCGACACCAGTGGCGCGAATCGGAATGTCTGCGTCGTAAAGGCGATCGACGAGCGCAACGAACCTTAGGGCGTCATTTTGGTCAGTGAACGCCCCAACATCTCGCCAAATCGCGAGAGAAACCCCCGCAATCAGAGGGACGTATTTGCTCGGGTGAAGCGTAGCGAGGTGTCCGATGACATCGCGGAAGTAGTCGTCCGAGACTGCGCCCGTCGTCGGAAGTTCGTCGAGTTCGACGGCGGTCGCAACGTCGGCACGTCCTTCGTTTTCACGATGTCGATAGTCAACCCCGTCGATTCGGAGCGTGACAAATCGATCGGACAGCGCGTGAATCTCGCGCAGGAAGTCGGCCGCGGCGAAACGGCCTTCTCCGAGAGCATTCGGTGGCGTGTTGGACGTAGCCATGACCTTAGTTCCTGTCTCCATTAGGTCACCGAGCAATCGGGTCATCATCATGGTGTCACCCGGGTCGTCGAGCTCAAACTCGTCAATAGCGATGAACGACGCACCCGCGAGAGATTTCGCCGCTTCGGCGTAACCGAGCGCGCCGACCAACGCGGTGTATTCGATGAATGTGCCGAAATACTTCCGTCCAGAGGCACGGTGCCAGGTCGCGGCGAGAAGGTGAGTTTTTCCGACGCCGAATCCGCCGTCGAGATACAAGCCAGGGCGCTGGGCGGACTTACGGAAAAACCCACCACCACCGGCCCCGACAAACGCGTGCGCCGAGTCACGAGCGGCAATCTGGGAGGGGAAGTTGGCGTCCGGAACGAAGGACTCGTAAGACGCAGACGCGAACTGTCGCGGGGGCACGAGGTGCTTCAGCATCTGAGCAGTAGTGAGAGACGGTCGTCTTTCGACCAGATGTATGCGCGACACGATTTCACGAGCCTACCCGACTGAATCCCGAGGCCGACCGATAATCATCGTCATGAAGATCAGTAATGATTATCCGGAGGTTTTCGACTTTGATTCCCGAGATTCCGTCTCGACACAGAGCTGGTGGAACACTCTCGGCGACGAATGGGTTCGCGTGAATCTCATTACTGATTCCCTCGGCAACACGGTCGGAAGTTCCCGCTCCAGTGGTGATCTCACGGGCGGAGGTGACCGCGACCTCCTTGCCGCGCTCCGAGCCGAAGCCGACGTCATCATTGTTGGCGGCGAAACGGTTCGAACCGAACCGGATTGCATCCCGCGCAATAAAGACGTTGTGATTGTCTCCAAAACTGGAAACATCCCACTCAGCACTATTGCCAGGGCACGCGGTCGAATCACTGTGCTACACGGTCGCTCCGGAAACCCTCCGACTCCGATTGACGGTGTCGTGCTTCGACAATTCACCGGTGAGGCGATTATTCAGGCAGTTCGAGCCCTCGGATACCGGAAAATCGTCTGCGAAGGCGGCCCGACACTCGTCACGACGTTGGTCGACGCACAGGTGGTCGACGAATGGTGCCAGACGCTGTCACCAAAGTTGGGTCAGCGAATACCGCGTCTCGTCGCTCCGGATTTTGGTGGCACGCTGGTCAATGTCGCGCACGATGACGATGGTTACCGCTACCTGCGCCAGAGCCGCAACGGCGCGCCTCGAATGTCGTCCTGAGGTCCTGGAATAGTTTTGATGAGTGGTCACTGACTCGTCTACTCCCCGCTACTTCGCAGATCTTGTTGACTCGGTTTCGTCACTCACCTGGCCCGACGGTCTCGACGTTCATGCCATTGACGCTCCGACTGGGCTTGCACCCAACGCCCTGGCTTTTGCCGCCGATGTGACAGCTGGTCCTGGAAAGCACGACCGCGGCACCGGCCGTCTCATTTTCCTCGATGACCCCAGCGAGCCGTCGGGCTGGGGTGGACGAACCCGCGCCATCATTTTCGCGCAATCCCCGATCGAACCACTGATGGGTGGACACGACGAACTTTCGCACGTCGCGTGGTCGTGGCTCACGGAATCCCTAGCCGAGGCAGGCGCGTCCTACGAACACCCAGCCGCGACGGTGACACGGGTTGTCTCGGTCGGATTCGGGGATCTTTCCGCCCAGGGTCGGGGTTCTCAGATTGAGGTCCGCGCATCCTGGTCGCCGACATCGAGTGACGGGAAGCCGCATGCGGAAGCATGGGCGCGATTTGTCTTGCACCTCGCCGGATTCGAAATCCTGCCCGAGGGTGTTTCGGCCATGGGTTTGTGATGTCCGACGCCCCAGTAGTGCCAGAGGACGTGGCGGTCGAACTGCCGCCAGCGACACTCTCTCGGACGCCACACGTGATAGACACCCCCGAGGGTTTGTCCGCCGCAATCGCGGAACTGGCCGGTGGTTCCGGTCCTTTCGGTGTGGATGCCGAGCGCTCGAGCGGCTTTCGCTATTCCGCGCGGGCCTACTTGATTCAAGTCAGCCGCCGCGGCGGCGGCACCCATCTCATTGACCCCATTGCGTTCGACGGGCTTACCGATCTGGGCCAATTGCTTGCGACGGACGAATGGATTCTTCACGCAGCGACACAGGACCTTGCCTGTCTCGCCGAAGTAGGGCTTGTCCCGACAAAGCTTTTCGACACCGAGTTGGGTTCTCGACTGGCAGGGCTTCCCCGGGTGGGTCTCGGAACAGTGGTCGCCGAACTGCTCGGGCTTCACCTCGCTAAAGAACATTCCGCCGCAGACTGGTCGACCCGACCTATTCCGCAGGAGTGGATCGTCTACGCGGCACTCGACGTCGAGTTGCTGCCTGACCTGCGCGACGCTCTGGCCTCGGTGCTCGAGGCGGCAGGTAAAACCGAAATCGCGGAACAAGAGTTTGCACATCTGCTGACATGGAAACCGGCTGAACCAAAAGCTGACCCGTGGCGGAGGCTCTCGGGATTGCAGAGCCTGACGTCGCCACGGCATCTCGCCGTCGCTCGCGAGTTGTGGATAGCCCGCGATCATTTTGCCGAGTCGATTGACGTAGGACCCGGTCGAACGATACCCGACCGTGCAATTGTCGCCGCAGCCTCTCGATTGCCGAACTCGCGCGGCGCGCTCGCTGCAATCAAGGAATTCAGCGGACGCTATTCCAGGCGTGAATTGGCGCGCTGGTGGGACGCCATCGAACGGGGACTCTCAACTGACGACCTGCCACCCATGCGGGTACGCGGCAACGGCTTGTCGACGCCGCGAAACTGGAAGGACCGCCATCCGGAGGCCTATGCCCGGTTCGTGTGCGTTCGCGAATCGTTGTCAGAAATCGCCACCTGCTCATCGATTCCCATCGAAAACCTCGCGCTTCCCGAGATGATCCGTCGAATCTGCTTCGAACCACCCGCCGTCTTTGAGCCAACCGCCGTTGCCACCTGGTTGCGCGACGCCGGTGCCCGCGAGTGGCAAATAGAGTTATTACATTCTGAATTGAACGATTGCTTCGTCCGCGTGGCCGAGGACCCCACCGAGTTCCTCACCGCTGCGGCCGACACCGACGACTAGCGCCGGCGGATCAGGAACAACAACAAGCGGAGGTTCAGGCGTGACCCAGGACGTTTTCTATATTGATGGGATTCGAAGCCCGTTCGGTCGTGCCGGCGCCAAGGGCATTTATCGCGACACGCGAGCCGACGACATCGCGATGGCTACGCTTCGCGGACTGCTGTCACGGAACCCGTCAGTTCCACCAGCGGAAATTGACGATGTTGCCATCGCAGCGACAACACAGGAAGGCGATCAAGGACTGACGCTCGGACGAACCGTCGGTCTCGCGGCGGGACTCCCACCTTCCGTCCCCGGTTTTGCGATCGACCGAATGTGTGCTGGCGGAATGACCTCGATGACCACCTTGGGTTCGGGGATTGGGTGGGGACAAATTGATGTCGCCATCGCGGGCGGCGTTGAACACATGGGTCGCCACCCGATGGAGTTCGCGGCGAAGGCAAACCCCGCAATGCTCGAGGCTGGACTACTAACCGACGAATCATTAGCCATGGGTTTCACCGCCGAAATCCTGCACGACAAATTTCCGGCGATTACGAAGAATAGAACCGACGCCTACGCGGAACAAAGCCAGCGCCGTGCGTCGGCTGCATACGAGTCCAGTTTCATCCAGCCCGATCTCGTCACCATTGACACCCCCAACGGGGTTGCGGCTCGCGATGAACAACTCCGGCCGACCACAACCCTCGAATCTCTGTCAGCACTAGGCACACCGTTCCGTGAAAACGGTCGCGTGACGGCTGGAAATTCGTCGCCACTCACCGACGGTGCGACGATGTCACTCGTGGCCGGAACGAATGCTGTGGAGCGATTCGGGCTCACGCCGAAGATGAGGCTCGTGTCCTACGCCTTCGCCGGAGTCTCGCCGAACGAGATGGGCTTGGGGCCAATACCCGCCACCGAGAAGGCTCTCGCCAAAGCGGGCCTGTCTATCCACGACATCGGAGCGATTGAGATCAATGAGGCCTTCGCCGTCCAGGTGCTGGTGTTCGCCGACCACTTCGCCATCGACCAGACCTCCGAAACTCTGAACCCGTGGGGCGGCGCAATCGCATTCGGTCACCCGCTTGCCAGCTCTGGCGTGCGACTTGCGATTCAGCTTGCCCGCCAATTTGAAGCGGACCACTCGATCAGATACGGAATCACCACGATGTGCGTCGGACTGGGCCAGGGCGGCACGATGGTCTGGGAAAACCCCAACTTCCGAGCATGATCGATTACCCCGACGAGGATTTCCCAGCATTCGCTGAGTTGGCTGAAAGCCTCAGCCCCGCCGGCAAGCGTGTCGCTGTGTTGACGGTGACAAATAACGACGACCGACGTCCGACGACGCTCGGTCCGCTGGGTCTGGACCGACTCGGCATTGCGCTCGACGAGTTCGCGTCGCACTCGGGCGAATTCGCGGCACTCATCGTCACGGGTTACAGCCGAACGTTCTGTGCTGGCGCAAACCTCGACACTCTCGCCAACCCCCGCCACTTCGACGACGCCCTGGAACTCGCGCAAGAAGGCCACCGAGTCTTCTCGAAACTGGCGAACCTTGGAGTTCCCAGCGTCGCCGCAATCAACGGAACAGCGCTCGGCGGCGGACTGGAACTTGCGCTGCACTGCACCCATCGCGTGTCCCAAGCCGGTCCGATCGCCCTGGGACTCCCCGAAGTCGGGCTCGGGCTCATTCCAGGTTGGGGCGGTGCGACCCTGCTGCCCCACATCATCGGTCTCGAGTCAGCGCTGCGAGTCATGGTCGACAACGCCATCGCCGGAAAAACGCTGACGCCCCAGGTCGCCCTCGAGCTCGGAATTGTCGATGGTGTTGCTGCCGACGCGATGGATGGCGCTCTCGCGTTGGTCGATTCGCTGCCGAAACTCGCTCAATCACGCACGGGCGTCACCAATCCCAATGCAGGTGCATTGATTGACGCCACCTTCGACCGTTACATCGGCCGTCGCGAAAATCCGATTGCGGCGCTCACTCACTTGCGGCGACTTTTTCATCATTCGCTCGTGTCAACGCAGAGTGAGTCATTCGAAGCCGAGGATGCCGCACTCGCAGAACTCATGACAACATCAGAGTTTCGTCGTCGGTTGTACGCGTTTCGCATTACGAGCACAGCGCACCGGTCGCCGCCCGGAACTCCTTCCGTTAGTCCCCGAGAAATCCGCCGAGTTGGTGTCGTTGGCGCCGGACTGATGGCAAGTCAGATAGCGCTCGCATTCGCGGAATCACGGGACCGAGCCGTCATCGTGACCGATGTTTCTCAAGAGAAATTGGATACAGCCCGCGACCGCATCGACGGCTGGCTGGGCGCGCGGGTTGCGAAGGGCGCTCTGACCCCCGAATTTCGATCCGAAACGCTGTCACGTATCAACACCACCTTGACGATCTCTGATTTCTCCGAGTGCGACCTCGTTATCGAGGCAGTCTTCGAGGACATCTCAGTCAAAAAGGACGTCCTCACGGCAATCGAGGCCGTCGTTCGCCCGGATTGCCTTGTTGCGTCAAACACGTCGTCGTTGTCCATCGAGACGATGGCATCGTTCGCCACGCACCCCGACAGGGTTGCCGGCATTCACTTCTTCAACCCCGTCGCGTCGATGAAGTTAGTCGAGGTTGTGCGCAGCAGTGTTCAATCGGACGAGACGCTGGCGACCGCGATCTCGATTGCACAATTGCTGCGAAAGACCCCGGTGATTGTTGATGACGAGCCGGGATTCGTTGTCAACAGACTCCTGTCGACGTTTCTTGGCGAGTCGCTCCGACTGCTCGAGAGTGGTGTGCCCGCAAACGACATCTCGGCGGCGCTCGAACCGCTTCGACTTCCCATGACTCCATTCGCCCTGATCGACCTGATTGGCAGAACTGTCACACTCTCGATGTTGGAGTCTCTGTACGCGAGCGCTACCAAACGATTCTTTGTTGGGGACGCACTGCGTGCGGCAACGGCGACACCGTCTTCCGATTCGGTGAGCGACGACCTCGCCCCCCTAATTCAGGAATCTCGGACCCTCCCGAGCGTTGAAATCCACAACATCGTTGTCGACGCCCTGGCCCGCGAAGTTCGGGTGATGCTCGATGCGAACGTGGTTGCAAACATTACCGACATCGATCTCTGCATGTTAAACGGTGCCGGCTGGCCCGCCGCGATTGGTGGCATAACGCCGTACCTGGACGCCTGTGGTGCGAGCGAACGAGCAGCGGGCGGGCTGTTCCACCTGACGTTGGACTTCGCCTAACGCTTCTTCGGTTTTGCTTTCGGAACGACCGACCCGCCGAGCTGGTTGATGATTTTCGCCGCGATGGCGTCGGGAGTAAGGCCGACTCTTGTCAGAATGTTCCCACGCGTGTCGTGCTCGAGAAATTCGTCGGGCAGGCCCAGTTCATCAACACCCGTGTCGACACCAGCCTGACGAAGTTCCTGACGGATCCGGGTTCCGACTCCTCCGACGCGAATACCGTCCTCAATGGACACGACAATTCGATGATCACGGGCGAAATCGACGAGTGACGCCGCGACCGGAATCACCCAGCGCGGATCAACCACGGTGCATCCAATCCCCGACGCTGCTAAGCGCTCCGCGACGTCGAGCGCTAGGGTGGCCATCGCTCCGACGGAAACGAGCAGAACATCGTGTGTCGGATCCTCGCGGAGCACGTCCACGCCGTCACCCGTTCGTCGTATCGAGGGGATGCTCTCGACCACGTTCCCCTTGGGGAAGCGCACGACAGTGGGCCCGTCCTTGACGCCGATCGATTCGGCGAGTTCCTCGCGCAGTGTTGATGCGTCTCGAGGAGCCGCGATGCGAATTCCCGGAACAATCTGCAACATGGCGAGGTCCCACATGCCGTGATGAGACGCGCCATCCGGGCCCGTGACACCCGATCGATCGAGCACGAACGTGACCCCGGCTTTGTGGAGCGCAACATCCATTAACACCTGGTCAAACGCTCGACCCATGAACGTCGCGTACACCGCGACAACGGGATGCAGGCCACCGAAGGCCATGCCGGCAGCGCTCGTCGTCGCGTGCTGTTCCGCGATGCCGACGTCAAAAACCCGGTCCGGAAACACATCGGCCATTGCCGAGAGGCCGGTTGGTCGTAGCATTGCTGCCGTAACTCCAACGATTGTGTCGTTCCGACGAGCCAGTTCGACGAGTTCTTCCGCGAACACCGTTGTCCACGACTGTCCGCCCCCTCGGTTTTCTTCACCGGTTACCGGGTCGAACGCGCCAATCGCGTGGAACTGGTCGGCTTCATTGAGTCGTGCCGGCTCATAGCCTCGACCTTTTTCGGTAATGACGTGGACGATGACGGGACTTCCATAATCTTTGGCCTGTTCGAGCGCGCGTTCGACGTCGCGGATGTTGTGGCCGTCGATCGGTCCGATGTATTTGATATCGAGGTTCGAATACAGCGCCTCATTATTGGTGAATCGGGCAAGGAACCCATGAACTCCTCCGCGAATTCCGCGATAGAGGGCTCGAGCGGGACCGCCGAGACGTTTCGTTATCGCCCACGAAACCCGATGAAGGGTTCGATACGACGGTCGAGTGCGCACATCCGTCAAGAATCGCGCAACTCCTCCGATCGTCGGCGCGTACGAGCGACCGTTGTCATTGACCACGAGGATGAGCCGGCGTGAGTTGTCGTGGGAGATGTTGTTGAGAGCCTCCCAGGTCATTCCGCCGGTCAACGCGCCATCGCCAATCACCGCGATGACGTGACGGTCTGATTGTCCCGTCATCTCGAACGCCTTGGAGATTCCGTCCGCCCACGACAGTGAGCTCGATGCGTGGCTCGATTCGACGATATCGTGAACCGATTCCGCACGCTGAGGGTAGCCAGCCAATCCCCCCGCTTCGCGAAGATGAGAGAAGTCTCGACGACCCGTGAGGAGTTTGTGGACGTACGACTGGTGTCCCGTGTCCCAGATAATCGGATCATTCGGGGAATCGAAGACGCGGTGAAGCCCTACCGTCAACTCGACAACGCCGAGATTCGGCCCCAAGTGCCCGCCGGTTAGTGACACCGATTCGATGAGAAATTCGCGAATTTCATTGACAAGCTTTTCGCACTCGCCCAACGACAACTTCTTGACGTCGCTCGGTCCGGAAATGTTCGGCAAAAACATGGCGGCTACACGAGCGATCTGAGAACGTACTGAAGGATTCCGCCATTACGGTAATAATCCGCTTCACCGGGGGTGTCAATGCGGACAACCGCGTCGAACTCGACCACCGTTGCCCCGGACGCCGAGTGTTTCGTCGGCGATGCGACCACGCGAACTGTGCGCGGCGTCGACCCTGCGTTGAGCTCCTCGATGCCGGTGAACGAAAACTCTTCGCATCCGGTGAGTCCCAGTGATTCCGCGGTATCGCCAACAGGGAACTGGAGCGGAATAACGCCCATCCCAATCAGATTCGAACGGTGAATTCGCTCGAACGATTCGGCGATGACGGCCTTGACCCCCAACAGGCTGGTTCCCTTCGCGGCCCAGTCACGACTCGACCCCGAACCGTATTCCTTGCCTGCCAGAATCACGAGCGGCGTTCCCGCCCTCTGATAATTCTGCGACGCGTCGTAGATGAACGATTGGTCGCCCGCCGTCGTGGTGAAGTCGCGCGTGTAACCGCCCTCGACACCATCCAGCAGTTGGTTCTTGAGGCGAATGTTTGCGAAGGTTCCGCGAATCATCACTTCGTGATTTCCACGACGAGACCCGTACGAGTTGAAGTCGCCGCGATCAACACCGTTCGCTTGAAGGTAAGCCCCAGCGGGAGTGTCCGCCTTGATGGAACCAGCGGGTGAAATGTGGTCGGTCGTCACCGAGTCACCGAGTAGCGCGAGAACACGCGCTCCGGATATGTCGGATACCGGTGACGTCTCAACGGTCATTCCATCAAAGTACGGGGGCTTGCGAACGTAGGTCGACGTCTCGTCCCACTCGAAAACGTTCCCGATCGGAGTCGGAATCGATTTCCAACGGTCGTCACCATCAAAGACCGACGCATACTGGCGAACGAACATCTCGGTGTCGATCGACGAGTCGATGGTTTTTTGCACCTCGGCGGCCGAGGGCCAAATGTCGGCAAGATACACGTCGTTGCCCGCACCGTCCTGACCTAACGCGTCCTTCTCGAAATCAAAATTCATTGTTCCCGCCAGTGCGTAGGCAATCACGAGAGGAGGCGACGCAAGGTAGTTCATCTTGACATCGGGGTTGATTCGGCCCTCAAAGTTGCGGTTTCCCGACAGCACCGCGGTGACCGCAAGGTCGTTGTCGTTGACCGCCGCCGAGATCTCCGCGGGGAGCGGACCGGAGTTTCCGATACACGTCGTGCAGCCGTAGCCGACGAGATAGAAGCCGAGGGCTTCGAGGTCGTCCATGAGTCCGGCCTTCTCGTAGTAGTCGGTCACGACTTTGGACCCCGGCGCGAGAGTCGTCTTGACCCACGGCTTAGACACGAGACCCTTGGCCACCGCGTTTCGAGCAAGCAGTCCCGCCGCGAGCATGACCGAGGGGTTAGACGTGTTCGTGCACGACGTGATGGCCGCGACAGCGACGTGACCGTTGTCAACGGTGAAGTGCTGGCCATCCATCGACACGTCGGCAGCCTTTCCGGCGCCGTAGGCGGCGAGGTCTTGCGCGAAGGTCTCTTTCGCCTTGTCCAGGTCGATTCGGTCTTGAGGGCGCTTCGGGCCGGCGATCGACGGGACAACCGTCCCGAGGTCGAGTTCGAGATACTCCGAAAAAGCGGGCTCGACATGGGGGTCGTGCCACAGGCCCTGGGCCCTGGCGTAGGCCTCAACGAGCGACACCGTCTCTGCGGGTCGACCCGTGAGTTTCAAATAGTCGACCGTCACCTGATCTACCGGGAACATCGCGGCGGTCGAACCGAACTCCGGGCTCATGTTTCCGATCGTCGCTCGGTTCGCCAACGGGACCTGGCCAACACCGTTGCCGTAGAACTCAACAAACTTGCCGACCACGCCGTGCTTCCGGAGCATCTCGGTAATGGTCAATACAACGTCCGTCGCTGTGATGCCCGGGGGAATGTCCCCCGAAAGTTTGAAGCCAACGACTCGAGGAATCAACATCGAGACGGGCTGCCCGAGCATTGCTGCTTCCGCTTCAATGCCACCGACGCCCCAACCGAGTACACCGAGACCGTTGACCATGGTGGTGTGCGAGTCGGTACCGACACAGGTGTCGGGAAATGCCAACGTCTCGCCATTGACGTCACGCGTGTAGACAACTTTCGCCAGGTTTTCGATATTTACCTGGTGAACGATTCCCGTTCCCGGGGGGACCACTTTGAAGTTGTCGAATGCCGTTTGACCCCAACGGAGGAACTGGTAGCGTTCCCCGTTTCGTTCGTATTCGATTTCCACGTTGCGCTCAAAAGCATCTTCAGTGCCAAACAGGTCGGCGATGACCGAGTGGTCGATGACGAGTTCGGCGGGAGCGAGCGGGTTGATCTTTTCAGGGTCGCCCCCCAGTGCCACCACGGCTTCGCGCATGGTCGCAAGGTCGACGATGCACGGGACGCCGGTGAAGTCCTGCATCACCACGCGGGCAGGGGTGAATTGAATTTCTGTGTCGGGCTCGGAATTCGCATCCCAATTCCCCAGCGCACGAATCTGGTCCGCGGTAATGTTTGCGCCATCTTCGGTGCGAAGAAGGTTCTCGAGGAGGATTTTGAGGCTGTACGGAAGACGGTCGTGGCCCTCCACCGCGTCGAGCCGGAAAATCTTATAGTCGCGGCCCTCGACGGACAGGGTGGCCTTGGAACCGAACGAATCAATGCTCACAGCTAACTTCTCCTCACGGGGGACAACCCTCTCATCCTAATCCCGCGCGCTGTTCCTAGCGGGCAGCCGCCGACAACGCGGAGCGCATCATCAGCCACGTCAGCCACAACAGTGCCGCGTACAACGGGACACCCATGAGCAGCTTCGTGGCAGCCAACGCTGTTGTCGCGTGCGCCAGATACAACGGAACTTGGACGAGCAGTCTCAACGCAAAAAAGCAGGCCCACACGACCGTTGCGAGGTAGGCGGCACGACGGACGACCGCGCTCGTGCGTGCCGGGTTCTCGGACGCCAACATGCTCGTAAACAACCCGATTAGCGGGCGTCGAATCAGTATCGACACGAGCATCACTGTCATCGAGATCGAGTTGATGATAAAACCGCCAACAAAGTTGTCTTCTGCGCGACCCGTCCACAACGCAAAACCCGCACTGAGCACAATGCCGATGCCGCCCGAGACCGCCGGTAGGACCGGAAGTCGCTGGACAAGTCGCGTCACGAGAATTGCAATTGCGACAATGACGGGCGCTGCGACTGAGGGAAACAGATCTCCGGTCACGGCGAACACGACGAGGAACAAAAAACCAGGCGCTGTTGACTCGATGACCCCGCGAACGCCACCGATTGCGCTAAACAGATTTGCTCCCGTCAACTTTTCGGAAGCGACAAGGGATGCGAGTGCGGATTTCGAGACGGATTCACCGAGTGGGTTCGTCATGCCAACGCCCCCGGCTGGGGAGGCACCCTGAGGGTAAGCAGCTCGCGTGGCGGAAGGGGCTCGGTTCCACGGTTGACGACGATGCTCCGGAACACATCATCGACGGAAGACGAAAGCGAAGTCGACTCCGCCGCCGGACCAGAGATTACACCGCGGAGGAACCATTTCGGTCCGTCAACGCCGATAAAGCGAACGGGCCGTTTCGTCCCGTCAGCTGTAGGAACCGCAGCCCGAAGTTCCGGGCCGAACGGACCCACGACGTGGTCTGCTGTCCCGCCCTGTTTCGTGACTTGCGCCGCCACCTGTTCCCTAATCTCGTTCCACAATCCTTCGGTTCGCGGCGCCGCAAAAACTTGCACGTGCAGCGTCGAACCGTCTATCTCAAAGGTTGCCGCCACCAAACGTTTCGTCGCCTCTTCGATGTCTAACCGCAATTGCAACCCGGTACGCGGTGTCACCTTGATCGCCCCAAGGTCAATAAACGGTTGCACAGCGCTGACCTCGGAAATGTCGAACGGGCCCGTCATTTCGCGATCGACCGGCGCGCTCTTCTGCCTCACGATGCCGCTCCTGACAATCCGGTCGAACCAAATCCGCCAGCACCGCGAGCGGTGCCCGGAAGTTCCGTGACGGGGACGAATCGAGCGCGCACTATCGGCTGAATAACGAGTTGCGCGATTCGATCCCCAACGGCCACGGAGAACGATTCCACTGGGTCAGAGTTAATCATGACGACGGAAATTTCTCCTCGATAACCGGCGTCGATGGTGCCTGGCGAGTTCACCAAACCAACGCCGTGCTTGGCCGCCAGTCCGGAACGTGGCATGACAAACGCGACGAAGCCGTCGGGCAGCGCGATTGAAACGCCAGTGGGTATGACAGTTCGCTCACCGGGCGACAAAGTAACACCAATCGTCGACACCAGATCTGCTCCAGCATCCCCGGGGCGTGCGTAGAGCGGGGGTGTTCCAACAATCAGGACCTCGGGTGTCATTCGTTTAGGGTAATGCATGGTCGAATAGTTCCATGATTCGTTACCAAGAATCCCTCACCCCTTCGTGGACATTTCACCTTGCACTCCTTGTTGTCCTGCCCATGGGTTTCGGCATGCTCGCGCCCATCAACCTCATCGCTGGCTACGTGGCGGCGGTGACGTTCTACGCAGTCACGCTCGTGGCGTTCATCGTGTTTGCGCCCCGAATCATCGTGACCGATTCACATTTCCGCGCGGGACGTGCGGTTATCGAGCGAACGCTCGTGGGTGACACGACCATCATCGAACAACCAGAACGAATCGCAACTCTCTCCGACGCGCGGACGTGGAAGGTCATTCGCGCCTGGATACCGCGAGGACTGAGCATCGTCGTGAACGATCCGAACGATCCGACACCGAGTTGGTACGTCTCGACACGGAACCCTGAAAAACTCCGTGACGCGCTGCGGGGAATCTAGGACTCGCACTCCGAGCACACAGAGCCAGCCTTTGTTTGCTTCGCAATCTGTGAGTGATGCTTGACTAGGAAACAGGACACGCACGTGAACTCGTCGGCCTGCGGTGGGACAACAATAACGTCGAGTTCCATGCTGGCGAGGTCCTGACCACTCATCTCGAGGCTGTCCGGATTGTCCGCGTCGTCGAGAATATCTCCGGGCCGAGGCTCGGGAACGCGCTCCTGAAGAGCCTGTATCGATTCGTGGTCTTCCTCGCCCTTGCGGGGGGAATCGTAATCAGTAACCATTTTTGACGTGAAGCCTTTCTGTGCCGTGCCGGCGGCGATAGTTTGCGTCACTTTACAGCGAAAAGCAAACTCACCCGTGACATTCGCGTCCAACGTGTCGCGCGAGGAGTATTCTCGCTGAACAAGAGCAACCGAGGAGTTGGCGATGGAAGAGTTGTCGGTCATCGAGGTGACACGCGATGGAATCATCGTGGTAACTCGAGACGGTCAACGATTTGCAGTCGCTCTCGACGAGGCACTCCGCGCCAAACTCGCGCATTCCCCCCACTCAACGACGGCGGTCACGGTGTCTCCCAAAGAAATCCAATCCATGTTGCGATCGGGACTCTCGGTGGCGGACGTCGCATCGCTGACCGGTACCAGTGCGGAAAACATCTCGCGATTCGAGGCACCGATTGTTGCCGAACTTGCGTTCGTCTTGGAACGGGCATTAGGTGTCCCTGTTGTTGCTGACGGAGCCGGTTCGTCGTTTGGCAGCGAAATAGGTGCTCGAATTTCTGCTCAGGGAGGTCGAGTCGTGCGCTGGCAGGCCTACCGGATTAACGATGAATGGGTGGTCGGAGCACGATGCCTGCTCGGTGACGTCGAGGAGGACGCAACGTGGTCATTCGACCCACGGAAGATGACTCTTGTGCCGTCGAACGCTGCCGCCGTGCGAATCTCGAAATCGGAATCCGTCGATGCGGCGCTCTTTCCTCCCCTCCGCGTCGTCACGCCGAAACCCGCCGCGCGATTTGACAGCGGCGAGTTCGAAACACTTCCGCCGCCCGTCGCTGCCGTCCCCACAACAGAAACACCGGCCAGTGCACCGCCCACGACGACGTCGATTTCGATTGAAATGCCCGCCATTTACGTCCCAACGGAACTCACCGAAACAGCTGCACAAGTCGATGATCTGACCCGACGCCGTGGCGAACGAAAAGACGCGATTGCGTCGCATCCGTCAACGGGTTCGATTCCCATCGTCACTCCCGACATGTTAGAGATACCCGACGATTCGCCCGTGGCCCCCGAGGACGTTCCCGCAACACAGGTGGGTGAGACGGGTAAGAAGCCCCGACCGGTAGCCGACGTGTTCACGGACCCGACACCGAGCCGCTCGAAACGCCAGCGGGCTGCAATGCCCACCTGGGATGAGATCGTTTTCGGCGCTCGTCCTGACGAGGAATAGTTAGACGAACGCACCGCCGCGAATGACGGGTACCAGGGTTTCCGTCCGGCTCAGTCCACCGTGTTGCCCGACCATTGCCATGGCTTGTTCCGTGGCAATTCCCTCGATGTAATAAACCGATTCACCCCGCGGAGTCACCAACACATCACCGATCCGTTCGCGAGCAAAGTTCTCGACCTCGCCAAACCACCCCGCGGCGATTGCCTCATCTCGGGAGGCGACATGGGATCGGTGTCCTTCCGCGGCGCGCCAGCGTTCCAACGTTCCGGCCCCATCCTCCGAATACAGGTGCAGGAACCGAGGTTCTCCCCCGATCGTCACGCCGTCGAGCAATGTCGACCCCGCGGGCAGTATCAGATGCCTCGACCCGGGGACATCGAGCACACCGTGATCGGCCGTGATGACCAGTCCATCCGTTGACATGAGCCGGCGCTGGACGTCGGCAATGAATCCGTCCAGCTCTTCGAGTCGCCGAATCCACTGATCCGAGGCGGCCCCGGAAGCGTGAGCCGCCATGTCCAGCTCGGCAATGTATACGTACGCGATCCCCTCGCGATGTGACGCAAAGAAGTCGTCGATCGCGTCGAGCCGATCGCCCCAACTCTTTGCACTCACGTACTGAGCCCCGCGCAAAATCGCGCGAGTCAGTCCCGAGTCGCGATATCGCGGGGACGAAATGATCGCGGCGGGGATGTCGGTGTTTTGTTCCCACAACGTCGGCGCGGGTTGCCAGACCTCGGGATCTAGCGCATCCAATCCCGACAACTGGTTGACAATGTCTCCCGTGGCGGGATTGCGGATGGCGTACCCGAGCATGCCCGTCTGGCCGGGCGAGCGACCCGTCATAAGCGTCGTCAGAGCGGAAGCCGTTGTGGTGGGGAATCCGCTGAGGACATCGGACCGTGAGAGGGAACCGATATTTCGCGCGTGTGCTGACCGCGCAGAGAGGTTGACGGACCCAAGCCCATCCACGAGAACGACGATCGTTCGCCGGGATGGTGGCAACCGCAGCGGGTTTTCCTCAGCTCGAACCGAAGCGAAAGCGCTAACCAACACGTCCGCGAGGCAACGGTCGTTGGGGCCAATGACAGGTAAAGTCGTGGACACTGTGAGTCAAACCCCTTCCTCTTCCGAGCGTATCGATGACGTTGACGTTTCCCACGAGATGCAGGGGTCATTCCTCGAGTATGCCTACTCCGTCATCTATTCTCGCGCCCTCCCGGACGCTCGCGACGGACTCAAGCCCGTTCAGCGCCGCATCATCTATCAAATGGCCGAGATGGGCTTGCGTCCCGAAAAGGGTTACGTCAAGAGCGCTCGTGTTGTCGGTGAGGTCATGGGCAAGCTTCACCCCCACGGCGACAGTGCGATCTATGACGCTCTCGTGCGATTGGCGCAGTCTTTCAGTCTTCGAGTTCCGTTCATCGACGGTCACGGCAACTTCGGATCTCTCGACGACGGCCCCGCTGCATCGCGCTACACCGAAGCAAAACTCCGCCCCGAAGCAATCGCCATGACAGAGAGCCTCGACGAAGACGTCGTCGACTTTGTCCCGAACTATGACGGGCAGCTTCTCCAACCAGATGTGTTGCCCGCCGCGTTCCCTAACCTCCTCGTCAACGGCGCTGCAGGGATCGCGGTCGGCATGGCGACAAACATGGCGCCACACAACCTCGTCGAGGTCGTTGCAGCCGCCCGCCACTTAATTGCTCACCCCGATGCGACGCTCGACGACCTGATGGCCTTGATCCCGGGCCCTGATCTCCCCAGCGGTGGAATCATCGTTGGGCTCGAGGGAATCCGGGATGCTTATTCGACGGGCAAGGGCGCGTTCCGGACCCGCGCGCGGTCTACGATCGAACAGGTCTCTGCCCGAAAGACGGGAATCGTCGTGACCGAACTGCCGTATCTGGTCGGCCCGGAGCGCATTATCGAACGCATCAAGGACGGCGTCACGAAAAAGAAGATCACCGGGATCTCCAATGTGGTCGACCTCACTGATCGCAAGAACGGTCTCCGTCTTGTCGTCGAAGTGAAAACGGGTTTTTCACCCGAAGCTGTCCTTGACCAGTTGTATCGCCAGACACCCCTCGAGGATGGGTTTTCGATCAATAACGTTGCGCTCGTCGCGGGAAAACCGGAAACGCTTGGTCTCGTGGACATGTTGCGGGTCTATATCGCCCACCGACTTCAGGTGGTGACGCGTCGTTCGCGTTATCGCCTCGAGCGCAAGACGGAGCGCCTCCACCTTGTCGACGGATTGCTGCGCGCCATCGTCGATATCGACGCGGTAATCCGAGTCATTCGTGCCTCGGACGACGCCGCGGCCGCACGAACCGAACTGCAGTCGACGTTCACCCTGTCGGAACTTCAGGCCGATTACATCCTCGAATTGCGCCTTCGCCGACTCACCAAGTTCTCGCGAATTGAACTCGAATCGGAACGGGACGAGCTGGTGACCGACATTTCGGCTCTCACGACCCTGCTGTCAAACGAGGATTCCCTCCGCACGGTTGTCTCGGACGAGCTCGCTGACGTTGCGAGCAAATATGGAACTCCGCGGCGGACGACACTGCTCGATGGCGAGGACGTGCCCGTCGTCGGCGCAATTGCCAGCCAAGGCCTCGAACTCGAGGACGAACCCTGCAGCGTCATCCTGACCGCGACCGGCAAATTGCTGCGGACCCCTGCAACATCAGAGTTTTCTGCCGTAGCCAAACGGGTGAAGCACGATGTCGTTCGGTCAGTTGTCCGCACGACCACTCGTGGCGATGTCGGTGCGATCACGTCACATGGCCGCTTTATTCGATTTACACCGGTGGCACTCCCCTCATCCGCGGGTGCCCTCGCTTATGCGTCTGGCTCGAAGGCCACGGATTACGTGGTCGGGCTCGCGCCCGGTGAAAAAGTCGTCACGATTGTTCCTCTCTCGGACATCCCGTTGGCTCTCGGAACTCGACGCGGAACCGTGAAACGAGTCGACCCAACAACCTTCCCGGCCCGCGCGGATTTCTCCATCATCAATCTCGATGACGGCGACGCCATCGTCGGAGCAGACCTGGCCCCAGATGGGCACGAACTCGTCTTCGTAACTCTCGACACACAGTTGCTACATTTCCCCGCTGCGAGCGTTCGCCCACAGGGAATCGGCGCATCTGGTGTCGCGGGAATCAAACTGGCCGAAAACGATGTCGTCGTCTCATTTGCGAGCGTGTCTGCTGACTCCGACGCCCACGTCGTGACGATCACTTCCGCAGGCGCGACGTTGACCGGTGCCGACCCGGGTCGCGCCAAAGTCACTCCGTTGACCGAATACCCAGGGAAGGGTCGTGCAACGGGCGGAGTGCGCTCCCACACGCTACTCAAGGGGGAAGTGGGTCTGGCTCTCGCGTTCGTCGGCCCGGATCCGCGAGCCTGCTCGAACGACGGCACTGGTCGCGAACTTCCTACAGAATTTGGCAAACGTGACGGGTCGGGCTCCGCGTTGAGCGACGTAGTGTCCGTCCTCGGAACTCGACTGCGCTAAACGTCGATTCGATCGCGATCAAGTGCGCCGTCGATGATGAACTCGCGACGCGGGGCAACCTCGTTGCCCATGAGCAACTCGAACATCAGTGTCGCCTTCTCGGCATCATCGATACGCACTCGCCGCAGTGTTCGGTGCTCAAGACTCATCGTGGTGTCGGCAAGTTGATCCGCATCCATCTCGCCAAGTCCCTTGTAGCGCTGAATGGGTTCCTGCCACGAGCGCTTCGTTTTGCGCAGGGAGTCTAAGGTCGCGTGCAGCTCGGCTTCAGAGTAGGTGTACATCACGTCGTTGGCCTTGGAACCAGGATTGATCGCCACGATGCGGTGAAGAGGCGGAACTGCCGCATAAACACGGCCGGCGTCTACCAGAGGTCGCATGTATTTGAAGAAGAGCGTCAACAACAGGGTCCGAATGTGTGCACCGTCGACATCGGCGTCACTCATGATGATGACCTTGCCGTATCGGGCTTGCGCGAGGTCGAATGTTCGGCCACTTCCCGCGCCAATGACCTGAATAATCGAGGCGCACTCGGTGTTCGACAACATGTCCGCCACCGACGCTTTTTGGACATTGAGAATTTTGCCTCGGATAGGTAACAACGCCTGGAATTCCGAGTCCCGGGCCAACTTCGCCGTACCGAGTGCGGAATCACCCTCGACAATGAATAGTTCGCTACGTTCAACCTCGTCGGATCGGCAGTCAACCAGTTTCGCCGGCAGGGTTGAAGACTCGAGCGCGTTCTTTCGACGCTGTGTTTCTTTGTGGGCGCGAGCCGAAATGCGGCTCTTCATTTCGGCAACGATTTTTTCCAGCACGAGCGCGGATTGTGCCTTGTCGTCCCGTTTGGTTGATGCGAACTTTTCTTCCAACGCCGTCGCGACGACCGTCGAGACCACCTGGCGGATCGCCGGAGTGCCCAGGACTTCCTTCGTTTGTCCCTCGAACTGTGGTTCGGCGACTCGGACGGTTAAGACAGTCGTGAGTCCTGTAAGAATGTCGTCTTTTTCAAGTTTGTCCGTTCCCACTTTGAGTCGTCGGGAATTCTTGTCGACCTCTGCCCGGAGGACTTTCACAATCGCCTGCTCGAAACCGGTCAGGTGGGTTCCGCCTTTGGGCGTCGCAATAATGTTGACGAACGATTTTTGCACGGTGTCGTAGCCGGTGCCCCATCGCAGCGCGATGTCCACGTGGCAGGATCGTTCGACTTCTGTCGACACCATGTGCCCCGCCTCGTCCAAGACAGGTACCGTTTCGCTATAGGTTCCGTGACCGGTCAAGCGCCACACCGACGTCAGTGGTGCGTCTGGAGCGAGGAACTCGGTGAACTCGCCGATTCCGCCAGCGAACGAGAATTCGTGTTGTTCGGGCGCATCGGACCGTTCGTCCGAGACCGATAGCGACAACCCCGGAACCAGAAATGCTGTTTGGCGTGCTCGCGAAAGAAGCGTGTCAAGTTCGACAATCGATGATGTCCCGAAGATCTCCGGGTCCGGCCACCACCGAACGCGTGTACCGGTGACCCCCTTCGGCGCTTTGCCCACTATGCGCAACTCAGAGTTATCGATGTACGGCGTGAACGACGACCCCGGTCCGTAGCCCTCAGTGTCATCGAACAGTCCCGGCTCGCCGCGATGGAACGACATCGCGTAGGTCGATCCGTTGCGGTCGACGAATACATCGAGGCGTTCGCTGAGGGCGTTGACCACCGAGGCGCCGACACCGTGCAAGCCACCCGACGCCGTGTACGAGCCGGAGCCGAACTTGCCACCCGCGTGCAATTTTGTGAAGACTACTTCGACTCCGGAAAGGCCCGTCCGAGGCTCAATATCGACCGGGATTCCGCGACCCGTGTCGTGGACCTCGACACTGCTATCGGCGTGAAGCGTGACGCCGATTGATGACCCGTATCCCGCCAGGGCTTCGTCAACGGAGTTATCGATTATTTCCCACAGACAGTGCATGAGACCACGTTCGTCTGTCGAGCCGATGTACATCCCAGGGCGCTTCCGAACCGCCTCAAGTCCTTCAAGGACACTGAGATGACGGGCGGAATATTCGGTAGCCAATGATTTAGCCTTCGCTGACGGGGACGTGTCCTACCCTAGGCGAGCCCGTGGCGGCAGGGCAACAGGCTCTCCGCGGTTGTGAACAAAATTTACGCCCATGGCGAAACGAGGTGTTTTTCGAACGGTAATGTCCGACTCTCGTGATGGGATAGAGACATCGAAAGGAAGTACATGACCACGACGCACTCCCCCTCTGAAACCGCCACCGCACACGAGCTCAGCGCGCTCGATCGATGCGATTCGTGCGGAGCACAGGCTTATGTGCGCGTGCGAATTCGCTCTGGCGAACTATTCTTCTGCGGACACCACGCGAGTGAGGTCAAGCCAGCGCTCGCTCCGGCCGCTCTCGAGTGGCTTGACGAGACAGACCGCCTCATCGCAGCCGACGCGAGTTAACTCCCACTCTCGCGCTCGTTGGCGCTAACCCTCGAGCACTCTGTGTTCTAGCCAGTCACTCGCTCAAACTCGGACCACGTTTTCGTGTCCTGGAATTCCCGAAGCCGTGCGTCATAAGCCGCAACCGCAAATTCGCTCAGTGCAAGTTGAGGTTCACGAGACGGAACAAGTGATGACAACAACCACTCCGTGAGATGGGGGTTCATCAATAGGACCGGGCCGATCAACGAAGTTCCAACGAAATTTTCGCGACGAACTCCTTCAACGTGTGTTGTCGGGTTCCGGCCGATGCCGCGCGTAGTCGCCATGAACCCCGGGATTTCCGGTGAACTCGAGACCATCGAAAATTGCGATTTGTAGCCGACAATTGGCTGAGACGTTCCCTCGAACGAGCCCATCACCTTGCCGGTATAGCGCTCGAACATCCCCACCTCGGTTGAGAAGTCGAAAATACCCACACCCGGAATGTCATACTTCATCTCTGCGTTGACGATGCGCGATCCCAGACATTCCATTGCGTTATGGGTGAACAGGAAATGTGTGCCCGTTTGGATGAGTTCATCAATTCTGGATTTGTGGGGAGCGAGTCGAGCGATCGCTCGAATTTGACCGCTTTCCGTGAGCGGTCCGAGATAAACCAAATCGACTTTTCTCGAAACAAACGCCGGAGTCTCGTTGAGGCCTGTTCGAACAACACGCGCGTCAGGAAGACACCGTGCGAGGTAATCGATGTTCGCATTGTCACCGTGCAAGTTCGCGATCTCGGGGAACAACATCTCAATCGTCAACGTCACGAGCTCTTCTCCATCAGGCGCTGCCGCAATTTTCGGTGAACCACGTCGCCGGTCGGACCGGCATTGTGATTGCTGTGGAGATTGAACACCACATCGACTTCCCCGAGAGGCACCAGATCCGCCCCGCGTGTTTCCGACTCGACCAACACGATTCTGTTCGAATCAACGCCGGCCAGGGCGAGTCGTAGTGCTTGATCGTGGCGCCGAATTCCACCAACATAAATCGCAGAAATCGATGGGTCTGCTAGATATTCGTAGTCTGCGTCGTACGTCCACGCCGTGTTTTCGACCCCGTCGAAGCGGTCGGTTGTTTCGTCGATGGCGAGCAATACGATCTTGCGGCCGGGCACCGAGACGATGTCCGCAAATGCCCGCGACACCGCAACTCCCACCAGTCCCTTCGTGAGGAGTCGAACGAGACGCACGCCACCCACTGTTTCTTCAGCGAAACGACTCGTCGGCGGCGTGAGCGACTCGACGACCGACCCAATTTTCTGTGGTGCAACGTTGAGCACGTCGAGCGTCGCCGCTACGGCCGCCACGTTGTAAATGTTGACGACGCTTTCGTTCGTCAGGCGAATGCCGACCGTCTCGGAATCAATCGTGAGCGACCTCAATCCCGATAAGCGGTCGATCGGCGACACACGGACGTCGGCCACCGGAGACCTGAAATCACACGCCGGACAACGAACGCGCCCGATGTGGTTGAAGCGCCAAAAGATCCAGTCGAGTCGTTCGTCGCACCGCGGGCAGATCGCTGCGTCCACCGCGGAACCGCCCGGTTCGCGCGGTTCATTTCCGGTCGGGTCGACGCCGAAAAAATGCCGGGCGTTCGCATCGCTGCCGAGCGACGCGGTGATGAGATCATCGGAGTTGAGCACGAGAGTTGTTGCCGGCGAAATTGCGGACGACAATATCCAGGCGATGTATTCCGGATGGGCGTTTCGCTTGATGGAGTCGCGGGTCAGATTCGTACACACCACAATGTCGGGAGCTAACTGCGGAAGCACTCGCAACGCGGAACGTTCGTCCATCTCGAGCACCGCGACGTCACTCCGACATCTCCCCCACACCGTGACCCCGTTGATGAGAGTTGCGACGATGCCGTCGCGGAGGTTGGAACCGGCCCTGTTCGTGGACACCCGCTTTCCGAGTGTGTGAAGTGCATCGGCAAGGAGGTTTGTGGTCGTGGTTTTTCCATTCGTCCCCGTCACGACAATGACCGTGTCGGGGCGAGCGATGACTCCGAGAAGATTCGGATATACCCACAGTGCAATGCGCCCAGGGACATGTGTCCCCTCGCGACCGAGAAAGCGAAGTATCGTCCCCGCACATTTTCCAAGCCAGAGGGCGGCGAGTGCACGCAACCCGTACCGCGGTCCGTGGCGTTTGCCAGGTGTAGGGACCGTCGGTTCAGTCATTACTCGAGGAACTCGCGAATGGTGACAGACCGAGAGGGGTGACGCAATTTTGTCATCGTCTTCGACTCAATCTGGCGGATGCGCTCGCGTGTGACGCCAAACGTTTCACCGATTTGGTCGAGCGTCTTGGGGATCCCATCACCGAGCCCGTAGCGCATGCGAATCACGCCTGATTCACGCTCGGACAACGAATCGAGAACCGACTCCAACGCGACCAGTAACATGCGATTAGCGACGGCGTCGAGTGGAACAATCGCCTCCGTGTCCTCGATAAGGTCTCCGAATTCGGAGTCACCGTCTTCACCCAGAGGAGTGTGGAGCGAAATTGGCTCGCGACCGTACTTTTGAACCTCGACAACTTTTTCCGGTGTCATGTCCAATTCATTGGCCAATTCCTCGGGGGTCGGTTCGCGCCCAAAATCCTGCAGCAACTGGCGTTGAACACGGGCCAGTTTGTTGATGACCTCGACCATGTGAACCGGAATTCGAATCGTTCGGGCCTGGTCAGCCATCGCGCGAGTGATTGCCTGACGAATCCACCAGGTTGCATAGGTCGAGAACTTGAATCCCTTCGTGTAATCGAACTTCTCCACCGCGCGAATCAGACCAAGGTTTCCCTCTTGAATGAGGTCGAGAAATTGCATTCCACGGCCGGTGTAGCGCTTCGCGAGCGAAACGACAAGTCGAAGGTTAGCTTCGAGAAGGTGGCGTTTTGCGCGCTCGCCGTCGTCGGCGATGATCCGGTATTCGCGGCCTTCTCGACTTTTCTGCTTGGCTCCGGAGAGCTTCGCCCACTTTTCTTCGGCGAATAGTCCGGCCTCGATCCGAAGGGCGAGTGTGACTTCCTGTTCGGCGTTGAGAAGGGCAACCTTTCCGATTTGTTTCAGATAGTCCTTGACGGGGTCGGCCGTGGCACCCGTAATCATCGTCGACACCGAGGGGATCTCGTCATCACCCGACGAAATGTGGATTGCGTCCGCGGGCAAGGTCGCCGTGAGCGCGGTCTTGACGTCTTCAGCCTCGTCGTCCGTGAGCTCAATCACCTCGTCTAGGGCCGGCACACTCATGTCCTCAACCTCGACAATGTTGTCATCACCAACCACGAGGACGACATCGAACTCTTCATCACCAATGAGCTCTGCGTCATCGCCGGGAGCAGCTTTTTTGCGAGACGCGGCGGCGGGCGTTTTTGCCGGTGCCTTTGCCGGTGCCTTTGCCGGTGCCTTCGCCGGTGCCTTCGCGGCGACCGTTTTGGCGGCTACCGTTTTGTCGGCTACCGTTTTGGCGGCTACCGTTTTTGCCGGTGCCTTTGCCGGTGCCTTCGCGGCTACCGTTTTCACGGGTGCCTTCACAGCAGGCTTCGCAGAAGCTTTCGCCGCGGGGGCTACAGCAGCATCTTCCGGATCCTTTTTCTTGCGATTGAAAAGGTTGAAACGGCGGGGGGCGTCAGCCATGAACAGTTCCTCTTTCGGGCAGTAGAAACCCCCGTGTCAAATCGGCTGGGCCGCTGACTCGGGGTCTTTCAATTGATAGGTTACCACGGGCGACTAGTCGTAAGAATTACCGCGTGTTCGCAAAAAGTTTTCCAGTTCGGTCGCGATGCTCTCGGCGCTCGGAAACTGCCCTTCGTCGTCGACAAACGGTGACGGAGTGGGGTTGTCGAGCATGTACTTATCGTGACGGCTTTCCAAATTCGTGATCAGTTTCGCTAGTTCATCGTTGTCCGCCACTTGATCAGCGATTCCCGTGAGAAACTCCCGACCCGTCTCTCTCAACGCATCGGTTTGAAGTGATATTCCCGTACCCGTTGTTATCGCATCAACGACAGCGAGCGTTCCGGCCGGATACTCGGCATCCGCGAGGTAGTGCGGTATCAATAAGACAAAACCGGCAACGGGGTGTTCCAGTCTGGTGAGCATGAACTCGACCAGGTGAACAAACGTGCCGGGCACCTCGGTCGTGGGTTTCCAGACGGAATACTGCTCGATCAGGTCGTCTCGATTTCCGCTCACCGTCATGCCAACCGGTCGCGTGTGTGGAACGGGCATCGGAATAGCGTGAACCCACATCGTCTCTGTGGTCTCAAACTTTTCGATTGCGGTCACGACAGCTTCGGCGGCGGCTTCCCATCGATAATCCGGCTCGTATCCGGTCAGCAGTAGAAACTGCACTCCAAGTTCATCGGTCACCAGCCTCAAAACGAGTTCCGGCGGGCGGTAATCCGTCAGGCGCGTCTGTTCGAACGTGAAGGTTGGGCGGCGAGCGCGATAATCGAGCAGCTCGTCGTTATCGAACACCCACACGCGCTCGTGAGTTGTCGAGTCGATGAGGTGGCGCGCCGCCGTTGCAACAGATCGGCCAGCGTCGATGAAACCCGTGAGTAGAATAACGAGCGGCAAACCGCGGGGCACATCGATACCCATCTCTCGATACACCAGACGTCCAACGCTCATACATCCATGCTACGGCGGTATCCAATGCGTCTCGCCTACGCTGGGGTTATGACTTCCGTTTCACACTCTCGTTCACTTGTCCCGGCTGACGTTTTGGTCCTCGTCGTAATGAAAGACGCACACGGCGACCTGGCTCACGGCGTTCGCGGGAAGTTGGGACGGTGGCTGACCGACGCAATCGACCGTGTCGGTTTCGACGGTGGATTAGATTCCACGTTTATATTGCCAGCGCCTCAATGGAGTGACTACCGCACAATCGCGCTCGCCGGATTCGGCTCCGCGCCGGACCGGATTTCCAACCTTCGTTACGCAGCCGCGACGGCAACACGAACGCTCTCCGGCCACGTGGTCGTGAATATTGCGACTCGGTCTAGTGCAGACGCGACGGCAATTGCCGAGGGTGCGCTGTTGGGTTCGCTCAAGACGATGTCGCACAAGAGCGGTGAAGGTCCAGCGGTCATCACTGACCTCACACTGGTCTCGCGTCACGCCCCGCTCCTCGACGACATCCGGCCGGGGGTCGAGGCCGTCGGTGTGGTTCGCGATCTTGTTACCGAGGTTCCCAACATCCTTAGTCCGGAAGAGTTGGCGAGGAGAGTCGTCGAACTGTCGAACGACACGGAACTTCGAGTCGAGGTTCTCGACGAACACGCACTCGAACGCGGTGGATTCGGAGGCATTCTGGGAATCGGTGCTGGTTCGTCTCGCCCGCCTCGACTCGTCATCGTTCGATATTCACCGAAGGGGGCGGCACGACACATCGCGCTCGTGGGCAAGGGCATCACCTTTGATACCGGCGGATTGTCGATTAAGCCGGCTAACTCGATGGTCGGGATGAAGTACGACATGACCGGTGCCGCGACCGTTTTCGCTGTCACACGCGCGATCGCTCAACGTAAACTCCCCATCGCCGTAACAGCCTGGTTGTGCATCGCGGAAAACATGCCATCGGGCACCGCGATTCGACCCAATGACGTCATCACCATTCGGGGCGGAAAAACGGTCGAAGTGACAAACACGGACGCCGAGGGTCGCGTTGTGCTTGCGGACGGTATCGTCGCTGCAAGTGAGGAGAATCCCGACTACATCATTGACGTCGCCACCCTGACCGGCTCTGCACGTGTCGCTCTTGGTCACAGAATTGCCGCCCTGATGGGTGACGACAAGGTGACGACGTCGTTGAAGGCCGCGTCGGACGCCGTCGGTGAAGAGTCGTGGTCTATGCCGTTGCCTGACTACTTGCTGCCGATTTTGACCAGCGATGTCGCGGACATGGCCAACTCTAAAGTTGGGAATACTGCGGGCGGAATGCTCATCGGTGGAATCTTTCTGCGTGAGTTCGTCGGACTCGGCGCCGAGGGCAACCGCATTCCGTGGGCTCATCTCGATATCGCCGGACCAGCCAATAACGGAAATGCACCATACGGTTTCGTCCCCAAGGGTGCAACGGGAACGATGGTGCGAACCCTCATCGAATTCGTCCGTCGGCTGGCGGACAGCCCCGCGAACACGCGGTAGGCTCAAAGGCGGTTAACACTGGGTTTCAGCATGTCCCGCGTGGCCCGGTTCCATTCACAATTTCAAGGAGTGTTGGTGGCTGACGTAGCAGTAGATCTCGTCGTTCTTGGCGGCGGAAGCGGCGGCTATTCGGCCGCACTCCGCGCGAGTCAACTGGGTATGAGTGTCGCGCTCGTTGAAAAAGACAAAGTTGGCGGCACGTGCTTGCACGTCGGGTGTATCCCGACGAAGGCGCTGCTTCACTCCGCGGAGATCGCGGACAGCGTTCGCGACGCGGCAAAGTTTGGGGTTGACGCAACGCTCACAGGAATTGACGTCGCAGCCGTCTCGACCTATCGTCAGGGAATCATCGATTCCAAGTTCAAAGGCCTCCAAGGCCTTCTCAAAGCTCGAGGCGTCGCCACCTACGACGGACACGGAAAACTCACGTCGCCGAACACCGTTCAGGTCGGTGACACGACCATAACTGGGAAAAACGTTGTCCTCGCAACGGGTTCCTACGCCAAGACGCTTCCCGGGCTCGACATCGGCGGTCGCTTCCTTACCTCGGAGCAGGCCATCACGTTGGACTACGTTCCGAAGAGCGCCATCGTGCTCGGTGGTGGGGTCATTGGCGTAGAACTTTCGTCCGTCTGGCGATCATGGGGAACCGAGGTCACCATTATCGAAGGCCTGCCGCGTCTCGTTCCCAATGAGGACGAGTCCGTGTCCAAGCAATTCGAGCGCGCATTCCGTAAGCGCGGAATTGAATTCAAAACCGGCGTGCGTTTCCAGAGCGCGACCCAGGACGCCAACGGCGTCTCGGTCACTCTCGAGGGTGGCGAAACTCTCACCGCGGATGTCTTGCTCGTCGCCATCGGTCGCGGCGCTCAAACCGCAAACTGTGGCTTCGAGGACGTCGGAGTCACAATGGACCGTGGGTACGTCATCACGAACGAACGCTTACTCACGAACATCCCCGGCGTTTATGCCGTTGGTGACATCGTTCCCGGACTTCAACTCGCTCACCGCGGTTACCAGCACGGGATTTTCGTCGCAGAGGACATAGCTGGAATGAACCCGATGGTTGTCTCTGACGCCAATATCCCGAAAATTACCTACTCCGAGCCCGAAATCGCCTCGGTTGGTTTGTCCGAGGCGGCGGCCAAAGAACACTACGGCGACGCAGCAATTGCGATCTACGACTACAACCTCGCCGGCAACGGAAAGAGCCACATCCTCGAAACAGCCGGCTCTATCAAGGTCATTCGAGTTGTCGATGGGCCCGTTGTTGGTGTCCACATGATCGGTGCCCGCGTCGGCGAACTGATTGGTGAAGCGCAGTTGATTGTCAACTGGGAGGCGCACCCCGAAGACGTTGCACCGCACCTTCACGCACACCCCACTCAAAACGAAGCACTTGGTGAAGCGTTTCTCGCCCTCGCGGGCAAGCCACTTCACGCGATGTAGGACCAGTTCAAGGAGAACGAATCAACATGAGCACGAGCGTTAACCTTCCCGCACTCGGTGAAAGCGTCACCGAGGGAACCGTGACTCGCTGGCTGAAAAAGGTCGGAGACTCGGTGGCCGTCGACGAGCCCATTGTCGAAGTGTCGACCGACAAGGTCGACACCGAGATCCCTTCTCCTGTAGCCGGTGTCATCGAAGAGATCTATGCCCAGGAAGACGAGACCGTCGAGGTTGGTGCTCCACTCGCACGTATCGGAGAAGGTAACGGCGCCGCACCCGCTGACACCCAGGTCGCACCCGTCGCCGAGATTCCCGCGACTCCAGAACCCGCGGTCGCTCCGAACGGTCAGGCTCCCGTCACTCCGCAACCCGTGGTTGCTCCTCCCGCGATGTCCGAACCGGTCGTTATCACTCCTCCGGTGGTGGCTGACGCGCCCACCTCTCCGCAAACCGTTGTCCAGGCCTCACCCGCCGCACTCACGACGCCACGCTTAGGAAGCCCGTACGTCAGCCCGATTGTGCGCAAGTTGGCTCACGATCGCGGCGTTGACCTGGCTGGAGTCGTTGGGACCGGAATTGGGGGTCGTATCCGAAAGGAAGATGTGCTCGCTGCAGAAACTGGCGCAGCAACCGCCGCTCCGCCAGTAGTCGTTCCGGCAACCGAGCCCGCGCCCGTCGCTGACCCTGTTTTCCCCGATGACGCCGTCCCCCTCGAAACGTCTGAACTTCGCGGGACTCGCGCGCCGATGTCCCGACTGCGGAAGGTCATCGCCGAACGCGCCGTGCTGTCGATGGTGTCCACTGCGCAACTCACGACCGTCGTTGAGGTTGATGTCACGACCGTCTCCAACCTGCGCGACGACATCAAAGCTGATTTTCAATCCGCGACGGGTCAGAAACTCACGTTCCTCCCCTTCTTTGTCAAAGCGTCCGTCGAAGCACTACAGGCCTTCCCGATTATCAACAGCACGGTTCAGGGAGACGACATCGTCTACCCCAACTTCGAGAACATCTCGATTGCGGTGGACACCGAGCGCGGACTTCTCACCCCGGTCGTGAAAAACGCTGGCGGAAAGAGCATCGCCGCCCTGTCGGCCGAAATTGCCGACCTAGCAGACCGCACGCGTAACAACAAGCTCACGCCGGACGAATTGCAGGGCGGTACCTTCACCGTCACCAACACTGGGTCGCGTGGAGCTTTGTTCGACACCCCCGTCGTCTTTCTTCCGCAGTCCGCAATTCTCGGACTCGGTGCGGTTGTCAAACGCCCCGTCGTCATGGGGGGCGACTCAATTGCGATTCGCTCGATGGTCTATCTTGCGCTGTCCTACGATCACCGCATCGTCGATGGCGCAGATGCCGCTCGCTTCCTCGGTGCAATGAAGTCTCGACTCGAAGCAGGCGCGTTCACCACCACCGACCTCGGCTACTAGGAGAAAAACATGGCAAAAGAACCCGGCCGCCTTCGTCAAATCTTTGATGTCCTTATCCTCGTCATCAAGCGCGATCGTTTGGCGCTCCTGTGGCTCATCCTCGGAACTTTCGGTCCGATCGCCGCCGGAATCGTATTCGCTCTTGTGGCAACAGGTGGAGAGCCGATCAGCTTCGTCGTTTCCATCATTTTCGGAGTTCTCGCTGGTGTCCTCGGATTTCTCATTGTCCTCGGACAGTTGACGCAGCGTCTCATGTATTCGAACCTGCAGGGGCAGCCGGGCGCAGTTTCTGCGCTGATCAAGAACCAATTGCGCCGCTCGTGGCGCGGTAACGATATGCCGATTCGAATGAACAAGAGTCAGGATATTGTGTATCGGGTTGTGGGTAAACCCGGTGTTGTGGTCGTGTCGGAAGGGGTTCGGTCTCGAGTCGCTCCCCTCGTCGAGGATGCCCGTAGGGAAGTTCAGCGCATCGTTCCCGGCGTGCCCGTTCACCTACTGCACGTCGGAGCCGATGGCCTCACTCTGAAAGAGTTCTTCCCCGCGCTCTACAAGATCAAGGGTCGTGTCCGCGCCTCCGAAATCGTCGTGGTGACAAATCGCCTCAACTCCATTGCCAAAACGCCCGCGTCGATGATGCCGAAGGGTATCGACCCGACCAAGATGCGCGCTCCGCGACCTCGCTAATCCAGATTGACTGTTTGTTACATCCCCGAAACATTCGTGTGACGGCGACGACACACGTTCTCGGTACGGTGAGCTATCTGAATATGCAGATTTACCCGACCGCCAGGAGGAAACATGTTTAAGACCCCAGCTGAGGTTCTTGCCTACATCACGAAAGAAGACGTCAGGTTCCTTGACATTCGATTCACCGACCTCCCCGGAATTCAGCAGCACTTCAACATTCCCGCCAGCACCGTCGACGAAGAATTCTTCTCCGTTGGCCAGCTGTTCGACGGTTCCTCCATCACGGGCTTCCAGGGAATCGCCGAGAGCGACCTGCAGTTGATCCCCGATGTCACCACCGCGTATGTCGACCCCTATCGCGTTGAAAAGACGCTCATTCTCATCTTTGACATCTACAACCCGCGTAACGGCGAGATTTATCACCGCGACCCGCGTCAGGTCGCGAAGAAGGCCGAGAAGTACCTCGCTTCGACTGGAATTGCCGACACCGCGTTCTTCGCGCCCGAGGCAGAGTTCTTCATCTTCGACGACGTGCGATACGAGGTTTCGAGCGGATCGTCGTTTTACCACGTTGACTCGGAAGAGGCCGCATGGAACACCGGTCGTAAGGAAGAGGGCGGAAACCTTGCCAACAAGACGCCCCACAAGGGTGGCTACTTCCCCGTCAGCCCGGTCGACAAGCTCGCCGACCTCCGTGACCAAATCTGCCTCCAGCTCGCCGACGCCGGCCTCGAGGTCGAACGCTCGCACCACGAGGTGGGAACGGCAGGTCAGTGTGAGATCAACTACCGTTTCAACACGATGGTGCAGTCTGCTGATGACCTACTGAAATTCAAGTACATCGTGAAGAACGAAGCCGACATCCACGGCAAGGTCGCGACGTTCATGCCCAAACCACTGTTCAACGACAATGGTTCTGGCATGCACACCCACCAGTCACTGTGGGCCAAGGGCAAGCCGTTGTTCTACGACGAAAAGGGTTACGCGGGGCTGTCGGACATCGCTCGCTGGTACATCGGCGGAATCCTCAAGCACGCTGGAGCAATCCTCGCGTTCACAAACCCCACGATGAACTCCTACCGTCGACTCGTCAAGGGTTTCGAAGCTCCGGTAAATCTGGTCTACTCGGCCGGTAACCGCTCGGCTGCTATCCGTATCCCCATCACGGGAACGAATCCGAAAGCGAAGCGAATCGAGTTCCGAGCTCCCGACGCGTCGAGCAACCCCTACCTCGCGTTCGCCGTTCAGATGATGGCCGGTCTTGACGGAGTCATGAATAAGATTGAGCCCCACGAGCCCGTCGACAAGGACCTCTACGAGCTCCCCTCAGATGAAGCGAAGCTCATCCCGCAGGTCCCCGGGTCGCTGGAAGAGGCACTCGTAGCTTTGGAAAACGACCACGAGTTCCTCCTCCAGGGGAATGTCTTCACCAAGGACCTCATCGACGAGTGGGTGAGCATGAAGCGCGCGAAGGAAGTTCTGCCATCCGCGCAACGTCCGCATCCCTTTGAGTACGAGACTACGTTCTCCTGCTAGACAAGGGTGGAAGACGAGGCGTCACCGTCGGGTGGCGCCTTCGTCGTTAAGCGGGATAGAAAATTCGCTCAAAAACTTGACGACTCTGGCGCGTGACGCGCAAATAATCATTTTCCAGTTCTGTCCCCCGACCGGCGGGATACGAAAGTAGGCGGGCGATTCCCTCAAGCGCACGACGGTCCAGAGGCACAACATCGGACCCCTTGCCCGTGAACAGAGTCGTCGCCGAGCGAATCCGAGAGCTCAAAAGCCATGCTTCACGGAGTGCCGCGCCGTCGACCTCGCTCACGTATCCGCTCGCAATCTCGACATCCAACGCTTTCAACGTCGATGGGGTGCGAACACCGTCGTTGCGCGGTCCGTGCTGCAACTGCAACAGTTGCACAAGCCATTCGACATCACTGAGTGACCCGCGACCCAATTTCGTGTGTCGCGAGGCGTCGGCTCCGAAGGGCAATCTCTCTGTTTCGACCCTTGCCTTGATGCGCCGTATCTCGCGGATTCCCTCCTCTGAAATCTCGGTCGTGTATCGGACGGAATCAGCCATCTCGTCGAATGAAGCCAACAGGGCGGGGTCACCCGCGACTGGCGTGGCCCTGATCAACGCTTGCGTTTCCCAGATGTCACTCCACTGGGCGTAATAGGCGCGGTACGCATCGAGGGAGCGAATGAGAGGCCCGTTCTTTCCTTCCGGTCGAAGTCCCGCATCGAGATCGAGCGGGAAGCGCAAATCCTCGGTGAGCCTAATGATTGAGTGAACGATCTTCTCAGCGCTCTGGTGGGCGGACTCTCCAGCACCGTTGTCGCGGAACACCCAGACGACGTCGGTGTCCGACGAAAATCCGAGTTCCCGCCCACCGAACCGACCCATCGCGATGACGGCGAATTCGACGCCATCAATCCCTCGGCGAGCGAGTCTCGTGGCGGCTTCAATCGTGGCCGTCGCGATATCCGACAGGGCGACACCAATCTGCTCGATATCGACGAGATCGAGCACTGCGGCCAACGCAACGCGAAGCAGTTCCCGCCTCCGCGCGAAGCGAATCGCCTTCGCCGCGTCCTCCACGTTGGCGTGGCGGGAGTCGATCGCACCGAACTCCTCCAACAACGTTTCGAGCGTTCTGGGTCGCAGGTTCTCGTCATCATCGAGCCACGCGACCGCGTCGGGTACTCGCTCAATCAGGATGGCGACGTAGTGCGACAACGAGAGCACTCGACTGAGTCGTTGCGCGGCGCCGACCGAGTCGCGCAGCATACGCAGGTACCACGGCGAGTCCCCGAGCGAGTCACTGATGCTCCGAAACGCAGCCAGCCCGCCGTCGGGGTCGGTGCCTTCCGCCATCCAATGCAACAACACCGGCAAGAGGTTCCGTTGGATGCTCGCACTCCGTGAAATCCCGCCGGTCAGTGCGGCAATGTGCCGCAGGGCTCCCGACGGGTCGCGGAAGCCGCTTGCGCGGAGGCGCGCTTCTGCCTGGGCGCTCGACAACGAGATGGTGTCGTCTCCCAGATGTGCAACGGCCGCGAGCAAAGGGCGATAGAACAGTCGCTGGTGCAGCGATCGAACGTCCCTTTTCGTGTCATTCCAGCGCGCCAACAGAGAATCACTACTCTCAGCAAGTCCGGATGCGCGCGCGACGATTCGAAGTGCCTCGGGGTCGCGTGGCATGAGATGAGTTCGGCGGAGCGCGAGGATCTGGACGCGGTGTTCCAAGACCCGCAATTCTCGATAGTGGTTCGAGAACGAGTAGGCCTCGGGACGCCCAATGTATCCGCCATCCGACAAGCGGGTAATCGCCGTCAGAGTATCTCGGACACGAACCGTATCGTCATCTTTACCGTGAACCAATTGCAACAACTGCACGGTGAACTCGACGTCGCGCAGACCGCCCGGTCCCAACTTGATTTGAACATCTCGGAGGTCGGCGGGGATGTTCTCGGTTACTCGTTCGCGCATTTTCTGGACAGACTCGACGAACCCTTCGCGAATTGAGCTAGACCAGACGACGCCCGAAAGCGCCGCAAGATAGGCATCACCGAGCTTGGTGTCACCGGCCATTGGTCTCGCTTTGAGTAGCGCTTGAAACTCCCAGTTTTCCGCCCACCGCTCGTAATAAGCGACGTGCGAATCCAGTGTTCGCACCAGCGCGCCTTTCGCGCCTTCCGGACGCAAATTGGTGTCCAATTCCCAGAGGGCGGGCTCAAGGCTCGGGCCGTTAACCGTCGCGACGACCGAACGCGCCCATTTAGTGGCCACGTCAACGGCGTCGTTGGAGTCAATCCCGTGTGCGTCGCACACAAAAATCACGTCGACGTCCGAAATGTAGTTGAGTTCTCGTGCACCGGCTTTCCCCATCCCAACGATGGTGAGTACGGTGTTGTCCCGAATGCTCGCCGGCGCATCGACCGTGGCCTTCGCCAAGTGAAGTGCTGCGTGCAACACCGCTCCCGCGAGGTCGGCGAGCGCGGCGCCGACATTATCGACAACCGCCATCGAATCCGGCTGTGAGAGGTCCCACGACGCGATAGTGAGCAGATGCTCGCGGTACCGGAACCTTATCTCGTCCACCGACGACGCCCCGGACAGCGCGTCACGATAGTCCGCTTCCGTCGGAAGCGACTCGGGCGGAAACGTCCGGTCGAGAGCGGTCGGTCTTCGCACAAGGAACTCAGCGAGACCGTTGCTGGCTCCCAGGACTCGTATCAGTGCGTCTCGATGTTCGGCGACGGCAAGGACCGAATCGAGGAGTTTGCGGGAGGAATCCGCCAAGCGGCCCAACCAGCGAATCGCATTGTCAGCACTCGCGGACACGGCAAACCACTCGGATTCAAAACCGTAATTGCCGAGGAGTTCCCGCGCTCCCGACAGATCCGCAAACCCGACTCGGGCTAGATCGGTGAGGCTCGGCGTTGCGGCCATGCCTACAGCTGGCGGAAGTTGGTGTCCAACTCCCACGGAGTCACTTGGTGACCGTAGGCGTTCCACTCCGCTTGCTTGTTTCGGATGAAGAAGTTGAAAACTTGTTCACCGAGGGTCTCGGCGACCAATTCACTTTCCTCCATGTAGTGCAACGCGCGATGAAGATTTTCCGGCAGCGGTCGGTAGCCGAGGGCACGACGTTCGGTTGTCGTGAGGCTCGCGATGTCTCCCTCAGCTTCGGGAGCGAGTTCGTAACCCTCCTCGATTCCCTTCATGCCAGCCGAGAGAAGTAGCGCGTACGCAAGGTAGGGGTTTGCCGCCGAGTCCAGGCCGCGATACTCGATTCGAACCGACTGTTCTTTGCCCGGTTTGTACATCGGGACGCGAACGAGTGCAGACGTGTTGTTGTGTCCCCACGTGATGAACGGCGGAGCTTCTCCGCCACCCCACAATCTCTTGTAGGAGTTGACGAACTGGTTGGTCACCGCGGTGATCTCGTGAGCGTGCGTGAGAATTCCGGCGATGAACTGGCGCCCAATCGTTGACAATTGGTAGGGCTTGCTCGCATCGTAGAACGCGTTCGAGTCGCCCTCAAACAGGGACATGTGGGTGTGCATTCCGCTTCCGGGGTGGTGTGCGAGAGGCTTTGGCATGAACGTCGCGTAAACACCCTGTTCGATTGCGGCTTCTTTCACAACAGTGCGGAACGTCTGGATATTATCGGCGGTCGTCAACGCGTCGGCATATCGAAGGTCGATTTCGTTCTGGCCCGGCCCCGCTTCGTGGTGTGAAAATTCGACCGAGATTCCGAGGTCCTCCAGGTGACGAACGGCATTGCGACGGAAATCGTGCGCGGTTCCGCCCGGTACGTTATCGAAATAGCCCGCCTCGTCAACCGGAACCAGGTTCGCCTGATTGTTGTCTTTGAAAAGATAAAACTCGATCTCGGGGTGCGTGTAAAAGGTGAAACCCTTTTCTGCGGCCTTGGCAAGCGCACGTCGCAGGACGTAACGTGGGTCAGTTGCCGCGGCTTGTCCGTCCGGGGTGGTGATGTCGCAGAACATGCGCGCCGTGGGGTCAACCTGACCGCGCCACGGGAGGACCTGGAAGGTCGTTGGGTCCGGGTGCAACAAGACGTCAGCCTCGTAAACCCGCGTGAGTCCTTCGACCGATGAGCCGTCAACCCCGAGTCCCTCGGCGAACGCGCCCTCCACTTCGGCCGGCGCAAGCGCAACGTTCTTAAGCGTCCCCGACACGTCGGTAAACCACAGACGAACGAACTTGACACCGCGTTCCTCGATGGTGCGAAGCACAAACTCCTGCTGCTTTTCCATGGGGCTCCTTCGACGCATTCCCTGCGATACTAGGCTACTTGTTATGTCGAGGATTCGGTTCGCGCTAGCCCAACTGAACCCCATCGTGGGTGACGTCACGGGCAACTCTCTCGCGATCGTCGCCGCGGTATCGAACTCCTATTCCCGCGGTGCACGGGTGATTGTTACGCCAGAAATGTCGATCACGGGTTACCCCGTTGATGACCTCGCGTCGAGTATCGATTTCATCCACCGCTCCGAAGCGGGCGTCAACTCACTCGCTACTCGCCTCGCCTCCGACGGTTTTGGCGATGCCGTTGTCATCGTGGGCTACCTCTCTGAAGCGCCACACGCCGAATTCGGCGGTGCTCGAGCCCAGAACTCTCTCGCGGTCCTCCACGACGGCCGAATGGTCGCAACCTATGCCAAGCGTCACCTTCCGAACTACTCCGTTTTCGACGAAGAACGGGTGTTCGTGCCGGGTGCCGGAACCCTCGTTCTCGACCTCGGTGGCGTGACGACAGGATTTCTCATTTGCGAAGATCTGTGGCGATCTGATGGGCCCGTTGCTGAACTTGCTGCCATGGATCTGGACGCCGTCGTCATCATCAACGCATCACCGTTCGATACCGGCAAGGATGAGACGCGGTTTCCTCTGTTGGCGACGAGAGCCGCTGAGTTTGGCGCGACGGTCGTTTACGTCAACTCAGTGGGCGGACAGGACGACCTTGTCTTCGACGGTGACAGCTCGGTTCTGGACGCCTCGGGCTCGACCCTGTTACGGGCAACGCGATTCCAGCCAACGCTCGAACTGATTGACATCCATGGCACAGGAGCGTCATCCAAGGGAATTCCGCTCGCCGAACCGACCGATAACGTCGTCCCCTTCATTGGAGTTGACCTACCCGATCTCGACGCAATCTGGGAAGCCCTAGTTCTCGGGGTGCGTGATTACGTCACGAAAAACGGTTTCGCCTCTGTTGCCCTCGGGCTGAGCGGCGGAATCGATAGTGCCGTGTGTGCCGTCATCGCCGCCGACGCAATCGGCGCGAATCGCGTCTACGGCGTTTCCATGCCGAGCAAGTATTCGAGCGAAGGGTCCAAGGATGACGCTCGTGCGTTGGCAGAAGCCATCGGATGTCACTATGACGTTCAGCCGATTGCCGAACTCGTAACGCCGTTCGAAACTCAGTTGGGTTTGACGGGTATCGCGGCCGAGAACATTCAGGCGCGTGCCCGCGCAATGATTCTCATGGCACTGAGCAACCAACACGGCCATCTCGTCCTCTCAACGGGCAACAAATCCGAAGTGGCGGTTGGTTACTCAACCATCTATGGTGACTCCGTCGGCGGTTTTGCGCCCATCAAGGACGTCTTCAAGACCCTCGTGTGGGACCTCGCCCGTTGGCGAAACGCGGCGGCCGAGTCGCGCGGTGTTCGCGCGCCCATTCCCGTGAATTCCATCACGAAAGCGCCAAGTGCAGAACTTCGCCCTGACCAAACCGATCAGGATTCCTTACCGCCCTACGACGTACTCGATGCGATTCTCGAACATCTCGTCAGCCGCCGCCATTCGATCGATGCTGTCGTCGAGGCCGGATTTGATCGCGCGACGGTGGAGCGCATTGCCGGACTCATCGCGGGGAGCGAATGGAAGCGTCGACAGGGCGCTATTGGTCCCCGGATTTCCCAAATGGCTTTCGGGCGCGAACGCCGCCTCCCCATCACGGCGCACCACACACCGGGCTTGGGCTAAAAGGCTCCTTCCGAGTTCACCATAAACTCGCGCAATGACTAGTCGTCGACACTGTCCTCTTCGTCTCGCCACGCCTGGGCACGTTCGGCGGCAATCTGCGGCGCGCGCTCCGCGTCATGACGGGTCTGGAACGGTCCGTCACGGTCGATGCCGAGCGACAGCGGTCCCTCTTCGACTTCGCCGGTCCGATGGTTGTACCACCACGCCATAGACCCTCCCTCAGTAGAATGCCATTATCGCCCCAACTGGGCCCACCCGTACCCGGAGACCACCATGACACAGACAATTGGCATCGACATCGGTGGGACAGGTATCAAAGCAGCAATTGTTGATGTTGTTTCTGGAGAACTCATCGGTGAAAAAATCAAGATCGGAACTCCAGTCGGAGCAATCCCTCGTGACGTCGCACGGGTCTGCCGTGAATTGGTGGAACAACTTGATCCCCACGGTTCGTTGTCCGTTGGAGTCTGTTTCCCCGCCGTCATCATCGATGAGGTTGCATTCTCTGCTTCTAATGTCGATGAGTCCTGGATTGGACTCAATGTGGGCGATTTGCTCGAGGAAACGCTCGATCGACGAGTTCACGTCGTGAACGACGCCGACGCCGCGGGGTTCGCGGAATACAAGTTCGGCGCAGCCAGGGGCGTTCAAGGACTCGTCCTTGTGACAACGTTAGGAACCGGAATCGGCTCGGCACTGATTTACAACGGCGTTCTCGTACCGAATTCTGAGCTCGGCCACATGACCCTGCCGGGTCGCCGCAACCGAACAGCCGAGCAACTCGCCGCAAATGTCGTTCGCGTGCGCAAACGCCTGTCGTGGAAACGCTGGGCTGCGCACCTGCAGGTCTTCTATGGCACGCTCGAAAAACTGTTCTCCCCGACGCTATTCGTCGTCGGGGGCGGGGTGTCCAAGGAGTACAACAACTTCTTGCCACTCTTGACACTTCGAACCCCGATCGTCCCTGCGCAACACTTCAACGACGCAGGAATTTTAGGCGCCGCAGCGCTCGCTCCGTTCGAAGAATGAGACGAGGGGCCGGCCGATACGCCGGGTTCTGTCGTGGACGGTCATCTATCTCGACGCCGCGTTACCGCGGAGTTCTAGCAACCTACCCGATGCCTCGGCGAGCAGCGTCAATGGCATCTGTCTGGTCTTGCTCCGGACGAGGTTTACCTAGCGAAGCCGGTCACCCGACCTCCTGGTGGTCTCTTACACCACCGTTTCACCCTTACCCTTACGGGCGGTCTATTCTCTGTGGCACTGTCTCGCGGGTTTCCCCGGGTGGGTGTTACCCACCATCCTGCTCTGTGGAGCCCGGACGTTCCTCGGCACCTTTCGGTGACGCGACCGCCTAGCCGACCCTCTCGTTACTCCATGGTAGCGACTAGCCGAAGGAGTCGCGACGGTCCATCGACTCATTCGCGACGGAATCCGCTCGAGAGTTGAATTCGCGCGCGATCCATTCAAACGTCACGTCGGCCCCAGCGATGACCGCGTGCGCCTCGCGCGCAAGTTCGCGCATGTCGGGATGTTTGATTTTCCAGCGACCCGACATTTGTTCGACCACAAGTTTGGAATCCATCCGAACATGGATGGATGCGGAGGCGTCAAGTTCTCGAGCTTTACGAAGTCCGCCAACCAGCCCCGAATATTCCGCGACATTATTAGTGGCGATTCCCACAAAAACACCGACCTGAGCGAGAACTTCCCCCGTCTCGGCGTTGATGACCACCGCACCGCCGGCCGCGACACCAGGATTCCCGCGCGAACCGCCGTCGGCCTCGACAATGAAGCGCGTCAAAGCCCTGATTCCGCCGTCCGAATCAGAATGGCGTTACTGTCGGGGCACATCAACACGTCGTCGGCGTCAGCGGCTCTCACATCCTGTATTTGGCCGGGCGTCAGCGTGACTCCGCTCGCCGAGGTAATTCCCGCACGCAAGTGGGACGCGCCGACGCCATAGCGTTCTCGTTGACGCTCGTACAGTTCAACTAGTTCGGCCGGCAGAGAGGCAACAATCTCGGCACGGGCGCTGACGATTTCGGCGCGGCGCCGGTTCGACGCCTCAATGTCAGAACGCAGTGCATCGTGAGCGGCGGCCCTCGCGTCGTGGAACGAGTCACGCGAAATCTTGATGGCGTTCCATGAACCGGCGACTTCATCCCGTTCTGTCAGCGCTTCCACTTCTTGTTCTTCGAGCATCTCAATCCGACGTTCCAACGACGCAATCTCGTGTTCGAGTGCCGTCAATTCCTTCGAGTCGGTTGACCCCTTCTCGCGCTCACGATCCTGCGTGATCCGAGTCTTCGCGAACTGAATGTCGGATTCGAGGTGTTCGCATCGGCGTTCGATGTCGTCGTGCCGGTCCGCCCACTCTTCCGCCTCGCGGACAAGACGCTGGTAATCTGCATCGGTGTCTAGCGCGATCGACGCAGCGTGTGCATCGGAAACTGTCCGACTGACGACAATGTCTTCGGTATCTAACGCAAGGACCTCCAACAGTCTGGTTTGGGCCTCTGCGGATGCGCGCATGATTGTCACTGTGTCACCGCAAATGACCAGGGGTCCGTGTTGATGTCAGAGACCGCTACCGCAATGTCCGGGCGGGCCAATCTGAATTCAGACGCAGCGGTCTCGAGCCACATCCATTCAGCCGCCCAGTGAGAAATGTCAATAAGCGCAGTGTCATTGCCGAGTCTCGCTTGCTCGCGAAATTCAGAGGCAGGATGATGGCGCAGATCGCTCGTCACGTAGACATCCGTCGCCGCGACATTCTCGTGTGCGAGGAGTGCGTCGCCAGCGCCGGCGCACAACGACACCGAACGGATCTGGCGCGCAAACTCTCCGGACACTCGAACACCCCCCGCAGTCGCGGGAAGTTTCGAAGCGATGTTGCGCGCAAATTCACCCAGGGTTTGGTCCACAACATACCCGATGACACCCAGTCCACCGCCGAGATCATTCGGGACAATCGGTCGCTCAACGACGATACCCAGCGCCAGCGCCAACGACGCGCTCGTGCCCGTGGGAACTCGGTCTCCGTTGGTGTGCACACCGATTGCCGCACATCCCCCACGGATAAGCCGTGCGATCAGTTCACCCTTGTAGCGGTCTTCGGCAACGCTGGACAATCCCCGGAGCAGCAGCGGGTGATGCGCGATGAGCGCGTCAAACCCGCCGTCGACGGCTTCGGAAACGGTGGCGTCGGTGATATCCACCGCGAACAACAGGGATGACACAGGGTGGTTCGAAGCGCCCGAGATAACGCCGGAATTGTCCCATTCCTCTTGACCAGCAAAGGGCCACAACTCATCAATCGTTGCGGTGACGTCCCGCAGTAGCGTCGTCACGACAGGCCTACGCAGTGCGATTCGGGCGGACTGCGCCGAGCGCTGAGACGATTAGTGACAGCACGAATGAGGACACGAGCACGGCCGTTGGGACGACGATTGAGACGGTACCCGATAGTCCCAGTGTGGAGGCGAACGGCGCAATAAAACTGTCGTAGGTATATGCAAGGCCTGGAACTGACCACGACGTCAAGCCAAGTCCGACCACCATAACAAGAGTTGAAAGAACAGTGTTGATGACGCGTGCGACCCCGCCGAGTTCACGACGCGATGCGATCGAGGCACCGGCCATGAGACCAACAATCACCATGAGCGGGATCGACATGAACGGAATTCCAGGGAGAACTCTAGTGATGTCGCCAGCAATTCCCGTCAGGTCTAGTCCTAGAAGGACAAGCGGCACGGCGATGACGACCAAGCGAATCAACACGCCGCTAGCCGCGCGGTCATCGCGAACGGTCACCATCATCAGTGACCGCCCGATGAGCGCAGCGAGCAGAATCAGCGGAACCGCGAAGGCGATCATTCCTGAAATAAAGGCCAACTCAGCACTGGCTGCGACAACGTGAAGCGCCGGGTTGGACCCAATAAATACAGTGCCCAACGCGTCGGGGCTCATCCCGGCGATGAGAACCCAAGCAGCGAACCCGATACCTGCAGCAAGACCTATGTACAACCAGACACCCACGATAGCGGTTTCGTCGCGGCGGACAACAGTGGCCGCTCCCGACTCGACACCTGCGAACAGGATGACACTAACCGGAATGATTCCCGTGGCAAGAACAATGTTTTCGGGCGTAAACATCTCGCCGGTATTAATGGTGGCGATGACCGACAGCCCCGTAAGGATGACGACGGCTGGCCCGACGAGCGTGAATCCTGCCAAGGACAAAATCACAGCACGATAAGCCCGACGCGACAGTGACGCGATGATGAAGCCCACAAACACGAGTAGTGCAACGACAATCACCGACGCGTGCGCGGTCGGGGCGAATTGAACGAGTGTAGAGGACACGCCAGGGATCGAACTGAGTTGAAGACCGACCCCCTGTAGCGTGGCGATAAGGACGGCCAGCAGACCGACGAGTGCTACGAGGGACCCGAATGTCCAGAGAAGTGTTCCACCGACCATGCCAGCGACGCGTTGAATAGCGGCCCTCGTCGATAGCGCATGGCGGATCGACGTGGACCGTGCGAGCAGAACCAACGGAAGGGCCGCGAGAAGAGCAACAATCGCGGCGAATGCCCCGGATGAGCTCAGCATCGATTCGATATCAACAGGGACGGGCGCGCCGAAGCCAGTGAATACGGCCGACGTCACAGGGATCAGGATGGCCACCATTGTCGCCACGAGAATCACGACATTCCAGCCGCGGTAACGTCCATTCACGGATGTTTCGTGCGGAAGTCCGCGGTCCGGCACGGCGGGTGGGGCCGCTTCCAGAAGTGTGGCGAGGTTCGACGTCGATTCTGTGGGCTGAGGCTCCGTTGCAACCGGCGCCTCGTCCACGGCAGGTCGTGCCGCTTCCAGAAGTGTGGCTAGGTTCGACGTCGATTCTGTGGGCTGAGGCTCCGTTGCAACCGGCGCCTCGTCCACGGCAGGCGGTGCCGCTTCCAGAAGTGTGGCGGGATTCGACGTCGATTCTGTGGGCTGAGGCTCCGTTGCAACCGGCGCTTCGTCCACGGCGTTCGTCGGTGATTCCGGCACGGGCTCATAACCCAGACTCAACGAGGCAATCTTCGGATCAACGTCAGCAAAAACCTGTTTCAGTTCCTCCAATAACATCTGCCCATACGCGGGTCTCGCTAACTGCAAATGGGCGACGAATTCCTTTGCCATTCGCAGGTCCTCTTCCCTCAGCGTCACTTGCGCATCGAGCATCGAAATCTGTTCCAAACTTGTCATCTCTGCAGACTCCACAAAAACCGTCGCGATTTCCTCTTCGGACATGGATTTGCGCGTCGGGACGACGAGGCGGGCGGGCGGCGCGGGTTCCCGAAGACTCGGTTGACCAGTCGCCACGGTGGGAAAGTAGTTCACATCAGAGGCCGACGGGATTGGTGTCGATCCCACCGCTGGCAGAATCGGCACGAAATCGGCATTTTCTTCCGATGCGGAAACAAAAGACGAACGTCGAGCACGACTAGAGAGGTTTTTCCCGTTTTCGTTATCCGCAACCATGCTTACCATCGTAATACCACGATTTCGTGGAATCGAGGATTTACGCGAAGCGCCGCGGCACGGTTGCGACCGCCACGCCGCTCACGAGCAGACCGATTCCGACCCATCCAATGGGCGGGAGAATCTCGCCGAGCAACCCGACGGCCAAAATCGTCGCAAAAACCGGTTCCAAAAGGGTCACCAGCGTGACGAGGGAAGCGCTTGCACGGGTGAGCGCGTAACCGAACAACAAGTAGGCGAGAACCAGTGGCCCGAGCGCGAGGTATGCACCCCGAGTCAAATTATCAAAATCTGACACGAGCGGACCTCCCGTAAACGCGAGAACGACCAGCAACGGCAAAGCCCCCGCGCCAAAAATTGAACCCATCGAGCCTTGAAAGTTCGCACCTGCCGCGATCACACGTGACCCCGCGACCGAGTACATCGCGTACGCCATCCCGGCGACCAGGGCCAGCAGCACACCGGTGAGCCCTACCTCGCTAGTTCCCCCACGGGCGATTGCTACGAAGAAGAGTCCCGCCCCCGCGATCCCGAGGGCAAGGAACCATCGCTGTGTGGGCTTTCTTCCCGCAGTGAGCCACTCGATGACACCGGCAAAGAGGGGACCCGATCCCAAAGCCACCGTGTTACCGACCGCGACACCCGCGTCGCGCATGCCGGCATAGAACGCCAGTGGATAGATCAACACGCCGAGACCGCCGAGCAACACCCACCATCGCGCCTCTGGAATGGAAAACGCGCGACGAACCGACGGCCAGGTGAGCGCAGCGAGAATTATTCCGCCCACTCCCATCGTGAACGCGCCGATGGCGAACGTCGAAACATCGGGTGTCATCCCGGCAGCGACAACTCCTGTTGTCCCCCACATTAGGCACGAGACAAGAAGGGCGAGCAGAGCAGAACTGGACACTTAGCCCAGCGTACGCGCGATGGCGGCAACGAGAGCAGGAAAGAGCGGATGCCCGCGCTCGATTCCACACACCGTCGTGGCGATTTCTTCCGCACTCAGTGTTGCCCTCATCCGCTGGAGTTCGACAGACTCGTCGTCCGACGGCACGTCAAACATTACTGCGGCTTCGATCACCCGAAGTAACGCCACCGGAGTGACCCCGCTCTCGGACAACACCGCAGCGGGTTCGATGAGTCGCTCGTGGCGCGATAATTTGCGCAGCGGTTGGCGTCCGACCCGAATGAGTTCGTCGTCGAGGTCCGGATTTCTAAAACGGTCAAGCGTCTGTTCGACATACGCTCGCTGGTCGGTCTCGTCGAGACCGTGACGGGCGACGAGCATCCGGGTCGTCTCGTCGAGCACCGCGTCAACGAGAACCGCGACGGAGGTCATGGAAAGAGCCTCGGCGATGTGCCGGGCCCCCGCGCGAAGTCCGAGATACGCAATCGATGCGTGTCCCGTGTTGACCGTCAGGAGTTTCCGCTCGATGTATGGGGCCAGATCGTCGACGAAATGAGCACCGGGAATGATTGGCTCAGCACCATCGAACGGGGTACGGTCAATCACCCATTCACTGAACGCCTCGACGGTGACATCCAAACCCCCTGTGGAATATTGAACCGGAACGATGCGGTCCACGGCGGTATTAGCAAACTGTGCGCGAGACAGTTCGACGTCGGTCGCCGAGGCGGCAACGAAAGATTTGAGCGTATCGGTCGCTCCGATGGCATTTTCGCAGGCCATCACCGCGAGAGGGCGCACCAAGGTACGGGCGGCAAGCCCCTTCGCGATCAGTGGCGCAACAAACTCTAAAATACGCGGGCCGACGGCCGTCGTGACGATATCAGCCTGCGCGATGGACTGCACCACCTGGTCGGCGTTCGTTGCCGAATTCAGGCCGGTGAAATTGTTGACGGTGTGAACGCTTCGGTTGGAACCCGTCTCGATTACCCGGTAAGACTCGGCCGCCACAATGGAAGAGATGAGCGAATCGTCAACGTCGACGAAGATTACGCGGTGACCTGCGCTGTGCAGCGCTAGTCCGATAAATCCCCGCCCAATGTTTCCCGCCCCGAAATGGACGGCGGTCATGAGGCGTTGAGCTCGAGACGGGTCAGAACCTGGTCTACGGACGTGGCCTCAAGAAGTTCCGTCACCGCGGACATGTCGCTAAAGACCGTCGCGATTGCACCGAGTACTTCGAGGTGACTGTCACCTTTGCCCGCGATTCCGATGACGAAGCGAACCGAGTTCCCTCCCCAATCGATTTCGTCGTCGTAACGAACGACCGAGATCGCAGAGCGAATCACATCGTCCTTCGATTCATTCGTTCCATGAGGAATCGCAAGCAGGTTCCCCATGTAGGTAGAAACCGAGGACTCACGCGCGAACATTGCTGAGACGTATTCGTTGGTCACCGCGCCGCTGGAGACGAGAAGCGCCCCCACCTCTGCAATGGCCTCTTCGCGGGTTGTTGCCGTTCCGTGAAGACAAACAGTGTCTGTGGTCAATATGTTCATCGCGTGAATCCCCGGTTGTCGCTTACCTATGCGCGCTGAGCCCGAAGGGTCTCAACAACCTCGTCATACTTCGGAGTGGCCATGAAGTTCTCCACCGTGACGTGAACGGCGTCGGGGGCCATGTGGCGCGCCCGATCCGTCAGCCCCGAGTGAGTTATCACGAACTCCGCGTCCGACGCCAATTCGGCAACAGCCTTGTTGATGACGGTGACGTCAGTGATGCCGGCGGCCTTCAGCTTCGTGCGAAGTAGGGTTGCCCCCATTGCGCTGGAGCCCATTCCCGCATCACAGGCGAAAATGACAGTGTTTGTAAGGTCAGCAGACATTGATATTAGCCCTTGTTCGCTTTCGACTGAGCCTTAGCTGCAGCGAGTTCGCCACCCTCAGCCGCAATGTCACCCTTACGCGTCGCACGGACAACGATGCCCGCAATCAAGAACGACACCGTTGCCGACAGGATGACCGAAAGGATCACACCGACGTACGCGGTTGTGGGCGTCTGGATAAGCACGGCGAAGATCGAACCAGGCGAGGC
>Ga0164294_10000161_pt1 | contig 61985 bp, 52 predicted proteins | sample GEODES005metaG_FD_111479 | JGI IMG/M metagenome (GOLD analysis project Ga0164294, IMG submission 111479) | Oligotrophic lake water microbial communities from Sparkling Lake, Wisconsin, USA - GEODES005 metaG | ecosystem: Environmental > Aquatic > Freshwater > Lake | place: USA: Sparkling Lake... | reverse complement strand
TGGTCGGTGACGAAAGCCAGGAGGACCCACCCGTTCCCATTCCGAACACGGAAGTTAAGCTCCATGGCGCCGATGGTACTGCAACGGTGACGTTGTGGGAGAGTAGGTCATCGCCGACCATCCTTTCTAAACCCCGCCCCAGCGCACGCTGACGGCGGGGTTTTTCCTTTGGGTTCGGCCATCTCATCGGTCGGCCGGCTACCTCGACTGGGATAGCCCGCCGGAAGCAACTCGCCGCTACGCGTGCAGCTACGCTCACCGATCTGCGAACCTGATCAGGGTCCCCCGATCCATGACGCGCTCGGGGAGGGCAACACCTGCGCAGCCCCGCTCAGCTGCGCCACCCTCTCCCAGGACCTACCCGACAGCATGGGACTGTCGGCCTGGAAGCGCGCCGGAGACGCCCAGCGGCCGCTCCGGGTCAACCCGTCGAGCGGCAACCTCCACTCCACCGAGGCTTACCTTCGGGTGGGCGCTGTGGAGGGCCTGGAGGCCGCTTTCCACGCTCTGCACCACCGGCCTGACGGGTCCTGGCCAAGGAGGTCGGCGGCTTCTTTGCCCGGGTGGACGCCATCGAGCGTGCCTTAGCGCGCGAAGGGCTCCAAGCAGGCGAGCGGCTCCGCCGTCGCCAGCACGAAACCCGGCCCATCGCCGACGCGCTTCACGCGCTTCGGCGACGATCCCAACGTCCCCATCGACAACAGCAGGCACCGCTGGGCCGTTGTTATCGGGGTCGTCTCAACGGCGCTTCGCCGCGGCCTGCACTCGCAGGCCTACCTGGCCTGGATGTTCCAGCGACGAGGCACCCGGAAGAACGACGTTGGCCTCACCGCCGCCCAACTCACGCCGGCGGCCTTCAAGCGGATGCTGCGGTGAGCAAAGTCAGGATCGGGTGGCGGCGTGAGGGCTGGGTGTCCATCGGAGTGATCTACGTGGCAGGCACTTCAAAGGGCTCCGGGGTTCATTGACCTGTCACGTCGAGCGGGCCTACCGTTAGTGCCCGCTCGACGTCGGCCACGCCGCCGCCGCTCAGGTCTGGCGCCTCCGCCGCCTCCCCAGGCCGGACGACGAGCCCACCGCCCGACTGCTGGGGATCGACGTCCAACAGGGAGAGGAGGGCGCGCAGCCCGACGCCCTGCTCCTCGTGTGTCCAGCGCTCCCCGACGGCTGGCAGGCTCTCGACCCCGTCCGCGCGCTGGTCATCGAGCCTCTCCCGCGCCGGCCCCGCGCGTTCAGTCCCAGCCACGAGCCCTGGCCCATCCTCGATGGCGGCACCCGAGCGGCCCGGCGACAGGGTCCGCCACCCCACCAGGCTCCCCTGCGGCACCTCCCCGCCCTGGAGCCCCAAGGCCCCAGCCCCGGCCTCTGCGGCCTCCTCCACCGCCGTCGAAGCGCGGTTGCCATGGGACGGTGACGCGCAGGCCTCGCGCCGCCCTGGAGGCCCTCCTGGCCCGGCTGCTGCCCTCGACCACCGCGGCCCCCGCCAGCGCCTTGTCTGGTCGACCTGGCCTGAACCTCCTGCTTTGGGTCCATCGCGTGGAGGGGCTCCCGGCGGGTCGACACCTCCGGGTGCGCGCGTCCGAGGACGAAGCCGACCTGCGCGCAGCGATGGAGCCCGTCAGCGCTGGGTTGCCCTTCTACCGCCAGCGCAGCGATCGCTGGCACCCGGTCTTCCCGTTCTCCGTCAATGGCCCCGTCGAGGACACCCGCCTGCAGACCCTACCCCAGCCCTTGCGCTGGGCTCAGGCCAGGGCGAGGCGCTCGACCAGCGCGTCGTCGTCGAGGAGGGCCCCCGCACCCATGATCGTCGCGGTGCGGGGATCCTCGGCCACCACCATCGGCAGCCCCGTCTGGTCGCGCAGAAACACGTCGAGGCCGCCCAGCAAGGCGGTGCCACCGGTCAGCACCACCCCATGGTCGGAGATGTCGGCCGCCAGCTCGGGCGTCAGCGCCGCCAGGGTCGACCGCAGGCCCTCCACGAGCTGCTTGAGCACGGGGTAGAGCGCGTAGTGCACCTCATCGCCGCTGATCGCCACCTCGCGGGGGATGCCCGTGGTGAGGTCGCGGCCGGTCACCCGCGCCTCCGTGGGCGAGGTCGGTCGCATCGCCGTTCCCACCGCCAGCTTGAGCTCCTCGGCGGAGCGCGCGCCGATCAGCACCTTGTGGCGCCCCTGGACGTAGGAGACGATCTCCTGGTCGAGGGCGGCGCCGGAGACCCGCAGCACGCGCGTGTCGACGAGACCGCCCAGGCTCAACACCGAGACCTCGGAGAGGCCGCCGCCGAGGTCGAGGACGAGGTTGGCCCCCGCCGAGCGCACCGGCAGCCCGGCCCCTAAGGCCGCCGCCACCGACTTGCTCACCAGCTGCACCTGCCGCGCCCCGATGGCGCGGGCCGACTCCTGCACCGCCTTGCGCTCGACCTCAGACAGCGAGCTTGGCACACAGAGCAAGAGGCGCGGACCCACCACCGGCTTGCCGGTGAGCGCGCGCTGGAGCGCATCGCGGAGGAGGGCCTCGAGCAGAGCGTAGTCGCCGACGATGCCCTCGCGAATCGGGTGCACCGTGGCCATGTGCTCGGGCGTGCGCCCGACCATGCGCTTGGCCTCCTGGCCCACCGCGACCACCCGCCCCGAGGAGCCAGCCCGCTCCACCGCCACCACCGAGGGCGACTCCACAACGAGACCCCGCCCGCGCACGAAGACGCGCGTGACGGTGCTGCCCAGATCAACCGCGATGTCCGCCGAAAAACGGCTCAGCGCCTGCTGAAGAACCGTCACTCGTCGGCGCCAAAGCCGCTGATGTTCTTCACCTCGGTCACGGTCTTGCCCATGATCGTGGCGATGTGGGTGGCCTCGGCGCTCAACTGGGTGTCGTTGCTGCGCTGGATGATCAGGCGGTTGTTCTTGCTCGTCACCGCCACCACCTCGTAGGTGGACTTCTCGCCGCCCACGACGTACTCGATGCGCGACACGTCATCGAAGGACACGCGCTCGGTGCTCACGTCGTTGGAGGCTGACTTGCGGGTGACGATGATCGAGCGGGTCTCGGCGTCCACCACGAACTTCTCGGAGACGTTGAAGTAGTAGACGTAGGCGAAGGTCGCCACACCCAGGACCACCATCGCCGCCATGAAGGCGAGGATGATGACCGGCCCGCTCTTGCGCGGTGGCTCGGCGGTGAAGTCATGGAAGCAGTGCTTGCACCGCGTGGCGGCGGCAGGGACTTCGGCTCCACAGCTTGGACAGGTCTTGGTTGCCACAGCGTTCCTCGGCCTCTTACGGGGTCGTCGCCTGCGCGCTGGATGGCTTCAGAGCGCCGGCCGGGTCGTGCTCCGCGAAGCGGCCACAATCCGTACCCGCGCCGTGTAAGGCGACCCGACCGGGCATGTCAAGCAGCCTTGACCGACCCGAAACATGCGAGGCTGGCCGTGTTGTCCCCGCTTTGGCGCGCCCTCTCCCGGGCCGCCGCCTTCCCCCCGCTCCTCGCGGTGCGCGGCCTCCGCCGCCTGCAGCGTCGGCGCAGCCGCCTTGTGCGGGTGGACCTCGCTGGAATCGGCGGCACCCTGGGGGCCGAGCTCGCCCTGCTCGACGCCCTATCGCTCCTCGCCGCTGACCCCGCGATCGAGGCCGTACTGCTCGATCTTCGCGGCCACAAGCTCGGCCTCGCGGGCCTGCACAGCCTGCGGGCCGCGCTCCTGCACCTGCGCGCGTCTGGCAAGCGCCTCCACACCCATGTCGACGCCATCGGCCTGCGCGAGCTCTTCCTGGCCAGCGCCTGCGATCGCGTCTGGCTCACCCCCGCCGGCGAGGCCCACCTTGCCCCCTTGGAGGCCCAGCTCCTCTTCTTTGGCGGCCTGCTCGACACCATCGGCGTGCAGGTCGACATGGAGGCCGCCGGGACCTTCAAGAGCTTCGCCGAGCCCTACACCCGCAGCCACCCCAGCCCGGCCAACCGGACCGCCCTCGCCGCCCTGCTGGGCGACCTGCAGGAGCAGCTCGTCGAGGCCATCGCCGAGGGGCGTCACCTCGCGCCCGCCGTTGTCGAAGAGGCCCTGCAGATCGGCCTCCTCTCGGCCGAGCAGCTCCTTGCGCTCGGGCTCGTCGACGCCCTGGCCTACCCCGACACGGTGGAAGCGGAGCTGGAGGCCACCCACGGCCCCGCCAGGCGCTGGCTGGCCTTGGCCCGCCACAGCCGCCTCGCCCGCTGGGAGCGCCGTCTCCGCCGTCGGGGCGCCCCGAGGAGCCCCACCTGCGTGGTCGTGCACCTGGAGGGCCCGATCGTCCAAGGCGATGAGGCCGAGGGCGGCGCCGGCTCGCGGGTGCGCGCCGATCGCGTCGTGCCGGTGTTGGACGAGCTGCGGGAAGACGAAGACGTCGGCGCTGTCGTGCTCTACGTCAACAGCCCTGGCGGCAGTGCCCTGGCCAGCGACCTCATCGCCCGGGCCGTCTCCCGCCTCAACGCCGCCAAGCCCGTCGTCGCCCTCTTCGGCGACGTGTCGGCCAGCGGCGGCTATTATTTGTCCGCCCCGGCCTCGGAGATCCTCGCCAGCCCCTGCACGCTGACGGGCTCGATCGGCGTCGTCGGCGGCAAGGTCGCCCTCGGCGGCGCCCTCACCCGGGTGGGCCTCTTTCCGGCCTCGGTCACCGCCGACGGCAGCGAGGGCGGAATGTGGGGCCCCTTCGCTCCCTTCACCCCCAGCCAGCGCGTTGCCTTTCGCGCGATGCTCGACCGCACCTACGCCCGCTTTCTGCAGGTGGTGGCCACCGGCCGCCGCCGCCCGGTCGAGGAGATCGCCCCGCACGCCGAGGGCCGGGTTTGGACTGGCCGGGCCGCTCAGGAGCGGGGACTGGTCGATCACCTCGGCGGCATCGAGCTCGCCGTCGAGCGAGCCCGCGCGCTAGCCGGTCTGGGGCCCGGTCTCACGGTTCACATTTCCTTCGCCGCCTCTCGCCTCGACCGACTCAAGAGCTTGCTGCGTCAGGGCGGCGTCTCGCTGCTCAACCTCCCGGTGGCGCTGCTGCTCTTTCGTCGGCGCCCGGCCGAGGCCCTGGCCCTGCTGCCCTATACGCTCACCTTTCGGTGATCCGACACAGACTCAGTCTTCGTCCCCGTAGACGAGGCGCCAGGTCTGCAGATAGCCGAGCACGTTGCGCACATACTGACGGGTCTCGGTGAAGGAGATGTCCTCGGCGAAGCGGTCCGGCTCGGGCGGCGTGGGGTAGCCGGCGAGCCAGCGCTCTACCGCCTCGGGCCCGCCGTTGTAGGCGGCGATGATCGCCGGCAAGGGCGTGCTCATGCCGGTCTTGGAGAAGCGCTGTGACAGGCGGATGAGCTCTGCCGTGCCTAGGGCGGCGTTGTAGCCCGGCTGGAACATCGCGTCGGGGCTGAAGGGCTCCCCCGGGTAGAGTTGGGTGTGCAGGGGGCGCGCCACTTCGGGCATGAGTTGCATCAATCCCCGGGCGCCGACGATCGAGCTCACCCAGGGCTTGAGCGCGCTCTCGGCCATCATGATGCCAAAGGGCAGGTTGGGATTGAGCCCCGCCGCCCGCGCCCGACCGACCACGAGGCCCGAGACCGGCCGCGGCCAGCACAACATCTGGGCGGCCCGATCGCCGCTGCCGCCGGGACTGCCGCAGAGACTGTTTGCGAGATTGCGGGCCCCGATGAAGTCTCCCGCCTCCACCAGCACGGGCCCCAAGGCCAGGATCTCGGCCTTGCTGCGCCCGCTGCGGCCGACCTCGTCCAGCTCGGCCCGCGCCCAGGCGTCGAGGCCCACGCGCGCCAGGGCGGCGCCTCGCGTAAAGGCCGGCGTGGACAGGCTCACCGGGGTGGGCGGCGGCTCGGGGAGCGGCTGACCGGAGACCTTGCGGCCGAGCCGGTGGGCCGCGAACCAGGCGTAGGAGCTGGTGGGTGAACGGTCCATCACCGACTGGAGCGCTGCCCGCTCGCCGGCCGCGTCGCCGGTTCGGCCCAGCACCCGTCCGCGCCAGTAGCGGGCCCCGACCGCGAGGCCAGACTGGGGGTGGCGCGCCGTCACCTCCGCAAGGGCCGAGAGGGCCTCGGGCCAGCGTTCGAGTCGTACCAGCGACCAGGCGATGAACCAGCGCGCCTCGTCGGCGTGCTCGCTGTTGGGGTAGCGGCCGAGGTGGTCGCGAAACAGACCGATCGCCCGGTCGAGCTCGGCCTTGTCGTAGGCGAGGTAGCCGAGCTTGAAGCTGGCGAAGTCGGCCAGCTTGTGCCCAGGCTCGGCGGCGATCACCGCCTCATAGCGTTGGGCCGCCGCCGCGTAGTCGCCGGCCCGGCTGGTGGCCAGCGCGTAGTCGAAGCGCTGCTGCATCGTCGGCGACTGGATCTGCGCAAAATAGCCCAGAGAGCGCGGGTAGGCCTTGGCCGAGAAGGTGGCCCGGGCCATCACCCCCGGCGTGGCGGTGCCGAGCAGATCGCGCAGCGCCAGCGCTTCGACCGACAGGCGCAGCTTGTCGAGGGTCTCGATGCGCTCTTTGATGAGCGCCCGCCCAGTCTCGCTCTTCGGATCAGGGAATGTCTGTCCACCTTGCTGCAGCCGTGTCGCCGCCTCGGCCGCCCGCGGGCTGGTGGGGTTGCGCGCCCAGATCGTCGACCAGACCATCTCGGCCTTGGCCCGCTCGCCGCGCCGCAGGGCCCCCTCGGCCAGCCACCAGCGCACCTCGGCCCCGTCTGCACCCCAGGGGTCGGCGATGGCGCCGGCCTGGCCGATCCTCCCGTTGAGCAGCCCGCTGAGCAGCTCGCGGGCCGCCTCCGGCTGACCGGCCTCCACCAGGGCCCGACCGCGCAGCATCCGCGCCCGTTCTCCAGGCCCTCCGGGGAGGGTCACCGCCTGGAGGGTCAGCCCCGCCGCGGCGGCCTGTCCGGCCTCCAACTGGGCCTCGCCGCGGAGGAGCTGCGCGTAGGCCCGCAGCCCCGGATCGTTCACCGTGTCGAGTCGCTTCAAGGCGGCGGGCGCCGCGCCCCGCCGCAGCTCGCAGCGGGCCAGGGCCAGCCGCTCGGCGTCCTGGGTCGCGCCGGCCGGATCGGCCAGGGCGGTGGAGCAGTCACCCACCTGCAGGGCCCGCAGGGAGGCTGGCGCGAGGGCCAGGGCGGCTGACACAAAGGCGAAGAGGCCCAGTCCCATCAGAAGCTCGACCCCAGCCAGACATAGGTCCCCGCCAGGGAGCCGAGCGGGATGCCCTCTCCCCGCAGCGCGAAGGCGTAGCCGACACGCGCCATCGCTGGCACGCCCCAGAGCACCACGGCGGTCCCGCGCAGCTCCGCGCCGGTGCCGATCAGGGTGCCGGCCAGCGCGCTCTCATCTTCCAAGGAGAGGAAGGCGTTGCCGGTGTCGATGAAGGCCGCCGCCGAGAGGGACTGGGCGAAGAAGGGCAGGGTGCCCACGCCGCGGTCGACATACCACAAGGGCAGCCGGTACTCGGCGGTGGCGAGGTAATACCAGTCGCCGTAGACGGTGCCCGGCTCGAAGCCGCGCAGGGCGCGCCACTCATCGGGCAGGGTGTAGTAGCTGCTCTCGCCAAAGTCGCCGCCCAGGCGGTACGAGCCGTAGCGCTGCTGATCGCCGCCCGAGATGCCCGCCGCCACCTTGGTGGCCAGCACATGGTTGTGGGCCCAGGGCAGGGTCTGGTATTCGCGCCAGTCGGCGCTGAGCTGCACCTGGGTAAAGGGGGCGGGCTGGTCGAGATCGTCCAAGGTGTACGATCCCAGCAGCGGGTGGGAGAGCTTGCCCACCACGCTCAGCACCCGCGCCTCTTCGGGCGAGATGCTCTTCGCCATGTAGCGCCCCCGCGACGTGCGCCAGCCCACCGACAGCTCGGAGAAGAAGCCCCGATCGGGCAAGAGCGGCCGGTAGGCGCCGGCCGGCAGATCGTCCATCGGCTCGCGCAGGGTGCCCGACCAGCCGCCGTAGATCGACTGGTAGCTGTCGAGCGCGTAGCTGGCCTGCGCATAGGCGCGGGTGCGCTGATCCCAGTAGCTGTAGCCCGTGTCGTAGATCGAGGGCAGCACGCTGCCCCCCGCCGGCAGGGGCGACAGGGCGTAGATCTCGCCGTAGGGCACGACATAGCTGTAGACGCCGGCCGAGTAGACCGGGATGAAGCGGTTGAGCGCGGCGCTGGCCCCCCAGCCGACGAAGCGCGCGTCGGTGCGGTAGCTGCCGTAGGCCGAGTAGATGTAGTGCCGCAGCGTGTCGGTGCCCGAGGTGGAGAGCACCCCCATCAGGCCGTCGCTGGTGAGGTAGAGCGAGGGCACGACAAAGCGAGGCGGAAAGAGGGTCTGCAGCGGATTGTAGCGGTGCACCGGGTAGGAGAAGGGAAAGTCCTCTTCTTTCTTCTCTTCGTCCACCTGGGTGGGATCGTCCACGTCGGCCCCCGAGGAGGGGGCGTCGGGCGCGAACTCACCCGGGGCCACGCCCTCCCCGGGCAGACCCCAGCGGCCGGGCATGTGCTGGAGCTGATCGTAGGGGCCACCCAGGCCCGTCAGCCCGGGGAATCCATACGCCTCGGTCAACATGCCGTAGGCGGGCCCCGGGTCGGTGCTCTCCTGCTGGCGCGCGGCCCGGCGCGCCTTGCGGGCCTCCCGACCCTTCGGCGGCTTTGCCTCCTCCTTGGCCTTGGGCGGCGGTGAGGGCGGCGGGATCGGCGTCTTCGGCAAGGCCTCGCTGAGCGGCGCCCGGGCCTCGACCGACAAGGGCAGGTCGCCGCGGTCGCGCCAGGTCGCCCGGTCCAGCTCCATCCAGGCCACGTCAAAGCCGTTGGTGCTGAAGGACTCGAAGACCATCGCCGTGCCGTCGGGGTGGACGCTCGGGCGCATCGCCCCGCCCAGCACATTGGTGATCTGGTAGAGCCGCTCGGCGGCGAGGTCGATGGCGTAGATGTTCCAGACACCCGAACGGTCCGAGGCGAAGTAGAGGGTCTCTCCATCAACCGACCAGCTCGGGTCGATGTCGCTGGCGCCGTCCACCGTCAGTCGCCGCTGCACGCGGCCCTCGGTGTCGTAGAGGTAGAGGTCGCGCTGGCCCTGCACCCAGACCGAGAGCGCCACGGTGCGCCCGTCGGGAGAGACGGCGGGGCCGCCCATCTGCTCGTGGTTCTTGTTCTCGGTCAAGGCCTCAAGCCGCTGGTCAACCGTCAGGCGCACGAGTTGGGTGTTTTGCGCCTTGTTGGTGATGGCGTACAGGTCGCGGCCGTCGGCCGAAAAGTCTGGCGAGCGCACCCGCTTGCCGCCGGTGAGCGCCTGGGTGCTGCCCCCGACGGTGTGAAAGTACAGATCGCTGTAGAGATTGAAGCGGTTGACCGTGTGCAGCGAGCTGTAGGCGAAGGCCTTGCCGTCTTGCCGCCAGGTGAAGTCGGTGGCGTAGAAGTTGGCCAGCTCGACCTCTCCGCCCTCTCCCGCGCCGTCGGCCAGCCAGATCGCCGAGCCGGTTTGCGGATCGGAGCAGCTCCAGACCAGCCGCGCGCCGTCGGGGCTGAAGGTGGGGGCCGAGCACTGATCCACCCCATCGCTGAGCAGGCGGAAGGGGGTGAGCCCCTCGGCGCTGATCTGTTCAGCCTGCCGGGTGTAGCGCGCGGTCAGCTCGGCCCGCCAGTCGCGGTAGAGCGGATAGAAGCGGCGGCCAAAGACTGTTTTGCTGGGCATCCAGTAGGGGATACCCCCCGCGTAGCGGTGGATGAAGTCGGTCCAGACGTCTTCGCCCGCCACGTCGGCGATGTACTGCTGAAAGTCCTGGCCAAAGAGGTAGCGGAGGTTTCCCCCCGGCGGCTCCACCTGAAAGCCGTCGAGGTTGCCCAGCGGCGGAAAGTCGCCCTCCAGCACCGTCATCCGCTTGATCATGTCGACGTAGGTAGAACGCCCACGCCCGGCGTTGGTGTGGCGGGTCTCCTGAAAGGTCGCCTGCCCCTCGATGATCCAGCCCGGGCTCATCCGGTTCACCGACACAATCCGCCCCACCACGAAGCGCAGCAGTTGGGGGATGCCCTCTACGCTGTCGAGGTGCAGGATGTGGGTGAACTCATGGGTGAGGATGGCGTCGTTCCAGTCCTCATAGGTCGACAGGGTCGAGTCCTCGGTCGGCGCCGTCACATAGATCACGATGGTGTTGAGCGGCAGCGTCATGGCATAGCCGTTGGCGCTGTCGGTCTGATCGACCAGCACGAGCTCGATGGGGCGCCGGGGCACCTCCTTCAGCTCTTCGGTCATCTTGGCCCAGACCACCTCGCCGACCCGGGCCATTTCTTCGGCGAGCTGCTCTTCTTCACCGTGGAAGGTGATGCGGAAGTGCGGCGTCTCCAGGGTGCGCCAGGTGAGGTCTGGGTCGAAGCTGGCCGCCTGGGCGGCGCTTGTGAGCCCAGCGGCCCACAAACAGAGGGACAAGGCGGCCGCGCGAATCATCTCAGAACCAGTAGTGGATGCCGGCGTTGGCGGTGCCGCCGGTGCCGGCCCCCGAACCACCCTGTCCGAGGTCGATGTTGAGGCCCATGCCGGTGGAGAAGCCCAGGTTCTCCAGCCCGAAGAGGAAGAAGTCGGCGGTGATGCCGAGCGGCACGCGCATCACGGTGGTGTCGCCCTCGACCGCCACGCCCGCGCCGCCGCCGACGTAGAGGTTCATGTTGTCTTCGGCCACCACGCCGTAGAGCAGCTTGCCGCCGCCGAAGATGTTCTTCTGGCTGTCTTTGTAGGCCGAGAAGCCGAAGAGGCCTTCAACCTGGATGTTCTGGGCGGCGTTGTCGGTGGGCAAGCCATAGCGCAGGCTGAAGGCCGAGACCTGACCGAATTGCTGGTCGAAGCCGACCCCAGCCCGGTTGCGCAGGTCTTTGGCCGAGGCCGATGCGGAGAAGGCGAGGAAGAGGAGCGGCAGCAGGTGTTTCATGGCGGGATGGGGGGCAGGAGGGGGAGGGGAGGGGCGCCCGAGCGGGGGCCCCGGAGGGCGTGCGGCAGGATATCCCGCTGTTGGCCGCTTGGGCCCCCTTCGTCGCCTCAGGCCCGCCTTCGCCGCCGACCCAGCAGCAGGCCCAGGCCGAGCAGGGCGCCCAGGCCCTCGGCCGACTGCCCCAGGCTCGCGCAGCCGACCAGCTTGATGTCGGCAGGGTCGATGAGGCCATCCTCGCCGGCCACCTCGGACAGCCCGCCATCGCCGGCCCCGTCCCCGCCAGGGCCCTCGGCCGCCTGGCCCTCCTCCCAATCCACCGGCGCCTCGCAGGCCTCGCCGTAGAGGTAGCTGCCGGTCTCCGGGAAGGTCGCGCTGGCCCCCGCCGCCGTCTCCCAGCGGAAGAAGTAGCGGTGGCACTCCGCAGCGTCGGGGGCGGCCTCGCCGCTGTACACCCCGAGGGTGTCGGTGCCATAGGTCAGCGCCAGCGGGTAGCCCACGCCGTCGACCACCACCTCTAAGGATGCGGGCGCCGCCGCATCCATCCAGTCGGCGAAGAAGGTGGCCTCGTCAGTGGCCGTTTGGGGCTCGTGGACCCCCATCGCCACCGGGTTGGTGCTGTCGACCGTGCCCGCGGCGAAGTCCTGGGTGTAGTAGTTGGAGACCACGCCGGTGCCGAGCTCGTTGTAGTCGGCCAGCATGATGTTGGCCCGGTGCCCCGACGAACACATCCAGCCGCCCATCTGGGCGGTGAAGGGGTCGGGGTAGCCGTAGGCGATGTTCTCGCCGACGTAGCCCGACTCGCTGTAAAAGCGCGAGACCCGGTCGAAGAAGCTGGTGCCGTCGCTGCTCTCGTGGGCGAACCAGTCATTTGTATACATGTCGTCACAATGAAAACGCGACGCCACGTTGAGGTCCCACTCAAAGTAGAGCAGGTCCTTCGGGCTCTGCTCGGAGGGCTCGAAGTCGTCGAAGCTGCAGCCGGCCTGGTTGTAGAATTCCTCGAAGGCCTCGGGATCGACCCGCGAGGCGTTGGTCCACAGGTGCAGGTCGCGCTCGGCCCAGGAGGGGTAGCCCTCGGCGTCGACGTCGCCGTAGCCGGCCATCGCGGCGAGCGAAGCAAAGAGCAGGATCATGTGCGCTCCAGGAGCCAGCGGGTGGCGAAAGCGTGGGCCTTGTCGTAGCCGGCGCGCAGCTCCTCGGCGACCGCGCTCTCGATGCGGCCGCCCACCAGCGGCACCCGCACCGTCACGGTGCCCAACATCGTGCGCTCGGCGCCGCCCGGCGCTTCGGCGAAGCGGTAGCTGCCCCGCGCCTCCACCTTGTCGCCGATGCGGTCGGGCTTGACCTCCCAGCGCACGGCGAAGTCGGCCTCGTTGATCTCTTCGATGAGCTCGTAGCTGAGCTTTTTGGCGCCCACCACGGACTGGGCCACCGCCGGCAACTCGGCCGCCGAGGTCACCCGGGTGCGGCGGCGGCGGATGGCGCCGGCTTGCCGGTCTTCCAGCAGCTCGCGGGTGATGCCGGTCTCCTGCTGCATCGCCGCTTCGTAGGCCGGCGAGAACAGGGTCTGCCAGACCACGTCGACCGGGCGCGGGTAGCGATGGCGGTGCTCGAAGTTCACACGGACCTCCACAGGGGGCGCGCTGCCGTCTTACCATCCCATTCGCAAAGCGGATGACAAGCCCTCAACCCCCACGCCTGAGCCCTGCGGAGCGCCAGCTTGGCCTCTGGATGGGGCTGAGCCTGCCCCTCGGCCTCCTCCACGCCGCCCTGCTCGTCGAGGAGCGCGGTCTGGCCGTCGCCATCGCCCTGTCGGGCGCCCTGCTCTTCGCCGAGCCCCGTCGCCGCCGCCCGCTGGCCGCCCCTCTCGTCGCCGGCGCCCTCGTCGCCGGGCTCAGCCTGCCGAGCCCCCTGCTCGGCGCCTGGGGCCTCACCAGCGGCCTGCTTTGGCTGCGCGCCGCCCGCTCGGTGAACCAGAGCCCCCTGCGGGGCGGACCCCCCGTTTAGGAGCCTGTCATGCTCATCGCCGCGCTTGTCGCCTGCGTCTGCGCCGATCCTGCCCCCGCCGCCGCGCCCGCCGCCGCGAAGGCGCCGCCCGGGGTGGCCCGCACGGCCCGCAAGGGCGCTGAGCTCTTCGGCATCAACGAGGCCGTCAGCATCCCCAAGCTCTTCCTCGACGACGGCCGCATCAGCCCCGCCGAGGAGCCCGCCCTGCTCGCCCAGGATGCCGCCGCCGCCGCGCATCTGGGGGCCGCCATCGTGCGCAGCAACACCGCCAACTACCCCTACCTGGACCACCTCCGCCTCGCGCGCAGCGGCTGGGACTGGCGGCGGGCCGACGCCTGGGTGGCCGCCGTGCAGGCCGCCGGCCTCGACGCTCTCGTGATGATCGGCCCCTGGCCCGGCAACGCGACCGCCGGCTTCACGACCGCCTATGTGCCCACCGACCTGCCCGCCTACGCCGCCTATGTGCGCCGGGTGGTGGAGCGCTACGACGGCGACGGCGTCGACGACATGCCCGGCCTGCAGCGCAAGATCCGCTACTGGGAGGTCGACAACGAGCCTGACTTGCACAACAGCAAGCCCCCCAAGAACGGCCCCCAGCGCATCGACCCCGCCCTGTTTGAGCGCCCCGACGAGTACGCCACCGTGCTGCTGGCCAGCGCCCAGGCCATCCGGCAGGCCGATCCCGAGGCGGTGGTGCTCTCGGCCGGCTTCTTTCGGCCCCACCACCCCCAGGGTGCGGCCTATGCCCGCGCCGTCTTCGACGATCCCGCCGTGGTCGCCGCCGTCGACGTCTTCTCTGCCCATGTCTACTTCGAAGAAGACGGCACCGAGCCCCTGGCCCGCGCCCTGCAGCTTGCCGCCGAGCTGCTCCCCGGCAAGCCGGTCTGGATCACCGAGACCAGCGTGCCCTCCGACCCGCGCAAACCCCACATCGACGAGGCCTGGCAGGGCAAGATGGTGGCCGCCATCGTCGGCGCTGCCCTGGCCGGCGGTGCTGATCGCGTCTTCTGGCACACGCTGGCCGACCCGCCCTGGGCGAAGGAGCGCAGCGGCGCGCCCTTCTCCACGCACTCGCTGCTCGCCACCACGGCGCCGGGCCCGGGGTCGGTGGTGGGCGGCGTGGTCGACAAGCCAGCGGGCGCGGTCTACCGCCGGCTCGCCGCCCTGCTGCGCGACACCGATCCGGCCGTCTACCGCGAGGAGGCCGCCGCCGGGGGGCGCCTGCTGTGGACCGGCGCCGGCTGGCTGGCCTTCTGGGGCAGCCCGAGCCTGCCGCCCGGCGCCGGGGTGATCACCGACCTGCGCACCGGGGAGGTCCTGACCGCCGCCGTCGCGCCGGCCTGGATCGCGTCACAGAAGTAACACAAGGTGTAACCTATATTACTCGGCGGCGACCGCCAGGGTCATCGTCGCGCTCTGGGGGATGACATGACATTCATCGGCGGCGACGGTGAAGGTCTGCTCCGCCGGGAGGTAGCCCCCGGCCGTGGCCTTGATGGTGATCTCGCCGGCCACTTCCCAGCCGCAGGCGAAGAGACCGTGGCCGTCCGTGCTGTCGCAGGGCTCGTCGACAAAGCTACCGCCGGTGAAGGTGGCGCTGGCGCCGGCGATGGGCACACCGGCGCTGTCGACGAGCGTCACATTGACGCTGGCGATGGCCTCGGTGGAGCAAGCGAGGCCCTCGCCGGTGTCGTCACCCGACTTGGGGCAGGCGCAGAGGAGGAGGGTGGCGGCGGCAAAGAGGGCGGTGCGGGTCATCACAAGCTCCAACGTTGAGGGGCACTGGAAACCAAAGCAAGCTCCATGCCAGCCTCAAGGATGAGCCTTAAATCGGTATTATAGACGAATGGCGCCGGCGGCGCTGCAGCCTTCTGGGGCGCCGCTGTCGCGGTGGGCCGCTCAATCCTCGGCGCAGGCTCCCACGCTGTCGCCCCGGGCGCAGAAGGCCGGCCGCAGGGCTGCGCAGCCCGCCACGGCCGGCATCGGGATCAGCCGAAAGCTGCTGCGATCCGCCCGCGGCGTCACTTTGGGGGAGTGGTCGAAGAGGGCGCTGCTGGCGCCCAGGGTGTTCTGCTCGAAGCGCACCACCTCCACGCCCCCCCGCACGATGCCGTCCGCGCCCTCCTCGCCGGCGAGGCGGATGTGGGCGCGCTGGGCCACGAAGAGGCGGATCACCCCCAGGATCGGGATGTGCAGCTCCACCGTCGCCGCCGGGGCGCCGTCGCCATCCCAGTCGATCACCGCCCCGTCGTCGATGGCGGTAGGGAGCGCGCCGCGCTGCGGGTCGTAGCCGACCGCGTCCTCGCCCATATCGGCCCGGTACTGCGGCCCGCCCGCCACCGGCACCACCCGCCGCGGCAGGGCCGCCACGAAGGCCGGCGGGATGTGCACCGAGGTTGAGCCGGTGCGCCCCTCCATGCGCACGGCGCAGGTCTGGTGGTGCTGCACGAGGCCCGCGTCGGTGGCCAGCACGTCGACGAGGCTCCAGGAGCGGCTCGTGCCCGGGGTGCGGCCGAGGAAGGGCAGGTCGGCGTCGGAGCCGAGGACCAGCTCGAGTCCATAGCGCCCCGGCTCCACGGCCCCGGCGGTGGCGAGGGAGAGCAGCAGGGCGATCATGGCGTGGCTCCGAGGTCTTCGAGGAGGGCGGCCGCGGCGAGGCGCCCGGACTGCATCACGAGCGGCATGCCCCCGCCCGGGTGGGCCCCGCCCGAGGCGAGGTAGAGGCCGGGGAGCTTGTCACAGCGGTTGGCCGGCCGCTGAAAGGCGGCGAAGCGGCTGTTGCTGGCCGCCCCGTAGATGGCGCCCCGGCTGCCGGGGAACTGGGCGGCGAGGCCGGCCGCGTCGCGCTCCCAGAGCAGGCGGTCCTGGGGATCGAGCAGCCCGGCCTCGACGAGGCGGCCGCGGGCGAGGTCGGCGAGGCCGGCCGACCGTGCCGGATCGCTGCGCCCCTGCACGGGCTCGGCCGGGGCGTTGATCATCACGAAGAGGGGCTCGTGATCGGGCCAGGCGGGCCGGTTGTGGGCCACGGATTGGGCGCTGGCGTAGACGGTGGGCTGCCGCGGCGGGCGGCCCTCGTCGAAGAGGTCGATGAATTCGGCCTCGTAGTTCAAGGGAAAGACCACGGTATGCGCGGCCCGGTGGGGCTGGCGGCGGGCCTGGTAGACGCCGGTCCAGGCCGACATCGAGGGCTCGGGGGCTGGCACCACGGCGGCGCGGTGGGCGGCCGGCAACAGATCGCGGGCGAGGTGGGCCGGATCGGCGTTCACCACCACCGCCTCGGCGGGGAGCAGCCCCTCATCGGTCTCGACGCCGCAGATGCGCCCGCCGGCCGCGAGCAGGCGCCTCGCCGGCAGGCCGCAGCGCAGGGTCACGCCCAGGTCGGTGGCCGTGGCGACGAGGGCAAGGACGAGGGCGCCCACGCCGCCCTCCACGCCAAAGCCGCCGAGGGCCAACTCGACGTGGGCGATGCAGTTGAGCGTGGCCGGCGCGCTGCGCACATCCGAGCCGTTGTAGGTGGCGTAGCGCTGCAGCAGGGCGACGAGGTGCGGCTCGCGCACCTGGGCGCGGATGGCGGCGTTCATCGAGCGCAGGGGGTCGATCTGGGCGAGGGCGCGCAGCTCGCCGAGGCCGAGCGCCCGGCGAAAGGAGGGGGCCGGCCCGAAGAGGAAGGGGGGCGCTGCGGCCTCCCAGATGCGCCGGGCGTAGGTGAGGAAGTCGGCCAGCTCATGGCGGGCCCCGCGGCCGAGCACGCGCTCCACCCCGGCCAGGGTCTCCTCCAGCTCGATGAAGACGTCGAGCTCGACGCGGTCGGGGTAGCGGTAGCGAAAGGCTGGGCGCGGGCGCACGAGGCGCAGGCGATCCCGGCCGCCCGGGACCCGATCCAGCAGGCCCCAGGCGATCTCCGGCAAGGTCAGCAGCGAGGGCCCGGTGTCGAAGGAGACGCCGTCCCGCGTCTCCACCCCGGCCTTGCCGCCCGGCCGATCCAAGGCCTCGAGGATCGTCACCTCGGCGCCGCCGTGGGCGGCCTCGATGGCCGCCGCGAGGCCACCGAGGCCGGCGCCGATCACCACCACCCGCGGCCTCATGGCTGCACCTCGGGCCGGTGCAGGCTCACCAGCGCCCGGGCGCCGATCCCCGCCTGGGCCGCCGTGGCGGGCCCGCCGATCAGGGGCACAAAGGGGCCCTGGCCGGTGTCCACGAAGCGGTCGATCTCACTGAGCCCGTCGATCAAGGCGGCCTCCAGTTCGGGCAGCAGCGGGCCGCTGATCGGGCGGCCAAAGCGGAGCAGCGCAGCGGGGCGCTCGGTTTGACGAAAGAGGTAGGTGAGGGCCACCGGCACGATCGGCGCCGGGCTCAGCCGCTCGACCAGGCGGATGCCCGGCTGCAGATCGAGGGGGCGCAGGTGGGAGGGGCGCTGGCGGCCCTGGGGGAAGACCCACAAGGCCTCGCCGGGCTTCTGGGCCCGTTGGGCCCCCGCGAGGAGGCCGGCGCGGGCCCGGGCGCCGCCGGCGCGGTCGATGGGCAGGGCGCCGATCCAGCCGAAGAAGGGCAGCTTGCGCAGGTTCTCGGCGTCCATCAGACAGTGGCTGGTGCTGTTGAGTGCCTGATCGACCGCCACCACCAGAAAGGCATCCCACCAGGAGACATGGGTGGGCGCAAAGATCACCGGGCCCTGACGCAGGAGGGCCGCCGCCTCGGAGAGGCCTGCGACCCAGACGCCATCGAATTCCCGGCGGAGCCGACGGTGGACATAGCGCCGCACCAGCGACAAAAACCAGGGCTTGCGCTGGCTCATCGGGCCCTCGCCGCGCGGCTGGCGTAGACCCGGCCCCGCCAGGCGATGGCGCCTCGGGCGCTCCACAGGGCGCTGCGCACCGCGATGGCCATCAGGCCGACGACGCCGATCGGGTGCGCCAGGACGCTCCACAGCGGGTGGCCCCAGCGCGCCGCCATGCCGAGGCGCAAGGCGAGGTTGAGGCCGACCCCGACGGCCGCCGGCGCGGCCCAGGAAGGCTCGACGATCGCGCCCAGCAGCCCAACATAGGGGGTGAGAAAGAGCAGGGCGTGCAGGGCCAGCACCAAGGCGAGGGCCAGGGGATGGCCGCCGATCCCCTCGTAGAGGTTCTTCGAGAAGCCGCGCACCACCTCGCTCCACGAGCGGTACATTCGGCACGAGGCCATGTCGCGCCCGTCGGCGAAGACCACCCGGCCGCCGCGCTGCTTGACCGCCCGGCAGAGCGCCATGTCATCGACGACCTCGCCCTTGACCGCGGCGAAGCCGCCGATGGCCTCCAGCATCGGCCGACGGATCAGCAGCACCTGGCCGTTGGCGGCCAGCACCCGCGGATCGGAGACCCGCGGGATCAGCGCCATCGGCAGCCAGGCGACGTAGGAGAGGTACAAGAGCGGCATCAGCAGGGCCTCGCCGGGGCTGCCCATCACCTGGCGCGGCACCGCGGTGACCACATCGGACCCCGGCAGCAAGGAGAAGAGGCGGCGCAGACCGCCGGGCTCCACCCGCACGTCGGCGTCGAGGAAGAGCAGCAGCTCGCCGGTGGCGGCCTCGGCGAGCTGGTGGGCGGCGTTGACCTTGCCCACCCAGCCCGCGGGCAAGGGGCGCCCGGCGATCACCCGCAGCAGGGGCAGCTCGGCGGCGAGGCGGGCCAGCAGCGGGCCGGTGCCATCGGTGGAGCCGTCGTCGCAGACGATGATCTCGTGCAGGGGAAGGCCGCCCTCTAGCGCGGCGCGCAGGGCGCCCTCGATGTTGTCGACCTCATCGCGGGCCGGGATCAGCAGGCTGATGCGGGGCAAATCGGCGGGCGGCGGCTGATCCACCCCGCGGGTCCAGGTGAGCAGGTTGAGGCCGACGAGGCCGGCGGGCAGCAGGGGTGGCAGGGCGAAGAGGAGTTCGGGGGTCACCGGGCCTCCAGCTGGCGCGGGCCGGCCTGGCCCAGGAGGCGGGCGAGGCGGCTCTCGGCCGGGCCGTTGAAGAGGGGCAGCCAGATTGAATTGGGACCGGACACCTTATGAACACGCATCCGCACCAGGGGCCGCATCCAATTCGGGTCGGTGGCTTCGGGCAAAACCCGTTCAAGCCATCCAAAGCCCCCGGCACCCCGCAAGCGAAAGCGCTGGTAGAAGGGGCTGTCGTCGATGGGCCGATCGATGAGAAAGCCGTGGGCCTGCCCATCGGCGTCGGTGAGCTCGAGGTGGGCGGGGCTTTTGGGCCCAAAGACGTGGAGGCGCTGCGCGGGCCCCAACCGGCCCGGGGCGGGCGCGAGGCGGGCCTGCCCGTCGGGGGCGACGTCGAGCAGCATCTCGCGCAGGCTGCCGTCGTGGTGTTGGAGCTGGTACCAGATGAGGCTGCGATCGGGCAGGGCGAGGCGCCCCCACCACCAGCCGGCGATGCCGTGGCTGTGCAGGGGGCCGCTGGCGTCGTTGCGATCGTGGTACAGCGCGCCCTCGATGTGCAGGGCCCGGCCGCCGATGTCGAGTTGGGCGCGCCCGCGGGCGCCGGCGAGGCGGGGGGCCCAGGTGTGCGCCTCGTAGGTGCTGTCGTCCTCCGGCGCCACCACCTCGGGCCCGCGCGCTTCGATGACGCCGGTCAGGCGCTGGTCGCTTCCGGGGATCGGGCAGTCGAGGCGCACCCGAAGCTCCACCTGCCCGTCGGCGATCGCGCGAACCCGCAGGTCTGAGCCGCCGATGTGGAAGTGGCTGCGTAGATCGGTGAACGCATCGGCCGCGTCGTGTTCTTGGAGGAGGTAGGCCGTACAGCGCCCCTGCTCGTACAGCGAGAAGCAGAGCGCCGGGCGGGCCCGGGCGGGGGTGGGTTGGCCGGCCCGGGCGTCGTGGGCGAGGCCGGGCAAAAAGGGCAGGCCCCAAGAAAAGATGATGACGAGCCCATCGCCGTGATCATCGACGAGGTCGAGGTACCACCAGGCGAAGCCACCGGGCTGATCCAGGGCGCCGGCCGGCGGGGCGGAAGTGGCGTTTCGACGATGGATCATGACCTTCCTCTCTTGAATGGGGCCTGAACACCCACCTCTGAACCAGCCCACGACAAAGCTGTTGCACACCCTGTACAGCGTGTGTATAGCTTTTGCAAGCGTGGTGAACAGCTACCGGAGCGCGGATGCGGGCCCCTGACTTCGACCTCCTGATCCTCGGCAGCGGGCCCTCGGCCTTGGCCCTCGCCGCCGCGACGGCCGAGCAGGGCCTGCACACGCGCCTGCTGGCCCCCCAGCCCGAGGCCGCCTGGACCCACACCTACGGCGCCTGGGGCGACGAGCTGGAGGGACTCTTCTCCGATCGCGACGAAGAGCGGCTGGTCGAGGCCTCCTGGGTGCGGCCCCTGGTGGCCTCCGCGGCGGTGCCCGAGCGCGCCCTCGCCCGTCGCTACCTGCGCCTCTCCACGGCAGCGCTCCAGGCCACCCTGCGCGAGCGCTGCGCCCGGGTCGGCGTCGACGTCGAGCCCGCCCTCGCCAGCGCGGTGGAGCATGGCGAGGGCGGCAGCGAGGTGCGCTGCGCCGACGGCCGGGTCTTTGGCGCCCGCCTCGTGGTCGACGCCACCGGCCGCGGCGCCTTTCTGCAGCCCGGGCGGTCTGGCAAGGGCGGCGTGCAGACCGCCTACGGGCTGCTGGTCGAGGTCGAGGGCCACCCCTGGAGCCCCGGCGAGATGGTCTTCATGGACTGGCGCGGCCCTGAGTCGCTCGGCAGCGGGCCGCTCCTCGTCGATCCGGCCGAGGCGGCCACCCCCACCTTCCTCTACGCCATGCCGCTGGGCCGCGACCGCGTCTTCGTGGAGGAGACCAGCCTCGTCGATCCGGTCGGCCTCCCGATGGAGGAGCTGTCGCGGCGCCTGCATCGCCGCCTGCGTCGGATGGGGCTCGTCATCCGCGCCGTGGAGGCCGAGGAGCGCTGCGTGATCCCGATGGGCGGCCCGCTGCCGGCCTTGAACCAGCGCACGCTGGGCTTTGGCGCCGCCGCCGGGATGGTGCACCCGGCCACCGGCTACCTCGTCGCGCGGGCGCTCAGCGAGGCGTCTCGCCTGGGGCCGGCCCTGGCCACCGCGCTCAGCGCCGGCCGCCCCGCCGAGGCCGCCCGGGCGGGCTGGGAGACCCTCTGGACGCCCGACCGTCTGCGCCAGTGGGAGCTGTACCGCTTTGGCATGGGCGTGCTCTGCAGCCTCGATCGCCAGGGCGTTCAGTCCTTCTTCGACACCTTCTTCTCGTTGCCCGATGAGCAGTGGCAGGGCTTCCTCTCGGCACGCCACGCCACGCCGGCCTTGTTGGGCACGATGTACCGCTTCTTCAAAGACGCCAGCGCGCCGGTCCGCCGCGAGCTGCTCTCGGCCGGGGTCAGTCCCCGTGGGGTCGAGACGCTGCTCCGCGTGGTCGGCGTCTGATGGCGCGCTCCTCTCTGTTTCCCTTCACCGCCTGCTGGGATTGAACCATGTCTGCAATTGCCCTGCTCCGCCCAGCTCCGCTGCCCAGCCCCGCCTCCCTCTTCTGGGACGAGGGGATGGACAGCGTCGAGACGATGATGCGCACCCTCGCCGCGGGCAAACGCCTCGATCGCGCTGGCGTGATGGTGCAAGAGCACCTCGCCACCGGCGGAAAGCGGGTGCGGGCCCGCCTCGCCCTGGCCGCCGCCGCGGCCTTGGAGCTCGACCGGGAGGCCGCCGCCCCCTGGGCCGCCGCCGTCGAGCTGCTGCACAACGCCACGCTCATCCACGACGACATCCAAGACGGCGACACGGTGCGCCGCGGCCAGCCGACCACCTGGGTGCGCCACGGCGTTCACCAGGCGATCAACGCCGGCGACCTGATGCTGATGTTGCCCTTCCTCGCGCTCAGCGAGAGCGACGTGAGCCCGGAGGGCAAGGCCCGCCTCTCGCTGCTCCTGGCCGAGGCGGCGGTGAGCACCGTGCGTGGGCAGGTTGAAGATCTCGACCTGCTGCCGGGGGCCCACCTGAGCCGGGCCGCCTGGCTGCGCGCCGCCAAGGGAAAGACCGGCGGTCTGTTCAGCCTTCCGGTAGAGGGGGCGGCGATCCTGGCCGGCCACTCCGCAGCCGTGGCCTCTGAGATGGCCGCTCCCTTCGAGCAGATCGGCGTGCTCTTCCAGCTCCAGGACGACGTGGTCGATCTGTACGGAGCCAAGGGCCGCGAGCGGCCGGGCAGTGACCTGCGTGAGGGCAAGGTCAGCAGCCTCGTCGTCGCGCACCTGGAGCGGGCCCCCGAGGATCGCGACTGGCTGCTCTCGGTGCTGCGCGCCGACCGTCAAAACACCCCCGACGCCGAGGTGGAGCGCGCCATCCGGCGCTTCCGCAGCAGCGGCGCGCTCGACGCTGTGCTGGCCGAGATCATCGCGCTGGACCAGGCGGTGCGCGGCGACCCACGCCTGCCCCCGGCCCTGCGACTCGTGGCCGCCGAGCTGCTCGACGCGGTCCTCTTCCCCATCTCCCACCTTCTGTAGAGTGAACCCCATGTCCAATTCTGACCTCCCTGTTGTTGTGATCGGCGCTGGCTTTGGCGGCCTCGCCGCCGCGGTCCGTCTGCGCGCCATGGGCCACCGTGTCCTCATCGTCGAGGCCGGCGATCAGGCGGGTGGCCGGGCGCGGGTTTTCAAGGAGAAGGGCTTCAGCTTTGACGCCGGCCCCACCGTCATCACCGCGCCCTACCTGCTCGACGAGCTCTTTGGCCTCGTGGGCCGCGACCGGCGCGACTACTTCGATCTGGTGCCGGTGGACCCCTTCTACCGGGTGAAATTCCACGACGGCAGCCAGTTCGACTATGTCGGCGAAGAAGACCGCATCCTCGAACAGATCCGCCAGTTCTCGCCCAATGACGTGGACGGCTACCGTAAGCTGGCCGCCCACGCCCAGCGCATCTTCGACGTGGGCTACACCGGCCTCGCCGATCAGCCCTTCGACAAGTTCTGGGACATGATGAAGGTCGTCCCCGACATGATGGCGCTGGAGAGCTACCGCACCGTCTGGGGGCTCGTGGGCAAGTACATCTCCGATCACCGTCTGCGGCAGGTCTTCACCTTCCAGCCGCTGCTTGTGGGCGGCAACCCCCTCGACACCACCTCGATCTACATGCTGATCCACTGGCTGGAGCGCAAGTGGGGCGTGCACTTCGCCAAGGGCGGCACCGCCGCGATCGTCTCCTCGCTGGTGAGCCTGCTCGAAGAGGTGGGCGTGGAGCTGATGACCAACGCCCCCGTCGAGCGACTGGACATCGTGGACGGTCGGGCCCAGGCGGTGGTGCTGGAGGGGGGCAAGCGCATCCCCTGCGCCTTCGTGGTCAGCAACGCCGACCCCTCGATGGTCTACACCAAGATGATCGACAGCAAGTGGCGCAGCAAGCACACCGATCGCGCCGTCAACCGCAAGAAGCAGTCGATGAGCCTCTTCGTGACCTACTTCGGCACCAAGGTGGCCTACCCCGATCAGGCCCACCACAGCATCCTGCTCGGGCCGCGCTACGAGGGACTGCTCACCGACATCTTCGACCGCAAGGTGCTGGCCGACGACTTCAGTCTCTACCTGCACGCCCCCACTCGCACCGATCCCAGCCTCGCGCCCCCGGGCGGTGAGTGTTTTTATGTCCTGTCGCCGGTGCCCAATGACCAGAGCGGCATCGACTGGGCCCAGGCGGCGCCGGAGTACGAGAACCGGATCCTCACCTACCTGGAGAAGAACCACCTGCCGAACCTGCGCGAGAACCTCGTGCACTGCCACTCGGTCGATCCCCGCTACTTCGGCGGCGACCTGCGCAGCTACCAGAGCGCGGCCTTTGGCATCGAGCCGATCCTCACTCAGTCGGCCTGGTTCCGCTACCACAACCGCTCCGAGGATGTCGACGGGCTCTACTTCGTCGGCGCCAGCACCCACCCGGGCGCCGGCGTGCCGGGGGTGCTCTGCGGCGCCAAGGTGATGGAGAAGGTGGTGCCGCGGCCCACCAAGGCCCTCGCCCTGCCCGAGCGGCGCCTCGCCGGGGTGGCCAAGTGAGCGAAAACGCCCTGGTGGCCGACAGCCGCGCGGTGTTGGCTCGCCACGCCCGCAGCTTTCGGCTCGCCTCGATCTTCCTGCCGGCCCGCACCCGCGACGACGCGGCGGTGGTCTACGCCTTCTGCCGCATGGTCGATGACATCGCCGACGAGGGTGACGATCCGGCCGCCGCCCGCGTAGAGCTGCTCGCCGTGATGGCCGAGCTGCGCGGAGAGATCGAAGCGAGGCCGCTGGTGGCGCTGCTGCGCCAGACGGCGGCCCGCCTGGGCATGGAGCTGCGGGCGGCCGAAGAGCTCGTGGAGGGGGCCCTCTCCGATCTGGAGCCCGTGCGCATCGCCGACGAGGCGGCCTTGGAGCGCTACTGCTACCTCGTGGCCGGCACCGTCGGCGTGCTGATGTGCGGGGTGTTGGGGGTCACCGACCCGGTGGCCCGCTCCCACGCCGTGGCGCTCGGCGTGGGCATGCAGATCACCAACATTTGCCGCGATGTGGTGGAGGACGCGGCCCGCGGGCGGGTCTACCTGCCAGCCACGGCCCTGTACGCCGGCGGCCTGTCGCCCGAGCAGATCCTGAACAGAACCGCCGATGGGGCCCGCCTCTCACGGGTGGTGCGGGCCCTGCTCGGCCTCGCCGATGAGCGCTATGGCCACGCCTTCGCCGGCATGGTCTACATTCCCGTTCGCACCCGGGCGGCGATCCTGGTGGCGGCGCACCTCTACCGCGGCATCGGGCTGCGGTTGCTGCGCATCCACCAGGGCGATCCTCTCCATGGGCGCACCATCATGTCCACCGTCGAGCGGGCGCGGGCGGTGCTCGCTGGGCTCGTCGACTGGGCCCGCCTCGGTCTGTCTGGCTCCCTCTCCTTGCGGTGATGTCGTGGGTTTTCGCATCAAGACCGTCTCGGACCGCACCGGGATCCCCCGTGGCACCCTGCTTGCCTGGGAGCGGCGGTACGGGCTGCCGAGCCCCGACCGCCAGGGCAATGGCTACCGTGAATACAGTGAGGCCGACGTCGACCGCTTGAGCGCGGTGAAGCGCCTCGTCGACGCCGGGCACAAGGTGAGCGAGGCGATCTCCTTGTTGGAGGCCGCCGCCGTGGTCGAAGGGGGCTCGCTGCCGCCTGTGGAGGAGGTGCCGGCGCGCTTGTTGAGCGAGCTGGCGCGCTTTCGGCGCCAGGAGCCCGAACGCCTGCTGGGAAGGCTGACCGACTTGGGGCTGGCCCGCGTGGTGGCGTCTGTCTACCTTCCGCTGGCCGAGGCGATTGACGCCCAGGAGGTCGCCGGCGTGTTGACCGGGGCGCAGGCCCGCTTTGCCCGATCCTTCTGCCACGATCAGCTCGTGGCCTTGCGGATGGGGCTGGGCAGAGGTCCGTCTGGAGCGCCGCGCGCGGTGGTGGCGGGGGCGCCGGGGTCCACACATGATCTGGACATCCTGGCGAGCGCCGTGCTGCTCTCGGTTCATGGCTGGCGGGTGAGTTGGCTCGGGCTGGAGGCCTCGGCCGCCGATCTGTGCGCCCTGATCGAGGGCGCGCCGCCCAGCCTGCTCTGTATCAGCGGGGCCTCGGTGGAGCTCTCCGCCGAAGAGGCGCGTTGGCGGGCGGCGATTCACGCGCGGCTCCCCGCCGATCTTCCTGTCCTGGTGGGCGCTGCAGCGGTGCTCCGTCAACTCAAGCGAGGGGCCGTGCTGCCCGGGGAGCTTCGCATATGGAGCCACTGACCAAGGTCGCCATCTGGCTGCTGGTGGGCTTGCCGCTGGCGCTGGCGATGGAGCCCTGGGCTGCCTTCCTGCACGGTCGGGTTTGGCACTCCTGGGGCTGGTTCTGGCACCGCAGCCACCATGAGCCGAAGACCGGCTACTTCGAGGCCAACGATCTCTTCGCGGTGCTCCACGCCCTGCCGGCGATCGTGCTCATCCTCTACGGGTGCGTCGGGCCGGTGGGCGTGGTGCGCGAGGTCTGTTTTGGTGTGGGGCTGGGGCTGACGGCCTTCGGCTGGTCCTATGCCATTGTTCACGATGGGCTCGTGCATGGCCGGCTGCCAGTGCAGTTTCTGCTGCGCCTGCGCTACTTTCGGCGCATCGTGGCGGCCCACCGGGTGCACCACGAACGGGGAGCGGAGCCCTATGGTCTGTTTCGGGGGCCCCAGGAGCTGGCGGCGCGGGCCCGACGGCTTCAGGGGGCGGGGCCGACCGCGCCGCCTGAGCTGGTGCAGGCCTCGGTGGCCGACTCCAGGGTGAAGCCGCTGGCGTAGTAGTAGACGGTGGTGGGCACGGGAAAGAGGCCGAGCGCGGGCAGATCGCAGGTGATCACCACCGCGTCGCGGGCGCAGGGGCCCTCGACATGGGTGGTGGGGAGGTTGTACAGATCTCCCAGGTCGGCGCACCAGGCCGCTGTCTCGGGGTAGTTGGCCTGCTCGAAGCAGAGGCCAAAGCCATCCCAGATGCAGCTCTCCAGCGTGGGCGGGGCCCCTTGGACATGGGCGGTGTCGATCGGCGGGATGGCCGTGTCGGTCGGGTCGATCGGGCCGCTGTCGACGGGGGTGCCCGTCTCTCCTTTGTCGGCGCAGGAGAGGAGGCTGAGGGCGAGCAGGAGCCGCGGGGCGGGAGCCATGGAGCCGTCCGAAGAGGGCCTGGGTGTAGTCGGGGGGCCCCAGCCCGCGCAAGGGGCAGACCGCGCGACCCGATCTTGCTACAGCGAGGCCATGCCTGCGCGCGCCCTTGATCCTGCCCTGCTCTCTGCCGCTGCCTGGCCCCGCCTCGTCGAGCGGGTGGTGGCGCCGGCCTTTCACTTCGTCGAGCTGCCCGATCTCGGCGAGGGCGACGGCTTCGCCGCGCCCTTCACCCTGCTGCCCGGGGCACTCGACGAGCCGCTGGTGTGGGTGCGCGGCGCGGGCGGGCCACGGCTGCTCTCGAACGCTTGCACCCACCGTGGCCACCTTGTGGTGACGGCGGCGGGGCCCTGCAAGGCGCTGCGCTGCGGCTACCACGGCCGGCGCTTCGAGCTCGACGGGCGGCTGAAGGCGAGCCCGGGCTTTGGACCGCTCCTCGGCCATGATCTGCCCGCGCCGCCCCGCTTCTCGTTGGGGCCGATGTCCTTTGTGTCGGTGGATCGGGCAGCCCAGCCGCCCGCCGGCCTCCTCTCGCGCCTCGGGGGCCTGCCCCTGGAGATCGCAACGCCCGACGGGGGCCGCGACTTCGTCGTGAAGGCGCACTTTCTGCTCTGGCTAGAGAATTTTCTCGAGGGCTTTCACATCCCCTTTGTTCATCCGGGCCTTGCCACCGCCCTCGATCTGGGGGCCTACCGCACCGACCTCCTCCCCTGGGGCAGCGTGCAGATCGGCATCGGCGAGGCGGGGGCCCCCGAGGTGCCGCTGCCGGTCGACCACCCCGACCGCCGGCCGGGCGAGGGGCCGATCGTCGGCTACTACCTGCATCTGTTTCCCTTTGTCGCCCTCAACGTCTACCCCTGGGGGGTCTCGCTCAACGCGGTGGTGCCGGTCTCACCGGTGGAGACGATCATCCGCTACCGCTTCTACACCTGGGAGCCCGCGCTCAAGGGCCAGGGGGCCGGCGGAGATCTGTTCACGGTAGAGGCCGAGGACGACGCGGTGGTGGAGCGCACCGCCCAGGGCCTGCGCAGCCGGCTCTACCGTCCAGGGCTGCTCAGCGCCGAGGAGCCCGGCGTGGCCCACCTCCACGCCCTCCTTGGGGCCGCGATCGGGGACGCCGAACTGTGAGGGGTGCCGTCAGCGCGAGCGGCGCCGCCAGAGCAGGCCGAGCAGCGCCAGGGCCGGCCAGGCCAGCGGCGCCCGGGTGGAGGCACAGGCGCAGTTGATCTGCTGCTTGGACTGGGCGAGGCCCTGGGGTTCGAGCAGGGGGCCGGCCGAGTCCTCGTCGGCGGGGGCGGTGTCGGGGGAGGCCGTCTCGCCGGTCTCGCTGGTGTCGGCGGGGTTCACCGGCACCGGCTCGGCGCTGTCGTCGGGCGCGGGCAGCTCGTCGGTGACGCCGTCGCAGTCGTCATCGATGTCGTTGCCGGCCACCTCGGGCACGGGGCCGCAGTCGGCGTCGCAGGTGCCGCAGGTCTCGCCCTCGTCGCAGGCGGCGTCGCCGCAGTAGGGGCCGACCCGGGTGAGGCGCAGGGCGTCGACGGCGATGTGCTGGCTGCTGGCGACCGAGCTGGTGGAGTCGTCGTTGACCCGCACCCACTGATCACCGCCGGCGGCGAAGGTGTACTCGCCGAGGGAGGTCCAGCCCGAGGCGGCGCCCTGGTTGATGATCACGTCGGTGTCGACGCCGTCGGCGCGCACCACATAGGGGGTGTCGGCGTATACGCCCCAGGTGCTGTCGATGTAGGCCTCGACCTTGTACAGTCCCGCCTCTTCGAGGTTGAGCTGCCACCAGGCCCAGTTGCCGGGGTAGTCGCTCTTCCAGGCGTTGGTCCAGTACAGATGGCCGCCGTCGCCGGCGGTCTCCTCGCGCCAGTAGACGGCGTCGCCGTACTTGCCGAAGCAGTCGGTGTCTTCTTCGATCGTGCCGCCGGCGGCGGGCAGGGTCTCACAGGCCGGCTTGCTGACGCAGTGGCCGGGGCGGGTGGGGGCGCCGCCGGTGGTGCCCGCGTATACGCCCCAGTGGTTCATCACGGTGCGCGCGCCGCTGCCGTAGTTGTTGCCGTCGTAGTCGTTCTTGTAGGAGCCGGCGACCACCATCTGGCTGCTGCCGCCGCCGTCGAGGTTGAAGGCGACATAGGCGCCCAACTGGTACATCAGGCTGGCCAGCTCGGCGCCGTACATGCCGGCCGACTCGCTGGTGCGGCCGTCGACCACGGCGAGGATGAAGGTCTGTTTGTCGGCGGTGAGCCCCATGGCGGTGCGCGGGTGGCGGTCGCGCATGTCGCTGCGGTCGGGAAAACAGTCGCTCGCGGTGGGGCTGGTGCAGGTGTACTGGGTGCCTTCAATCACCAGCTCGGGGAAGCCGCTGACGAGGGCGAGCACGCCGGCGGGCGGATCGGGGGCGTAGGTGGAATTGTCCCAGCCGTCGGTGAGGCCCCAGGTGGCGGCGTTGGCCTTTACGTTCTTGGTGTGGGAAAACCAGACCTGGTCCCAGCCAAAGGCGATCCAGCCGTAGTCCTTGTAGTACCACTCGCTCGAATAGCTGCTGTCGCGGCCGGTGTAGAGGGTCTTCCAGGGGTTGCCTTTGCCGATGGCGTCGCCGTAGACGCGGCTGGGGCTGGTCTTGTAGAAGTCGCCGTTGGTGGCCACCTGCACGCCCACATCGGAGGCCCAGCCCTTGGTGGACTGGTAGACGTCGGGGTACTCGGTGGCGGCGACATGGATGCGATCGGTGCACAGATCGATCAGCGTCACGAAGGTGTTGGTGGATGGGCTGCTGGTGCGGTACTCGCGGTAGGTCACGCCCGGGTAGGGCGTGGACTCGTAGGTGAGCGAGAGCGACAGGGCCTGGGCCAGGGGGACGAGCAACAGGAGCATCGGCGGCCTCTCCGTGCGGGCACCATAGCCGAGTCAAGCGGCGCCGGCTGTGCTACAGGGGCCGCGCGCTTCGGAGGGCGCTGCGATGGCCAATTTTGGCGTACACTTCGCCGGAGCGGTGGTGGGCGGGCTCGGCTGCGGCCTCGTGGGGCTGCTGGTGCGGGGGGTCGAAAACCCCTGGTTTGGCGGGGCCTGCGGCTTGCTGGCCGTGGTGGGCGCGCTGCTGCCGGACATCGATCACGACGACGCCATCCCCAATCGCGAAATCTTCGGCGTGCTGGCCGCCGCCTTGCCGGCCGGGCTGCTGGGCTGGCTGGCCCGGGAGTGGCGCTGGACCACCGAGCAGAACATCTGCTTCTTTGGCCTCAGCTATGTGCTGATCCGCTATGGGGTGGCGCCAGTCTTCAAAAAGATCACCGTTCACCGCGGCATCATCCACTCGATCCCCTTCGCCCTGCTGGCCGGGCAGCTCGTGGCGCTCTCGCTCTTCCGCTTTACGGTGCTGGAGCGGATGCTGGCGGGGGCCTCGTTGACGGTCGGCTTCTTCGTTCACCTCGCCCTCGACGAGCTCTTCGCGGTGGACTTTCTGGGGCGGAGCCTCAAGCGCAGCTTTGGCACGGCGATCAAGCTGCGCAGCAAGGACTGGGGCCCCACCCTGGCGGTCTATGCGGGGCTGGGTCTCTGTTCGCTGCTCTTCGTCTGGCAGTTCGGCCCCCAGGCCCTCCGGGCGCTCAAGCGCGTGGGCGTGCTCTAGGCCCTCAGTCGCCGAAGTACCCCAGCGCCCGCAGGCCCTCGACCACGGCGGGGTCCATCTCGGCGGCGGGGGCGGCGGCTTCGGCCTGCTCGGTCTGCAGGTGGGCGAGGAGGCGCTGCACGGCGGCGGCCTCGTCGGGGGCACGGTTGTGGGCCTCGGCGGGGTCGTCCTGGAGGAAGTACAGCTCGGGGGCGCCGCCGTCGGTGGGGGCGATGAACTTGAAGAGGCCCAGCCGGTCGACCGAGGGTGCGCGGTAGCCGAGCAGGGCGCCGCGATCGAGGGCGGCGCCGGTGCGGCCGACCAGCAGGCAGGAGCGATCGGTGTCTGGGGTGTCGTGGGGCCCGGCGAGGAGGTCCTGGCCTTCGTCTCCGGGGAGGGCCGGCAGGCCGGCGAGGCCCACGAGGGTGGCTCCCAGGTCCATCAGGCGAACCTGACCGCCCTGCAGGCGCCCCTGGTCGAGGGGCTCGGGCGGCACCAGGATCAGCGGCACCCGCAGCACCTCATCGTACAGGCCGTGGTGGTTCATGAAGATGCCATGCTCGCCCAGGCTCTCGCCGTGATCGGCGGTGAGCGCGATCCAGGGCGCCTCGGGCAGGGTGAGCTCAACGGCCGACACAAAGGCGCCAACCTGCTGATCGGTGTAGGCGACCTCCTCGGCGTAGAGCGCGCGCAGGCGGGCCACCAGCGCCTCGTCATAGGTGAAGGCCGCTTCGTTGGAGAGGATGGCGCGGTGATCGACCCGGGGGGCGCCAGGCCGGCCGTTGGCCTCGAAGCCGGGCATGCCATGGGGCTCGTAGGGGGCGTGGGGCTCGAAGAGGTGCACCCAAAGAAAGAAGGGCCGCGCGCGGTGGGCCTCGACGAAGCGCAGGGCCCGCGCCAGGGTTTGCGGCGCCGACCGTTCGAGGAGCGAGGGCAGATCGGTGGGATCGCCCAAGCGCAGCCAGAGGCGCGAGGCGAGGCGCACGCTCCAGAGGCGCGACAGACCGGGCGGCCCGGGGCTGAAGTCATCGTCATAGATGCGAAAGCCGCGGTCGAGGCCGGCGTGGCGGGCGACGGCGAAGCTCGACACAAAGGCGGCGGTGTCGTAGCCGGCCTCGGCGTAGGTCTGGACGAGGCTGCGGGCCGCCGCTGGGAGCGGATGGCCATTGCTCAGCACGCCGAGCCGAAGCGGGTGGAGGCCGGTAAACAGAGCGGCGTGGGCCGGGACGGTCTCCGGGAGGGGCGTGATGGCTTCATCGTAGCGGAGGCCGCGGGCGGCGAGGGCGTCGATCGCCGGTGTGTCGACGGGACTCTGTCCATAGGCCGAGATGTGGTCGCGGCGCAGCGTGTCCACCGTGATCAGCACCACCGAGGCCCGCTCGGCGGCTGGGGCGACCGCGGGGGCGGCGGGCGGGCGCAGGGCGGCGAGGAGGCCGGCGAGGGCCATGCCCAGGGCCAGGGTGCGCAGGCGGAGCGGCAGGGGCCGGCCCTCGGCCTCGCGGTGGCGCAGGTGGCGGGTGTTGGTGTAGGCGGCCCAGCCGGCGAGCAGGGGCCAGGCGGCGAGCCCGATGGCGGCGGGGCCGGGGCGGGCCTCCCAGCGGCTCACCAGGGCGGGGGCCAGGGCCCACAGGGCGAGCAGGGCCGTGAGGAGGCCCAGGGTGAGGGCCTCGGCGCGGGGGGCGCCGACGCGCCGGGACAAGGCGGCGCAGAGCCGGGGCGCGAAGGCGGCGAAGAGGGAGGCCAAGGCGAGCTGCTCGGCGAGGACGATCAAGGCGAGGGTCAGCCGCTCGCGCGGGGCGAGGTCGAGCTGAAGGGTGGCGGGCAGGGCCGCGGCGTTGAGGCCCCCGGCGATGAGGCCGATGGAGCGGGCCATCCCGCCGATCGAGGCGCTCACTTGAGGTAGCCCAGCGCCCGCAGGGCGGCCTCGGTGGTGGGGTCGAGGGCGGGGGCGGCGATCGGGCCGGCGGAGCCGAGCATCCCCGCCAGGGCCTCCGCAGGGGCGGCGGGGCAGGCGGCGAGGGGGGCCTGCTCGTCGGGATCGGCGGCGAGGTCGAAGCAGGTGGGTGGCCGATCCGCGGCGCCGTGGGCGATGTGCTTCCAGGTGGGGCTGCGCAGGGCGTGATCGATCGGCGGGGCCTCGACGAAGCGGCCGGCGATGGTGGTGGCCAGCAAGGGGGTGGCCGCACAGGGGGCGCCGTCGAGGAGCGCGGCCCAGTCGTCGCCTTCGCGCTCCAGCGCTGGATCGTCGGCCACGCCGGCCAGGGAGAGCAGGGTGCGCGCCACCGAGACCGTGCTGGTGAAGCAGGGCAGGGTGGCGCCGGGCTGGCCGCGGCCGGGGGCGACCAGGATGGCGGGCACGCGCAGGCCGGGATCGTAGAGGTTGTCGCCATGCTCGAAGAGGTAGTCGTGCTCGGTCAGGCTCTCACCATGGTCGGCGGTGAGCAGCAGGGCGGTGTCGTCGCGGCGGCCGTGGGCGGTGAGGGCGGCGGTTAGCGCGCCCACCTGGGCGTCGACCTCGCGCAGCTCGGCCTCGTAGGCGGCGGTGAGCCATTCGGTTGAAGTGATGCTGCGGTGGGCGGCGGGCCAGTAGCCAGGCAGGGCCAGCGGCGCGCCGTCGCGGGGGGCGGCGGCGAGGTCGGTGCCAGGCGCCTCGTAGGGGCCATGGGGGTCGAAGAGGTGCACCCAAAGAAAGAAGCGCTCGCCGGCGTGATCGTCGAGCCAGGCCAGCGCCCGGGCCAGGGTGCGGCGGCCGGGGCGCTCGCGCAGGGTGTTGCCGCGCAGAAAGAGCTGCTCGCCGGCGCGCAGCAGCGAGTTGCGCCACAGACCGCCGATCGGCCCGAAGTCATCGTCGTAGACGTCGAAGGCCTGATCCCAGCCGTAGCGGGCGTGCAGGGGAAAGCCGCTGACGAAGGCCGCGGTGGTGAGGCCCTCTTGGCGCAGGGCGTGGGCGATCAGCGCCGGCTGGGGGCCCAAGGGCGTGCCATTGGTGACCACCCCGCTGCGGTGGGGCGGCCAGCCGCTCAGCATGGCGAGGTGGCTGGGCTCGGTGAGGGGTGCGGTGGAGAAGGCCTCGGTGAAGGTGGCGCCGCGGGCGGCCAGGGCGGCGATGGCGGGGGTGGGGTTGGCCGCGCCATAGGGCGAGAGGTGGTCGGGCCGGGTGGTGTCGAGGGTGATGAGCACGAGGGAGCGGGCCACGTCGACGGGGGCCTCCGCTCGAGGGGCGCCCGCCGGCGCGGGCTGTCGCAGGAGGGCGAGGATCACGCCGGCCAGCCCCATCCCGACGAAGGCTCGGCTCCAGCGGGCGGCGTGGCGGGCGAGGGGGGCCTCGGCGAGGCCGCCGCCGCCGAGGCCCAACAGGGCGCAGAGCAGCAGCCCGCCCCAGACGCGCACATCGGTCCAGCGCTCGTTCAAGACGTAGACGAAGCGCAGGTGCATGCCGGCGTGCAGGGCCAGGGTGACGCCGAGGAGCAGGCCGTGGGGGGCCCGGCTGCGGCGGAGCAGGGCGGCGAGGCCCAGGCTCAAGGCGGCGCTGAGCAGGGCCGAGGCGAGGAGCCAGCGGGCCACCTCGCCGAGCGAGAGGCCCAGGCGCGGCGCCATCCGCAGGCCGACCTCCAGCAGGCCGCCGCCCAGGCCCAGCGCGAGGGCGAAGCGCCAGGGCAGGGGGCTCATCGGGCGGGGCCGAGGGGGGGATAGTCGGTGAAGAAGGGCCGCTGATCGGTGCCGCGCACCCGCCGACGCATCAGCAGGAATTGCAGGTAGTGGTCAGGGCGGGCGGCGACGTGGGGCGTGAAGCGGTCGACGATGGCCTGCATGTTGCGCTGCAGCTCGTCGTTCTTGTCGCCGCCAGGCTGGTAGTCGAGGGGGGCTGCGATCGACAAGGTGTGGCGGCGCTGGCCGGCCTCGCGAAAGACAGTGGCGGGGAGCAGGGCGGCGCCGGTCTTCTTCCACAGTTGGGCCGGCTGCACCGACACCTGGGCCCGCCGGGCGAGGAACTGCACCTCGGCCCAGGCGCTGCCGCCGCCGCCGTCAAAGGCGAGGCCGAGGATCTCGTTGCGGCGCAGGCAGTCAAAGGCCGGGCGCAGGAAGGAGAACACGTTGATGTGCTGCACGGGCAGCCGCTGTTCGAGGGCCCAGCGTCGGGCCAACACCTTCTCCCACAGGGGCGTGGTGCGGGTCTCGCGCAGGATGTCGGCCCAGACGATCGGCGGGGCGCTGAGCTGGTTCATCGGGTAGCCCTGGTGGCCGAGGGCCGGCATGATCAGCTGGTTGGCGCCGTAGTGGCCGATCAGCAGGATCACGCCCTTGCCCCGGCCGAGCGCGCGATCGAGGTGCTCGCGCCCTTCGATCTGGCAGAGCTGGCCGATGTTCTTGGGGGTGAGGGCGCCGTAGCGCAGCACCTCCAGCTCGTTGTAGAGGGCGGCCCGGTAGGCCTCCCGCAGGATGTCCTGGGTCGGGCGGGGCGGGCCGGCCGGGCCAAAGAGCCGCCGCAGCTCGTCCTCGGCCTCGGCCTGGGGTTGGGTGGCGTGGCGCACGAGGTCGCCGCCCAGGGCGGCCAGGGGGCCCAGGAGGCGGCGCGGGGCGGCCTCGGCGAGGGAGACGCCTGGGTAGTAGAGCAGCAGCCCGCCGAGATCCTTGAGGAGGAGGTCGGGCCGGTGGGCGGGCTTCATGGGCGGTCGTGCCGCTCGGGATCGGGCGGGGCCTCGGCGACGGCGCGCTTGTCGAGCTTTCCGTTGGGCAGGCGGGGCAAGGCCGCCCAGATCTCAAGGATGCGCGGCACCATGTAGACGGCGAGGCGATCGCGGCACCAGGCCCGCAGGGCGCGGGCGTCGGCGGTGCTGCCGGGGCGCAGCTCCACCACAGCCCGGGCGATCTCGCCGCGCACGCGCTCTTCGGCCCGCACCACCACGGCGTCGCGCACCTCGGGGTGGGCGAGCAGGGCGGCCTCGATCTCCAGGGGGTAGACCCGGATGCCGCCGATCTTCAGCATCTCGGAGCGCCGGCCGACGAACCAGTAGTAACCATCGGCGTCCTGGCGGAGGAGGTCGCGGGTGTTGTAGCCGCCGGGGCTGAAGAGGTCGGCGGTCTCGGCGGGCTGGTTGCAGTAGCCCTCCACCACGGCCTCGCCGGCGATCCACAGCTCACCGACCTCGCCGGTCGCCACGTCGCGGCCGTGATCGTCGACGAGTCGGAGCTGGTAGCCGGGCACGGCCTTGCCGGTGGCGCCGGGTCGGCGTTGGGGCTTGGTGTTGGCGATGGCCACGCCGGTGGCCTCGGTGCAGCCCCAAACGGGCAGGAAGGTGGCGCCGGGGAAGGCGGACTCGAGCCGGGCCAGGGCCTCGGCGGTGATCGGCGCGCCGCCGCTCTCCAAGACCCGCAGGCTGGCGGTGGCCTCGACGCCGGGGCCTCGGTGGTCGGACATCATCTCGTAGAAGCTCGGCACCGCCATCATCCAGGTGACGCGGTGGCGGGCGACGGCGGCGGTGACCACCCGCGGGGAGAGGGTGTCGAGGATCACGAAGGGGCCGCCGGTGAGCAGGCAGCGGTGGAAGAGCTCGTGGGGGTGGCTGAAGACCGAGAACATGCCGAGAAACACGTCGTGCCCGCGAACATCGAGGGCAAGGATGGTGAGGACGGCGTTGACCAGGATCTGCCGGTGGGTGGTGATCGCCCCCTTCGGCCGGCCGGTCGTGCCCGAGGTGTAGTTGAGGTAGCAGGGGGCCTCGGCGGAGACGGCGGGCAGGGGCGGCAGGGGCGGCGCGGGGGACGACCAGGGCAGCCAGCCCGGGCCCTCGCCCTCCACGCTGATGCGCAGGGGGCCGGCGTCGAGGGCGGCTGACTCCTCGGCGGTGGCGGACTCCACCAGCAGGGCGCGGATCTGGGCGTTGACGAGCTGATCGTTGATCTGGGCGGGGCGGAGCTTCCAGTTGACCGGCGCGAAGAGGGCGCCCAGGCGGGCCAGGGCCAGAAAGGCGATCACCACCTCGGGCCGCTTGGTGAGCAGGCAGCCCACCACGTCGCCCGGGCGGATGCCGAGGGCGTAGAGGCGGGCGGCGGCGGCGTCGACCGCGGCGTCGAGCGCGCTCCAGCTCAGCGGGGGGCCCTCGCTCAGCAGGGCGGGGGACTCGGGGCGTTGGAGCGCCATGCGGCGCAGGGCCTCGCCAAGGGTGAGGCCAGCGATGTCGTCGAGGCGCACAGAGGGCATGGGCGGTTCAGTCTCCGGGGGCGGCTCGACCGGGGTGCGGCTGCCTGTATTGCCGCTGCGGGGCGGCCTCGTCAACCGGCGCGGCGGGCAGGCCGTCGAGGGCGCGCAAGGCGGCGGCGGCCTCGGGGAGGAGCGGCGCCGCGGGCTCCCCGCCATAGTGGGCGCGGTAGTGCAGCCAGGCCAGCGTGTGGAAGGGGGCGGCGGCGGGGCCGGCCTCGCGGAGCAGCCACTCGGCGGCCTCCAGCGGCGGGCTGCCGGCGGGTAGGCGCCAGCCGCGGCGGGCGATCAGCCCCTGGGCCTTGGCGAGGGGCCGGGCGAGGGGGCTTTGGGGGGTGCGGGTGCCCCGGCGGGCCCCGGCCCAGCGCAGGAGCAGGCGGCTGCCGCCCAGCACCCCGCCAAAGACGAGGAGGGTGACCAGCACCACGGCACCCTCGTCGGGGAAGAGATCGCTGGCCGGCCCGCCATCGGGGAGCTGCACCCAGGAGAGGGGCCGAACGAGCTGCTGACCGAGCTCGAGCTGGCTTTGGAGGTTGTAGTCGAGGATGACCCGATGCCAGCGGGTCACCACCAGCTCGGACACCTCGTCGATGAGGGCCATCGCGGCGGTGGGGGCGCCGGCGGGGGTGGCGTCGAGGCGGTGCCAGCCGAGGGCCGGGTCCCAGCGCTCCACCCAGGTGTGGGCGTCGCGCTGGCGAAAGATCCACATTTGGGCCAGTTCGCTCCACTCGCCGCCGTAGAGGCCGTTCACCACCCGGGCCGGCTGGCCGTCGGCGCGCAGCAGAACGGCGAGGGCGCTGGCGAAGAGCTCGCAGTGGCCGGTGCGATCGACGAAGAGGAAGTGGGCGAGCGGGTCGGGGCTGGCGCTGGCCGGCGGGTCGAGGGTGTAGGTGAATCCGTCGTCGAGGAAGGCGAGGGCGGCCTCGGCGCGGGCCCGCGGGTCCTCACCGGCCTCGGCGCGCAGGGTGGCGGCGAGGGCGGGGATGCGCGGATCGAGCTCGGCGGGGAGGCTCAGCCAGACCCCGGCCTCGAGGCCGGCCCGCTCGGCGGGGTGGAGGGGCAGCGGGGCCTCGCCGGAGCGGGGCTCGGCGGAGAGCGCGGTGTAGCGCAGGCGGCGGGGGATGCCCTCCACGGCCCAGTTGCCGTTGGTGTCGACCGTGACGGCGGCGTCGAGGCCGCTGAAGCCGAGCAGGGGCGCTGGGCCGATGAGGGTGGTGTCGGGGCCGGGCTCCAAGGTGATCTGGGCCTTGAGGGTGGCCGCCCCCGAGCGGCCCTGGCGCCGAACCTCGCCGCCCAGGGTGGCGGTCCAGCGCTGGCCATCGAAGTGATCGAGGGCCCGGCCGCGCAGGTAGAAGGGCCCTGTGGGCGGCGGGCCGTCGAGGCGGCTGATCTGGGCCCTGGCGACCACCTCGGGGTTGTCTTTTTGAGGGGCCGGCCGAGAGAGGTCGACCTCGTCGCCAAAGCCGGTGACCGTCTCGGCGGAGAGCGCGCCCACCTCGGCGCTCACGCGGGGCAGGCCGACGAAGAAGGCGACGGTGAGCCCCAAGGCGACGGGCGCCAGCAGGCGAGGGGGCGGCGTTGGGGCCGACGGGGAGCCGGCCGCCTCGGCCTCGGCCCGGGACTGGACCTCGATGAGGGCCAGGGGCAGCAGGGCGCCCCAGGCGAGGAAGATCGGCAGCAGCCAGACCGAGACGCTCAGCACGCAGGCGAGCAGGAGCTGCAGCAGGCCCAGGAGCAGGGCGATGCGGTCGTCTTCGGCCCGCTGGCCGGTGGTCGCGCGGTGGACCGACAGCCAGAGCACCAGCGACAGGGCGACCACCAGCACCGGCGCGCCCATGGCCACGGCCAACATGCAGAGCACCAGGGCGCTGGCGTTGGCGAGGCGCCAGCGGTCCAGCGCGCGGCTCGACGGCGCCTTTCGCTGGCGCCAACCGACGACAAGGCCGATGAGGCCTGCAACACCGAGGAAGGGCGCCGCACCGGGGGAGGCCAGGGCAGCGGCGGGCCCAAGGAGCAGGGCGAGGTGCAGGCGGCTCATGCCGGCTCGCCGCGGCGGGGCGCCCGGGCCAGCGCGGCAAGGAGGTGGCGGCGCCAGGCGTCCCCCGGGCGGATGGGGTGGAACTCCCCGAGGAGCCGCATGCCCACGGCCTGACCGCAGCGAAAGTGGTGCAGCAGGGCGCCGGTGGCCGCCGACAGCTCGGCCTCCCAGCGCGGGGCCGGGGCGTCCGGGATCTCGATCAGCACCTGGTCGGCCACCTCGGCGCTGCGGGTGACCACCATCACGGCGTCGGATCGGGCCGAGGTGGGCCAGTGGATGTCGCGGGGCGGATCGCCGGGCTGGTAGGCGCGCAGGCCGATCAGCTCGCCTTGGCCGCCCCGTCTCCGGCGATCCACCTCGGCCTGGCCGCTGGCGGCGCTGCGGCGGGCGGCGGCCTCGGGCCCGGGCTGTGGGTAGGCGAGGAGCTCGGCGGGCAGGGAGACCTCGCGCCAGCGCTCCATCAGGCCAAAGGGGTAGCGGCTGGTGAGGCGCAGGCGGCGCAGCGCGAAGGGCCCCCGCTGCGGCGCGGTCCAGGTGGCGGCCACCTCCGACTCCGCGCCGGGTGGCAGGCTCATGAGCAGGCCGCCGCCGACAACAACGCCCTCTTCATCGAGGTCCTGGACGTGCACGAGCCGGGCGATGCCCGCGCGCCGCTCCGAGCGCAGCCAGTAGGCCCCGTGGGCGGCGTGGCCGGCGTAGAGCTCGGCGGGCAGGCGCCGCTCGACGGTGAGGCCGCGCAGGTTCCACTCGGCCAGGGCGCTGGAGAGCACCAGCAGGGCGCAGAGCCCGGCCAGCAGCACATAGAGGAGGTTGTTGCCGGTGTTCATCGCCGCCAGCACCACGGCGAGGAGCAGGCCAACCAGCCAGCGGCCCTCGCGGGTGGGGGTGGCCCAGACGGCGGGGGTGAAGCGCCGCCCGAAGAGGCGGAGCGGGGGCGAGGCGGGGCTCACGGTGGCGGCGGCAGCTCCCAAAGCAGCTCGCGCAGGGCGCCGGCGGCGACCTCGGTGTCCTGATCGCCGCCGCCGCGGGCGAGCACGCGGTGGGCGAGGACCGGCACGGTGAGCTGCCGGATGTCCTCGGGGATGACGAAGTCGCGCTGGCGGGCGAAGGCCAGGGCCTTGGCGGCCCGGTACAGCGCGTCGGCGCCGCGGGTGGAGACGCCGCGCAGCAGGCGCGGATCGACACGGGTGCGGGCCACGAGATCGAGCAGGTAGTCCTCGACCGCGGGGTGAACCCGAACCGCCTGCGCGGCGGCCACGAGCTGGCCGACCTCCTCGGGGGTGAGCCCGGGGGGCAGCTCGGCGGCGAAGCGCCCGCCGCCGCTGCGCAGGATGGCCCGCTCGGCTTCGCGGTCGGGGTAGCCCATCGACAGCCGGATGAGGAAACGGTCGAGCTGGCTGTCGGGCAGCGGGAAGGTGCCGTGAAAGTCGTGGGGGTTCTGGGTGGCCAGCACCAGAAAGGGCGTCGGCAGCGGGTGGCTGTGGCCGTCGACCGTCACGCGGCGCTCGTTCATCGCTTCAAGCAGCGCGGACTGCGTTTTCGGCGTGCCGCGGTTGATCTCATCGGCCAGCACGACGTTGGCGAAGAGGGGCCCCGGCCGAAAACGAAAGCTCTGGCGGTCGGCCTCGAGCATCGGCACGCCGGTGATGTCGCCTGGCAGCAGGTCGCTGGTGAACTGCACGCGGTGAAAGCTGCCGCCGATCGCCTGGGCGAGGGCGGTGGCCAGGGTGGTCTTGCCCACGCCGGGCACATCTTCGAGCAGCAGGTGGCCCTCGGCGATGATCGCCACCAGGGCCAGCTCCACCACCTCGTCTTTGCCGCGCACCACCGCGGTGATGCGCTGGCGGGCGCGCACATAGAGGTTGTGGGCGCTCACGGCTGGACGTAGGTCCCCGTGACTTCCATCTCGTAGGTGCAGCCCACTGGCACGGCCTCGTCTTCGGAGTCGACGACGGTGATGGTCTCGGTGCCGACCCAGTCGTAGCCGTCTTCGATGTCGCAGCCGCCCACGTTGGTCTGGTAGGCCGCCGAGCCCTTGAGCTGCCAGCGCAGCAGCCCGCCCGCGCGATCTTCCAGCCAGACCGCGCTCTCGTAGTTGAGGCGGCAGCCGCTGCGAATGCCCGAGGCGAAGCTCTCCGGCTTGCCGTCGGGGCCCTCGATGCGCAGCTCGGTGGCCGAGCCATCGTTGTAGAGCATGTACCGGAAGGACTCCTGGTAGCCCTGGGTCGCCTCGGTGCAGTTGGTCTCGATGCCGGTGACCGTCACCTCCCACTGGTCGTCGGGGGGCGCTTCGGTGCCGTCGCTGCAGGCGACCAGCAGGCCCAGGGTGGCGAAGAGCAGGGCCGCAGGGGCGGCGGTGGAGACACCGGATGTCATGAGCTTCCTCCGGCCGCGGAGTATAGCCTTGGGCGCCCTGGACGGCCCCACAGCCGCTCTTTATATTCGCCGGCCTTCTTACCCCTCGCCTCCCGACGAACTGTCCCCGCCCGCGAAAGCTTGGCGCCGCGGGATCAGCCCGTCCAAAGGCGTCCCTCGTGGAGACTCCCATGGCTGATGAGACCACCCAGTCCGGCGCCGAGAGCGCCGCCGACAACAAGCTCTACGTCGCCCGCCAGGCCGATCTGGACGTGCTTTCCGAGCAGTGGACCGCCGCCCTTGGCGGTGAGGCGCGCGCGGTGCTGATCACGGGCGTGTTGGGATCGGGCAAGCGCGCCCTGGTGGGCGAGCTGTGCCGCGGCGCCGCTGGCAGCGTCGATGACCTCATCCTGTGGCGGGTCGCCTTCCACGAAGAAGAAGACGGTCTGCAGACCACCATCCGCATGTACGCCGCCCTGCTCAGCGCCCTGCACCGCGCCCCCGCCCTGCGGGCGCGGGTGGAGTCGGCCCTCAACGAGCAGCTCGCCAGCAAGTCCAAGCGGGTCCAGGGCTGGTACCAGGCCTTCATCGAAGCCTTGAAGAAGGGCGCCCCCAAGGCGGGCGAAGACCAGTTCCAGGTCATCCTGCCGCGCGACAACCCCTTGATCGGCCTCGTCGAGGTGGTGGCCGGCGTGGCCAGCCGCTTCCCGATCCTGGCCGAGCTGCAGGGCCTGCACCACGTCCACTCCCTCGCGGTGCACGCGGCCCTTGAGGGCCTGCTGGTCGAGGCCAAGGCCCGCCCCGGCACCCGCCTGCTGACCCTGCTCTCGATGGAGCCGGTGGACGAGGCGGCCAAGGCCTGGATGAGCCTGCCCCTGCTCGACATGCTCAACCGCCGCGACGCCGACCTCGCCAAGCTGGCGATCAGCCCCTGGGAGGGCGGCGATGTCGATCGCTACCTCGCCAGCCGCAGCCTCTCGGCCGACGGCGCAGCCTTGGCCCGCATCGCCGATGGCCGCCCCGGCTTCGTCGCTGAGCTGGTGGACTGGCTGGTGGCCGAAGATCGCCTGGGCGAAGACCTGAGCGAGCTGACGATGGCCGGCGTGGCCGACACCGCCCCCGACGCCGACGAGCTGGAAGACGACGAAGAGGAAGCGGAGGCTAAGGAGGGCGAGGCCAAGCGCAAGAAGGCCACCGCCGCCGACGCCGAGCGGGTCGCCTACCTCGCCGCGCTGCTGGGGCTGTCCTTCCCGAGCGGCCTGCTCGCCGACATGGCCGGCTACGACCGCGACAGCGTCGACGATCTGCTCGACGCCACCGAAGACCTCTACAAAGAGCTGCAGTTCAGCCAGCCGCTCGGCACCTGGATCTACCAGTTCCACAAGGCCCTGCTCCGCGAGAGCGTGCTGGTGCGCCACACCTCCGAGGAGGACCGCGCCATCGCCCAGCGGGTGGGCATGTTCATCGAGCGCTTCCTCGCCCCCCGCGGCTACGCCTACCTGATCAAGGCCATGCGCCTCTACGCCGAGAGCGGCGCGCCCAACCGGGCCGCCGTGCTGCGCAGCAACGCGCTGTCGAACGATCAGCCCCAGGTCTGGGCCATGGCCCAGGACATCAGCCGCTACTTCGACAAGATCGAGTGGCCCGACCCCCTCCGCCGCACCGTCTACATGCAGCTCCTGGAGCGCATGGTGCAGAACGGCGACGTCAACCAGACCGAGGGCCTCTACAACGAGGCGATGGGCTGGGCCACCGCCCGGACCGACCGGCCCTTCCAGGCCTGGCTGCTCTTCGCCGGCAGCCGCCTCGATCTGCGCCGCCAGGACGTCTACCGCAGCCGCGACCGCGCCAATGACGCCATCAAGCTCTACCGGGCGCTGGGCGACAAGGGCAAAGAGGCCGAGGTGCGCAGCCACCTCGCCATGGTCGAGCTGCAGGACGGCAACCCCAACGCCGCCCTCGATCAGGTGCGCCTGGGCGAAGAGCTGGCCCCGGTGCCGGGCATCCAGGCCCACGCCGAGTATGTGCGCGGCCTCGTGGCGCGGCGCGACAGCAAGGCGGCCACCCAGGCGATCGAGCACTTCCGCAAGGCCAACGAAGTGGCCGGCGGCGCCAACCTCGCCCCGCTGGCCCTGGAGAGCGGCCTCGCGCTCGGCGAGACCCTGCTCGCCAGCGGCCAGCCCTCCAAGGCGGCCGACGTGCTCACCCAGGTCTCGCGCATGGGGGCCCAACTGCGCAACCCGGTGCGCGAGCGGGCGGCGACGGCGCTGCTGGCCCAGGCCCAGGCGGCGCTGAAGAACTTCGAGGCGGCCATCCAGGCGGGCTCGCGGGTGCTCCAGCTCACCCGGGAGCTCAAGTTCACCCGCCTCGAGGCGGTGGACCTGTACAACCTCGCCTTCTTCAACCTGCAGGTGGGCCACGCCACCGAGGCGGTCAGCCTCTTCCGGCAGGCGCGCAAGGGGGCCGACGCCACCGACGCCAACTTCCAGAAGGAGCTGCTCTTCCACCTCGGCGTCGCCCTGGTGCAGATCGGCGAGCGCGGTGAGGCCGAGCGCGCGCTCAGCGCGGCCTTGAAGCCCAGCAACGACGCCAAGGACTGGCGCAAGGTGCTGGAGATCAACAAGACCCTCTCCGACCTCGCGGTGGCCCGCAACGATCGCAAGGCGGCGCGCGCGTTCCTGGAGACCGCGGTGAAGGCGGCCGAGGCCAGCGACCAGAAGGAGGAGCGCAAGGCCCTGGTGCGCAAGCTCAAGCAGATCGACGGCTGATCGGTTGGCGCGGGGGCGGGTCTCGGGGCCCGCTCCTGCTTCCGGCGCGGGCTCCACCATCGGAGCCGCGCCGGCTGTGCCGGCTCAGCGTTGGCTGTAGCGCAGCACCGCCTCGCGCAGCTCCACGTTGGCGATGGGCTTCATCAGGTGGGGCAGGCCGCTGGCGGTGACGATTCGGTCATTGTCGTGGTTTGTGCGCCCCCCCGACATCCACACGAAGCCGGCGAGCAGGTCGGGGCGCGAATCCCGCACGCGTTCGTACAGCGCGGTGCCGGAGCCGGCCGCTTTGAGGTTGACATCGCACAAGATGCAGTCGGGCTGCAGGCCCGATTCGATGAGCGCCCAGGCCTCGGCCACCGTGGAGCTGGTGGAGACGGCGTGCTGCCTGAGCACGAGCGCCATCAGGCGGCAGATGGCCGCCTCGTCTTCGACGATGAGCACCGTGTACCGCGGTGGCGCGCTCATGAGCCCTCCCCAAGAATCAAGGCCACCTGCTTCTTGCCCGACCACAGCAGGCCATCCTGGGTGATCTGCGTGTCGGGGCTGGTGATCGGCTCATCCCAGAAGCGAGCCCCACCCTGCTGAATCAGGCGCCGGGCCGCGCTCATGCTCGGGCAGAGCTGCGTGTCGACCAGCGCCTTCGCCGCCGAGATGGGCAGGGGCAGGCGGTGGCGGGCGAAGCCCTGGCTGGCCGAGAGCGAGCGCAGCACGCGGGCCCGGTCGCCTTCGCTGAGCCCGCCGCGCTTGGCGAAGAGGGCCCCCGAGGCGAAGGCGGCGTCGTCGGCCGCCGCGGCGCCGCGGGCCAGGGCGGTGGCCTCCCAGGCGAGCCGGGCCTTGGCCTCGCGCAAGGCCTCGCCGCCCTGGGCGCACAGGGCCTCGATCTCGTCCGTCGGCAGGAAGGTGTAGAGCTTCAAGAAGCGCAGCACATCGGCGTCAGCGACGTTGATCCAGAACTGGTAGTAGTCGAAGTCGCCGACGTACTGCGGCGCCAGGAAGACCGCGCCCCCCTCGGTCTTGCCCATCTTCTTGCCGTCGGCAGTCTGAAGGAGGGGCACGGTGAAGGCGTGGGCGGAACCGCCTTCGGCGCGGCGGATGAGGTCTTGGCCGCCGAGGATGTTGAACCACTGGTCGTCGCCGCCCAACTGCAGGGTGCAGCCGTAGCGCTGGTGCAGCACCAGGAAGTCGTAGCTCTGCAGCAGGTGGTAGTTGAACTCGATGAAGCTCATCCCCTGGTTGCGCTCGAGGCGCTGGCGGGTGCCCTCGGCGGTGAGCATCCGGTTGACGCTGAAGTGCTGGCCGATGTCGCGCAGGAAGTCGATGTAGTGCAGCGCCAGCAGCCAGTCGCCGTTGTCGACCATGAAGCCGTTGGCGCCGCCCAACTCCCGGTCGAGGGTGAGGAAACGGGCGAGCTGCCCGCGCTGGCCCTCGAGGTTGTGGCGGATGCGCTCGGGCGTGAGGATCTCGCGGGTCTTGTCTTTGCCGGTGGGGTCGCCCACCATCGCGGTGCCGCCGCCCAAGACGACGATCGGCCGGTGGCCAAAGCGCTGGAGCCAGGCCATCGCCATCACCGGCAGCAGGTGGCCCACATGCAGGCTGTCGGCGGTGGGGTCGAAGCCGGCGTAGAAGGTCACCGGCCCCGCGTCCAGCGCGGCGGCGAGCGCGGCCTCATCGGTGGTCTGTTGCACAAAGCCGCGGGCCTTCAAGGTGGCCAGGGCGCCCGGGCTGTGGACGGCGGAGGACATAGGGGCTCCAAACAAGAACGCGCTGGAGACTATCCCGCCCGGCGCCGCCGCAGCGTGAGGAGCAGACCGAGCCCCGGCAGCAGCAGCGTGGACAGAGGGGCAAGGCCGGTGGGGGCGGCGCAGGCGCAGCCGCCGTAGAAGCCGCCGTCGTCGGCCAGGGCGTCGGGGCCGGCCTGGGTGGCGAGCGGGGTGGTGCAGGTGCCGGTGTTGCGCGGATCGTGGCGCAGGCTGGCCCAGGACAGGGCCTGGTCGGCCCGCCCCTGGGTGCCCCAGACGTAGACAAAGCCCTCCCGCGAGGAGACCGCCACGTCGAGGTACCCGTCGCCATCGACATCACCGACGGCCGGGCTGCCCAGCAGCCAGTTGCCGGTGAACTTGGGCCAGCCCGGCGCCTCGACGCCGTCGACGTCCCAGGCGTGCAGCACGCCGCCTGCCGAGCCGTAGATCACCTCGGGGCGCCCGTCGCCGCTGACATCGGCGATGGCCGGGCTCATCAGGAACTGGGCGTCTTCGATCTGGCGGGGCCAGGCCGGAAAGGCGAGGCCGTCGGCGCCGTTCCAGGCCATCACCGGGTTTTGGAAGTCGTACATCTTGGTGAGGGCGAGGCTGGCCAGGTACAGCGTGCTGACGCCGCCCATCACCAGGTCGGGCGTGCCGTCGCCGTCGAGATCCCCGAAGGCCGGCTGGCTCACGAACTGGGCCATCGCCGGCACGTTGAGCGCGTTGGTGTCGGGGCCGAAGTCCTCGCCGTAGTAGCCGATGTCGAGCGCCACGGCGTTCTCGTGGTCGACCACGTCGGTGGTGCCCAGCATGATCGGGTTGCTGAGCTCGAGATCGCCGTCGCCGTCGAGATCGCACATCGAGACGCTGGCCGGGTGGCCCTCGCCGATCAGCGGCAGCAGCACGGCGGTGTTGATCAGGCCGAGATCCTGGGAGGGCCAGCCGGGCAGGTCGACGCCGGTGGTGGCGTCGATCAGGTAGGTCACGCTGTAGCGCCCGCCGGTGGCCGCCTCGTTGGTGCCGAAGGCGATGTCGAGATCTCCGTCGCCGTCGGCGTCGCCGATGGCGGGGCTGGTGATGGCCCGAAAGCCCTTGGTGCCGCAGAGGGTGGGGTGGCAGATCTCCAGGGGGTAGGGCCCCCAGGGCTCTCCCTGGGCGGTCCAGGCGTAGAGCCGGCTGTCCATGCCGAGCGCGATCACCTCCAGGCTGCCGTCGCCATCGAGGTCTTCGAGGACCGGTGAGCCGACAAAGCCCTGATCGTAGGTGTGGTCGGTGTCGAATTCCTCGGGGGCCCGGCCGATGGCGCGCACGGGGAAGCCGTCGACCGGGCTGCCGTCGGCCTGCCAGGCGTAGACCCTGCCCTGCAGCGAAGCGGCCACCACCTCGGGGGCGCCGTCGCCGTCGAGATCGCCCACCGCCACGGTGGCGATGAAGTTCTCGCGGTTCTCGGGCAGCAGGCCTTGGGCGAAGGCGGCCTGCTCGGGGTGGGCGGTGGGGTGCAGGTCGGCCAGGACCGGCCAGCCCGGGAGGAGCTCGCCCTGGCCGTCCAGCGCCAGCACCTCGCCGCTGGCATTGGCGATGATCAGCTCGTAGACGCCGTCATCATCGAGGTCGGCCAGGATGGGGCTCGACTCGCCGCTGCCCGAAAGCGTGTAGGGGAAGCGGGGCTTGAGGTCGGGATCGCGGTGGACGTAGAAGGTCTTGCGCAATTCGCCGCTGCGGCCCTCGGCGTCGGTGACGGTGACCTTGACGGTGGCGGCCGGGGCGTCGACGCGGGCGAGGCGCTCTACGATCGTCTCGTTGGGGGTGGGCTCGGCCATCGGGGCGGTGGGGATCTGCGTGAGATCGAGGGTGGCCAGGGTGCCCTCGAAGGCGCCGCTGCCGCTGCCGCTGCCCACCTCGCTCCAGTCGCTCGGATCGAAGCCCAGGCCCAACTCGACGGTGTAGGTGAAGCTGGCGCTGCGCTCGGCCGAGACGCGGCCAACGATGTCGAGGGTGGAGGTTTGGGCAGGGTCGTGAACCGAGAACCAGGCGGGACTGTCCACGCTGGTCCAGGGGGGGATCTCGCCCGCCGCCAGGGCTTCGACCGCCCGGCTCAGGTTGACCCGGCCGTAGCCAGTGTAGGGGTCCCAGCCTTCATGGCTCGGGTAGGGGCTCACCGCGTCGAGGTCGGCCGCGGAGAAGGCGATGTCATCGGTGTGACGGGTGAGGAGCTGGTAGACCTCGCCGGCGGAGAGCGCGATGTCGCGGTCGCGGGCGGCGGCGTGGAGCAGGCCGACCGCGCCGGTGAGGTTGGCCACCGCACCGGTGGCGCAGGCCGAGCTGGGCGCCACCATCACCACGCGGGGACCGTAATTGTTACAGTTCCAGGTGGTCATATAGGTGTGATTGGGCCCGTATTCGTCGCCGGTCTCGCTCTTGATCGAGTGAACATAGAGGATGTTGTCGAGCACGGCCGGAAAGTTGTGGTGGTAGGCGTTCTCGTCGCCGGTGGCCCCGATGATCGTGACGCCCATGTCGAAGGCGTAGGCGGCGGCCGCCGTGGTCAGCCCGGGGTTGGACAAGGCGCCCACCGCCTGAGAGACGGCGACGGCGCCCATGTCGACGGCGTAGGCGATGCCCTCGGCCGAGCGGTTGCCGTCGGTGACGAAGGTGTCGCCGATGCGCACGGGCAGGATGGCGCAGTTGGGGCACACGCCGATGTCACCGTGGCTGTCGTTGCCCTCGGCGGCGGCCTCTTCGGCCACGCCGGTGCCGTGGGTGCCGAAGCCGTCGTAGTACTCGTGGAAGGGGTCGTTGTCGCGGCCGAAGAAGTCCCAGCCGGCGATGTCGTCGACAAAGCCGTTGCCATCGTCATCCACACCATCGGCGAAGGTGTAGATGAGGTCGGAGGGGTCGAGCATGTCGTCGGCCACGTCGCGGCCGGCGGCGGGGCTCACCCGGGCGTCGTCACGCCAGTCGGTGATGTTGAAGAGGCCATCGCCATTGTAGTCGTGGCTGCCGCGATCGAGGCCGTCGGTGCCATGGGGGAAGGGCAGCTCGGGGGCGTGCAGGTAGAGCTTGTTGACAATGCTGCCCTCGCGCCAGTCGATGCCCGAGTCGGCGATGGCGACGAGCACATCGAAGCGGCCGGTGCTGATGCGCCAGGCCCGGTCGGCCCACATGCCGCTGCCCAACTCGGCCTCGGCCGGGCGGATCGCCCCGCGGGCGCCGGCCGGGATGTAGCTGATCAGGTTCCACTCACCGCCGAGATCGCTGGGGCACAGATCGTCGCGATCGGGCTCCCCACACTGCGGGTAGGTGGGGATGGGCACCTCGGCCTGGGCGAGGAGGGGCAACAGGAGCAGGAGGAAGGCAGAAGTGCGGCGCATGGCCGCACAGTAGCCAGGAGCCTCGCCCGGCGCATGGGCGGCCGGGGCCTTTTGACAGGGGGGCAGCCCCCAGCAGGCAAGGCCGGGCGCGGGCCGTAACGCCGGATCCGGCCACGCAGCGCCGGACGGATGGACAGACCCAGCCCGGACCCGCCCTCATCAACCTTGGGTGCGGGCGGCGATCAGGCGCCAGCCTGGGTCACCACGCTGGCGATGGTCAGGAAGTGCAGGGCGCAGGCGGCGATCACGAAGATGTGAAAGACCTCGTGGTAGCCAAAGACCATGGGAAGCGGGTCGGGGCGCCGCAGGGCGTAGACCAGGGCCCCCAGGCTGTAGAGCAGCCCGCCCGCCACCAGAGTTGCCATGCCGAAAGGCCCGACGCCAGCGTACATCTCATCGAAGTAGACCGCCGCGATCCAGCCGGCCGCCAGGTAGGTGGCGGCGGCGAAGGGCTTGGGCGCGCGCGGCCAGAGGATCGCCCGGGAGATGCCCAGCGCTGCGGCGGCCCAACTGTAGGTGAGGAAGCGCCGCCCGGCCTCGGGCTCCATCGCCAGCAGGCCGATGGGGGTGCCGGTGCCCGCGATGAAGAGGAAGATGGCCGAGTGATCGACGCGGCGCATCAGCAGGTGGGCCTTCTCCGACCAGGTCACCCGGTGGTAGAGCGCGCTGATGCCGAAGAGGCCGAGCAGGGTGACCACATAGATGGCGGTGGCCACGGTCGGCCGGCCCGCCGCCGCGACGGTGAGCAGGCCGGCGCCCACGGCGGCGCTGAAGAAGAAGGCGATCTGGTGCGAGACGCCCCGCAGGCGGGGGCGCTCCTTGCGGGCGGTGTCCATCGGGGCTCCCGGGGAAGGTGGCCCTACTTCGCCCGTCGGGCTGCCCGGCTCCGTCACCGCTGGGTCATCGTTCGGCCACCGGTTGGCACGGGGCCCAATGCAAAACGCCGCCGATGGCAGACCATCGACGGCGTCTTGAAGAGTGGTGGGTGATGCAAGGATTGAACTTGCGACTTCCACCGTGTGAAGGTGGCACTCTCCCGCTGAGTTAATCACCCGGGATGCTCACAGGCGCAGCGCGCTCGGAACGTCGTCCTTTTATAGGGCTGCCCCGGGGGCGTCAAGGGGAAATTTTCCCGCCCGGAGGGATTTCGGATACAGGGTCGTCGGAGCTTTCGATGAGCGCGCCCAACTACCACCTGGATCGCATCTCCGTCGACCTGATCGAGCGCCTGGAGGGGGCGCGCCGCACCTGGGCCCACCAGCCCGAGCTGGCGCCGGCGGGGCTCCGTCGAGCGGCCGAGGAGATGGTCGACCGCGTGGTGGCCGAGCACGACGAGATCTTCGGCGCGGGCAACCAGAGCAAGGTGCTGCGCCAGGAGCTGCTCGACACCTTCCTGCCTCGCTATGTTCACCTCGCCCTGGCCCAGAACGCCGTGGAGATGCGGGGCTTCGGCCCCTGGCCGGGGCGCGAGCTGCTGAGCCGCATCGTCTTTACGATGTTGGGCCTCTTCTTCGCCACGATCTTCGATCTGGCCACCCACCACCCGCTGGGCATCGCCTTCTTCAGCCTGGCCCTGCTGGCCCCCTTCTCGCCCGAGCTGCACGCCCTGGCCCACCGTCGCCGCTACGCCACCCGCCTTCAAGAGGTGGTCGACGACATGGCCCACATTCAGGCGCAGGCCGAGCGGTATACGCTGGCAGAGGTCAGCACCGCGCCCCCGAAGCAGCGCACGGCGCCGGCCAAGGAGCTTCAACCATGACCGACGCCAAGGTTCGCCTCCCCTCTGTAGGGCTCTCGCTGGGCTTTCCCATCGTGCTCTCGGGGCTCGTCGGCGCGGCCCTGCTGATCGCCTTCCTCGTACTCGGCACCTATGTGGGCCCCAATGAGGTGGCGGTGCGCCAGGTCTACATGGGGCCGGGCAAGGGCATCCAGAGCGAGCTGGTGGGCCCGGGCCTGCGCTTCTTGATGCCCGGCTACGAGCGCCTGCACGTCTTTCCGCGCGACATCCAGATCCTCGAGTTCAACGACTCGGTGATCACCGCCTCGCAGTCGGCGAGGGTGGAGCCCTCGATCCGCATTCAGACCTCTGAGGGCTACCAGGTCACCGTGGATGTGGCGATCGCCTACCGCGTGGCCGATCCCTACAAGCTCATCAACGGCGTGGGCCCGGGCATGCTGTACCAGACCAGCCTGATGGTGCCCCGGTCTGACAAGGTGCTGCGGCAGAAGCTGGGCGAGCTCAACGCCGAGGACTTCTACGATGGCCACAAGCGCCGCAAGAAGGCCGACGAGGCGCGTGTGCTCTTGAAGGAAGAGGTGGAGGGGGCCGGCCTCGCCATCTGGGCCGTGATGGTGCGCCACTACACCTACGATCAGCGCTACCAGGAGGCGATCGAGCAGCGCAAGATTCAAGACCAGATGGTCTTCAAGAACCGCGCCGAGGCCATCGCCGCCAGCCGCGAGGCCGAGAAGAACCGCGTCCTCGCGGAGGGGCAGGCCACCGTCGAGGTCGAGCGCGAGCGCGGCCGCGGCGAGGTCACCCGCATCGAGGCCGACGCCGACCTCTACTACCGCCAGAAGGTGGCGGAGGGCGATCTCCTCGTCGCCCTGGCTGACGCCGAGGGCACCCGCCTCGAGAACAACGCCCTGCAGGCCGGCGGCGCCTCCAACATGGTCGGCCTGAAGATGGCCGAGGTGATGCGCGGCGCGCAGATCATCGTGGTGCCCACCGACGGGGCCGGCGCCACCAACCCCCTCGACCTTCAGTCCCTCATTCGGGGGTGGTGACATGACCCGCGCAGCCCTGCTCTCTCTGTCGCTGATCGGCTGTCTTCCCTACTCCACCGGCTCCACCGAGGTCGGCGTTCGCATCGCCAAGCTCGGCATCTTCGAGTCCCGCGGCGTGGTGCCCGATCCCTACCCGCCCGGCACCACCACCTTCTTCCTGCCGGTGATCAACGACTGGATCGTGTACGATCTGGCCCTGCAGAACATGGCGATGACCCGGGCCGGCGCTGCGGTGGGAGATCGCGAAGGCGACGACTCGCTGCACTTCAAGACCGTCGATGGCAACGACATCAACGTCGAGATCACCGTGGTCTGGAGCGTCATCCCCGAGAAGGTTGGCTACCTCGCCCAGTTTGTCGGCAGCGACACGGCGATGGTCGGCGATCGCCTCGTGCGGCCCGTCTCCCGCACCGTCGTGCGCGATGTCTTGAACGAGCTGGCCTCTGAAGAGTTCTACGACGCCGGCCGCCGCTTTGAGAAGGCCGAAGAGGCCACCACCGTGCTCAACCACTACCTCAACAACGAGGGCGTGCGCATCAACGAGGTGCTGCTGGGCGAGCACAAGTTCAACACCGCCTACGAGGGCGTCATTCGCGACAAGAAGGTGGCCGAGCAGGACGCCGCCCGACTGGAGTCCGAGACCGAAGCCGCGCGTGAACAGATGCGCCGCGAGCTGGAGGTCGCCAAGGGCGAGGTCAACCAGACCATCGAAAAAGCGATGGGCGAAGCGGCCAAAAAGAAGATCTCCGCCGACGCCCTCTACTTCCAGCGCCAGCGCCAGGCCGAAGCCATCCTCTCCGAGCGGAAGGCCCGCGCCCAGGGCATCTCCGAGCAGGCCAAGGCCCTGTCGGGCTCCGGCGGCCAGGCCATGGTCAAGCTCAAGACCGCCGAGGCCCTCGCCGGCAAGCCGATCGTCTTCGTCCCCACCTCGGGCATGGACCTGCGCACCACCGACATGAACGCGCTGCTCCAGTCCTATGGCGTGGTCACCGCCACCCAGAAGAAGTCCGAGTAGCCGGCTGGTGCGGGCGCTCCTCGCCGGGCTCGGGCTGGTGGGGCTCTGTCTGTACCACGCCCACCTCGCGCTGAACCGGCCCGCCGGCTGGGCCCGCTGCTTGGAGGCCCCCGCCGCGCACGCCGGGAAACGGCTGGTGATGCCACTGTACACGGTGGAGGCGGTCGCCGGCCCGCGGTCGGTGGTGATCGGCAAGGTGGTCACCGGCATCCCGGTGTACCTGCCCGCCCCGGTCTCACTCGCCCCCGGCGACACGATCAGCGTGGCCGGCACCTTCGACCCGACGGGCCCGCGGGTGGTGGTGACCGAGGTGGAGCTGCACCCCTACCGCACCGTCAAGGAGGCGCTGGGCGTGGTGGGCCTGCTCATCGGCCTTCTCCTGCTGCCCGCCGGCTTTGTCTGGCGCGGCGGCCACCTCGTCGAGCGCGACCTTGGCTGATCTGATCACCCACGCCGCCCTGGCGGTGCTGGTGAAGGCGCGCCGGGGCTCCACCCACACCCCTGCCTTCCTCGCGGGCACCCTGCTGCCCGATCTGCTCGGCCGGGTGCCCGGTCTCACGGTGCTCTTCCTGCGCGGGCGCGGGCTGCCCCTGCCCGACGCCCTGGCCTACCTGTGGGAGCCCTTCCACCTCCCCCTCGGGATGGCGCTGGTGGCCTACCTCCTCTCCCGCATGGCCCCACCCGAGCTCCGCGCCGGGGTGGGCCGCAACCTGCTCGGCGGGGGCGCCCTGCACCTCGCCGTCGACCTGCTCCAGCGCCACCTCGGCACCGGCTACATGGTCTTCTTTCCCTTCTCCACCGTTCAGGTGGAGCTGGGCTGGCTGGGGAGCGAGGACACCGTCTTCCTCGCTCCCCCCTTGGCCCTCGCGGCGGCCCTCGCGGCCTGGCGCCGCTGGGGCCTGCCTAGAAGGGGATCTCCTCCTCCGGCACCGGGGTGAGCTTGCGGTGGGTGACCGCCGGCGCCCCCTCGCCCTCGGCCCCACGCTCCGCCCGCGGGCCGGTGCTGACGAGGTGGAGCCGATCGCCTTGGATGACGGTGCTGGTGCGCTTCTGCTCGTGGGAGTCGGTCCACTGCTCGTAGCGAAGGCTGCCCTCGACCCCGATCAGGCTGCCCTTGTGCACATACTTGGCCACCACCTCGGCCTGCTGCTCCCAGAAGCGAACGGTGTGCCAGTCGGCCACCTGCCCCCAGCCCTCTTCTTGCTTGATGGCGCGCTGCGTGGCGATGCGCAGCTCGACGACGATGCGGCCGCTTTGGGTGCGCCGCGGTTCGGGTTCGTGGCCCACATGGCCAAGGATGAAGACCTGGTTGATGCCGCGCATGTTCCCTCCGGGTTGGCGGTCGGCAGGGCCCTTTGCAAGGGCGATGCCAGGCAATCCACCTGAAATTCCAGCAGGGGGGCAGGTGTCAGCCCGACAGTGGTCGACCAAGGTCTGACAGGCGCACCGCGGAGATCACGCTGCGGCCGAGGTTCTGGATGCCTCGCAGCCCGTCATGCATGGAGTCACCCCCCGGTCGGAGCGCCATCGTCACCGGCCGCTCGACCATTCGCAGCCCCGCCCGCGCGCCCGCCACCCGCACGTTGGCGTCGGCCACGCCGCCCAGATCGGTCGACACGAGGAGGCGCGCCGCCCGCGGCCCCACCGCCCACATCCCGCTGGTGACGTCGCCCAGGGGCAGGCCGGTGAGCCCTCGCACCACGAGGCCGAGCACCCCGCCGGCGAGGCGGCTGCGCAGGAGCCCCCCGCTGGGCGTGCCCGAACGGCTGGCGAAGACCCAGTCCACCCCATCGAGGGCCCCGAGCAGCTCCGGCAGGGCCTCGGGCGGGTGCTGGCCGTCGGCGTCGAGCTGGAGCACCGGGCTCGCCCCCCGCTGGGCGAGGGCGCGGTGCCCCTCCTGGACCGCCGCCGCATAGCCGCGCCCCTCGGCGTTGATCACGTCGGCGCCGGCATCCCAGGCGACCCGGGCCGTGGCGTCTGTGGAGTGGCTGTTGACCACCAGCACCCGCCCCTCGGGCAGGGCGAGGGCGACGCGCGCCAGGACGGCCCCCAGGCGGGGGGCCTCGTTGCGGGCGGGGATCAGGATCCAGGGCGGGGCGTGCATGGGCGGGCGCAGCCTACCGCACCGCGGCCCCTTGACGCCAAACCTCGGGTGGCTAGCTGATGGCACCGGCCGCAAACACAGGTGCTGCCGCCCTCATCGAGGATCCCGCTCTGCGTGCGAGGATCGAGGGCGCTTGCGCCTGCCTGGGGCGGCCGGGCCCGCCTCGGGCCCAACCCACTGTTCACCGGCACCCCGCCGGCTGGAGCACTCGTGTCTCAGATCCAACAGGTTCAGGTCGATCTTCGTCTCCCCGAGCGCATCAGCAGCCTGCTCCCGGTGGTCTGTCTCCGGCACGGCGCGCTGCTCCCTGGCGCCGTTGTCCCCCTCTCGATCGCCCGGCCCCGCTCGATGGCGGCGATCCAGTCGGCCCAGTCCAACCCCCAGTCCGACGGCCGCGGCTATGTCGTGGTGGTCTCTCAGCGCGATCCCGTCGCCGATCCCACCCCCGAGGATCTGCTCCCCGTCGGTGTCCTCGCCCGGGTGATTGAAACGGGCCAGCCGGCGGGCCGCCCGCCCTTCGTCGTCGTTCAGGGCCTGCTGCGCGTCACCATCGAGGCCGTCGCCAGCACCGAGCCCTGCTTCACCGCCCGCTACGTCAAGGACGAGGCCGAGTGGCCGGCCGGCCCCAAGGCTGAGGGGCTGCTCCGGGCCCTGCGCGCCGCCCTGCGTCAGTCCGAAGACCTCCTCGGCGGCGCCGAGCGCGTGAACGGTCTGCTCTCTCTCCCCCTGCCGCCCCTGCGCTGGATTGATCTGGTCGCCGCCGGCCTCGACACCACCGCCGAGTGGCGCCGCGACCTGCTCCACACCGCCGATCCGCTGCTGCGCGCCGAGGCCGTGCTGCGCCAGCTCACCGTCGGCCGCGAGGTCCTCGAAGCCCAGAAGGCCGTCCAGCAGCGCATGGCCGCCGAGGCCCAGTCCCACCAGAAGGAGGCCGTGCTGCGTGGACAGTTGAAGGCCATCCAGGACGAGCTGGGCGAGGGCGACGACAGCGCCGGCGAGCTCAAGAAGCGCCTCGCCGCCCTCGAGCTCCCGGTGGAGGTGCGCAAGAGCGTCGATCGCGAGCTGGGCCGCCTCGCCCGCCTCCGCGAGGGCGCCCCCGAGCGCTCGGTCGCCGTCGACTGGCTGGAGTGGGTGGCCGAGCTGCCCTGGACGGTCACCAGCGGCAAGGCGGTCGACCTCGGTGCTGTCGAGGCCGCGCTCGACGCCAGTCACCAGGGCCTCGGCCCGGTCAAGCGCCAGGTCATCGAGCACCTCGCCGTGCGCCAGCTCGCCGGCAGCGGCCGGGCCGACGTTTTGCTCCTCGTCGGGCCCCCCGGGGTGGGCAAGACCAGCATCGGCGCCGCCATCGCCGAGGCCACCGGCCGCAAGCTCGTCCGCGTCGCCCTGGGCGGCGTGCGCGACGAGGCCGAGCTCCGCGGCCACCGCCGCACCTACATCGGCGCCCGCCCCGGCCGCCTGATCGAGGGCATCCGCCGGGCCGGAACCGCCGACCCCGTCGTGCTCCTCGATGAGATCGACAAGCTCGGCCGCGGCTGGCAGGGCGACCCCGGCGCGGCCCTCCTGGAGATCCTCGACCCCGAACAGAACCACGCCTTCACCGATCACTACCTGGAGCTGCCCTTCGATCTGTCCAAGGTGCTCTTCATCGCCACCGCCAACGATCTGTCGCAGGTGCCCGACGCCCTGCGCGACCGCATGGAGATCCTCACTCTCGACGGCTACACCCGCGAGGAGAAGGTCCACATCGTCCGCCAGCACCTGCTGCCCAAGCTCGCGGGCAACGCCGGCGTCTCCGTGGATGACGTCGTCTTCACCGACGCCGCCCTGCGCGAGGCCATCGCCGGCTGGACCCGGGAGGCCGGTGTCCGCGGTCTGCAGCGCACCCTCGGCAAGGTCTACCGCGCCGCCGCCGTGAAGAAGGCCAAGGGCGAGCTTTCGGCCCCCTTGGAGGTCGATGTGGCCGAGCTCCCCGCCCTCCTCGGCCGCCGCAAGATCCACGACGAAGACCGCATCCCCGAGCGCCCGCTCCCCGACGGCAGCCCGCGGCCCGGCCTCGCCTCGGGCCTCGCCTGGACCCCGGTGGGCGGCGACGTGCTGCACATCGAGGCCGCCGCCCTGCCCGGCCGGGGCCAGCTCGTGCTCACCGGCCAGCTCGGCGACGTGATGAAGGAGTCGGCCCGCGCCGCCCTCACCTACGTCCTCTCCCGCACCGGCGAGCTCGGCCTGCCCGCCGACGTGCTCCACGACAAGGACGTCCACATCCATGTCCCCGCTGGAGCCGTCCCCAAGGACGGGCCCAGCGCCGGCGTCACCATGTTCACCGCCCTGGCCTCGCTCCTCACCGGGCGGCCCGTGCGCCCCGATGTGGCGATGACCGGCGAGGCCACCCTCCGCGGCCGCGTGCTGCCGGTCGGCGGCATCCAGAGCAAGGTGCTGGCCGCCCACCGCCTCGGCCTGCGGCGGATCATCCTGCCCCGGCGCAACGGCGAGGACCTCGCCGACATCCCCGCGGCCACGCTGGCCGAGCTGGACATCGTGCTGGTCGACCACATGGACGAGGTGCTCGCCGCAGCCCTGCTGTGATGGCCCCCATCCTGCCCCATGGTTAAGGCGCCGCCCCCCGCGAGAGCGGCGGCGCCGCGTCGGTCCGCCCGGGGAGGAGGATCGATGCGCACGAAGGCCAAGATCGCGGTGGTGCCCGGAGATGGGATCGGAACAGAGGTGATCGAGCAGGGCTGCCGGGTGATCCGTCTGCTGATGCCCGAGGTCGAGCTCGAACACTTCGGCCTGGGGGCCGATCACTACCTGAAGACCGGCGAGACCCTGCCCGACGCCATCTTTGAGCGCTGGCAGAAGGAATTCGACTGTGTCTACCTGGGCGCGCTTGGCGACCCCCGCGTCCCCAGCAATGTCCACGCCAAGGACATCCTCCTCGGCAGCCGCTTCCGGCTCGATCTGTACATCAACTTCCGGCCGATCAAGCTCCTCGACGCCCGGCGCTGCCCCCTCAAGAACAAAGACGCCGCCGATGTCGACATGGTGGTCTTTCGCGAGAACACCGAAGACCTCTACACCGGCGTCGGCGGCCAGTTCAAGCGCGGCACCGACGACGAGATCGCCATCGAGCAGAGCATCAACACCCGCAAGGGGGTCGAGCGCATCATCCGCGCCGCCTTCGCCTACGCCCGCAACAACGGCCGCAAGCAGGTCTGCATGGCCGACAAGAGCAACGCCATGCGCCACGGCCATGAGCTTTGGCAGCGGGTCTTCAAGCTGGTCGCCGCCGAGTACCCCGACATCGCCGCCCGCCACCTGTATGTCGACGCCATGGCCATGGAGATGGTCCGCGCGCCGGAGACCCTCGACGTCATCGTCACCTCCAACCTCTTCGGCGACATCCTCACCGATCTGGGCGCCATCCTTCAGGGCGGCATTGGTCTTGCCGCCAGCGGCAACATCCACCCGGGCAAGGTCTCCCTCTTCGAGCCTGTGCACGGCTCGGCGCCTGACATCGCCGGCAAGGGCATCGCCAACCCCCTGGCCAGCATCCTCACCGCTGGCATGATGTTCGGCTACCTCGGCCGCACCGACCTCGAGAAGAAGGTCAACGAGGCCGTTCGCGCCTGCCTCCTCGCCGACGAGGTCACGCCGGAGCTGGGCGGCACCCTCACCACCGCCCAGGTCGGCGACGCCGTCCTGGCGCGTCTCTCCGCCTAGGAGCCCCCATGAGCACCGACATCGTCTTCCTCTCCGGCAAGCGCACCCCCTTCGGCACCCTCTCCGGCGCCCTGGCCAGCGTCTCGGCCAATGACCTCGGCGTGGTGGCCGGCCAGGCCGCCCTCACCGCCGCTGGCGTGGCGGCCACCGACATCGATCACGTCATCTTCGGCAACGTGATGCAGACCAGCGCCGACGCCATCTACTGCGCGCGGCACATCGGCCTCAAGGTGGGCGTCCCCGTCCCCGTGCCGGCCGTCACGGTCAACCGCCTCTGCGGCTCGGGCTTCGAGGCCCTCATCCACGCCGCCCACCGCCTGCAGCTTGGCGAGGCGACGATGGTGCTGGCCGGCGGCACCGAGAACATGAGCCAGGCCCCGCACACCCTGCGCGGCGGCCGCGACGGCTTCAAGCTCGGCCCCGCCCAGCTCAACGACTACCTGCAGGAGGTCCTCTTCGACACCCTGGCCGGCTGTCCGATGGCGATCACCGCCGAGAACCTCGCCGAGAAGTACGGCATCAGCCGCGATGATGCCGATGAGTACGGCTTTCGCAGTCAGAGCGCTTGGGCCGAGGCCCAGGCCGCCGGTCGCTACGAGGCCGAGCTGGCCCCGGTCACCCTCGCCGGCAAGCGCGGCGCCCCGGCCACCGTCGTCAGCGTCGACGAGCACCCCCAGCTCTCGCCGCTGCGCCCCGAGAAGGTGCGCGCCCGCTTCAGCCTCGCCGCGATGAAGGGCCTGCCCGCCATCTTCAAGAAGGAGGGCACGGTCACCGCCGCCAACGCCTCGGGCATCAACGACGGCGCCGCCGCCCTGGTGATGACCACCGGCGCCCACGCCGCCGAGCGCGGCCTGCGCCCGCTGGGCCGCCTCGTCGCCCACGCCGTGGTGGGCGTGGAGCCGAAGTACATGGGCATCGGCCCCGTCGCCGCCATCGAGGCCGCCTTGAAGAAGGCCAACCTCACCCTCGATGACATGGGGCTGGTCGAGATCAACGAGGCCTTCTCCACGCAGTACCTCGCCTGCGAAAAGGCCCTGCAGCTCGACCGCAGCAAGACCAACGTGAACAGCGGCGGCGTCGCCGTCGGCCACCCCCTCGCCGCCAGCGGGGCCCGCATCACCGCCCACCTGCTCCACGAGCTGCGCCGCCGCGGCCTGCGCTACGGCATCGGCAGCGCCTGCATCGGCGGCGGGCAGGGCATCGCCGTCATCGTCGAGTCGCTGTAGACCGCGTCGGGGCGGCCTCCGCGTAACGCGGCGTTACACCTGTGTTGCGCGGGCGACCGCTCGGGTGCTCAGCCGCCGACCTCGCCATCGGGGAAGGTGACCGAGCAGTAGAAGGTGTCGACGTCCTCGCCGCTGATCGACTTGGTGTCGGTCCACACCCACACGCCGTCGATGTAGACATTGACCGTCACATCGTTGGCGCCGCTGTAGTCGGGGGTGCTGCCGGTGAAGTCATGGACGTAGACCGTGTAGGTCGACTCCTCGGGATCGGCGATGTTGATGTTCTCCGGCCCGGTGCCGGGGATGTCGTCGATGTCCAGGTAGGGGTTGTCGCCGGCCCCCGACTCGCCCCACTCCAGGCCGGTGGTGCAGTTGGCGTAGTAGCAGTCGGTGTCGGTGCGCAGACTGCCCCCCGGTGCGAGGAGGTGCAGGTCCATGTCGTCCTGGTCGTGGGACCAGTACAGCTCCACCCACAGGCTCTCCTGGGGGATGGCGTTGAGGGTGGCGTAGCAGGGCTCGCTCACGAGGCCCGAGCCGCTGGTGACGATCAGCTCACCGGTGTACTCGCCGGCCATGTCGGCCACGAAGTCGCGGTCGGGGCCTGTCCCGATCATCGTCGCCGAAGAGCCCAGCGGCGCGTCGACGATCGTCCACTGGTAGTCGACGATGCCGGTGCCATCGAGCGAATAGCTCTCCGAGCCCTGGAAGACCGCCGTCTCGCGCAGGGGCGCGACCTCGGCCGGCGCGACGTCGCAGAGGGCCACCGGCAGGCCTGTGCCGGCCACCAGGGGCACGCTCGTGGGGCTGCCGACGGCGTTGGACTCGCCGATGAGCGAGCCGCTAAAGGCCCCTTCGCGGGCCGAGGTGAAGGTGATTCCCGCCGGCGCCCGCTCGCCGGGGTCGAGGGTGAGGGGCAGGACCGGCGGCGCCGTGAGCGCGAAGCCCTCGCCGATCACCAGCAGGGTGTCGACGGTGAGGGGCGCGTTGCCGGTGTTGACCAGCTCCACCGTCTCGTCGGCGGCCTGGCCCACCGGCACCGTACCGAAGTTGACCGGGTTGGGATCGAAGGTGAGGACCGGGTACAGTCCTCCACCCAGCAGCTCGACCAGGGCCGAGGGCTCGGCCGGATCGTTGTTCTCGATGATGAGGTCGCCCTGGATCTCGGGCGCCTGGGGCGTGAGCGAGACGATGAGCTCGGTGCTCTCGTCGTAGTTGAGGCGGGTGACCTCGGGCAGGCTCACCGAGAAGCCTCCAGAAGCCGGCACCCGGATGTCGCCGAGCACCAGGGTGCCCTCGCCGACATTGGTGACCGTCACCACCGCCGTCTCGGTGCTGCCGGCCGGCAGCAGGCCGAAGTCGACCGTGCGGGGGCTGACCTCGATGGAGGGCCGGAGCCCGTCGCCGTCGGTCTTCTTGTTGATCTCGTAGTCGGAGCAGGCAAGCAGGGGCAGGAGCAACACAATCCGCATGGGCTTCCTCACCCTCCTACCGTAGCGCGGGCCCCCGGCACCCGCACCTGCGCTTGCATTGGGGCCCTTGGCGCAGGCGCTCTGTGTGATCTCGCCCAGGCGTCCCCCCGCGAGGCCGTCGCGGCGCGCCTGGGCCGCTGGCACGGTTGATGCGTGGTCGGTTCCCTCTCTCGGAGCCGCCCATGTCCACCCAGTCTGATGTCGTCGTCCTCGGCGGGGGCTTTGCCTCCCTGGAATCCGCGTTCCTGCTCAATCACCTGATGAAAGGGGGCGTGAACCTCACGCTGGTGGCCGATCAGCCCGACTTCGTCTTTCGGCCCACCCTGGTCTATGTGCCCTTTGGCACCGATCCGGCCAGCGCCACCCTGCCGATCACCGAGTGCGTGGCCCCGGCGGCGATCAACCTGATCGAAGACCGCGCTGTCACGGTTGATCCCGTGGCTCACACCGTCACGCTGCAGGGCGGGGCGGTGCTGCGCTACGACAAGCTCATCGTGGGCACCGGCGCCCTGTGCACCGACGGCGGCATCCCCGGTCTGTCTGCCCATGGGGTGGGCATTCACTCCATCGCCGATCTGCTCACCCTGCGCGAGCGGTTCTCCGATGTGGTGCACAAGGGCCGGGGTGGTGAGGTCAGTCGCGTGCTCTTTGTGTTGCCGGCTGGCAACCTCTGCCCCAGCGTGCTCTACGAGCTGCTGCTGATGCTCGAGGTTCACCTGGAGCGCCACAACGCCCGCGACACCATCGAGCTGACCCTGGCCACCCCCGAGGGCAGCGTGCTGGAGGTCTATGGCGAGAAGGTGCATGAGCTGCTGAGCGAGCGCCTCTTCCGCCGCGACGTGCGCGTCTTCCTGGGCGAGACCCTCACCCACGTCGAGGCCGGCGCCGCCCACTTCGCCACCGGCCGCACCCTGCACTTCGATCACCTCGTCTACGCCCCGGTTCACGCCGGCCGCGGCGGCCTCGGCAGCCTGCCGGTCGACGCCCAGGGCTTTCTCCAGACCGAGGGGGGCAGCCGCCGCGTGCTCGGCCAGCCGGACATCTACGCGCCCGGCGACGGCGG
>Ga0164294_10000160_pt1 | contig 62001 bp, 46 predicted proteins | sample GEODES005metaG_FD_111479 | JGI IMG/M metagenome (GOLD analysis project Ga0164294, IMG submission 111479) | Oligotrophic lake water microbial communities from Sparkling Lake, Wisconsin, USA - GEODES005 metaG | ecosystem: Environmental > Aquatic > Freshwater > Lake | place: USA: Sparkling Lake... | reverse complement strand
GGGCATCCGAAGTCGCTGAGGTAACCGCAAGGAGCCAGGCGCCTAAGATGAACTCTGCAATTGGGACTAAGTCGTAACAAGGTAGCCGTAGGGGAACCTGCGGCTGGATCACCTCCTTTCTAAAGGATACTGCTTCCTCGACTTTTCGGAGTAGAGGGGCAACTCATCACTGAAGGTTGTCGGGTTTCGCAAGATACCTGATAACTGGGGGTTTTGAGTCCAATGAATTGTGGAGACGATCGTGACTCGCGGAGCTTACGCTTTGCGGGGTTATGCCGAAGAAAGAGATCTGCGTGGCGGGGCAACCTGCCGAACGCAAAACTGCCGCTGCTCCTTCGGGAGCAGTCAATGAACGAGACCCACCGGGGCTGCCGAAGCCCCGGTGGGTTTTTTTTTGCGCTGTTGGTGGCGTCGTGAGCTTCGTCGAGCGTTGGGTTCCGTCGCGGGTAGTTGCTCCACGCTGAGCCATCGTCAACGGCTGTTTGATGATGCTTCTGCATGGGGCAATCTATGGGGAGAGGCTCTTCCCTCCATTCGTTGGTTCGTTACGATGCAGGCCCCGGGGAACAGTTTCCCGGGGTGTTGGACTGATTGTGGTTTTTGCGGGCTCTCCCAGACAGGTTCGTCCCATGACGATGCAATCAATCGCCGGAGTTTCCCCCCCGTCCGTCTGCGAGACGACGGTGATGACGGTGTGGCCCTCGGTGGCTTCGACGTCGCTGGGGAAGATGCTCGGGCGCTTGTTCCGGATCAAGGATGGGTTTGGTCCGGTGTCGGTTGGTCGGCTGGCGCTTTTGGCGTGCACCCCGATTGGGCTGATGCTCTATCTGTCGCTCCGTCTGCCTTGGGCCATCCAACGGTATCGCCTGACCAATCGCCGGGTGATTGTCGAACGTGGCATCAACCCACGGATCCAGCAGTTCGTCGATTTTGATAAGTTCGACTCGATCAAACTCGTGGTCGAGCCCGGGCAGGAGTGGTATGCCGCTGGCGACTTGGTGTTCCGCAAGGGGGCCGTGGAAACGTTCAGGCTCCCGGGAGTCAGCCGCCCTGAATCGTTCCGGCAGACATGCCTCAAGGTGCAGCAGTCGTACCGGAGCGTCGAGGCTTTTCAGCCTCATCCCGTCGGTGCGGGCTGATCAGAGGGGCCTTATCCGGGCGGCGAGGGAAGCCGTTTAGGCTCCGCATTCGGCGTTTGTACGCTTGAAAGTGCCTCCGGGAAGGCGATCACTCAGGCCGGCGGTCAGACCGGCCTACGGCCCATCACCGTGCCGCGGGAGATGATCCCTGCGGAGATTGCCTGATTGGCTTGGAGGTCGATCTCGCACGAGCCGGCCGCGGCGTTCATGCTGACCTGCTCCGGAGAGGTGGCACCGAAAAGAACGCTTGTGATCCCCGACTGTTGGGCTGTCCAGGCGAGGACGAGATCGGGCAGCGGTCGGCCGAGTCGCCGGGCTTCTCCGCGGACGACCTCGACAAAATCGAGGTTCCGTTGGAACTCTGTTCCGTTGAACATCGGGTATTTGTGCCGGCTGTCGGTAACCGGAAAGGTGCGGTCGCGAGGCATTTCGCCGGCGAGCAATCCCTTCATGAGTGGCCAGTAGGCCACGATTGCCACGCCCTGGTCGCGGCACCACGGCACGATGTCACGCTCGATCTCGCGTTGCAGCATGTTGTAGGGGAGCTGGCAGGCGGCGACGGGGCACGCCTGCGCCGCGATCTGGAGTTGATCGAGGGAGACATTCGACACGCCGATCGTCCGGGCCAGGCCCTCTGCCCGGAGGCGGCCCAGTTCGGACATCGATTGCTCGAGCCGGACGCGCGGATCGGGGGCGTGAAGATAGAGAAGATCGAGGTGGTCTGTGCCGAGCCGGCGAAGGCTCTCCTCGACTTCCTGTCGGAGTCTTTCCGGGCGTCCGTCGACGCATTGGGTTCGTCCTGGTTCCCAGTGGATTCCACACTTGCCGGCGAGGAAGAGGTCGGCTCGGCTTCTGCCGCGGATGGCTTCGCCGATGGCCCGCTCGCTCTCTCCCTCCGCTCCGTAGCAGTACGCCGTGTCGAGGTGGAGGATGCCGGCGTCGAGCGCGGCTGCCACCGTCGCTACGGCGACGTCGCGCGAGATTCCCTCGCGGGTCATGCCTGCCAGGGGCCAGCAGCCGAGTCCGAAGGGGGAGATCTGCAGCCCGCTGCGGCCGAGCGGGCGGGGGCTCGTGTCCATCGTCTCAGTTTTCCTGTCGGTGGCTCGTCCCAGCCGGTGTCGGGGCAACAGGGAATCGACCATCCCGGAGAAAATCGGCCACGAGTTCGGCGGCATCGCGGCGGTACAGCAGGCTCGAGTGAAGGCAGCGGACCGTGGCGTGATCGTGGGGGGCGTCGGGGCGCGTGCTGTCAGGGGCGATCAGGGCATCGCGCCCCGCGGCAATGACACCGATCTCGACGCCCTGGGGGGTGGGGAGCAAGTTCACGAGGCTGTTCTCGGCGGTCGAAAGCTCCACCACGGGGCGGAACACCCGGCCGAGCGTGTTGGCAGTGATGGTGGCGACGAAAGAACCGCGGTTCGGCGGGGCGAGCATCACGAACCGCCCTAATTTTCGGGGGCGGAAGCGGTCAAGGGCAGCCCGAGCAACGATGCACCCCATGCTGTGAGTGACGAGGTGGAGCGTGTCGATGCCCGGGTCGGCGTCGAGGGTGCGCAGGACGTCCGCGAAGCGATCGGCGTGAACGAGCAGGGAACAGCACATGTTCCGGTAGCCCCACGAATCGGTCCGGTAGCCATGACGACGCAGTCTGTACGCGAGAACCGCGAGCATCGTGCTATGGGCCAGGAATCCGTGCACGAGTGCCACGCACTGACGGTCGCGCCGGGGATCCTCGATCGTGCCACCGGGCTGGCCGGCCCGGGCACGGGTCATCGAGTCTGCCCCGACGGGGATGGGCCGGGCCGTCCGGTTGGGCCGCCGGCCGTGGCTGGTCGCTGTGGCGCCGGGCAGCAGTCGAGCGGACAAACGTCATGGCTCGCCGGCAGGATGCCCACGGCGAGACGCTCGGGCGATGCCTCGTGTCGCTCCGCGATGAGATCGCGGATCATCGCCACGAAAGGAGGAGCTGTGCCAACCGTCGCCACCCGCGCGAACTGCATGCCGAGACTCCGGCACAGGTCGGCTGCTTCCGTATCGAGGTCGTAGAGAACTTCCATGTGGTCGGAAATGAAGCCGATGGGCGCCACCACCACCCGGTCCTGGCCAGCCGCGTGGAGCTGGCGGATCCGATCGCAGACGTCCGGCTCGAGCCAGGGCTGCGTGGGGGGGCCGCTGCGGCTCTGGAAGACGAGTTCCCAGTCTGTTACACCGGCCGCGGCCGCCACGAGGCGGCTCGCTTCACGGAGCTGGGCGACATAGCGGCAGGCATCGGCCATCGAGACGGGAATGCTGTGCGCCGTGAACAGGACTGGCGTGGAGGGGCGTTGGTCGGCAGGAAACGCCGCCAGGCTTTGGGTGAGGTTTTCCGCCATCGGCCCCACAAAACCAGGGTGATTGAAGAATACCCGAAGTTTGTCGACCTGAGGGGCACGGTCCCCCAGCGGGGCCAGCGCCGCGGCAATGTTTTCGCGGTACTGGCGGCAGCCGGAATAGCTGCTGTAGGCACTGGTGACAAACGCCGCCACGCGTCGAATGCCGGCGTCTGCCATCTCGCGGAGCGTGTCGGTGAGGAGCGGGTGCCAGTTCCGATTGCCCCAGTAAACGGGGAGAGCGGGGCCGCGGTCAGCGAGTTCCTTCCGGAGGGCCTCGAGCAGGGCGAGATTTTGCCCGTTGATCGGACTGCGTCCACCGAAGTGATGATAGTGCTCCGCCACCTCCAGCATCCGCTCGCGGGGGACATTCCGGCCGCGGAGGACGTTTTCCAAGAACGGCATCACGTCATCGGGGCCATCGGGGCCGCCGAACGAGACTAGTAGAACCGCGTCGTAGAGGCCTGCCATGGGTGTGGCTCACGATGCTGGTCGCGGCCATGGTCTCCGAAGTGCCAAAAATGTGACAAAAGTGGGGCGACAAAAGCTTTGAGGTCGCCCGGGCCGCGGCACGCCGCTGAGCAGTAAATCGCCATCCCCGGGAGAGATCGACCTTTTGGTCGACAACACCAAGGCGTCGATTGGATTGCCCATCGACGCTGTTTTTCAAGGTTCCCGCCCGCGCCGCACAAATGACCCCACGGGGATTCGAACCCCGGTTGCAGGCTTGAAAGGCCCGTGTCCTAGGCCTCTAGACGATGGGGCCGGGCGATGCGGCGCGAGCGGGATACCAGTTCATCGGAAGAATAACGACGGCGATTGAATCCACCTCCACACACCGGTTGCCCTGGGCCCCGCGGAGGTGGATAACCCGCCAGGGAGGGGATGGCGATCAGTGAAGCGGGTCGGAACGAAGGTCGTTAGGGGACGTCTCGGAGAGACACGGTGGCTCCACGAGTTCCGCGACTTTCGATGGGCCAACAGGTGGAGAATCGGTGTCCGGAAGAACGTCATCCCCCCGGGCGATCGCCTCGAAGACCTCTCGGCGATGGACAGGCACCTCTTTGGGAGCCTCGACCCCGAGGCGGACCTTATCCCCACGGATCTCCACCACAACGATCGTGATGTCGTTGTTGATGACGATGCTCTCGTCCTTCTTCCGCGACAGGACAAGCATGGATCTTCCTCAGCGCTTTGGTAGCAGAGGCCGTTGCTGGGGTGGGAAGCGGCATTCGAGGCTCTTGCCAACGAAAAGCCGATATTCCCGCCGGGTCATCCAGCGGGGAAGGAAGGACAGTCAGTGCAAACCGGTTATTTGTAAATCTTTCCGCCAATTCGTCAAGTTGCCCGATGCTCCATCGGGCTTTTTGCCCTGCGAGTACCGGTCGATTTGGCCCACAAGGGGCAGGAAAAACGAGGTGGACAGTTGGGGTGGTCGCCCGCCTGCCTGAGCGGGACATCGGTGATCGCTGGGGCTGATTGGGGCGCCACGAAAACGGCGGTGTCGACCAGATCGACCGTTGGCTGGCAGTTTTTCATGGGCTTTTACGGGGGAAGCAGGGTTCGTGATGGTCGCGGCTTGTGAGGATCTCAAGCCCTCCTATACTCACAACGTTGGGTGATCCCAACTTAATTTCCGGCACCGGAGGGCGCCTCTGGGCTTTGATCCAAGGCGTCCAAAAGAGCCCGCCGACAGGTCTCTTTCCCCAAGTTCAGTCCCCGGCGGCGTGCCGCCGGCCCTCCAGTAATTGGTCTCCCATGACCGAGTGGTTCCGCAACGTCTACACGGCCATCGCCACGGTGGTGCAGGGCATGCTCGTCACGCTCCGGGTGTTTGGCAGCACCTATGACCCGAAGCGTCGCACATTCACCGAGCACTTCGAATACCCCGAACTCCCCGCTCCCGTGGCGGCCCGCTACCGCGGCTTCCATCGCTACGACCTCACGACCTGCATCGCTTGCGACCAATGCGCCAAAGCGTGTCCTGTCGATTGCATCTACATCGGCAAGGAGCGTGTCACGGGCGGCAAGGGCTTTCAGGTCAGCGGCTTCACCATCGACTACTCGAAGTGCATGTTCTGCGCTCTGTGTGTCGAACCGTGCCCGGTCGATTGCATCTTCATGGGGTCGACACTCGATCTGAGTTGCTACAGCCGCGACGGAACGATCGTCGATTTCGCCCGGCTTCCCGTCGATGTCGCGTGGGGACGGTCAACGCTCAATCCGACTGCTGTCGCGGCCTCGAAGGTGATCGTCGATCCCGTGCACGGGGGGCCCAATCAGTAAGCCAATTCGTCCGGCGTGGGACGCTGACCGGGGCCGAGGTCACCGGGCCAGTGCGGCGTCTGGTCGCGCGGCGGCCGGAGTTGCCTGAGGATCTCCGGAGCGTCCGGTTGCGTCTCATCACCTTCCCGCTTCTTGCCCTCCCTCGTTGATTCGCCTGCCGCCGTCGATCTCTCTGTTTGGTTCAGACTCCTGCTTGGTCCCTGTTGCCTGCTCACCCGTCTTTCTGGTTGGTTTCCGTCCGCTGGCAGCCCTTCCGGATAGTCACCCGTCGAAGCTCCGACACGAGTCACCCCCATGCCCTCCTTCCTCGACCCGACGATTCTGGCCGGTTTTGTGGCGCTCTTCGTGGCAATCGGTGGGGCCTTCCTGGCGGTCAATCTGCTCATCGGCTGGCTCGTGCGCCCCCGGATGCCCAACGCCGAGAAACTCGAGGTGTACGAGTGCGGCGAACCGGCGATCGGATCGAGTTTCGTCCAGTTCGATCTCCGCTTCTACGTCGTTGCCCTGTTGTTCATCATTTTCGACGTCGAGGTGGCGCTGTTCTTTCCCTGGGCGACCGTCTTCGGCAAGGCGACGCAGTTGTCCGATCCGGCTCTGCAAACGGTCCAGGCTGACGGCGTGACGCTGACGCCGGCCGCTGCCGGCTTGCTGCGGGAATTGGGGATCGAGCGTCCCGCCGTCCCCGATTTCTCCGGGAGTGTCATTCCCGGCACTGCAACCGTCGATCCGGCTGGAACCGTGGTCGCGAGGGGGCAGGCGTCGGCCGAACAGGATGTTTCCCGTGCCGGTGGCCTGCTGGCCCGACTGGCCGTTGCCGACATGGTGACGTTCTTCGCGGTGCTGCTGGTCGGCTTTGCCTACGTCTGGAATCGCGGCGACCTCGATTGGGTCCGCGCGACATCGAACGAACGAGGTGCCGCGGCCGGGCGGTGATCGTTGGGATGGTGGCTGAGGGAACTATCGGCCCCGGCAAGGCTCGTCTTGGGAATCAACGTCAGGAGTTGCGTCGATGAGAGGCCCTGGTTTTCTTGAATCGATCGAGGCCACCTTTCCAGGTGCCGTGGTCGGGAGCCAACTCGAAGCGATCGATCCGTGGATCGAGATCGCGCCCGCCAGGCTCGCTGACGTCTGCCGATGGCTGAAGACTGTCGGCGAACCGCGTTTTGACGCCCTGCAGTGCATCACGGCCGTTGACTGGTTTGAGCCTGATGCCAAGAAGGCCGCAAAGGTCTCGTGGCAGCCCCACCTCGAACTCGTCTATCACCTCTGGAGTACGCCGGCGCGGGCCAGCCTCGTGCTCAAAGTGAATCTGCCCCGCTGGAGTGGCGACGTGGCCGGGCATCTTCCCGAATTGCCGAGCGTGACGGGGGTGTGGCGCACCGCTGACTGGCACGAGCGCGAGGTTTACGATCTCTCCGGCGTGCTGTTCACAGGTCATCCGGATCTGCGGCGGATCCTCTGTCCGGAGGATTGGGTTGGCCATCCGCTCCGCAAGGATTACGAGATGCCTCTCGAGTATCACGGCATCCGCGCCCGTTGATTCCGTCCCCGGCTTGTTATCCCGCCTGACCGCAACTTCTGCACCCTTGTCCCTCCCGCAGCAAACCGCCATGTCAAACCTCATCGACGACGATCCGCGGATCATCGAGTTCGACGTCCGCACCGACGAGATGCTCGTCAACATGGGGCCTCAGCACCCGAGCACGCACGGTGTGCTCCGGCTCGTGCTCCGCACGGACGGAGAGATCGTCTCGGAGACCGAGCCGCATATCGGCTATCTCCATCGCTGCGCCGAGAAGATCGGCGAGAACGTCACGCCCCGGCAGTGGATCCCGTACACCGACAGGCTCGATTACCTGGCGGCGATGAACATGAACCTCGGCTGGGCCCTGACCGTCGAGAAGCTGATGCGGCACGGAGTGGGGGAGAAAGCCCGCCACCTTCGGGTGCTCATCACCGAACTCAACCGCATTGCCAGCCACCTTGTCGGGATGGGGGCCTACGGCCTCGACCTGGGAACGTTCAGCCCGTTTCTCTACGCGTTCAGGGAGCGGGAAAAGATCCTCGACCTGTTCGAGGAGGCCTGCGGTGCCCGGCTGACGTACAGCTACATCACCGTCGGTGGGGCCACGGCCGATCTGCCGCCGGGATGGTTGCAGAAGTGCGAGGCGTTCCTCGATCAATTCGAGCCAATCATCAAGGAGTATCACGCGCTCCTGACGACCAACGCGATCTTCGTGAAGCGCACGGCAGGCGTCGGGGTCCTCTCCCGGGAGATGGCGATCGACTATGGCTGCAGTGGTCCGGTGCTTCGTGGCAGTGGGGTTGATCAGGACATGCGGCGCGACGGCGAGAGCCTCTACACCGGCATGTACGACGGCTATGCCTTCGAGGTAGCGGTGCAAAAGGACGGCAGGTATCCCCGGGACCACACCTATCCCTCCGTGCCCAAGGAGGCCGTCATTGGCGACTGCTGGCACCGGTTCTTCGTGCGGATGCTCGAGGTGGTGCAGTCGATGGATCTGGTCCGCCAGTCGATCGACCGCTACGCCGCCTGCCGGGAACCGCTCGGCGAACCGCTGAAGCTTGCCGAGAAACTCCCCGTCGGAGACGCCTACCTCGAGACGGAGGCTCCCAAGGGGCAAATGGGCTTCTACATCGTCGGCAACGGCACGTCGATCCCGTGGCGTGTCCGGGCGCGGTCGAGCTCTTTTTCCAACCTCTCGGTGACCCACGAACTCTGTCGCGGTTGCTTGATTGCCGACGTTCCGGCGATCGTCGGCAGCCTCGACATCGTGATGGGGGAGATCGACCGCTAACTCCTCGGCGAATGGTCTGCCGTGTTGCGGGTGGGTCGGCTCCACGGCGGATTCGCCGTCGGCACTTGTGATTCGGGGCGGTGTAGGTCAAACTTCGTGCGAATTTTCACGATGTAGTTTTCTGGCGGGAAAAACCCCCTTCGAGGAGTTTTTCTCCAGGGCGTGAAGTGGGTGGTACATGGCTGAACTCCTTATTGGATTGGGTCTGCCCGGCTGGCTGGCGTGGAGCATCGCGGCCCTCGTGGCTGCCGTCCTCCTCCTCAACGTCATCGCCGGAGGAGCGCTGGTGTTCATCTGGGCGGAGCGGAAGATCGCCGCCCGCATCCAGGATCGACTCGGCCCCACCCGTACTGGCGGCCGATTCGGGTGGCTTCAGTCGCTCGCCGACGGCATCAAACTCCTCGCCAAGGAGGATCTGATGCCAGAAGGGGCGGATGGACTGCTCTTTCGCCTTGCTCCCTACGTCAGTTTCTGTGCTTCTTTTTGTGCGTTCATCGCCCTCCCCTTCGCCTTTGACGTCGTCGGCCAACGCCTCAACGTCGGCGTCTTCTTCGTTGTCGCCGTGCTCGGTTTGGAGGTGTTTGGCGTGATCCTCGCCGGCTACGCCTCTGCCTCGAAGTGGTCGTTGTTCGGAGCGATGCGTGAGGCGGCTCAGGTCGTGAGCTACGAGGTACCGCTGGGCATGTGCGTGGTCGTGCCGGTGATGCTGGCCGGGACGATGGATCTCGTCACGATCTCGGAGAAGCAGGCCGGTTGGATGTCGAATTGGTATCTCTTCCACGATCCGTTCACGTTCGTGATCTTCTGGATCTACGTGACTTGTGCCGTGGCGAGCGTGAACCGGGCTCCGTTCGATCTTGCCGAGGCTGAGAGCGAACTGGTGGCCGGCTTCCACACGGAGTACTCCGGGCTCCGCTGGAGCTTCTTCTTCATGGCCGAGTACGGCTCGATGTTTCTCGTCAGCGCCCTGGCCGCATTACTGTTCCTTGGCGGGTGGAACGGTCCAGTGCCGGTCGCCCAACTCGTTGGCCTCAGTGAAGGCACCGGGGACAGTGCCGCCTACTTTGTCCGGCTGCTCGGGCTGGCAAACCTCATCGGCAAGGCGACGTTCGGCGTCTTGTTGATGATGTGGATCCGGTGGACCCTCCCCCGCCTGCGGATCGATCAGGTGATGACGACCTGCCTCAAGTACTGCACGCCGATCGCGGCAGTGATGTTCGCCGGCGCGATGTTCTGGCAGTTGTTCCTTCCCGGTGGAGTCCTCCCCGGTTGGAGTCGTCCCGCCGGGGAGATTCGCGAGGGCTGGCTTGAAGGTCCGGGGGGGCTTCCGGCTACCACTCCGTCGGCGACCGTGCGCTCCGCAGGTGTCGCGGCGACTGATCCGTCCGATTCGTCCGGTCTGGCAACGCGGAGCCCTCGGTGACGGGATTGCTCGATATGGACATCTCATCCGTGACGCACGTGATCGTTCCAGCTCTGGCAACGTCCCTGCCCACCCTACCGATGGCCGGTATCAACTGGCACTCGGTGCTGTTCCTTCTCTTCGCAGGGTTGGCGTGCGGCTTCGCCGTCGGGGTTGTGGCGGCCGACAACGTTGTCCGCATGGCCCTGTATCTCGTCTTCTCCCTCGGCTCCACGGCGGGGCTGTTCTTCCTTGCCGGCGCCGAGTTTCTCGGGGCTATGCAACTGATGATCTACGTCGGCGGGACGCTGGTCCTCCTCGTGTTTGGAGTCATGCTGACGGCCCAGGCGCCTTTTGTGTCGATCAAGCCGTCGTCGTCCGACCGGACCCTTGCCGCCGTCGCCGGAGCCTCGCTGCTGGCTCTTCTGCTGACGGCGGCATTTTCGGTCGATGCCTGGATGGCGCCCGGAGTTGGGGAAGTCCCGGCTCCGTCGGCGACTCCGCTGGGGATGGCGCTGATTGGTGTTCGTGTCGACACGCCGCCGGCCGGTTCGCCGAACGGCGGCCACGCCGGATACATGCTGCCGTTCGAGATCGTCTCGGTGCACCTGCTCGTGGTTCTCGTAGGGGCCGCCTACCTCGCCCGTGCCAAACGCCGCAGGACCCCACGGGCCATCGATGCCGTCGCTTCGGCGATGCCGGTTAAGTCTGCCGTTGCGGCAACGGCGGCCGTCGCGGTGCCAGAGCGGACTGCCGTCGCGGCGCCGGGGCGGCCCACCGGCGGCGCGAAGTCGGCGCTCGTGGGAGGAGGACGATGATGAGCTTTTCCTTAGCCCCTTCCATCCTGCTGCCGGGGATCCCGATGCCCGCCAGCCTTGGAATGATCCCGCTGTTTGCCGCCAATCCGTTCACCGAGCCGGTCGGGGTGATCCATTACCTGATCGTTGGTGCGGTGCTGTTCACCGCTGGCATCGCCTGCATGACCCTCAAGCGGAACGCGCTGGGGATCCTCATGGGGATCGAGTTGGTGCTCAATGGCGCCAACATCAACTTCGTCGCGTTTTCCTCCTCCTACCTCCGCGCTGAGGGAGCTCCGACGCTCGGGCTCGACGGGCAGGTGGTCGCGCTGTTCGTGATCCTGCTGGCTGCGGCGGAGGCCGCCGTGGCGCTTGCGATCACACTCAATTTCTACAACAACCACGCCACCGTCGATGTCGACCGGGCCGACGACCTGAAGGGGTGAGCTCCGCTCCCGTACTCCCATGGACCTCGAATCCCTCCTGCCGACGCTTCTCGGGCTTGCTTGGCTGCTGCCTCTGGCGTCCTTTACCGTGATCCTCTTTGCCGGTCCCCGGCTCGGGAACCACGGCAAGGGGGCTGCCGGTGTCGCTACCGCGGCGATCGTCGGATCGTTCGTGCTCTCGCTCTTCGCGTTCATCTCCTGGGTGGCGCAGCACCCGGTCCGTGCTGTCGCGCATGAAGATCATGGTGGCGCCCATGCCGCGGCCGACCCGACGCACGGCTCCGGCGACCACGCTTCCACGGCCCACTCCACGTCTCACGCCACTGCCGCCGGTCATGAGCCGGGGCACGACACGGGCCACGGCGAAGCTGGCCATGCCGGCTCGCCGGTGCACTACTCAGGCGACTGGTACACGCTCTACGAGGGAGGGCGACTCAAGCTCTCGATCGGCTGGTATGTCGACGCGCTAACGGTGTTGATGTTCGTGATGATCACGTTCATCGCCACCTGCATCCATGTCTATGCGTCGGGCTACATGCATGATGAACTGCACGACATCACCGACCATGAAGTCCACCTCGCCGACGGCAGCCATCTCCACCGCCCGGGGCGGTTCCACAGGTTTTTTCAGGCGCTGTCGCTGTTCTGCTTCTCGATGCTCGGCATCGTGATTGCGGGCAACTTGGCGATGGTGTTCATTTTCTGGGAACTGGTCGGTATCTGCTCGTGGTTCCTCATCGGCTTTTACTACGAGCGGAAAAGCGCCTCGAACGCCGCCAACAAGGCGTTCATCGTCAACCGCATCGGCGATTTCGGGATGCTCATCGGGCTGATGGCCCTGTGGGGCGCCCTGGGAACGCTGCACTTCGCCGACTCAACCGGCCCCGATGGCCATGCCCGGCCGGGGTTGTTCTCGCTGATCAGGCCCCCAGTTGCGGGGAATGCCCAGTGGGTGCCCGACGGGATGGTCAAGTTTGCCGCTGCGGACAAGGTCGGGGCGGTGCTCCGCTCCCACGCCGATGATCCCCGTGCCGGGGTGGAGCAGGTGGAGGCCAAGGTCGAGGACTGGCGGGACGAGGGCTACGGTCGCTGGCTGCTCCTCGTGGCCGGACTCGGCATCTTCTGTGGGTGCATCGGGAAGAGCGCCCAGTTCCCCCTCTTCGTCTGGCTTCCGGACGCCATGGAGGGGCCGACGCCTGTCTCGGCGCTCGTCCACTCGGCGACGATGGTGGCCGCCGGCGTCTATCTCGTGGGGCGGTTCTATCCCGTCCTCACGCCCGATGCGCTCCTGGTCATCGCGTACGTCGGAGCGATCACGCTGTTCATCGCCGCCACGATCGCGTTGGTCGCCAACGACATCAAGCGGGTGCTCGCCTACTCCACCGTCAGTCAACTTGGCTACATGATGCTGGCGCTCGGCGTCGGCGGATGGCTGGCGGGCTTGTTCCATCTCGTCACCCACGCTTTCTTCAAGAGCCTCCTCTTCCTCTGCTCGGGATCGGTGATCCATGCCTGTCACACCAACGACATGCGGAAGATGGGGGGGCTTTCCAAGGTGATGCCGTGGACGAGCGGAACGATGCTCGTCGGCTGCCTGGCGATCATCGGTGCCGGGATACCGTTCCTCGACATCGGCCTGAGTGGCTACTACTCGAAGGATTCGATCCTCGCCCAGGCCCTCCTCTTCGCCCGCGAGAATCCGTCCCACTCGATCCTTTTCTACGCCGTCGCCGGCGGCGCGATGCTGACGGCTTTCTACATGTTCCGCCTCTGGTTCATGACGTTCGCTGGCCAACCCCGCGACCATCACGTTCACGAACATGCCCACGAGTCGCCCCCGGTGATGGTCTATCCCCTCGTGGCTTTGTCGATCCTCGCGGTCGTGGCGGGGTGGACGTTGCCGGGCGGTTTCGGGATTGCCAACATGATCGAGCAGGCCCGACCCGCCGGCACCGGTGGGACCGAACTCGGTGGCCTGTTGTTTTCGGCATTCACCGTGCCGGCGGAGCATGCCAGCCATGCTCACGACATCCACGTCACTGCCTCGCTGACGGCCTTTGCCACGGCAGCCACCGGCGTGCTCCTCGCGGCGTTGATGTACGTCTGGGGCATCATTCCGCCGGCGATGGTGGCTTCTGCCGTCAAGCCGCTTTACACGCTCCTCGCCAACCGTTGGTATTTCGATGAGATCTACCGCTTTCTCTTCGTCCTCCCGGTGCTCGGCATCTCCCGACTCGTGAGTGGCACCGACAAGGGGATCATCGATCGGTTCATCGAGGGGCTCGCCTGGGGGGCCAAACAGGTGGCCGGCTTCGATGCTTGGCTCGATCGGACGCTCATCGATGGCCTCGTCAACGGGACGGCGAGCGCCACATACAGCGCCGGACTCGAACTCAAGAAACTGCAGACCGGTCAACTCCGCCAGTACGTCATGTTCATCGCCCTCGGAACGGTTGCGATCTTCGTCCTTGCCGGATTGCTGTTCCGTTCCTCGTTTGCCGGCTGATCCTCTCGTCGGCTCCCCTATCCCTTCAGCACCGCACACAGTTCCTCTCCGGATCAACGCCCCATGGGAATCGCACCGACCTTGGCCGTGACGCAACCTGCGTTCTGGCCCCTCACGCTCATCCTCTTCCTGCCGGCCATCGTCGCCGGGATCCTGGCGCTGCCGATCATTCCTCGCGGGAAGGACGACTCGGTTCGCTGGGTCGGTCTGGCGACCACGGTCGCCGTCTTCATTCTCTCCCTCTGGATGGCCGTCCCCGCGATCTTTGGGACAGGGAGCCCCGGGCAGTTCACGGTCGGCGAAGCGGGGATGCAAGCGGTCGTGAAGCAACCGTGGATTCCCGCCTTCAACATCGAGTATCTGCTCGGCGTGGACGGAATCAGCATGCCGCTGGTGCTCCTCACGACGTTTCTCGCGGTGCTCGCGGCGGCGGCGAGCTGGCCAATCGAGAAGCACGTGCGCCCGTACTGGATCCTCTTTCTGCTCCTCGAAACCGGGATGATAGGGGTCTTCGTCTCCCTCGACTTCTTCCTTTTTTACGTGTTCTGGGAGGTGATGCTCCTCCCGATGTACTTCCTCATCGGGATCTGGGGTGGACCCCGTCGCGAGTATGCCGCGATCAAGTTCTTCCTCTACACGCTCGCTGGCAGTGTGCTGATGCTCCTGGCGGTCTTGATGCTCTACTTCGCCAGTGACGTTCGGACGCTCTCCGACGATCAACTGCTCGCCACCCATGTCGTCAGTCCGGCCCTTGAAGGGGCCGACCGGGCAGCGGCGCTGATCGCGGTTCACTCCCATCCCAAGCCGATCCACACGTTCAACATCCTGGCGCTGGCGGCGATCGGCCAATCCCCGACTTCCCCGTTCGCGGCCACCTCGTTTTGGGGCATGACGCTCGAGTCGTGGGCCTTCCTCCTCCTCCTCATCGGCTTCATCATCAAAGTCCCGGTCGTGCCCGTGCACACCTGGTTGCCCGATGCCCACGTCGAGGCTCCGACGCCGATCTCGATGATTCTTGCCGGGGTGCTCCTCAAACTCGGTGGCTACGGAATCATCCGGATCTGCTACCCGATCTGCCCAGGGGCTGGATTGTCGTTCGCCTGGTTGGTGTGCGGGCTCGGCGTGGTGTCGATGGTGTACGGGGCCTTCGCCGCCTTGGCACAGAAGGATTTCAAGCGGATGGTGGCTTACAGCTCGGTGAGCCACATGGGATATGTCATGCTCGGCCTCGGCGTGTGGAGCGCGGTGGCCGGACATGAATACCAGTGGGATGCCTGGGCGCAGGGGGTCAACGGCGCCATGTTCCAGATGCTCGCCCACGGCATCAGTTCGGCTGGCATGTTCTTCATGGTGGGCGTCCTTTATGACCGCGTCCACCACCGCAACCTCGAGGAGTTCGGCGGGATCTTCAACCGCATGCCGCTCTATGCCTCGCTGGCCGTGGCGATCTTCTTCGCAGGGCTCGGGCTCCCCGGCCTCTGCGGATTCATCGGTGAGGTGCTCGTCACGCTGTCGAGTTGGAACTACAGCCGCTTGCTCGCCGTCTGTTCCGCGTTCACGGTGATTCTCACCGCCGCGTACATCCTCTGGGCGATCCAGCGTGTCTACCTCGGGGCTGAGTACAAGGGCCCGCATGGCGACCATCTCACGCCGATGACACGCCGGGAATTGGCGATCGCCGTGCCGCTGGTCGTGTTGGCCATCGTCTTCGGAGTGGCGCCGCAGTTGATCTTCAACTACATCACGCCGACGGTGAACCGCCAAGTGGAGACGCTTGCCGAGTGGACCCGTTCGGTGCATGACGGTCACCCAGCGGCGGCCGGTGCGACGGCTGCAACGGACAACGGTGCTGTCGAACTGCAGGCCACGATCGATACCTTCACCGTGGGGGGTGGCCGGTGAATCCCGACCGCAATCTCGGCACGCTCCTCGACGGCACGTTCCATGACACGCTTGCCGTGTCGCTGCCCCATTTCCGCCCGGAACTTTGTTTGGCGGCGACGATTGTCCTGCTGCTGCTCTGCCGGATGCTGCCGCTCCTCCGCCTCGTTGACTCGGGCTTTCTGGCACTGGGCGGAGTTTTGTTCTCGTTGTTCTTCGCCTGGGACGATGTCCTGTCCCTTCGCGGCGGCGCTTGGGCATCGACGATTGGTGATCTGCTCGCCGGGCGGCAGGAACTGTTCGGTGGTCTCCTCGCCTTCGATTCGCTGACGGCTTACATTCGTTTGCTCCTCACCGGATTCCTCGTGCTGTTCATCCTGTTCACGAAGGTCTCCGGCATTCCCGATTCCGAGGATGGTGCCGATTTCTACACCCTCGTCTTGGGCTCGACCCTCGGCATGTGCCTGATGGCTTCCGCCAATCACCTCCTGATGGTGTTCATGGCGGTGGAAATGGCGAGCGTTCCCTCTTATGCCCTCGCCGGGCTCCTGAAGGGGCGGAAGGCGAGCTCCGAGGCGGCCCTCAAATATGCCGTCTACGGCGCCGGCGCTGCGGGGGTGATGCTCTATGGGTTGAGCCTCCTTGCAGGCGTGCTCGGCACCTGCCACATGCCGACGATGGCCCGGGCGCTGGCCTCGCTCGATTCGATGTGGATGCCTGGGGGCACCGGATTGGCTCTGGCCATCGGCGGGCTGATGGTCGCCGTGGGCCTGTCGTTCAAGCTCTCGGCCGTGCCGTTCCACTTCTGGTGCCCCGACGTTTTCGCTGGAGCCGCGGCCGAGGTCGGGGCATTCCTTTCGGTGGCTAGCAAGGCGGCGGCGATCGCGCTCCTCCTCCGCGTCGCGTTCGGTCTGGGAACGACCGGCCCGGGACCCGACCATGCCGTGGAGATGGCGGCGCTAGGCGAGACGAGGCACTTCATCGTCGGCATCGTCGCCCTCCTCGCGGCCCTCACCTGCACGCTGGGGAATCTCGCTGCCTACGGTCAGACGAACATGAAGCGCCTCCTCGCCTACTCCACGATCGCCCATGCCGGTTACCTGATGATGGGGGTGGCGGCGGCGGTAGCGCTGGCAGGCCGCGATGCCGATGCCAGCCGATCCGCGGTCGCTGCCGTCTGCTTCTATCTCGGCACCTACGTCTTCATGAATCTGTCGGCTTTCGCCATCGTGGCCCTGCTGCGGAATTCGCTGCGGAGCGAGGAGATTGCGTCCTACGCCGGATTGATCCGGACGAACCCGGGGATCGTTGTCGCCACGGGCGTTGTCCTCGTGAGCCTCATCGGGCTTCCGCCGCTGGCGGGATTCATCTCGAAGTTTCTCGTGTTCTCCTCCGTCATGGAGGCGGTGTCGCTCGACGCCGAACGCCCGCTGATGCTCGTGCTTCTCGTGATCGGTGGCATCAACACGGTGATCAGCCTCTTCTACTACCTGCGCGTACTGAAGGTCATGACGTTCGACCCGCCGCCGGCCGATCGGACTGTCGACGCGTTCCCCTTGGTGTCGATCCCCGGGGCGCTCGTGACGGCCCTCGTTGTCCCGGTCGTTTCGCTCGGCATCTTCTGGTCGGGGCTGTACGCCTTTGCGCGTCTCGCCGGGGCGTTTGCCTCCTGACCCCCCAACACCCGCCACGGCAAGCCTCTCCATGAAGTCGACTCTCGCCGACCTCGTCAGCACACTCGGTTCGTCGCTCCACTCGTACGTCGCTGCGGCGGGGGTGTGGAGCTTCCCTGGTGACGAGGCGATCAAGCTCGCCCTTGTCGATCTCGTCGATGATCAACGGAGCCTCTCCGATAGGGCCGGCCGGTTGCTCGAGGAGCGGGGCGAGACGCCGCCGAGTCCGGTCTTTCCGATCCGGTACACGGCAACGCACGACGTCGATCTGGGGGCGATGCTCCCGCGTGTCCTCGACGGATTGCGCCGTCAGATCGGTCATCTTCAAAGGCTTGTTGATGCCGGCGGTGCGCCGGGGGAGATCGAACTGGTACTGGAGGCCCGCGAAGCCTCGCTCCAACATGCGGATGTGCTCGAGGAACTCGCCCGGGGCGGCCGCCATGGCGCGAAGGCCCCAGCGACCGCTCCCTGAGCGACTCCGGTTTCCGGAGATTGTCAGGATGAAAGCGGCGGTTTACGGTTCAGGGGGAAGGCATGGACCTCTTCGACAGCCATTGCCATCTCGATCCGATGCGTTACCTGGACGAGCTTCCCGAGGTGGTGGCGCGGGCCCGTGCCGCGGGGGTCAGCGGGATGGCGGTCATCGGCACCCGGGCCATGGATAGCGAGGCGGCTGCCGATCTCGCCTCCCGCGAAGTCGGGATCGTGGCCGCGGCAGGGATTCACCCCAATGATGTTGGGGAGGTCGTCGCCGGCGAATGGGATCGGATCGTGGCCCTGGGCGAGTCGGGGCGGGTTGCCGCCATCGGGGAGACGGGGCTCGACTGGTACCGCGACCACGCGCCCGTGGACGTGCAGCGGGAGTGGTTCGATCGTCACCTCAGACTGGCCCAGCGTCTCGCCCTTCCTCTGGTCATCCACACCCGCGAGAGCATCCCCGACGTCCTCGCCATGCTCCGCGAGGCGATCGCCCGTGGGCCATTGGCCGCGATCCTCCACGCCTTTACCGGCACCGCGGCGGAAGCTGCCGAGGCGATCGACCTCGGTTGCCATCTCGGGTTTGCCGGAATGGTGACCTTTCGTTCGTCGGCCCAGCTCCGCGACGTAGCGACAACCGTTCCCATCGACCGGCTGCTCGTGGAGACCGACAGTCCCTTCCTTTCGCCGGAGCCGCTGCGGGGGCGACGGAACGAGCCCGCCCATGTCGTTCATACAGCCCGTTGTCTGGCGTTGGCCCGGGGCTGTCCGTCCGAGGCGCTCGCGGCGGCGACGGCCGCCAACGCCCGCCGGCTGTTTCGCTGCCGCTGAGGCTCCACAACAGCGCCCCACGTTCAACGTTTTTCCCCATTTCCCCTCCTCAGTCCCCCCCTCCTCAGTCCCCCCCTCCTTCAGCCCCCGGAGACTCTTCCGATGGTCCGCACTCCGAGCACCATGTTGCCGCTGGGCACCGCCGCGCCCGATTTCTCCCTCCCCAATGTCGATGGCAGGGTTCTGTCGCTCGAGGATGTCGTCGGGGAACGTGGCACGGTCGTGATGTTCATCTGCAACCACTGCCCGTTCGTGAAGCATGTGGCCGACCAACTCGCCCAGCTCGGTCGGGATTACGCGCCGCTCGGCATCGGATTTGTCGCCATCAGTTCCAACGATGTTTCCGCGCACCCGGCCGATTCGCCGGAGCAGATGGTGCACGAGGCGGAGTCGCGCGGCTATCCGTTCCCCTATCTCTACGACGAGACGCAGGAGGTCGCCAGCGATTATCGGGCAGCGTGCACGCCCGATTTCTTCGCCTTCGATGCCGGCCGCAAGCTGGCCTATCGTGGCCAACTCGACAGCAGCCGCCCCGGGAACGGGATGCCGGTGAACGGGGCCGATCTCCGCGCCGCGCTCGAGGCCCTCGTGGCTGGGACCAAGCCCACTGAAGTGCAACGCCCCAGCCTCGGCTGCAACATCAAGTGGAAGCCGGGGCAGGAGCCGGAGTACTTCGTCGGGGCTTGAGGAAGCCCGAGGCAAAATCAGCGGCGCGGGCCGTCGGTGGGCTTCTTCGGGCCCTGAGCGGCAGCCCGGTCGGCCAGCCGTCCGAGTCCTTCGGTGTCACCTGGCTCGAGCCGCGCCGCCCGGAGGTTCTCGCGCTGGATGGCCTCATAGACCTCCTGGCGGTGAACCGGAATCTCCGAAGGGGCGTTGATGCCAAGGCGAACCTTGTCTCCCCGAATGTCAACGATCGTGACAACGATGTTGTCACCGATCATGATGCTTTCATCACGCTGTCTGGAGAGCACGAGCATCGTTCGATCCTTCCTGATCCTGTCGTGGAGCCGACATTCCCCGGTCGGCTGTCACTATCATTATGCGCTCTTTTTGAGGCCGGGAGTCGCGCAGGGCAATTCGTACTGCATGGGAAGCTCGCCGCTGGCAACGACTTGGCGGCCTGTGCGGGCTTCGAGGTTGATGACGATCGGAGCTTTGAGATTGAGGGTGAGGGTCCTGCCGTTACTGCCGACGATGACCACCACCTGGGCTTGGCGGAGATCGGCGATCGCAAGCGGGGTGAGTTCACTGCGCGGAATGCGCACCTGGTAATCAGGGACGAATCGTCTCGGGCTCACGACGGCCAGGGCGATGTCTCCCTGCGTCGTGCTCTGAAGCCAACCGAGGGCGTCGTTGGTCGCGTCCGCCAGCAGGGCCCATTCGCGGCATCCCTCGAGACCGGGAAGTCCGCTGGGGAAGCTGATGATGTCGGCGGCGTCGATGTCGATGCGCCCGAATCGTGAGGTGTTGATGCGCATGGCCAGGGCACTCCTTTGCCGGACGTTGCGGGACGGTGCCGGTGTCGGTGCCCTCCCGTAGAAGGAGAGATCGGCCGACAGCGGTGTCCGGGTCGAGAAAAAAGGTTTGGCGAAACGGGGAGGGTGTGGCAAGGGATGCGGCCCGGGGGGACGGGGGCATCCGCGACGCCCCCCTCGAGGCCTGCCAAAGTCGGGCAATCGTCACGACCGCTCCATCCGGATGGCCAGACGATCACGGCCGTGGAGTGTCGGCAGTCTCACTGCCACATCGGCTGGGCCCGCCAGGCGGCCAGAGGGGCGAGGATGAGCAGCGGGGCCCAGGCCCCGACCGACGGGCTGATCACGTAGCTCGAGGCTGCCGCGTGGCAGCCGAGCGTGACGAGGAAGAAGAACACCGTCATCGTGACGCACAGGCCGACGGCGACGAAAATCCCGCGACGGTTGGGGCCGACCACCAGCGGGATGCCCAGCAGGGCCAGCGACATGTCGAGGAACGGTGCCACGAACCGGGCGTGGACGCGGAGCGGGATGTCAGCGCCGACTCCGAGGGCGGGATTGGCGATCGACGCCACGAGTTCGGGCGTCGAGGAATACTGGCTCCAGTTCGACGACCCGATCAGCTGTTCGAAGGAGACGTCGCTGGCTACGAAACACTGGCCGGGTTCCAGCCAGTCGGCCCCGGCCCGTGTCTGGATGATCATCCGGCCGCCGGCTTCGATCGGAGCGAGTCGGTCGATGCCAGCCGGCTCGCGCACCGCCCCGAGGAGGTAGCCGGCGGGGTGGCGGGCGTCCGCGGAGAGCCAGTGGGCCTCGGCCGCATCGATCTGCGTCCCGTGTTCCGCCAGCGGCTGGGGGAGGAGGAGGCTCGGCGACTCGATTCGGCGGGGGGCGGCTTGCACCGATCGCCCCCGGAAGAGGATCTCGGTCTCGTGGTCGTAGCGGGCTTCGAACGGCAGGTCCTTGTTGCCCTTGAGGTCCTGAGCGTTGCGGGAGAACGCCTCCCGGATTCGGGGGAGGACCAATTCGCGGTTGGCGCCGGCGAGGATTGCCACGACGGCAGCGAACGCGATCGATCCGCGGGCGATCCGCCAGCGGGTGACCCCGGCAGCCAGCAGGGCGGTCAATTCGTTGTGACGCTCCAGCCACGACAGTGCGAACATGGCGCTGGCCAAGGAAATGATGGCGCTTGTGGCGTCGAAAAACGAGATCAGTCGGTAGCCGTAGTACTTGCCGAGCACCTTCCACAACCCACCCGCTTCGGCCGCGTGCGTGACGAACTCCTCCATGTTGGTGAAGGCGTCGACAACGAACGTCAGGCCTGCCAAACTGACGAACACGATCACAAACGCATGGAGCTGGGCACGGGCGATGTAGCGGTCGATCAGCATGCCGGGCCTTGAGTCTGCGGACGGCGAGAGGATGGCCCTGCAGCGGAAGCCTGGGGCCGAGCGGAGGGGCGGAGGATAGGGTGGCCTGGAAACAGCGTCAACCTGGCTCAACACGGGATTTCCGCGGCGATGACACCGGTTTGGACTTGGCTGGAGCGGCAGCGTGGGGCCTGGGCAGGACCCGCGATCGACCTGCTCTTTCCTCCCCGCTGCGTTCTCTGCCAGAGAGAGGGGGATGTGGCACCGTCGGCAGAGCAGGGGGCCACCCCGAAGGAGGTCGCTGGACGGGAGATCTCGCTTCCGCTCTGCCGGGGATGTGTCGGCGAACTCACGGCCGGCGGCCCGCGTTGCTTGGGGTGTGGGCAGGGTGGGGAGACAGGACAGTGCCGGTCGTGTCGGGGACGGTGTCGGGACTGGGACGGGATCGTCGTTCTGGGGGGGTATGGCGGTCTGCTCCGGGACGCGGTGCTCCGCGCCAAGCATCCCCGCGGCGATGACGTCGCTGCAGCGCTCGCCACGCTCCTGCACCGCCAGCACGCCGCCACAATGGCCTCCTGGGCGCCGGACGTGGTCGTGCCGGTGCCGATGCACTGGTGGCGTCGGGTCGTGCGCGGCACGAGCTCGGCGGAGGTGATCGCCGGGCGATTGGGGAGGCTCTCGGGGCTTCCGGTGCGATGGTTGCTGCGTCGCACCCGGGCGACGGTCATGCAGAACCGTCTCCCGTTCGGGGAGCGTCGGGCCAACGTCCGCGATGCCTTCGGTGGCCAGCACCGCGGGGTTGCCGGGATGCGGGTGCTCCTCGTCGACGATGTGGTCACCACCGGTGGTACGCTGTCGGACTGCCGCCGGGCGCTGTCGACGGCTGGGGCCGCCGCTGTTCATGTCGCCGTCATTGCCCGGGCCGATCATGACGGGGAAGATTGAGAAGACCGGGGTGTTGCCCTGAAATGTCGACCACTGCGCCACGAGGCAGGCGCCGAGCATGAGGGATGTGCGATGGAACGGACGGAGATCCGCGTCGGGACGAGGGGAAGTGCCCTGGCGCGGACGCAGACGGGGTGGGTGGTCGACCAGTTCCGGGCCCGCGGGCACGAGGTGTCGGTTGAACTCGTCTCTACCCGTGGCGACGTTGTCACCGACGTCCCGATCGCCGGGATTCGGGGGGGGGACGGGGTGTTCGTCCGTGAACTCGAGCGCGCTCTCCTCGACGGGCGGATCGATGCGGCGGTCCACAGTTTCAAAGATCTCCCCACGGCCGTCACGCCGGGCCTCGAATTGGCCTGCGTGCCCCTCCGGGCGTCCCCCTTCGACGCGTTCGTGGGGCGTGCAGCGTCGACGATCGACCAATTACCGCCCGGGGCCGTCGTGGGGACCTCGAGCGTCCGCCGCGTCATGCAACTTCGGGCCCGCCGTCCCGACCTCGAGGTCCGATCGGTGCGCGGCAATGTCGACACCCGTCTCCGCCAACTCGACGAGGGGGTGTGTGACGGCTTGATCCTCGCGGCCGCCGGCCTCGGGCGTCTCGGTTTGGAACAGCGGATCACCGAGCTGCTCCGTCCCGACGCTTTCTGGCCCGCCGTTGCCCAGGGGGCCCTCGTCGTGCAGATCCGCAGTGGAGATCCGCGGATGGCGGCCGTGGTCAGTGCGATCGACGATCCGTCATCCCACGCGGCTGTCCGTGCCGAGCGTGCCTGTCTGGCGGCCCTGGCGGGGGGATGCTTGGCGCCAGTGGGCGCCTGGGCCCGATTCGAAGGGGATCTCCTCCACCTCGGTGCCTGCGTCCTCGGGCCGGATGGCGAAGGGATCGCGACGATCGCGACCCGGGCCGTCGCTGGCGCTGCCGAGATGCCCGAGGAGCTCGGCCGGAGGGTGGCCGAAGACCTGCTGCGGCAGGGGGCCGACGACATGCTCGCCCTGGGGCGCGAAGCCGAGGCCCTCCGACGCCAGGGGTGAAGCCGCCGAGGGTCCCTCGGCTGCAGCCTCCATGGCGGGGTATTTGCCTCCGAAAGAGGGGACTTTGTCCTTTTCGTTGTAGGTCGGAGGCAATGGAGCTACGATGGAAATAAAACGAAGCTGTCTCACATCATTGAAGGAGCCAGAGAGTATGTCCGTCAAAGTCCTCATCGCCGATGACCATGAAGTGGTTCGCCGCGGTCTCGCCAGCCTGCTTGCCGGCTCCGAGGTCAAGATTCTGGGCGAGGCTTCCAACGGCGAAGAGGCACTGAAACTGGCCAAGAAGCTCAAGCCCGATGTCGTGCTCCTCGACATCCGCATGCCGGGGAAGGATGGCTTGGCGGCCCTGGAAAAGATCCGGGCCGATCTGCCCACCGTCCGAGTGGTGATGCTCTCGACCTTCGATAATCCCACCTACGTGGCCCGCGCGGTGGCCGCTGGAGCCCACGACTACATCCTCAAGGGGGCCTCACGCAGCGAAATCATCGCCGCGATAACCGGGGCGGCAGCTGGCCAACTCCCGGCCCGTGCTGGCGAGTTGCGCCGTGTGGCCACGACGATGGCCAACCGGGTCGCCACGCCCGATCCTGATATCCCCCTCACCCAGCGGGAAACGCAGGTCCTCCGTCACATGGCCCTGGGGCTCTCCAACAAGGAGATCGCCCAGTCGCTGACGATCAGCGTCGAGACGGTGAAGGAGCATGTCCAAAACATCCTCCGCAAGATCGCCGTCAGCGATCGGACTCAGGCGGCTGTGTGGGCCGTGCGCCGGGGCCTCGTCTGAAACCTTCGCTGGCCACGGCCTGCTAGCGGGCGCGGGGATGAGCTTTGTCAAACGCGTCGAGGAGACGCGTCGTCGTCACGTGGGTGTAGATCTGCGTGGTGACGAGGCTCTTGTGCCCGAGGAGCTCTTGGACGCTGCGGATGTCCGCCCCTGCGTCGAGCAGGTGGGTGGCAAAGCTGTGTCGCAGGGTGTGGGGGCTGGCCCGCCCGACGAGCCCGGCCATGAGGAGATGTTTCTCGAGAAGCCGGGCAACGCCTCGCACCGAGAGCCTCGTTCCCAACCGATTGGTGAACAACGGTTGAACACGGGCGACGGCTGGGCCTTTGGAGCGGGGGCGAGAAGCGAGCCAGGCTTCGATCGCGCGCTGGGCATGGCGGCCGACGATTCCCAGACGCTCCCGGCGTCCCTTGCCGCGAACCCTCACCGTGCCGCCGCGGAGGTCGACGTCGGTGTCGTCGATGCCGACGAGTTCGCGAACGCGGAGCCCCGCTGAATACATCAGTTCGAGGATCGCCCGGTCACGAAGCCCGCCGGCGGCCTTCGGTTGGGGGGCGGCAAGGAGGCGGCCGATTTCCTCGCCAGTGAGGAACTTGGGGAGCTTTCTTGCTCGCTTCGGACCCCGCAGCGGCTTGGCGGGATTTGTCCGCACCCATCCCTCGCGCTGGCCGAAAGCGTAGAAGCTGCGGGTGCTCGCCAGCTTCCGCGCCACCGTCGCCGAGGCGTAGCCGGCGGCGTGGAGTCCGCCGGCGAATCGCCGTAGGATCGTGCTCGTTGCATCGCCGGGGCTGCGACAGCCAGCCGAGGCGAGGAACTCCGCCAGTTGGAGAAGATCCTCGCGGTAACTTTTCACGGTGAAGGGGGAGCATCCCCGTTCGGCGACCATGGCCCCGAGGAAGCGCTCGATCACCGGCATGAATCCGGCGGTGGCGTCAGGTGGCGGTGTGGGCATCGGGATCCCTGCCCCCGGGGAGCGATCAGGCCGTCCGGTCGGCCGGAGGAACGAAGCGCACCCGGTTGACCCGCGGCGCGGCGTGGCGGACCTTCTCACCGAGGACGGCGGCGTCGTGCCAGGTGAAGCTCAACTCCGGGTCGGAAGCGAAGCGGCCGAGTGTGCGGAGGGCTTCGGCACGGCTGTCGTCGTCGTACAGGAAGACATATCGTTCGCCCCCTTTGACCAGGGCCATGACGTTGATGTCTCGGGCGGGCATGGTGAAGACCCTGTGGGCCGAGGGAACGGCGGCGGCCGCGCAAGCGACCGCATTGAGGGTATCGGCCCAGGCTCACCGCCAGCCGCACGATTCCGTCGTTCGCCCCCCGAATCGCTCCCATCCGGCCAAGTCCCGGCGGCGCTCCCGTCTCCCCTCCGCTGCGCTCTTTGGCGCAGTTTGCCCGAGGGGCCGATCCGACGTCGGCAGCCTTCTGATGGCGTCAGAAAAGATCCCCGAAACCACGCAGTCCGATCGGTTCGCGGGAGGTGAACGGCTCGCCGCGGGCCACGCCGATCATCGAGCCCCACCACCGGGCCGCGGCGTCGACGTTTTCGAGCACGGTCGGCGGGGACGTGGTCGGGGAGGAGGAAGGCGGCGGGAATTGGCTGGCGTAGCAAGCGAGACTGCGGGCCTTGAGATCCCAGGTTGCGCTGATGTCGACGATGAACGCCGGACGGAGCAGCACTTTGAGGTGGACGCACGAGTAGTGGTAGACGCGCGACGGATGCCATGGTTCACCCGGCAGGTCGCATTTCGTCAGTTTTGCCCAGAATCGCGCTGCATCGACGAGGCGGGTGGCGGCGACGTGGTCAGGGTGGGCGTCCACCCAGTGTGGCGAGAACAGCCATCTCGGGCGGGTGCGGCGGATCGTGGCGGCGAGGCTGGCCCGGGCGGCGAGCGTGGCCCGGAGACGACGGTTGGGGAGGCCGAGATTCTCCCGCCACGGGATCCCGAGTACGTCGGTGGCGGCGGCGGTCTCCCGGGCACGAATCTCGGTCGTGCCCCGCGGCGTCGGTTCACCATCGGTGAGATCGAGGACGCCGACGCGCAGCCCGCTGGCGAGCATGAGCGCGATGGTGCCCCCCATGCCGAGTTCAGCATCGTCGGGATGGGGTGCGATGACGAGGGCGTCGAGCATGGGAGCTTCCACGGGGGCCTGGATGAATGGCACGGGGCCGGTTGTCAGGGGGTTCCCCGGGAGCATACTCTCCCCCCATGCCTATCTCAGCCGAACCCCGTCGCTCTCCCCCCGACCTGCACTCCGAGTATGCCGCTGCGGCCGCCCACGCGCGGCGGACGGCGGTACTCGCCTCGGTCGAATCGCTCCTCGGCTGGGACGAGCAGACGATGTTGCCGCCGGCTGGCGGGGCGTACCGCGCCGACCAGGCAGCTGCCGTCGCTTTCCTGGTCCACACCTCGCGTACCGAACCGGAGCAGCGGGATCGCCTCGAGCGGCTCGCCGCCTCGATGGCTGGGGGCAAGGGCGATTGGAGTAACAAGGAGCGTGTCACCGTCCTCCGCCTCCTCAGCGACCTCCACAAGCAACTCCGGCTGCCCGCGCGACTGGTGGAGGAGATCGCTCGGGCCTGCATCGATGGCCAGCAGGCGTGGGTCGAAGCCCGACGGCAGTCAGACTGGAAGGGATTCGCCCCGCACCTCGCCCGCCTCGTGAGGCTGAAGCAGGAGCAGGCAACCTGCCAGTCGCCCGACCTCGATCCCTACGACGCCCTCCTCGACGACCACGAACCAGGTGCCCGGTCGAGCGAGGTTTCGGCGCTCTTCGACCGGTTGCGTCCTGGGATCGTGGCGCTCGTCCGGGCGTGCCGTGGATCGAGTTGCCCTCCGCAGGACGACCTGCTGCGGCAGCATTTTCCCCGCGCAGCCCAGGAATCGTTCGTCCGAATGGTGGCGGAGAAAATCGGCTTCGACTTCGCCCGTGGGCGGATCGACACCTCGGAGCACCCGTTTTGCAGCACCTCGGGGCCGCACGACTGCCGACTCACCACACGCTGGGATGAGTCGTATCTCCCCACCGCCCTGTTCGGCGTGCTCCACGAGGCCGGTCATGGGCTTTACGAACAGGGCCTGCGGCCCGATGCGTTCGGGCTCCCAGGCGGCGAGGCGGCCTCGCTCGGCGTTCACGAATCCCAATCACGGCTCTGGGAAAATCTCGTCGGCCGCTCGCTCCCGTTCTGGGAGTGGTGCCTGCCGCTGGCGCGGAGGACGTTCCCGGCGGCGTTGTCGGACGCTTCCCCCGAGGAAGTCCAGCGGTCGTTGCTCGTCGTCCGTCCGTCGCTGATCCGTGTCGAGGCTGACGAGGTGACCTACAACCTCCACATCATGCTCCGCTTCGATCTCGAGCGGGCCCTCATCCGTGGGGAGCTCGCCGTGGCCGATCTTCCGGTCGCCTGGGACGATCGATTCGAACAGGACTTCGGGATCCGCCCTGCCACCGCTGCCGAAGGGGTTCTCCAGGACATCCATTGGAGCGCCGGTTTGATCGGCTATTTCCCCACCTACACCCTCGGGAACGTCTACTCCGCACAGATGATGGCCGCGGTCGAAGCCGATCTGCCCGATCTCCCAGCAGCCATCACCGCGGGGCGGTTCGGCCCGCTTCTGGAATGGCTCCGAGAGCGGGTGCACGAGCACGGGCGATTGGTCGATCCCGGACCGCTCGTTTCCGGGGCCACGGGTCGGCCCGTCTCGGAGCGGTGGCTGGTGGAGAGTCTGTGGGCCCGCTACGGACCGGCCCACGGCTTGGGAACGTCGCCCCCGTCGTGACCTCGACCGGCCCCTTGCTCAGGGGCATGGAATGCCTCCAGACCGGGACGGTTGAGCCTTGGACACGGTGGTACAATCGGCACTGAAGTGGGTGGGATGAAGGCGATCGATCCGGTGGTCTTGGTGGCGTGTGGCCCCACCCGGGACGCCGCGTCCCCCCCGTGTGGATCGCCGATCACGAGCGTCTGGAGGGGGCGATGACTTTCGACAACGACCGACCGGAGCCCGAAGGGGATGACATCGCACCGGCCTCGTCGGCCGGGGATGACTCCCCGATCGACCGGGCATCTGCGGAGGTGTGGGAAAGCATCGAGCCCACGGACGCCGATCGCTTCGAACTCGGGGTCGATGACGCGCCGGTCGGCAACGGAGAGACCGCCGAAGGGGAGCGTTCCCGCGTCGATGGAATGCCGGAAGGCTGGCTCGAGGGACCGGCCGACCTCGATGCTGCCATCGAGGACGGCCTCGACCCTCTTGCCGTGACCGACTCCGAAGACGATCCCGAGGCGTCGGGAGTTTCCCACTCCTCGCGGGTGCAGATTGGCACCGGCCAATCGGGCATCGCGTCGCCGAGCGATGTCGGTTCGGCGTTCAGTCCACCGGAGGAGCGTTCGGTCCGCACGCTTGCCCCGGAAGTTTCGGAGGAGGAGCCCATCTGGCCGGCCGGGACAGATCCCTTGCCCGAGGAGGAACTCCACTTCGGCGACGAAAAGACCGCGGATGAGTGGCGCGACATCGTCGCGACGGTGCCCGATTGCCTGCCGTCGGAGTCGATTGGATTTGGCGCGTTTGTCGGTGACGCGGAGGTTGTCGATCCCGCAGTCACAGACTCCTACCACGGAGACTCGCAGGGGATCGACGAATCCCACGGCGAACCGATCGACGTCGGGGCGCTCTCGGCAGCCCTGCCCCCCGTTGTCGCCTCCGGTGCGATCGTGACGTCGGGACCGCGCACGAAGCGAGCAGGCGGTGGATTGGGGCAGATGGTCGGCGTGGTGATCGGAGGGTTGCTGGCGATCCCCGTCACGCTGGCGATCCTCCTGTTCGGGTTTCAGCGTGATCCCCTCCACCTCACCCCGAAGGTTCCTGACGGCCTTCGATTCCTCCTCCCGTCCCGTTTCCGCTCGGCCGCCATGGACCGTCGGACAGACTCAACCACCACTGTCCCCGGTCGATTGACCCTCGACCAGATTCCCACTCCAGCCGCCGCGGTAACGGCGGCGGACGAACCGAATCCTGAACCGGGCGTGCCCCCCGCCCCCGAACTCACCATCGTTGACGAGGGGGAGCTCGCGGGGGGAGCGATCGTCCCGCCTGCTGCCGCACCGGCCGCTCATGTCGGGGGTGCCGACAGCGGGCTTCCTGCGTCACCGCCGCCACACCCGATCGACGAGGTCGAGCTGGTTGTCGACCCGGTCTCGGTCGACGCGGGAATCGCTGCGGTCGAACCAGGGCGGAAAGCGGGAGCGATCGACCTTGCCCCAGTTGCCGCGGCGATCAGCGCGGCGACGTCCGCCACCGACAGCCTTGGGCCTGATTCCGCCGTCCAAGAGCAAGCGCTGGTCGGATGGTACCGGAGCCTGAGCCTTGTGGCGCTCGAGTTGGCCAAGGTGGAACGGACCGCGATCGAGTCCGGCCGACCGTCATCCGAGGTGGTTGAAGGGTTCGCGGAACTGCGCCACAGGCTGGCCGTCGATCGTCACAGCGAATTGGAATTCCTCGGCAGCATGTGGCTCGCCAGCGAGAAGCGCCCCTCGGATGGGGCGATCCTCGTCGCCACGCTCGAAGCGGCGCGCCCTGTCGGGCCTTGGTGGGGTGGAAGGCTCATGGTCGGTGGTGAAACCTCCCAGCGACTGTCGTTCCTGTCGCGGAGTGCCCCCAGAGCCGAAGCAGGCGAGCAAGTGATCGTAGTCGGCGTTCTCGGGGATCCGGGTACGATCTGGGCCGTTGACATCGGGAGCACTCCGGCAGCTGGAAAGACGGCAAACGAGGCCGTCGATCCAGGTTCGTTCTGATCGACGGCGCGTCCATGCCTGCGGAGCTTGATCAGATGGACGAGCCGAAGCGTCGGGAGACCGTGGCTGGGATCATTGCCGGTGTTGCCTGTGGCACCGTCGATCCGGTGGACGGGGTGGCTGAAGCGATCGACCGGTGTCGCCACACCCATGCCGGTCTCAATGCTCTCGTGCAGTCCCGCGGCGCCGAGGCGATCGCGGAGGCTTCCCGGCTCGCCGATTCGCCGCCCGGGCCTTTGGCTGGCGTGCCGGTGAGCGTCAAGGAGTGCTTTGCCGTCCGGGGGATGGTCACGACCCTCGGGATTCGTGGCCGGGCATCGACGATCGACAGGAATGATGCTGCCATTGTGACGCGCTTGCAGGCCGCCGGAGCGGTCGTCATCGGCAAGGGGAACGTGCCCCAGGCGCTCTACCTCCACGAGACCGACAATCCAGTCTGGGGAAGGACCGTTCACCCGACCGACGCTCAACGGGGCCCTGGAGGGAGCAGTGGCGGGGATGCGGCGCTCGTCGCCGCCGGGTGTGTTCCGCTTGCCATCGGGAATGACCTGGCCGGCAGCATCCGCCAACCGGCCCACGCCTGCGGGATCGTCGGCCTGCTGCCGCGTGCGGAGACGCTCGGCGGCGGCGGAGCCTTCGAGACGATGCCACGGCTCGTCGGGCAGCGATCACGGGCCGGTTTCCTGGCGCGGACGGTCGACGATGCCGAGGCAGGATTCCGTGGGCTGTGTGGAACGCCTGTCGTTGGAGCCCCTCCGGTCAATCGTCTCCGGGTGGGGTGGTGGGACGAAGCCGGCCCTCTGGCCCCCTCCCCGGCGGTCCGCCGGGCTGTCGCTTTGGCGGTCGAACGCCTCGCTGCCTCCGGGGCCACCGTCACGCGACTCGATCCCGAGGTGGCCGCCGAAGCAGCCTGGGTGCATTTGGGCATCCTTTCGGTGGACGGCGGCGCCGACATCCGCCGGTTGTTCGCCGGGGAGCGACCGATCGACCCGGTCCGTCGACTCCTCACCCTGGCGGGGATCCCGGGATGGGCGCGGGGCATCGTCGCCGGGGCGTGCGTTTGGGGAGGGCGTGCCCTCGAGGCCCGAGCGCTGCGTCGAACCGGCCCCCGGCGCGCGGCTGCGCGCGGGGCCCTCCTCTCGAGCCGGGGCCCGATCGACGCCATCGTAGGGCGTTGGGCGACGGCTTACGACTGCATCGTCTGCCCCGTCTCGGCGCTGCCGGCGCTTCGTCACGGCTCGGCGTCGCGCCTCCTCCTGGCGGCGTCTCCCTGTCTGCTCGCGAATCTTCTCGACCTTGCGGCAGGAGCGGTGAGTGTCACCGCGGTGCGGGGCGACGAGGAGGCGGGGCGGCCCCGGTCGAACGACCCTGTCGACGTCGCGGCCATCGCGACCGATCGCGGCAGCGCCGGATTACCGGTCGGGGTGCAGGTCATCGCCCTCGATCGCCGCCCCGGCACCGCCGAGGCGATCGTGCTCGGGGCGATGCGGGCGATCGCCATGGCCGGCCGCGGCGGCGGCGTCACTTCGCTAATCGTTGGCTGATCGCCTGGGACATCTTGGCGACCGGAAGCACTTCGCAGGCTGCGTTGAGTTCGATCGCCGCCTTGGGCATGCTCCAGACAACGCTGCTCGACTGATCCTGGGCGATCGTGTGCCAGCCGCGGGCTCGGAGGGCGAGCAGTCCCTTGGCGCCGTCGGTCCCCATACCCGTGAGGAGGATCGCAGTGCCGGCCTGGGGCCAGCATTCGGCCACGCTCCAGAAGAAGACATCGACACTCGGCCTGAAGAAGAGGTGTTTCGGTTCCTCGCGATAGGCGAGGGTCCGATCCTTGTTGAAGGTGAGATGGTCGTTGGTGCCGGCGACGAGCACGTCCCCGGCCAGGGGTTGTTGGCCGTCCTCGACCACCCTCACCGATCGCCCTGTCCGGTCCCCAAGCCATTTGGCCAGTCCCGGTGCGAAGGCCATGTCCACGTGCTGCACGATCAGCACGGCAACATTCCAGTCGACGGGCAGCGGTTGGAGGATCTCGGAGATTGCCTTCGGTCCCCCGGTGGAGGCGCCGATGAGGAGCAGTTTGGGCGGGCCAGACGGAGCAGCCACCCGGCTGGTGCGTCGGGCATCGGGGGATGCGCCGACCAATTTGCCGATCGTGGCGATCTTGTCGACGAGCGCCTGGGCCCCCTGAACCTCGCCCGACGGGCCGAGCACGGGCGTGTCGACGGCATCGAGCGCGCCGTGGCCCATCGCCTCGTAAACCAGGGAAATGTTGCCGCTCACCGTCGCGGTGACCACGAGGATCGCGCACGGGGAGGAGAGCATGATCTGCCGGGTGGCCTGAACGCCATCCATGTGCGGCATGAGCAGATCCATGAGGATCAGGTCAGGGCGGTCGCGCTTGGCTGCCGCCACCGCCTCGACACCGTCGCTAGCCGTCCAGGCGATTTCATGGTCCGTCAGGCCGGTGACAATCCGACGCAGAGCCTCGCTCGCGGCCCGCACGTCATTGACGATTCCGATTCGCACACTGCCCCCCCCCAAGGTGGCCGCCCGCGGTTCACGCGTTCGGTTCACCGATCAGGTCGATGATCGTAGATATGAAAGTCTGGTCGTGGAAACTGGTCTTGGTCAGGTAGCGGTTCGCCCCGGCATCGAGTCCACGGATCCGATCGCTCTCCCGATCCTTGTAGGAGACGATCACCACGGGAAGATCCTTGCGGAGAGGGTCCCCTTTGATGAGGGACACTAAGCCGATCCCGTCGAGCCTGGGCATGTCGACGTCGCTGACCACCAGATCGTAGTCGCCACCACGGATTGCATTCCAGCCGTCCATGCCATCCACGGCAACGTCGACATCGAAACCCCGCGAATGGAGGAGTTGACGCTCCAGTTCCCGGACGGTGACGGAGTCGTCAACCACCAAAACCCGCTTCGTACGACGGGCCCGACGGACGAGATGCTCGAAGTCGACCCGCGACAACCTTCGCCCCATCAGCATGTTGTCGATCGAGAGAACGAGATCCTCGACGTCGACGATCAGCACCGGATCGCCGTTTTCCAGGAGCGAGGCACTGCTGATGTCGGCGACCTTCCCGAGCCGGTGATCGAGGGGGCGGACTTCGAGATCCCGCTCTCCGAGGAAGGCGTCGACGATCATGCCGAACTGTTGCCCCCGGTCGCTGACGACGACGACCGGCATCGGGGCGGGCGGGCTGGCCCCCGTTCCGGTGCCCAGAATCTGCTCGGCCATCACCAATCCGATCGATTCGTCGTCGCGGCGGAAGAATTGCCGTCCCTCGACGGTGCGCACGTCGGCATGATCGACGAATTGGATGTTGTCGATTCGCGTCAACGGAAATGCGTAGGGTTCGCCGGCCACCTCGACGAGCAAGGCGCGGACAACCGACATCGTGATCGGCAGTTGGAGCGTGAACACCGTCTGGCGGCCGGCTTGGCTGGAGACCCGGACGCCGCCACCGACCGCCTTCACCATGCTCTGGACGACGTCGAGCCCGACCCCGCGTCCGGAGATCTCCGTGACCCGTTCCCGGGTGGAGAAGCCGGGCAGGAACATGAACTCCATCACCTCCGACTCGGTGAGGCGTTCGGCGACGTGTCGGGGGACGAGATCGCGTTCTACGGCTCGGGCTCGGAGTCGCTCGACATCGATGCCCCGGCCATCGTCGGTGATGAGGATCTGGAGCATTCCCGCGCGGTGACGGGCTTCGAGGACGATCGTGCCGGACAGCGGCTTGCCGGCGGCGATCCGTTCGTCAGGAGGCTCGATGCCATGATCGATGGCGTTGCGAACGAGGTGCGAGAGCGGGGCTTCGAGTTTGTCGAGGATGTCACGATCCACGCCGGTCTGCTCGCCACGCACCTCGAACCGCACCTGCCTGTCGAGCGACCGGGCGAGATCTCGGACGAGCCTCGGAAACGCGCGGATTCCGTCCGCGAGTGGCCGCATCCGGCTGACGATCACCTCGTGGTGGAGCCGGCCTGAGAGGTCCTCGTTTCGTCGGGCAAAACTCTCGAAGTCGTCGACATGCTTCATGAGCGTCGCCAACATCGTGTCGGCCCGCGACCGCGCCCGGTCGACGGCCATCGCCACCGTCGCCGGCAGGGCAACGCCATCGGCTGCCGTCCGATCCTCGAGGGCCGCCAGGGCGTCACAGAGTTCGATCTGAGAGGCCCGCAATCCGAGGAGTCCGTCCATGAAGGGACGGAGTTGCCGGGTCTCCACGAGAGCCTCGCCAGCAAGGCCCACCAACCTGGTCAGGCTGTCCGCCGAAACCCGCACGACACGGTCGGTCGATTCGAGCGCAGGCTCGGGAGCCGTCGCCACCGGCGGCTCGTCGGGGGGAGCGATCGCGACCGGCGGCTCCTCGTCGCGGGCTGGCTCCGGGGGCCGGGGCAGAGGAGCCGGCGTGGGGAAACGGCCCGGAATCTCGGGAAGGGGAGCCGGGGGCGCGACCTGTGCCGAGGGCACCGGGAGGAGTTCCTCGGGGAGCGAGTGCATCCTTCCCAGGGCCGCGACGAGGGCCATCGCCCTTCCTGGCCAGGGGCCATCCGGCAGCAGCGCATCATCGGCCCGGCCGATCGACGCGAGGAAGTCGACGCACGCCAGGAGGACGTCGGCATGCTCGGGGCGGACTTGGATCTCGCCCCGGCCGGCAGCAACGAAACAGTCTTCGAGGGCATGGGACACCTCGACGGCGGGCTCGACCCCGACGATGCGGGCGGCCCCCTTCAGCGAGTGGGCGGCGCGCATCATCGCCTCGATGGTCTGGGAAGACTGGTCGAGGCGCTCGATGGCCAGAATCCCCGCCGACAACACGGCGGTCTGTGTGTCGGCCTCGAGCCGGAACAGTTCGAGCATGGAAAAGCCGCTCAGATCTTCCGCCACGGCTAGGCTCCTTTCTGTCCAGGTCCGGTGAGTCGGGGGTGGGTCAGGTCGAACGGACCTGGTCGTTGAGGCCGTCGAGAAACCGGGTCTCGTCGAGGATTCCCACGATCACGCCCTGCCAATCGAACAGCGCCTGGCAGAACCGGGCCCCCGACTGACTGACCGTGGCGGGAACCGCGCGGAGCGTGGCCTGGCCGACGCGGATGACGCCTGCGACCTGCTCGACGGGGAAAACCCAGCGGTCGGCGCCGTGGCGGCCCAGCCGCTCGACGACGAGCAAGCGCCGCAGTTCCGGATCGTCGACACGGATGAGGTCGCCCGTCGCGGCCCTCGGCTCCGCGGCGGCCTCCTCGATCCCCAGCAGCCGCTGTGCGGAGACGCACAGCTGCAGCTGTCCGCGGATGTTCACGAGGCCTTCGAGGACGCTGCCGGTCCGGTGGGGCACGCGATGGCAACGGCGTTCCTTGGTGACCTCGACCAGCGCCGTTGTCGGCAGGGCAAGCCATTCGTCGGCGAGCCGGAAGACGAGGACGCTGACAACCTCCTGATCGCGGCGGACGCCGCGTTCCTCGAGGATCCCCGACCACGACTCGAGATAGCCGATCGGCGCCAGCCGATCGAAGAACGCGCGCGCCGCGTCGGCCATGACAGGGCAGTTGCGACAGTGGATGTAGGTCTCCAGTTCCCGGCAGCTCCGGTCACCGGTGACGCCGATTCGTCGCCAGCACTCCTCCCGGTCGGCCGGCGCGGCGATCGGAGGGAGATCGGCGTCGATCTGCTGGAGGGAACGTGGGGCCGGACGACCCGGGGCTGTCGGGGGACGGGTTGGATGATGCGTTGCATGGACGAAGGAAGGGTCGTTCATCGATCCCCCTTCCGTTCCACGACCCGTAACGCCGAGCGACGGTACTGCTCGGCCTGGCCCCGGTCGCCGCGCTGCTCGGCGAGCAGGGAAAGGGCGAGAAGGGCCTCATCGTGGGTGTCGTCGAGGTAGAGCGTCTTGTGGAAGCAGTCCTCGGCCAAGGCCAGGCTACCGGACGTCTGGTGCATGATTCCGGCGATGAAGTACAGCTCCGCCGAGGGGCCCAGATCCTTCTGGGCCGATTCACACAAGCCGATTGCCTCCTTGAATCTTCGGGCGTTGGCCAGGGCATTGACCTCGGCCAGCGTCTGGGAAACGTTCTGGGGCCTTGGCCCGGTGGCGGCCTCATCGAAAGGGTGGACGGGGGCTTGTGGTGCAGCGAGGCCCTGTCCATCGAGCGACGAGGGAGGCGGCGGCGTGATCGGCGCGGGGTGGCGCGACGCCAATCGACCCGCGGCCGTCGGCTGGGGGGTGCGGGACGCCGCTTTGGGAGTCGTGGGGCGCCGTGGCGTGTTGTTATGGCCGGCGGCCAGGGAGGGCCAGCGGGCAGTTTCCCCGGAGACCCCCCGCCGAAGCGTGAAGGTCGATCCAGCGGAGTCTGCCACCCAGTTTCCCTGGAGGATCGCGGGCTCGGCCGCCCCGAGGACCACGATGCCATCCGGTTTCAGCAGTCGATCGATCGACCGCTCCACGGCAGCCCTGGCATCAGGTGTGAGGTAGATGAGGAGATTCCGGCAAAACACGACGTCGTACGGAGCCCGTCCGGAGTCGATCGATTCGGAGACAAAAGACTCCTCGAGGATGTTAGCCCACGCGAAGCGGATGCAGCGAGACACCGCCTCGTCGAGCACGGCGCTGGCCCCGTCCATCCTGAACCAGCGGTCACGGAAACCGCTGTCGGCGTTGCGGAACGCGTTCGGTGAATAGCGTGCGGTCTGCGCCTTGGAAAGGGCGACCCGGCTGATGTCGATGGCATCGATGCGGAATTGCTCAGGGCGCAAGCCGGAATCGAGCAGCGCCATCGCGATCGAATAGGGCTCCTCCCCCGCCGCGCAGGGAGCGCTGAGAATCCTCACCGGATCTCCGGGGCGGGCCGCGATTCGTGCCGAGACGAATCGCCGGAGATGGTCATAGGCCTGTTGGTCGCGGAAAAACCAACTCTCCGCGACCACGACCTCCTCGACGAGGCGATCGCGCTCCGTCCGGTCTGTCTCCACGAGACGGACAAAAGCCTGGATGTCATCGAGCCCCAGCGAGAGCATCCTCAGGCGGACAGCACGGCGGATTGCCGCCTCGCCGATGCTGTGGGGATCAAGGCCGATCCAGCGTCGGAGCACTTCCTCAGCCGCAGTCGAAGGCAACGCAGGGGTCTGATTCATGGCGATGGCGACTCCGGGGCAGCCTCGAACAGGCCCGAGGCGAGTTCTGCCGGGAGGAGATTCTCGACGATCAGCATGTGCACCGTCTGGCCGTTCAGTCGGAGGATTCTCCCCAAATACGGGGAACTTTCCAGGTGCATCGTCGGAAACACCATGTCGACGTCGTCCGACCGGAGCGTCGAAACCATGTTCTCGGCCACGATTCCCAACCGGGCCTTCGGCGACGGTAGCGAGGACTCCGACCGCTCCCGCCAGGGAAACTCGACCACCAGCAGCCTCGTGCTCAACCGGCGGGCCGAAAACTCGTCGGTGAGCCGTTTGGCGAGGTCGATGACCGGGATCAGCCGTCCCCGGTAACCGACCACCCCGAGGACATAGTCGGGCAGTCTGGGGACAACGCGGGCCGGCACGGCCGGCAGCACCTCCACGACGCTGGTGGCCTCGATGGCGTAGGTCTGTCCGCCGGCTGTGAAGGTGAGGAGTTGCATGGCGGCGGAGCCCGGAGATCGCGCTGGGGTGAAGGGAGAGAATCAGATCGTGAACCTGGACACCTCCTCCTTGAGGTCGCCGACCGCCTCGCGGAGGTGGATCGTGGCGCCGTTGAAATCGTTGAGCGATTCCGCCGTCCGCGCTGCCCCTTCGGCCAGCCGGACCATCGCCTCGCGGATCTGTTCGGCTCCCTGCGACTGTGCCCTCATCCCCTCGGTGACCTGACCGAAGCGTCCGGAGATTCCCTGCACGGCGGAGATGATGTCGCCGAGTCGGGTCGAGATCTCGCCGATCTCGCTGACGCCGCCCCGCACCTGTTCGCTGAACTTGTCCATCTCCATGACGCCCGCCGACACGGCATTCTGCATCTCTTTGACCATCCGCTCGATGTCGAGCGATGCCACGGCGGTCTGGTCGGCGAGCCGACGGATCTCCCGGGCCACGACGAGGAAGCCGAGGCCGTATTCCCCGGCCTTCTCTGCTTCGATGGCAGCGTTGATCGATAGCAGATTCGTCTGGTCGGCCACTTTCGCGATCGTGGTCACGGCCAGGTTGATGTGGGCTGCCCGTTCGCTGATGACGGCGAGTTTCGCGCTGAAGGAGGTCGTGCTGTCGGCGAGGTGACGCATGGTGCCGTCCATGCTGGCGAGATTGTCCCGGCCACCGGCTGCCATGTCACCGGTGTGGGCGGCCATGTCGTTGACCTCCGTCATCGTCCGAACCAGTTCCTGACTGGTCACGGTGATCTGCTTGACCGCCGCCACGGCCTGGCTCGTCGAGGCGCCGTAGTCGGCGATCACCTGCTGCTGCTCGGCACTCGTTGCCTGCATCGCCGTGGCCGTCGAGATCAAGGCCACCGAGGACTTCTGGATCCGGCCGATGAGGCCGCGCAGATCGTTCGTCATCGTCTGGATAGCCGTCAGGAGGGCGCCGGTTTCGTCGTCGGAGTGGCCGACGACATTCCCCCGCAGATCGCCGGCCGCCACTTGCCTGGCGATGTTGACCGCCATGCGGATCGGATTGGAAATCGTTCGCGCGACGACGAATGCCGCCAGAGTGACTCCGGCGATGGTGGCGAGCGACAGCCCGACGACCAGGGCCCGTTGGAAATCGACGAGCGAGAAGGCCTCGCTGGAATCCTGCTTCACCGTCATCCCCCAGCGGTAGCTGGGAAGGTGGCACCAGGCCGCAACGACCCGGTGTCCGCGGTAATCGGTGATGATTCCCTCGCCACGTTCCCCAGCAGCGGCAGCCGGGAGGGCCGTCCCGCGATCGACGGTGGCGGGGATCCGCATCCGGAACGCCGCGTCGGGCACGTGTCTGATGGGGGCCGTGACGAGGATGTCGTCGCCGGATCGGAGTCCGACGACGATCTCCCCGGTCTTGCCGAGTCCAGTGAATGCGTCGAGCGCGGAGAAGATCCGCTCGGTTCCGAAACCCAACGCCAGGACCCCCACCAGCCGGCCTTCGTTGAGGATCGGGCCGACTGCGAAGGCCAGCGGGCGCTGGGACGATCCGTAGGTCTGGAAGCCGGTGAGATCGGCCTGGAGGAGCGAGCGGGCACGGGTGAAACCGGAGGCGAGTTCCGACGTTGCCAGCCCTCCGGTGAGCAACGAGGAGCCCTTCGGAAGGAGATCGTCCCCGGAGTGGACGATGCGTCCGTCCGCGTCGACAAGGACGGCTTGAGAGAAGGCCATCGAGGAGGCGAGGGCATCGAGGTATCCGGTGCCGCTGGTGCGATCGTCTGATCCGCTGCCGGTCTGAAGGAGGGCGCGGACGAGGTCCGGCGCCTGGCACAGCGCGGTGACATCACGAATCCGCTCGGCAGCGTCGTTCTCGAGTTCGGCCGCCTTCGTGGCCGCGATCCGGGAGAGATTGGCGTGGACGGAATCCTCCATCGTCCGGGTGGCCAATCGGGCGGTCGTCGCGGTGAGGATCGCGCAGGGCACCAGAGCGATGATGAGGAACCAGAAGAGGAGCCTGCCGACGATCGACCGCTTCGGGGTATTCACGGCCGGCGGGGTGCGCGGGGAACTCATGGTGTGGCCCCCGATCGGGGCTCGGACGACAAGGCCGCACGTCGCGCGGCCTTCTCCCGTTGGACCGTCACCAGGAACTTGTTCCATTCGGGGCGGGTCCGCGTCGCCGGGAAAGGCGTCGGGCGTGTCGGCCCGCGTGTCGACCAGAGCGTGTCAACCTGACCATCCGAACGGATCCGGCCCACAGCGAGATTGCGCCAGGCATGGTGGCTGTCCGGATCGACGGCGATCACGCCTTCCGGGCTCGGGATCGTCTGATGGCTGATTGTCGAGCGCACGGTCGATGCGTCGGCGGAGCCGGCCCCCCTGACCGCCTCCGCCCAGAGGCGAACGGCCCCGTAAGCGGCCATGGCCTGCTCCGACGTGGGCCGTTCGTTTTCGGCGCTCGTTGTGAACGTGCGGATGAATGCCTGGTCGGTCGCAAGATCCTTGCGTTGGAAAGAGCCCGCGACGACGTAGTTAAGCGTGACATCATCGCGGGGCATGGCTTGAAGCTCGTCCTCGCTGACGGTGAACATCATCACGGGAAGATCGGCGGGGCGGACCCCTGCCTCCCGGAGCTGGCGGAGCAACGCGGCGGTCGAATCGCCGCCGAGGAGGCTGAACACGACGTCGGGGTTCGAGGTGCCGATCGCCTGGATGCTCGACGCCACGTCGAGGCTCCCGGCCGGCAGATACTCCTCCCCGACGAGCGTGGCACCGATGCCGGCGAGTTGGTCGCCGAGAAATGCTCCCGCCGCTCTCGACCATGGATCGTCGGTCCCGATCAGGAAGAAGCGCCGGGCGGACATTGCCTCCTGGCACCACGCCACGGCCGGAGCGATCTGCTGGTTCGGCAGCGGGCCGATCGAGATGACGTTCGGAGACTCCTCGAAGCCCTCGTGGCGGCTCGGGTGGACGAGGAGGTGGTTGTTCGCTTCGACGACGGGCACCACGGCCCGCCTGCTCGCCGTCGACCAACATCCGACGATGACGTCGACCCGGTCGTCGCGAATGAGCCGTTCCGCCTGCCGGGCAAAGGAGTTGCCGTCGGTCCCTCCGTCGGCGATCACCCAGCGGATCTTGCGCCCCAGCAGCCCCCCGGCCGTGTTGATGTCCTCGAGGGCCATCACCTCGGCGTCGATGAGGGGGCGTTCGTGAGCGGCCGCCGGACCGGATCGCGAGTGGAGGATCCCCACGATGATCGGCTCGCGTTCGCCGAGCCATTGGCCTATCCACCATCCGCAGAGGGCAGTCAACGCGACGGCGCCGAGGATCCACGGCCAGCGTGAGTGCCTAGGCGACGGGAGGGCCGACGCGCCGAACGGGGCGTTCGTTGGATCGGATTGCCGTCGGGACATGGTGGCCGTGGGCGCGTGCGGTGACGGGCAACGGAGACTCTCCGCTTCCGTCAATCTTTGCCCATCTTTTCAGGCCACGCGACCCGGCGGGAAAGGATTTCCCCGGAATCAACTATTTGCCGGGGAAAGGGCCCCTCGGACCCCACAGAAAACCGCCACGACCCCTATCCCCATCCGCGCGGCAGCCGGGGAAACCGAACCCGCAGCGTCGGACGTCGACTGCGGCTCAGCCCGCCTTGGAGCGGATCGCCGGTGCCACCACCGGAGCGTCATCGGCGACGCGGAGACGGAGGGTGGCATTGGGAGGAGCCCGACGCTCCTGCGTGAATCCCCGCTTGCCAGAGCCGAGGAAATCCCGGAGATGGAGAACCGGACCCGCTCGGAACTCCGTCCGCAGCGTCTCCAGCACCTCCTGCCAGGAAAGACCGCGTCGATAGATGATTCGGTAAGCGTTCTTGAGATCAGCGATGTCCTCGCCCGTGTGTCCACTTCGTCGCAGCCCGACGACGTTGAGGCCCACGATGCATCCGCTCTGGCCGTCGACGAGCATGTACGGAGGGACGTCCTGCGTGACCCTCGCATGGCCGCCGACCATCGCCAAGCGGCCGACTCGACAGAATTGATGGACCGCGACTGCGCCGGAAACGAACGCCTTATCCTCGATCTGGACATGTCCCCCGAGCATGCTGCCGTTGGCGAAGATGCAGCTGTTGCCGACGAGGGAGTCGTGGCCGAAGTGACCTCCTGCCATGACGTAATTGCTGCTTCCGACAATCGTGTCGCAGCCTGGCTTGAGCCCACGATGAACCGTGACGTGCTCGCGGAAGACGTTGTGATCACCGATAATGACGCGCCCGACATCGGCCGGCCTGGCCACGTGCTGCGGTGCGCCGCCGATGACCGAATGCTCGCAGAACTCGTTGTGGCACCCGGCCGTGACGCCCGACTTGATCACGGCGCCCGAGGCGACAAGGCAGTGGTCCCCCAGTTCGACCCCGGCTTCCACCGAAGCGAAAGCGCCGATCTTGACGCCCGTACCGAGCCTGGCCTCGGGACTCACGGCAGCCAACGGATGAATGCTCACGGCGTGCCTTCCAGATCAAAGCAGCTCGGGACGTAAGACCGGGATCGATCGAGCGGTGGGACCGATTCCGTCGGGATTCGAACGAACGGTAGGCCGCTGTCGTCTGTCGCGGTCTTCCGGACGTCCGAATGAATCCGCAGGGTTATCGTCTTCCTGCGTACGAGGATTCAATGGCATTTTCAACTGGGGAAGAGGGGCTTCCCAGCTCTTCCAGCTTCCCCCGGTCGTGCCTTTGGCCGCAGGCCCCCCGGTTCGCCATTTGAACGCTCAGGCCCTCGGAATCGGCCTGATGGCCGGAGCTGACAGGAGCAGCGACGCGGCTGCTGGTGGCGGGTATGGACGAGGAAAACTTCGGACAAGGATTTTTTCCACCGAGAGTTAGAATAGGAGAGTCGGCCGCCGGCGTGGACGACGTGGAAGATTGGGCCTGAGGCGCAGTTCAGGCGAACCGTGGAGGGAAGAGGGATGACAACTCGCGACGATCGCTATGATGCCGCACACGCCACGAAGGACTCCGGGCGGCTGGCGGAAGCCGTGGCAGAACTCGAAGCAGTGGTGGCCGACCACCCAGATTTTGCGCTGGCATATTCAGCACTCGCCGCTTGGTGTACCCGCCTCGAGCGTCACGAAGACGCCGTCAGGCATGCACGTCGCGCCTGTGAACTCGAACCGAACGACCCGTTCAGCTACACCGCGCTGAGTGTTGCCTGCATGCGAGCCGGGAAGATCGCCGAGGCCGAGGACGCGTTGGCCCGCTCCCGGGCGATGCAGGGACGATAGCAGGACGCCGAGTCGCCACTGCCGTCTGGAAAAAGTCCCTGCTGCCTCAGCCCGCGCACCGCTTACCTGTCAACCTGCTCGGCGAGCACTTTGTCGAGGGTGGCGAGGCGTTCCCGTTCGGTGTTGTTGAGACGCTCGGATCGAAGCCCTTTCTTTTCGGCGTTGATCAGGGCAGCACGGCACTCCGTGGGCATCCGTGCGTCATAGGCGGCCAGCGCCATGTGGAGATGGGTCGTGGGCGAAGGGGCCAACAGCGATTCCTTCAGATCCTCGATCGCACGCGAGGTGTCGCCCCGTGCGAGCCAAACGAGAGCCCTGGTATCGAGAAGCGTCGGGTGCCGACCGAGTTCGGAGACCGCCGAATCGATCAGCTGCTTGGCCTCGTCAATCTCCTTTCTGCCAATCAGAATCGCCGCCAGGTTGTTCTTGGCCCGCGAGGCGATGACCGGATCGAGGTCAGGTGTCGCGAGGAGTTCCCGGTACATCGCGACGGCCTCGTCCGACTTACCGATCAACTCCATCACCGCGGCCTGAAGAACCCCGATCATGAATGATTCCGGATCGGCCCGACGGGCCTTCGCACACATTTTCACGAGACGCTCGTCGGCCTGCACGGAGGGGGATTCGCCGTTGGCTTCGAGGATCCCGACCCCTGTGCCGAGAATATCGAGGACCGGCACTTGATCCCACGCGGTCTCGAGAAGCTCGATTGCCTCGTCGGTGCGCTGTTGGCGTCCGAGGAACGATGCCCGTGCCACGATCCCTTCGGCAGCCAGTTCGGCGTACTCCGCGTAGAGCTTGTCGGCCGCCTTCGGGAATCCGAGTTCCTCCACCAACTGGGCCACGGCCCCGATCGATCCTGCAGTTTCCGGGGTGGTGGGGCCTTGGGGAATGAGTCTCCGTGCCGCTTCGGCGGCCGCCTCACGGTCGTCGGCGGCGATGGCGAGTTTGGCGTCGAGCCGAACGGTCATCGGCATGTCGGGAAAATTCTGCCGAAGGCGGGTTGCCCAAGTGCGTGCGGAGGAGATTTCCCCATGGGCGATGAGTTGCTCGACGAGCGTGGCGATCACGGCAGGGGGGCAGTTCGGTTCGGCCGCGATGTCGAAGAGCGTCTCGCGGGACTCCAGCCAGTTGCCGAGTTTGTCCTGGAGCCAGGCAAGCAGGACACGCTGTTCGGCGTCGAGTTCGCCCCGGCGCTTCAACTCATCGAGGAGCGAGACGGCCTGCCTCCAGCAATCGGGTTCCTCGCGATCCATGAGAATCGCGAACTCGATCCGGATGTCCTCCGGGGTCAATTGTCCTTCGGCATCGACGTTCTTCTGGAGGATGCCGAGAGTCTCCTGGAGTGCACGATATGAGGCATTCCTCGTGTAGTCCTGGGCGAGCCTGCGGCGGGCCCAATAGAGGGTCGTCGTGCCCGCCGCTTCGGGCATGTCGATGATCCGGAGAAGTTCGGCCTTGGCCGGATTCAGAAGGCCACGGCGGAGGAGGAACTCGGCGTATCGCCGGCCCACGCGGTGGTCGGTCGGTGCAGCCAAGGTCGCGTTCCGGTAGGCCAGTTCTGCCTTTTTTGCATCCCTCCGCATCTCGTGGAAGACCGCCGCGACAATCTCTTTGTCGGGCCCGGTGAGGACGGCAGTGGCCCGCTGCAGCGAGGCTTCAGCCTGCTGCGAGGAACCCAACATGAGTTGCTGACGGATGAGCTCAATCCAGCAATCGAGCCTTTCGGGGGCGAGTTCTGCGGCCCGCTCGAAGATTTTCGCGGCGCGGGGCTGCTTTTCACACGCCTGCAGCAGGCGGGCGAACCAGAGGAGATGGTCGACGTTCGACTCGTCCGCCGGGGTGATCTCCTCGGCGTGGGCAACGGCCTCGTCGAATCGGCCCGCTTGGACTGCGATGTCGGCACTGATCCTTGCAACGCCGCGTCCGGCCGCGTTGCCCATCGAACCAATGACCTCCTCCGCCTCGTCGAGTCGGCCTGCTTGCCGCAACATCCCAGCGAGCATCCTTTGGACTGCCGGGTTCGTAGCCCCCTGCTCGATCGCCTTCTGGAGATGGGTCATCGCAGCGGAGCTGTCGCCGCGGATGCCCGCGATCTCAGCGAAGCACTGCTGGATCTGGAACCATCCCGGCCGGTCGTTTTGCGCTTCCAGGAGATAGCTGCGGGCCTGCTCGAGCGATTGGCGATCGTCCGCGGAGAGGGGAGGGGGGACCTTGTCGTCGCCGAGTTGCGCTTCCCGCTCGAGCTGGACTTTCAGGATCAGCACCATCGCCTGTGCGACGCGGGACTGCGGCGAGGATTGTCCGGTGAGATCGCCGATCTGCTCGGCATATGCGGCGAGTTTTGCGGTGTCTTTCTGGTCGATAGCGATCTGGAGAAGCGAGGAGTGGGCGCGGACTTCCGAGGGCTCCCGTTCGAGGATCACCGCGGCTATCCGCTCGGCCTCGGGGATGTTTTGCTGTTGGACGCGGATCCCCATGACAGTAAGGAGGACGAGGACGGCATCCCGGGTGGGGATTTCTTTGCACGCCTCTTCGACTGACACCAGTCTGGGCTCCCCCACATCGCTCCCCACGCTGGCAGCCACCCGGGCCTCAGCGGAGAGGACGCGCGGATCGCGGCGGACCTCCACCGCCATCCGATCGAGCGTTTCGCTGGCCCGCTCCAGCTCCTTGTCAGCGGTGAGGAGCGTCACCAGTTGCGCGGCGACCTGCGGATCGGAGGGTGAAGCGTCGTAAGCTCGGGCTGCCACCTCGACCGCCGCCGAAAAGTCACCCCGTCGTTGCAGAACGTTCGATCGAATCGACGCCAATTGGGCATCGCCGACATGGTGCGAGGTGCTGAGGATCTCGACGAGATCGTCGACCTTCTTCCAGTTCTGTTCGGCCACAGGGCGACGGAGTTGGTCCTTGACGCGGAGATCGAGGAGCGGCGCCCAGAGGAGTTGCATGCGGGGGAGGACCTCCGCTGTCTGGAGGGCCGCCAGCGACTCGAACTCCGCCAACGCCTCGTCGAGTCTCCCTGCCTGTGCGTGGGCCGTCGCGAGCGCCACACGCGCTTGATAGGAGTCTGGATCGGTGGAGAGCACTCTCCGACTCGCTTCCAGCAGTTCGTCGGATTGTCCGAGCGCCTGGTGGCAGATCGCCATCGAGAGATCGACGGCATGAGTGAGTGGCTGGGAACTGGCGACGTTCGGCCGGAGTTCCTTGAGCTTTTCCAGGGCGGGGTGCCACTGGCGGCGCTCCATCAGAAGGCGGGAGTCGGCCCACATCACGATCGAATTCTCATCCCCCTCCAATTCGCGCATGGTTTCGACGTGGGGCACGGCATCCTCGCCACGCTCGAGGTCGAACAAGAGGTCGATGGTCCGGCCCAGGATGGACGGATTGTCGGGGAGCGACTCAAGCCCCTTGATGAGAACTTCGAGCGACGTCTCCGGTTGCCCCATCTGCTTGGCGAGATCGGCCCGGCCGATGATCACGCGGGCGTCGTCGGCGTAGGGTGCCAGGCCTTCCTCGATCACCCTTTTGGCCCGCGTGAAATCCTTCGATCGCATTGCGATGTCGAACTCGGCAAACAGCACCTGCGGGGAATCGGGGGCCAGTTGGACGGCTCTCGCGATCTCGATCCCCGCGGCCGCGAGATCGTTGTGGTAGACGCTCCATGACGCCATCGACAACCAGGCGTTGCTGTCGGTGGGATAGACTTCCGGCAGCCGACGCATGACCCGCGAGGCGGTCGTCGTGTCGTTGTAGCGACGGGCGAGGATCTCGGCGATCAGCAGGTAGGCGTCGGCACAGTCGGGCAGAGGTTCCCAGGAGGTGTCGAACGACTTCGTACCGAGATCGAAGCCGATCAGTTTCGAGGCGACTTCCGCTGCCTCGTCGTATCGCCCCATTCCCGCGCAGGACGTGGCGTAACGGAGGTTGATGATGTGGTCGGGGGTTGGAGGCTTCGCTTTTTTTTCCCCCTCCGAGATGGCCTCCTCGTTGGCCTCCGAGGCGATCGGATTCGCTAGGCGATGATCGCGGATGAGCCCGAAATGCTGGCGTGATTCGGTGTAGTTCCCCGTTCTGTAGAGGAAGCCGGCGAGTTGCTCGCGAAGTTCGTCGTCGTCGGCGTTCATCCGGACGGCGGTTTCCAGGGCGTTGTAGGTCTGGCCGTAGCTCGCCTTCGAGGCCCGCGTTGCCCCCACCTTCCGGAGCATGAGTCTGGCGAACTCGGCCCGCGCCTGTTTGTCGTCGGTCCGCAACCCCATGTAGCGGACGTAGAGCCCGACGGCCTCATCCGAGCGGCCCTCCTCGGCGCGTTCGCGAGCGAGAACGAGGAGATTGTCGGCGTTGCGGTAGACCTGGTACTCGTGGATCGCATACACGCCCCCCATACCGCCGACGGCGAGGACGGCGAGGACGATGAGGAGTTTGAGGTTGACCGATTGCATGGTGCTTCACTCTCCGCGTCGTGGACGAGGCTTTCTCCTCGGCATCCTATCCGTTGAGGCAAATTGGGGGGAAGGAGCCGATCGTCAGGAATCCTTAAAAGTCCGATCAAAGAAGTGGGAGGGGTTGGGACGAATATTCCTGGTGAGTCGGGATTGTCGGTCGTAGGGCCGATGGTCTTGCTCCCACCACGGTCGTTCCAACGCGAGGCCAAGCATGACTCACCCATCCTCCCGCACTCTTTCCCTGCCGTCACGGTCGCGGGCGATCCTCGCGGGGCTCGTGGTGGCTGCCACGTTTGTTGCCAGTGGAAGTCCGGAGTCGTTTGCCCAGCAGTCCGCCCCGGGATCCACGCCCCGGCGGGCCGAATCGTCCGCACGGGCTCCAAAGCAGGGCCAACGGGCTGCTGCCACGGCATCGAACACCGGCGCGAAGCGTGGGGCACAGGGGGGGGCGAGTGGGGCTGCGACGACGGCGGCGCGGATTCGACTGCCAGCAGGCGCTCGTACCGCCGCTTCTGGGGTGCGCCAGACGAGCGCCACGGTCAGTGCGGACGGCGGCGTGGTGCTGGCCGGGGGAGCGATGGCAAACGCTGATTGTCGCCAATGCGGCCGGCAAGACTGCGGGAAATGCCGTCCGGCGGGAGACCGTCTCGGTCTCCACTGCAACGGCCTCTGTGAGCAGGGAGGGTGCCCCGCTCACTGCCCAGTGCGCCCCGATCAATTCGGCTACTACGCGACCCGCTGGCGATCATGGCCGGGGCAGGGCGTGAAACAGGTCGGGCATTTTGACCCGGCCACGACGCCCGCGGTGCCACCTCGGTCCGAAGTGCCCGGCATGGCGGAAGAACTCGCCCTACCCGGCCAAAGCGACGAGGCCGCGCCCGACGAGGAAGAGGAAGAAGAGGAAGCGGAGGCGATGGCCGACGTCGAGGACGACGCAGCAGGCAAGGCAGCAGGCGAGGACGATGCGGCCACTGGTGACGCCAAGCCCGCAGAAGGAGCCGAAAGGTCCTCCGAATCGGAGGACCTTGAAAAGAAGTCAGGCGACAAGGGCGCCACGCCAGCCAACACGCCATCGGCGGCCAGTGGCCCTCTCGACGTCCCCCTCGAGACGTCGGGGGCCGAGACGTCCCGTCCCGCCGGGGCCCTCACCGACGGTGCCTGGTCGAACTGGTCACGCTCTTCCCTGGCGGATCTGAAGCAGGCCCCAGCGGGAAGCGTGGTGCGGACGAGCGCGCCGGCCGAGACGACGGAGGCGGAAGGATCCTCCGACGATCGACGCGACGGCGTTAAGCTCCGCTCTCCGGCCCAGCGAATGGTGGAGGGAAGCGACCGGGCCGTGGGGCGTTGGCGCGCCAAGGCAACCGCACCGGTGGAGGCCTCGGGCGAAGTTGCTGCCAATCCGCTCCGCGGTGTGACCGCCCAACCGGGGAATCCGCTCCGCTAGATGGAGTTCCCCAGCCTGCTCGCCCGCTGGCTCCCGTTCAATGCGAGAGGCGGGACTCGAACCCGCACGCCTTGCGGCACTGGATCCTAAGTCCAGCGCGTCTGCCAATTCCGCCACTCTCGCCACAGGTGAGTTTAGCAGGCTGTGGATGAAGTCCCCGCCGCTGGACGCGGCGGCGCGGCGGCCCCCGGTCATCGCCCCTGCCTGTCCGGTGTGGCGAGGCCCTGATTGGCGTCGTCGGGGACGGGGGCGGCGTCTCGCAGAAAGCGTTCGAGATTGCCCTGGCCCGTCGGCGAACGCGGGGGCCAGGTCGCCATCAGGACATCCTGGATCGTGCCCGGCTCTGGGGCCGTGATCATCCGCGCGCCGTGGATTTCCAGGGAGATGACATGGCGCTCGGGTGGGTGGTTGGAGTCCCACTGCCGGGCCAGCGCGGTGGCGATCGCGGCTGCAAAGACGCGGTACTCGGGCTTGGGAAGTTCCCAAAACAACTTCTGCCGCCGCTGGTCGCCAAGTCCGTGGAAGCCGTCGCGGGGGAGAACGGTTTCCAGGGGCCTCCCCTGACGGAGGAGGTCGACGACCTCCCCGTTGGCCAATTCGGCACGGCCATAGACCCACTGCCGCTGCGGCCTGATGTCGCCAAAGACGCGCCAGTCCTGCTCCAGGAACGTCATCTGCACTGCATGTCTGGGGCCCGCCGGCATCCGCCGCTGCCGCCAGGGGCCGTTGGCGTGGGCGAAGGCGACGACGGCGACGAGGATCGCCCCACCGCAGACGATGCGTCGCAGTCGATCGAGGCCATCGCCGGCAGGCCCGTCGGCTGTTATGCCCTTCGCCCCCACGCCGATCTGGTCCCAGAAGCTCCCGGGGAGGAGGGCGGCCCAGCCGGCGATCCCCACCCAGGGAAACAGGCAGACGTTCATCGTCACGGCGATCGCCAGATGGAACAGCACGAACATCGCGACCAAGGGAAGCCGCAGTTGCGGAAGCAGCAGCAGCAGCGGGCCGAAAAGTTCGACCACGAGCGTCGCCCACGTCATCAATCGCCCGCCCCATCCCCACTCCGCGATGGAGTTGCCAATCGGGGTGCCATGGTCATGGACCGACAACGCGTATCCGATGGCCTCGCCCGACCACCAGACGCCGTTGCATTTGGCCAGTCCCGCCGAAAGATAAACTGCCGCCACTTGGAGTGTCAGGGCCCAGGCGGCGATCCCCCCACACGACCGGCTCCGCTGGGGCGAGGGGGTTTTGAGCGGCAGAAACTGCCCCCAGAAAAGGAGGGTGGCGAGGAAGACGTCGCCGGCATTCGTCACCGGCGCCGTGCGGCGGACGAGGCTCACCACCACCACCCAGGCGGCCGTCGTCGTCAGCGGGAGGCCGAGCCCGGCCGCGAGGAGCAGGCCACAGAGCCCTTCGGCAACGAGCAGCCCGTAGCCCCACCAGCGGGCATCGCACCACAGGCCGATCGACCACGACCAGGGATACCCGACAAACGGGCGGACGAGAGTGGCGGGAAGCATCCCATCGGGAGCGAGCGTCAGGGGGGCATCGGGAGCGCGGCACAGGGCGTCGGCGATGAGAATCGAGCCGAGGAGCACGCGGAACAGCGCGAGGCTGCGGAGATCGAGAGCGAACGCGTCGCGGAGGAACGCAGTCGGGCCGCCGCTGGCCGCGGGGCCCAGGCCGCTCCGGGCGGCTGCGTCGGGGGGGCGGGCGGTCGTCATGGGGGCGTCACGCGGGCATTGGGTCAGGAGAGGGCCAGCTGTGGCGTGGCGGTCGGTGGGGCCGGGGCACTGAAGAGTGTTTCTTGAAGGAACCGGTTACCACAACTACAACAACGGCCCTTCACCGCCCCTTCCGCCTCCTGTCAGCCGTATTGGAGTCCGAGCCGATGACGACGCACGTTCCGCTGGTGGTGCTCGGGGGTGGTCCGGGTGGGTATGCCGCGGCATTCCTGGCGGCCGATCTCGGCATGGAGGTGGCGCTTGTCGAGCGTGAGGAGCGGCTCGGAGGCACCTGCCTGCTGCGGGGATGCATTCCCTCCAAGGCCCTGCTCCATGTCGGCAGGGTGCTCGCGGAAGCCAGGGAGATGGAGGCCTGGGGGATCGATCTCGGCAAGCCGAAGATCAAGCTCGACTCCCTTCGGGCTCGCAAAGACAAGGTGATTTCGACGCTCACCGGTGGGCTCGCTCAGCTCGCCAAACGACGCAACGTCCGCATCATCCAGGGGGCCGCGAGGTTCACCGCCTCCGGGAAGCTCGAGGTTGTCGGCGTCGACGGGAGCCAGACGGTGACCTTCGATCACTGCATTCTGGCGAGCGGGTCGCGGCCGTCGCGGATCCCTGCCTTCGACCTCCCCACCCCCCGGGTGATGGATTCGACTTCGGCGCTCGAGCTTCAGGAGATCCCCGACTCGCTGCTCGTGATCGGCGGGGGGTACATCGGGCTTGAAATGGGCACCGTGTATGCCGAGCTCGGATCGAAGGTCTCGGTCGTCGAACTCACCGACGCGCTTTTGCCTGGCGCTGATCGTGATCTCGTCAAGCCGCTCCAGGCTCGGCTCGAAAAGCTCTTCGAGGCGATCCATCTGAAGACGAAGGTGGCCGGCTTGGAGGAGAAGAAGAAGGGGATTTTGGTGCGGTTCGAGGGGCCGGAAGGACCTTTCGAGAAGGAGTTTTCCCGCGTCCTCGTCGCGGTCGGCCGGCGGCCGAACTCCGACGGCCTTGGGCTCGAGAACACCGCGGTCAAGATCGATGCGAAGGGGTTTGTCCAGGTGGACGGTCAGCAGCGGACCAGCGACCCGAAGATCCTCGCTATCGGCGACGTGTGCGGTGAGCCGATGCTCGCCCACCGGGCCAGCCACCAGGGGAAGGTTGCTGTCGAGGGGCTCCACGGCGAGCCCGCCCTGTTCGCGCCGCGGTGCATCCCGGCGGTGGTGTTCACCGACCCGGAGATCGCCTGGGCAGGGCTCACCGAGCAGGAAGTGAAAGCGAGCGGAAAAACGGTCGAAATCAGCCGCTATCCGTGGGCCGCCAGCGGCCGGGCCCAGGCCTTGGGGAGAACCGAGGGGATGACGAAACTGCTCGTCGACCCGGAGACCGACACCGTCCTCGGGGTGGGCATCGTCGGTGCCGGCGCCGGCGAATTGATCGCGGAAGGGGCCTTGGCGATCGAGATGGCCGCCAGCGCCCGCGATCTGGCGGAGACGATCCACGCCCATCCCACGCTCGGCGAAACGGTTGCTTTTGCGGCCGAGAACCATTTCGGGACGGCCACCGAGATCTACCGCCCCCGCTCCTGACGCCCCGCGATCGTCCCATCGGCCGGGGACATTGGCTGATTTTTCAGCTGAATCAGGCCCCGGTCGCGGGCCCGGCGCCGTGTCGAAAAGCGTTTCGAGCAACCGACTTTCGTCACGCGGCCGGCTGACGAAACGGCCTTTACGGCTGCCGGCAAGGGCGGAATAATGGGCAAAGTTCACCCAGCCCACCCGGAGTTGCCCATGGCGAGCCCCGACATCGACGAGTCTGGCACCGACCGAGATACCCAGGCTTCGCAACTCCCCCCGGGCGCCCATGCCCAGATGTCGATCGGACGGATGACGGACGCGTCGGCGGGGCAACCGGTGCCGGTCGACGGCACGTCCAGCATCGACGCCGATCCCACCGAGACGCGGGAGTGGCTCGACTCCCTCCGCTACGTGCTCAACAGCCGGGGCGAGGAACGGGCCGCCTATCTCCTCCACGCCATCGAGCAGGAGGCGTATCGCCTCGGGGTTTCGATTCCGTTCTCGGCGACGACCCCGTACATCAACACGATCCCGGTCGACAAGCAACCGCTCTTCCCGGGGAACCGGGAGCTCGAGCGGCGGATCAAGAGCATGATCCGCTGGAACGCGATGGCGATGGTCGTCCGCGCCAACCGCGAGGACAAGAGCATCGGCGGCCACATCTCGACCTTCGCCTCCTCGGCGACGCTTGTCGAGGTGGCGATGAATCACTTCATTCGCGGCCGTGGCGACGATTTTTCCGGTGATCAAGTCTATTTCCAAGGGCATGCCTCCCCGGGGATCTACGCCCGCGCCTTCGTCGAAGGGCGGATCACCGAGAAGCAGTTGGAGAATTTCCGCCGTGAGTTGGGAGATGGCGGGGGACTTTCCAGCTATCCCCACCCTTGGCTGATGCCTGGTTTCTGGGAGTTCCCCACGGTGTCGATGGGGCTCGGGCCACTGATGGCGATCTATCAGGCGAGGTTCAACAAGTACCTCCAGGATCGGGGCATCAAGGAGACGAGCCGTCAGACCGTGTGGTCGTTCATCGGTGACGGAGAGAGCGACGAGCCGGAGACGCTCGGCGCGATCACGCTGGCGGCCCGCGAGAAGCTCGACAACCTCGTGTTCGTCATCAACTGCAACCTCCAGCGACTCGACGGTCCGGTGCGTGGCAACGGCAAGATCATCCAGGAGCTCGAGGGGCTGTTCCGCGGTGCCGGTTGGAACGTCATCAAGGTGATCTGGGGCGACGAGTGGGATCCGCTCCTCGACAAGGACGACGAGGGCCTGCTTGTCAAACGGATGAACGAGGTGGTCGACGGGCAGTACCAGAAATATGTCGTCATGCCCGGCGGCTACATCCGTGAGCACTTCTTCGGCGCCGATCCGAAGCTCGCCGACATGGTGGCCCATCTCTCCGACGAGAAGCTCAAGAAGCTTCGCCGCGGCGGGCACGATCCGGAGAAGGTCTACGCCGCCTACGCGGCGGCGATGGCCTGCACGGGCAAGCCGACGGTGATCCTCGCCAAGACGATCAAGGGCTACGGTCTGGGCGAGGTGGGTGAGGGGCGCAACGTCACCCACCAGCAGAAGAAGCTCAACGAGGACGAATTGCGGGCCTTCCGCTCGCGCTTCGGGATCCCGATCTCCGACGATGAAGTCGCCAAGGCGCCGTTCTACCGGCCAGCGGAAGATTCGCCGGAGATGAAGTATCTCCGCGAGCGCCGCGAGGCGCTCGGGGGCTATGTGCCGACCCGGCCGCTGGACTCTCCGCGGCTTGAAGTTCCGAAGCTCGCCGACTACCTCCCCTTCATCGAGAAGAGTGCCGGCCGCGAGGTCTCGACCACCACCGGGGCGGTGACGCTGATGGCGTCGCTTCTCAAGGACAAGTCGGTGGGGAAGTACATCGTCCCGATCGTCCCCGACGAGTCGCGGACTTTCGGCATGGATCCGCTCTTCAAACAGTGCGGGATCTACGCCCATACCGGGCAGCTCTACGAGCCGGTCGATTCCGACCAGCTCCTTTACTACCGGGAGGCGAAGGACGGGCAGATCCTCGAAGAGGGGATCACCGAGGCGGGGAGTATGGCGAGCTTCGTCGCCGCCGGAACGGCGTATGCGACGCACGGCGTGCCGATGATCCCGATGTTTATCTACTACTCGATGTTCGGGTTTCAGCGGATCGGAGACCTCATCTGGGCCGCCTGCGACTGCCGGGCCCGTGGCTTCCTCCTCGGCGGCACCGCCGGCCGTACCTCCCTCAACGGCGAGGGGCTCCAGCACCAGGACGGCCACAGCCACCTGTTCGCGATGGCCTATCCGACGGTGAAGGCCTACGACCCGGCGTTCGTCTACGAGACGACCGTGATCATGCTCGACGGGATGGAGCGGATGTACGCCAAGGGTGAGGACTGGATCTACTACCTCACGATCTACAACGAAAACTACGAGATGCCGCCGATGCCGGCAGGCTGCGAGGAAGGGATCGTGAAGGGGGCCTACCGGCTCCGTGACATCCCCGGCAAGGCAGTCGTGGCGAAGGGGGCGAAGAAGGGAAAGAGCGCCGCTCTCCCACCCGTTCAGCTGCTCGGCTCAGGATCGATTCTTCGCGAGGTCATTCGCGCTGGCGAACTCCTCGCCGAACGCTTCGGGGTGACCAGCACCGTGTGGAGCGTGACGAGCTGGAAGGAGCTGCGCCGCGAGGCGCTGGCCTGCCGGCACTGGAACATGCTCCACCCAACCGAAGCCCCGCGCCGCAGCTATCTCGAGGAGACGCTCGGCGCCGCCGAGGGGATCTTTGTTGCCGCCAGTGATCATGTCCGGGCCGTCCCAGAGCAACTCGATCCCTGGATTCCCGGGGGCCTGTTCGTCATGGGTACCGACGGGTTTGGACGGAGTGAATCCCGCCCACGGCTCCGACGGCACTTCGAGGTCGATGCCGAGTGCATCGCTGTCGGCGTGCTCTCCAGGCTCGCGGCCGCCGGTGCGATCGGCGCCGATGTCGTCGCCGAAGCGATCACGGCCCTCGGAGTCGATCCCGACAAGATCGACGCGGCCAGCGCGTGATTTTCCCCTCCGTCGTGGTGCCCGTCGCCCCCGCCGGATCGAATCGTCCTTCCCCCTCCACCCGATTTCCTCCGCGATCCCACCATGGCCACCGATTTCAAGCTGCCCGACCTGGGCGAAAACATTGCCTCGGGCGATGTCGTCAGTGTGTTCGTCTCCGTCGGGGACGTGGTGAAGCCTGGCCAGGCGCTCCTCGAGGTCGAGACCGACAAAGCGGTCATCGAGGTCCCCTGCCCCCCCGGTGGGCGCGTCGCCAGCGTGCTCGTCAAGAAGGGGGACACCGTCAAGGTAGGGCAGACGCTGCTCACCCTCGAAGCGGCAGGCTCTGCGCCTTCCGTCGCGACTCCCGTGGCGGCTGCCCCTGCCAAGCCTACGCCCGCCGCGGCCGCCCCCGCCGTGGCGAAGGCCGCGCCTCCGGCGGAGCCCGCGCCGGTCGCCCCGCCGCCGGCCGCCTTGAAGCCGGCCGCCTTGAAGCCAGCCGCCTTGAAGCCAGCCGCCTTGAAGCCAGCCGCGGAGCCCGAGCCTGCCGCCCCGTCGCCGGCCGTGGCTGCCGTCGAGCCTGCCGGTCCGGCGGTGCGACGGCTCGCTCGCGAACTGGGCGTCGATCTCGGTCGCGTGAAGGGGAGCGGGCCAGCCGGTCGAATCCTCCGCGAAGACATCGTGGCGGCTGTCCGGCAGGGGAGCGCCCAAGGGGCGGGGCGTTCGGCAGCGACGCCGTCCTCCGACCGCGATGATTGGGGCCCGGTCCATCGCGAACAGATGTCGCGGATGCGGCGGACGATTGCCACCAACATGGTGCGGAGCGTCTCGACGATCCCTCATCTGACGAACTTCGACGATGCCGATGTCACCGAGATGGAGCGCCTCCGGAAGGCGAGCGCCGACGATCACGCCAAGGTGAACGTCAAGCTGACGGCGCTGTCGTTCGTGATCAAGGCGGTGAGTCTCTCCCTCCGCCAGCACCCGGCGATGAATTCCAGCATCGACGTTGAGAAGGGGGAGATCCTCTACAAGGATTACGTCAACATCGGCCTCGCGGTCGACACGCCCCGCGGGCTCGTGGTGCCGGTGCTCCGGGGCTGCGACGAACTCTCGATTCCGCAGATTGCCCAGGCGATCGCGGAGACTGCTGAGAAGGCCAAGCACGCCCAGTATTCGATCGAGGATCTCCGCGGCGGCACGTTCACGATCAGTAACCTCGGGGCCATTGGCGGCACCTACTCGACGCCGATCATCAATTGGCCCGAGGTGGCGATTCTGCTGGTCGGCCGGTCGCGGAAGTTGCCGGTGGTCCAGGGGGACCGCATCGAGCCGCGTCTGATGATGCCCCTGTCGTTGTCCTACGACCACCGGATCGTCGACGGTGCCATGGCTGCCCGGTTCCTCCGGGAAGTGATCGGTTACCTCGAGAGCCCCGGGCGTCTTCTCCTTGCCCGCTGATCCCCTCTTCATCCGGGGGCTGGAGGCGGGATGCCGCCGCCCCGTCGTCCCACCGTAAGCATTGGATCGCAGCCGTGAGCCACCCCGATCGCATCGACGCCGCCGGAACCGCCAGCCTCGCGTTTCTGGAGGAGATGTTCGACCAGTACGCCGCCGATCCGGCGAGTGTCGATCCTGAGTGGCGGGCCTACTTCGAAGCGCTCATGGGGAATGCCGCGGCCGGCGGCGCGGCATCCGTCGGTGGGGGAAAGCAATCCAGCGCGACGTCACCTCGGGCCAACGGGCAGGCAGAAACGCCGCTCCACGGCAGCCAGTACCACGGCACGCAGTATCACGGCGATTCCGGAGCCATGTTGGTGACGCCTGACGGCATCGCCACGGCGCACGCCGTCGCGGTGGCCGAAGGGGAGGTCCGCCTCCCCGATGCCCCGATCGGCGAGGCGATGCCGCTGCCGCTGCCGGTGGCATCCGGCAGCGCGGCCGAGGAACGGGTGGCGTTCCTTCAGGACCGCGTCGATCAACTCGTTCGCGCCTACCGGGTCCGTGGGCACCTCATGGCCGAGATCGATCCACTCGGTCGGCCGCGCCCGGGCCTTCCGGAACTCGATCCCCGCTTCTATCACCTCACCGAGGAGGACATGGACCGGGCGTTCTCCACCGACACCATCGAAGGCCCGCAGTCGATGCCGCTGCGGGAGATCATCCAGCGGTTGCGGAACACCTACTGCCGGGCGATCGGCGTGCAGTTCATGCACATGGACGATCTCCGCGTTCGGCAATGGCTCCAGGTGCGGATGGAGGGGTGCGAAAACCGGGTCCAACTCGATCGGCGCCAGCAACTGCGGATCTACCGGCAGATGACCTGTGCGGCCGTCTTTGAGGAGTTCATCCAGAAGCGGTTCCTCGGGGCGAAGAGCTTCTCGCTCGAGGGGGGCGAGTCGCTCGTTCCGCTCCTTGAGATGGCGATCGAACGGGCGGCCACGCAGGGGATCGGCGACGTCGTCCTCGCCATGGCCCACCGTGGCCGCTTGAACGTCCTGGCCAACGTCATGGGGAAGAGCGCCCAGCGGATCTTCCGCGAGTTTGCCGACCTTGATCCGGAGCTCCACGTCGGCCGCGGTGACGTGAAGTATCACCTTGGTCATTCGAGTGATCACCGTGCCGCCAATGGCCGCAATGTCCACCTCACGCTCTGCTTCAATCCGAGCCATCTGGAGTTCGTCAATCCCGTCGCCATCGGCCGCGTGCGGGCCCGCCAGGATCGGATCAGCGACTTCGCCCGGCAGGCGGGGATGGTAGTGCTGATCCACGGTGACGCGGCTTTTGCCGGCGAGGGCGTCATCCAGGAGTCGCTCAACCTCAGCGAACTCGACGCCTACCGCATCGGCGGCGCGCTCCATGTCGTTGTCAACAACCAAATCGGCTTCACCACTGGCCCCCGCGAGGCCCGTTCCTGCACCTATGCCACCGACGTGGCGAAGATGCTCCAGATCCCCATCTTCCACGTCAATGGCGAGGATCCCGAGGCGGTCGCACAGGTGGTCAATCTGGCCATGGACTTCCGCCGCGAGTTCCAGCGGGATGTCGTCATCGACATGTACTGCTTCCGGCGCCGCGGTCACAACGAGGCAGACGAGCCGGCGTTTACCCAGCCGGCCCTCTACCGCGTGATCGAGAAGCGGCCGAGCGTCCACGAGAGCTACCTCGAGAAGCTCCTCAAGCTCGGCGAAGTGACCCGCGAGGAGGCGATGCGGATCGCCGAGGAACACCGGGCAAAGCTCGACGCCGAGCTGTCCGTCGCCAAGAGCGACGACTACGTCCATTCCAACGAATTGGCGGGTGTCTGGGCCGCCTACATCGGTGGACGGGAGCGGGATTCGACCGACGTCGACACCGGGGTGAAGGCGGATGTTCTCACCCATCTGCTCCGGCAGTTGATCCGTCTGCCCGATGGCTTCGAGCCTCACCCCAAGATCCAAAAGTTCCTCGAAGTCCGGCAGCAGATGGCGGATGGGAAGCAGGTCCTCGATTGGTCGGCCGCCGAGGCCCTGGCCCTGGCAACGCTCGCCACCCAGGGGATGCGGGTGCGTCTCTCCGGGCAGGATTGCCAGCGGGGCACGTTCAGCCACCGCCATGCCGTGATCCACGACTGCGTGACCGACGAGACTTACTGCTCCCTCGAGCACCTCGCCTCCGATCAGGCGCCGGTCGAGATCTACAACAGCCCGCTGTCCGAGGCCGGGGTGCTCGGCTTCGAGTACGGCTACAGCCTCGACTGCCCCGACGGGCTCGTCATGTGGGAGGCGCAGTTCGGCGACTTCGTCAACTGTGCGCAGGTCGTCATCGACCAATTCATCGTCAGCGCCGAGGACAAGTGGAACAGGCTCTCGGGGCTCGTGATGCTCCTGCCGCACGGCTTCGAAGGGCAGGGGCCGGAGCATTCGAGCGCTCGCCTCGAGCGCTTCCTGTCGCTGGCGGCCAAGGACAACATCCAGGTCGTCACGCCGACGACGCCGGCCCAGATGTTCCATCTCCTCCGCCGGCAGATGCTCCGCACCTGGCGGAAGCCGCTGGTGGTCATGACCCCGAAGAGTCTCCTCCGGCATCCCGGGTGCGTGTCGCCGCTTGCGGATCTCACGTCGGGCACCTTCCAGCGCGTGATCCCCGATGCCTCCGGGGTCCAAGCCCGCGACGTCCGGCGGATTCTGCTCTGTTCGGGGAAGATCGCCTACGAACTCGAGAAGCGCCGTCAGGATCTCGGCCGCCACGACGTCGCGATCGTGCGCGTCGAGCAGCTCTATCCACTCCCCAAGGCCGACATCGAGGCGGCGATCGGCGCTTACTCCGTCGGCACGCCGGCGGTGTGGGTGCAGGAGGAGCCGGAGAACATGGGGGCGTGGCGGTTCTACCGGGTCCACTTCGGAGAGAAGCTCCTCGATCGCTTCCCCTTTTCGGGGGTCTGCCGACAGAGTGCCGCGAGCCCCGCGACCGGATCAAAGAAGAGCCACGACATGGAGCAGAACGAACTGCTCAGCGCTGCGTTCCAGTCCTGAGTGGGCTTGGCCCCGCTTCCCGTCTTTCCCCGTCCACCATCAACTCCCTCCCCGGCACTGCCATCATGCCCATCGAACTCAAAGTTCCCGAAGTCGGCGAATCGATCACCGAGGTGCAGATCGGCACCTGGAAGAAGCGCGAGGGGGAAGGGGTTGCGATGGATGATTCCATCGTCGAAATAGAGAGTGACAAGGCGACCGTCGATCTCCCGGCGCCAGCCGCCGGAACCGTCACGAAGATCCTCAAAGCGAGCGGCGAGAAGGCCCGCGTCGGTGAGGTGATCGGGTATCTCGAGCCAGCCGGATCGGCCGCTGCGGCCGCGGCTCCTCCGGCGGCCCCCGGCGGCCAGCCTGTCGTCGACGTGAAGCGCACGGGCAGTCGGGTCGACATCGGCTCGGTCCAGATGTCGCCCAACGACGGCTCGAGGGTCATGCCCGCCGCGGCACGCGTGCTCGGTGAAGCCGGCGTCGCTGCATCGGCGGCCACGGGCACAGGTCCCGGCGGCCGGGTGACGAAGGAGGACGCGATCGGGGCCGTTGCCGCCGCGAAGGCCCCCGCAGCGGTCGCCAAGCCGGCCCCTGTGATCGCCGCGGTCTCCGTGCCGGCCAGGATCCCTGGGGCTCGGGAGGAGCGGGCGGTGCTCATCAGCCCGATCCGTCGGCGGATCGCCGAACGGCTCGTCGAAGCCCAGCAGCAGGCGGCGCTCCTCACGACCTTCAACGAAGTCGACATGAGTGCCGTGATGGCGCTGCGCAACAAGTTCAAGGATGCCTTCCTGCAGCGGTACGGCGTCAAGCTCGGCTTCATGTCGTTCTTCGTGCGGGCTGCCGTCGAGGCGCTGCGGGCCGTTCCCCAGGTGAACGCTGAATTTCGTGACCCGCACATCGTCTACCGCGACTACGCCGACATCGGCATCGCCGTCGGCGGTGGCAAGGGGCTTGTCGTGCCCGTGCTGCGGAATGCGGAAACGCTCTCCTTTGCCCAGATCGAGCTCGGCATCGCCGATTTTGCCAAGCGCGCAGCCGACAACAAGCTCAAGCTCGATGAGCTCCAGGGGGGGACGTTCACGATCTCCAACGGCGGCGTCTATGGATCGATGATGAGCACGCCGATCATCAACCCGCCGCAGAGCGGCATCCTCGGCCTCCACGCGATCACCGACCGCCCCGTGGCGATCGATGGGCAGGTGGTGATCCGGCCGATGATGTACCTGGCACTGACGTACGACCATCGCCTCGTCGATGGACGCGAGGCGGTGACATTCCTCAAGAAAATCAAGGACACCATCGAGGATCCGACCCGTCTGATCCTCGAAGTCTGAGCCGGACGGTCGTCGACGGGGTGATTCACCGGCCGGCACGCCCAACCAATGGGGATGCCGCGGCGGATGGTCGGGGAAGGTCCCCGGCCGATGGCGGTCGAGGTGAGAGGAGTGGGCTGGCCGATGCAAGCGTATGACGTGCTGGTGATCGGCGCCGGTCCCGGCGGCTATGTGGCAGCCATCCGTGCCGCCCAACTCGGTTTCTCTGCCGCCGTGGTCGAGAAGGAGGATCGCCTCGGCGGGACCTGCCTGCGGGTGGGGTGCATCCCTTCCAAGGCCCTCCTCGAGTCGAGCCACAAGTACGAGGAGGCGCGGGGTGAGCTCGCCCTCCACGGGATCCAAGTCGGCTCGGTTGCCCTCGACCTCGCCGCGATGCTCAAGCGCAAGGAAGAGGTCGTCGCCACGCTCTGCAAGGGGATCGACGGCCTCCTCGCGAAGAACAAGATCGTCCGGATCCGCGGCACCGGCCGGCTCGCCGGCCCGGGGCGCGTCGAAGTGACCGGGGCCGACGGCACGAAGTCGCTCCTCGAGTCCGCCCGGATCATCCTCGCGGTGGGGAGCTCGAGCATCGTTCTCCCCGGCGTCGAAGTCGACGGAGGTGTCGTGGGAACGAGCACCGAGGCGCTTTCGTACGACACCGTCCCCGGGCATCTGGTCGTCATCGGCGGCGGCTACATCGGTCTCGAGCTCGGCAGTGTCTGGCGCCGTCTCGGTGCCAAGGTGACGGTGCTTGAGTATGCCGATCGGATTCTCGCCGGGATCGATGCCGACATCGCCTCGGAGGCGCTCGTGCAATTCCGCAAGCAGGGCCTCGACATCCATCTCGGCGCCAAGGTGAAGGGTGCCCGTGCGGCCAAGTCAGGCGGCGCGGTGGTGGAGTGTGAGGGGCTCGAGCCGATCCACTGCGACCGCGTGCTCGCCGCCACGGGGCGGCGCCCGGCCACCACCGACATCGGCCTCGAGTCCGTCGGCATCCAGCCAGACAAGCGCGGGTATGTTCCGGTTGACGGCTTGTTCCGCACGTCGGCCGCCGGCGTGTGGGCGATCGGCGACTGCATCCC
>Ga0164294_10000158_pt1 | contig 62473 bp, 65 predicted proteins | sample GEODES005metaG_FD_111479 | JGI IMG/M metagenome (GOLD analysis project Ga0164294, IMG submission 111479) | Oligotrophic lake water microbial communities from Sparkling Lake, Wisconsin, USA - GEODES005 metaG | ecosystem: Environmental > Aquatic > Freshwater > Lake | place: USA: Sparkling Lake... | reverse complement strand
TTATACTTTGGGGCGTTGTGAAGGCCCCGGTGGAAAAGATGGCCTTTGTGAAGGTCTAGGTAGCAGAGATGCATTGGGGGTTGGTCCAGGCGATTGTGGTGCTCCAGGGGCTTGTGGTGCTCCAGGGGCTTGTGGTGCTCCAGGGGCTTGTGGTGCTTGTGGCATTCCAGGTTGCTGAGGTGAAGGAGTAAAAGCGTATGGTGCTGAATTACTAGCGATTGGTTTTGCCGTATTCGGAGGAGGTCCTCTTTTACGAGTTGCTAAAACTATAATTAGTATAAGTATAATTAAACCAGCTACAGATCCACCAATGATTAAAGGCAAATTTTGTTCAGACATTTTTTATTACATATAAAATAATAAATTTTTCATTAATAAAAAATGTCACAAAATACAGTATTAATTACTTCTACACCTACAGTAAATACTTTTAATATTTCAAAATATTCAAGTTATAGCAGTCCTCAATATACTCAAAACTTTTATCAATATGTTCCAACAGCGTCTGCATCATATAATATTCAAACCCAATATGCATTGATTAATTTGTCCATTGATGATTCGGTCAATGGTAATGCTGATACAATTATATTTTTAATCAGTATTTTAATACCGATTTTGAGTGCCAATCCAATCAAATTTTTAGGTGTCTATAATACCCAAACGAATACGATACCCATCCAACTTGATCAATATTATGGTCAGATTGTTTTCAAATCCAATAGTACCGCTTTATTTGAATTTTTTGCAGCAGATGGTTCCAAAGTATTCTTATCTACCTTGTCCAAGACAAATTAAAAAAATGATTTACAATTTTTCAAATTTTATATTCGCAACTAAAATGAATATAGAATTATACTTGAAATTATTTACTCGTTTATATGAGGTGATTTCAGATTTTTCCAAATTTAATTTGGATGGAAAAAATGCAACAAATTTTGCTTTGATTAAGGGAGCAATTCAGAGTGGTAAATCAGCAATTATTCATGCACTGTTACTTTTATTTACAATGGTGTATGAACATAATGTAATTGTTCTTTTGCGCAGTTTTACGGAAGATTATGAGCAAATGTCAAAAGGTTTTCAATTGTTTTTGGAAAAGTATCAAGATCATGTATTTGAGCAAGGTCACACTGCTACACGAAAATATATTCCAAAAATATATTATACGGGTAATGTTCATCGCAAAAAAAATGGAGAGCTACAACAACACGATAATCTTTGCACAGATTTAGCGTTACAAAAAACTGTCATTTTTACGATTGCAAATCATCAACATTTGAAAAATTTAAACGAGTGTATGGATATTGCTGGAACTGGTCCAACTACCTTGATTGTGGATGAAGTTGATCAACTTTTGTATACGAGTGGAGATGTATTAAGCATACAATTGGAAAATTTGCTTGGAAAAGTTTCCAATGTTTTTGGAATTAGTGCAACATTATATGAACCTTTTCATAATTCTTTGTTTAACTTTACGAGCCATCATGTATTATTACCGCCTGAAAACTATAAAGGAGTCCTTGATATCAACTTTAATTTTATTGAAAAGCTTGACCCAAAACGGAAGAAAAAATATCCCAAAAACATTCTAAAATGGGATAAATCCTTGAGCACCTATCTAAAAGATCATAAATATGATACGCCTTTTGGAAGTCACCCTTGCATTACATTGATCAAAACGGAGCGACTAAAAAAACTACAACAAGAGTTACAATATCAAATTGCGAATCATAAAAATTATTCCCAGGACTATACAGTATTGACTTATAATGGTGAATCTACAACACTTTATTCTTCGATGCTTTGTCGCAAACATATTGTTTTTGCAAGTGGAAAAAAATCAAAACAAGACGGTAATCATCATGTATTTTCCAAGACTTCGATTCAAGATGTATTGCAGTATTTGAAAGAAAATGGTGGTGCTCAAATATTTCCTCGAATTTTGATTATTGCACACGGTTTGGTCGGTCGTGGAATCAATATTGTTTCTGCGGATTATCAATGGCATTTAACTCAGATGTTTTATCGACCAAGCCGTAACGCGACAATTACGATAATGTTGCAAAGCTTACGGTTATGTGGTATTTACAATGATAATATTCCGTTGACTTGTTATATAGAAAAGACTGTTTATGAAAACATTTATCGAGGCTTCAAATTGCAAGAAGACATATTTTCTCGTTTGGAGCAAAATGGAGAAACTCTGCGTGAACAAATTAGTGAAGAAAAATTTTTGCGCGATAAGATTCCTAGAAAGAAAATGAGTAAAAGCAACGATTTCTGTGGTACCATTACAACAGTAGCAGAAGAAGATACAGGAATGAGTTTGGAAGAATTTAATCAGCATTTGAATTTGCAAGACGCAAAAGAATCATATGACCATATTGTTATCAACAAAAAGTTGATTGCAAAGTGGGTCGATTTAACCGACAATCTATTAGGCAAGATGCTTCGATTTTTGTATGATTCAGAGATGGGAGTTAGTTTGGAGGATTTTAAAACTGGAGTTGATTATCGCAAAAGCGATGAGTCGTGGATGTCAAATGTTGCGAATGGAGCGCCTGGTGGAAAATATTCAAAAATGTTGAAATATCCAAGAATTTGGTACAAACAAGCAGGATCAAATCTTTTTATTTTGGATACAAATATTCGAAAGATAATGGACGAATTCTAGTCCATCCAGCCTTACTGCCTTTAGAAGTTAGGTATTCAAAATTCTCATTTTCTGATTGATCAACTTTGCCAAGCAAATATAACAATACCAGATCCACCTTTACCACCACTATAACCACCAATTACACTAGTTGTATACCCACACCCACCTCCACCACTTCCTGAAGTAGCAGAAGCATCTCCCCCTTTGCTAGGGCTAGAACCACTAACTCCTCCGTTACCTGCTCCTGCCTTACCAGTACCGCCAGTGGCTTGTCCAGCACCACCACCGCCTCCACCATATAAGGTAGGCGTTTGAATATCTGTTCTATGTTGTTTTCCGAATGACGAAAATATCGATTTGAATCATAATTTTATTATATTTACTTTTTTTTTTTGATTCTTATTTAAAAATTTTGGTCTCGTTATAAAATGATTTTTAGTACAATCCTAATTCTTTTTATGTCAACACTATCCAATGGAGAGAAGTTCTTTATCGGAACCGCAACCTCCAGTTACCAAATAGAAGGTTGGAATAAAGGCGAATCTATATGGGATAATTATACTGCAACACATCATCTACATCCCGTCGGAAATGCTACCAACTTTTTTGCAACATACAAAAGTGATATTGCATTAATGAATCAGCTTGGATTTAAGGATTTTCGGCTTTCCATATCTTGGACTCGGATAATGCCTTTTTCGTGGGGAGAAGTCGATCAAGAAGGTATTGATTTTTATCATGCAGTCCTCGATGAATGTGCCAAATATAAAATTACACCGTATGTGACACTCTATCATTGGGACCTACCTCAATACATTGATACTCAATACAACGGCTGGCTACATGAAAGTATTGTCCCGCTATTTTTAGAATATAGTAAATTAATGTTTAAAGAATATGGACACAAGGTCAAACATTGGATGACCATAAACGAACCATTGACAACGTCCAATCAAGGATATGGTCCAGTGTGTAATTTTGCACCTGGAAAGTGTTCCAATGAAAATCGATTTATTTCTGCTCATAATCAATTGCTAGCCCATGCCGTTGTTGGAAATTATTATAAACATCACTATGATGGACAAATCGGTATCGTATTAAATTCCAATTGGATGGAACCAATGAACAAACAAAGTTCTTATCATGCAAAATTCATGATGGATGATTCTTTGGGCCTCTTTTTGGAACCCATTTTATATGGAAGTTATCCAGAGTCTTTGCGCGGACAAACAAAACCATTTTCTGCACACGAAAAAGAATTATTAAAAGATTCTTACACATTTTTAGGAATCAATCACTATACAACCTATATTGTCAATGAACTAGGCCAAACTAGTACCAGTCCAGATTGGTTTCCTGCACAATCTACTTGGCTTTATGATGCACCACGAGGAATTTCCGAATTGATGTATTATTTGCATGATTATTATCATGTTCAATTTCCAATCCTAATCACCGAATGTGGATTTAGTCAGCGTAATGATTCCATTTTAGATCTTGAAAGAGTTCATTATCTTTCAGGATATATTGAACAAGTGTTGGAATGTACTCGTAATGGAATAGACAATATTTTGGGATTTTTTATATGGTCGTTTTTGGATAATTTTGAATGGTCTTCAGGGTACAATGAAACTTTTGGAATCGTGCATGTCAATTTTGAGAATTATGCACGAACACCCAAGCTAAGTGCAGAAACAGTAAAAGAAATTATTGCAATGGATTTGTAAAATTGTAATAAATGATTTTTTCAATTTGATTTTTTGTCAAGACGAGTTTCGGTTTACAGGAATTTGATTGAGATAAATTATGATTAATTGAAATGTAAGATGGCTTTTCTAGATGATCGGTGACAATTGTTTCATTGGCAATGGTATCAATAATCAAGAAAAAATTTGATCGTTGAATATAAACTTTATAATGATGTATATATGGTAAGACATTATTTGTAAAATGTTCTCTATAGGTCGTATCAATACTAAAAATTTCCGACCAAATATGGCCCGGTAATTGTGGTATCATTTGGAATTTATTACAAAATTTATAATAAATTCATTTTTCAATAAAATGTTTGTAGCAGTTGCATAATATCCTGTGGAAATTTTTGTTTTATTGTCCTCGCTTTTGCAATAGCGTTTTTTACGCTTTGTTGTATAATGAAATAACTACCATTTCCTTTTGCAAAATCTAATGGTGTTTTACCATCAAAATTTTTGTACTGAACATTTAATCCTTTCAGTATGAGCCATTCAATTTTATTCGGAGATGTAAAAAATATATAATGAAAACAAATAATGTGCAATATATTATTTCCATAACCGTCTATTACATTGATATCTCCACCGTATTGCATTAATAAACATAGCACATCATAATTACCATTTTTAGCACAATAGTGCATGCAAGTCGTCTTGAAATACTCTCCAAATAATTGATTAGGATTAGCACCTCGTTGTAATAAAAATAATACTAATTGTTCATTATCTTTAAACAATGCTCTTTTAAGTGGTGAATATTCATTATGTCCATCTGTATAGAAACTATCAATGTCTGCACCGTAATCAATCAAAAGTTGCAACATTTCAAATTTTTTTGTTTTCGAATCACACCACAATATTGCATATTGAAGTGTGTCATAGTTGTTTCTTTTTTGATGAATGGCTTGTGGATTCTTTTGCATAAAATCTTCAACAGCTTGGATATTTTTTAATCGAATATTGTCAAAAAAATCGTCCATAATTGTTTTTGAATTATTCAAGTTTTATAATATCATTTTTAAGAATGAAATGATTGTAATATTTCAAACATTGAAACGGACAAAAAATTGCAACTTTTTCTTATTGTCATGTTCTTATTTTTTTTTGTTTATAAAAAACAATGAATTACTATTACTTGATTCCAGCTCTTTTTTTGTTAAAAATCAATGCAAAGCCTGTCATTTGGTTTATCTATACATTTGGATTAATTGCTTTTTGGAGATATTATTCGGAAAAAATGAAAACAAGACAATTCATCCAAGGAGAGCAATTTGCTCTTGGGGGTATTGTAAAAGATGAATCAGCAGAGTGGTTGAATATAATTTTGAAAAAATTTTGGATTTTTTATGAAGCAACCTTATGTGAAAACATTAGAAAAGAAAGTGCGCCTCTTTTGAGCACGATGAAAAATAAATTGATACAAAAGATTGAACTAGGGACAATCACATTTGGTAAAAATGCACCTCACATTATTTCTTCTCGCGTTTTGACTTCTGATAATAATCGAATTGTATTGGATTGTGTGCTAGGATTCATTGCCCCAGATTTGGATTTTGTGTTGAATATTAATTATTTACCATTTGCCATCAGTGAGGTATTTTTTAGAGGAAAGCTTCGGGTTGAATTAGATTTAGTTCCGGAATATCCACATGTACAAACTTGCTTGCTTACCTTTTTAGAAAAGCCTGTATTAAGTTTCGACCTTGTGCCATTAAAAGTAAATTTAATGAATATACCAGGAATCGCTCAAATTATTTCTGAGCTCATCAACAAGGAAATGAATAAACAATTATTATATCCAGCGCGTAAAATAATACAAGTGCTAAGCCCTGAAGAAAATAAACCATTCAAGTTTTCTGGTGTGTTGCTTGTCAAAGTAAAGAGCATAACTAATAACAATTTATCTAATTTGGGAATCAAATTACACTCTAATATATCTGCTTTTAATTCGATTTTACAAAAAGACTATATTTACCCAATTATTATCGATGATAATATGAATATTGATATTGTATTTATCAACATTTATAACAAGTTATTACAATCTACCATTAAAAAAACAATTATCCCACTTCCATTAAAATCCAAAGAAACTTCCATTGAATTATTTTCCAATATCAAATTAAATTTGGAGATGGAACTTGTCACTTGTTGTCCAGATTCCAAAGATTTTAGTCACGGTGTATTGGAAGTTATTATACAAAAGGCAAAAGATATTTTACCGGTAAATTTTAATGGTATGAGTGATCCTTATTGCATAATTTACAATGGTGAAATTGCTCTTTTTAAAACTATAATGGTTCGGAACACCCTTGCACCGACATGGAATGAAAGTTTTCAATTTGTTATTCAAAATGTTGGCGATTTGACACTCTCCATCAAAATGTTTGACCACGATGATATAACGCTACACAAGCAAATTGGATGTTTGGAATTAAGTTTTTCGGACTCAAATAACTTTAATGTAAGTAATAAATGGTATCCCATTGAAAAAGGGTACATTTGTTTAAGCACAAAATTTTATCCTGTCAAAGTTCCAGAGGGTTGGCATAACTACCAAACAATAGTAAACCCACACCGTTCCTCTATGATTCAAGCGCCAATTGAAATGGTAAAATCTTGTGTCCCGTGCATGCCTTCCCAATTATTTTTCAATTAAATAATATAATAAATTAAACTAAAATGTTTGATTTGCCCAATGACATTAAAAGTTGCATTTATGAATATGATTCTACATTTCGAATCATTTACGATGAATGTATTTCTCATTTTAAGACACTTGTTGCGCAAAAACTTTTTCGTTTTTTGGAAAACACATCCGACTGGAAAAAAGTCAATTTTTCACCTAGAAAAATAACCTATGTACAAAAAAATAGTCGTCATGTTATTTATATCGTAGAAATTAAAAATGGAAAACAATATCGATTAACTGATTATAACATTATTACAGGCGCCTTTCGAATACATTTGATTGATTTGTAATGTTGCGAAGAAAAAATGAATTACAAATAATTTACATTGTCATATCCTAAAGTGCAATTATTATGCAAGTTTGGGACGAAATATGTGACTATTTAACTACTTTGGAAGTCATACAATTATCATTTGCAATAAAGCTATCACGCCATCAAATGACTAAAATCAAAGATCGTATTCAGTATATTAAGGATATATTTCCAAGCGATGTTATCCATATTTTTTCACTCAAAAGTTTATTAAAAGCCGTTGAATTACCTTGGAATGAGGATTATTTAGGAATTACTGGTTATATCGATAGAATATATCCGCGCCACATATCTTATCCACTAATGACGGGTGTCGATAGTCATAATAGACCATTTATTGTAGTTCGGACAATGAATAAAAATGAATCTGGAACCCAAAGTATCGATGTGATATTTCAGCGCTACTCTAATAATACAAAGACTTGGGCATGTGCAAAATCGGGGTGTGGATTTACTCAACCGTATATGAATATATTGACACACAAAGATTTACAACAAACCATTTTTCAGTTAATGAATCAGGACAAAGATTTAAACATTAAATTATTTTAATTTGCATAATACACTGATGACATAAAAAACCTTTTAAGAAGGAGAAAATGATTTTTATTCAATGAATAAAAAATATAAACATCTAAGATACATATTTAGATACTTTTGCTTTATAAGCATCGACATCACTAGGTACTTGCTTTTTGATCATTTCCAATTTTTCATTGGTATTTTCAATATAATCCTTAATGTTGGATAAAACTTCGGATACTGATTTTTCGAGATTAACTACAAAAGAATGAATTTGATTGTTGGAAGCTTGAATCGAGCTAAGATTAATCACATCCTGACTGAAAGATTGTAAATCAGAAGCTATTTCTCCGGTATTTTCAACTGGTACAATATCACTAGCCTCTGAAACCGAGTTTTCAGAATTAACAATGGTAAAGACTTGAGCGGAAACTTGTTTAGTATTTTCTACTGGTTGAATATCACCAGCATCGGATCCAGAGTTGGAACCATAAGTAGAAGCGTTTTTGTAGACTGAAGCCAAATTTTTTTCGTTTAGTTCAAAGTACATTTTTTTTGTCTACTATTAAGAGAATTTTTTTTTTTTCAATAATTTTTGCATAAAAAATTTAACAACAGTCCTCGTCATCGCTAATAATTGTAGCATTATAATCTTCATCGTCTGAATCAGGCGTTTCGAATAGATCCAAAACCATATCCTCGCTCATTGGATGTCTACATAATGGACATTTTAAATTATCAGGATCCATTTTTAACAAACAAGCCCTGTGAAAGTAATGTTTGCAAGGTAGTATTGTTCTAAAAGTTTCTTCTTGACAAATTCCGCATGTTTCCTTCTTTCCCTTTTCAAGTTGAAAAGTTTTATAGAAAATACATTGGTCACATTCCTTCTCAATCTTTACTAAATTGCAGCAATCTAGACAAATCTTGTATTTGGAAGGAAAATTCCAAACATGTTGAATTGCATTTTCAATACCCCGAAATATTTTGAAACGAGTTTGAAGTTGTTGAGCATTTGTAATGTAATAATTTACACTCACTTTTATCAGCTCTTGCAAAGTGCCTTCACCACTAAAAACAGCGCTATGAAGATTATATTGCTCCGAAGAGATGCAAGAGTTTTTTAAATCAACTGTATATGACCAGCCGTAACCATTTAATTTTGTCTTTTGGATATTTCTTTTAATAAAATCTACTAATTGTTCCATTCGTTAATAGTATCCTATTAATCGTAAAAAAAAAGTTTCATTTTTTAAATTTCCAACAAGCACCATCGTATTTGAATTTTAAATGACAAATAAACCTGTTCCGACTCGTAATGTCCTCCACTTTCCTCATCGTTACACATTTCAAAATGAGATTCTGTTATTCTACCCGATCGATAAAATGGTTTTATAAAATTAGTAGGTTTCAAACTTTTGAGCATAGACCTTTCTATTGTAGGATACATCCTTTCCACTCCCGATTTGAGATTGTATTTTACTGGACTCAGCGTCTCCAAATCAGTACTTGAAATAAAATAATTGAGTATGTTGGTCTGAATACTTTTATAGTCCGCATAAAATCTTGATTTCGTTTTATTGACTATCGGACCAGAATACCAAAATCCACTACGCGGCTGTACATTTACCAGTAATTTTCCATTTCTATCATACACGAGCTTCAAGTTGTATTGGTCCTCGTCTTTGGAGGACGACCATAAACATACTACAGGATAAATATTTGCAGGTAGTTTTTCCCAAGTGTTGAAATATTCCCAAGCCTGCGAATCTGTTCCAATGTAAAATTTATAGGGACCAGGACGATGAATCCAATGAAAACCGTGGAAAATATCGTGTAAACAAGAAGGACTATGTTCTGGAAAAATGCATCCAAAATCCTCTGGAGTTTTTTTAGGATCCTGAATCGCAAGCATTGCATTTTGAATTATCATGGCCATTTCGGAAGACACTTCAATTTTGCTGGAATCTCCTGTAAAGCTAGAATGTGAACTCATATAATTGTAGACCAAGTCAAGCTGGTCCTTGCTCCAATATGATTTCCATTGATGATTATCAGTTTCTACCACGAGCGGTTTTTCAATTTCTTGAGAAAACAATATAAAAAATTCTAGCTTGAGACACTTTTTAACACCTCGCGTCACGACTTTGCCTTCGTGTATGCTATTTGCGGGAAAAAACAAAAGACCATTTTCACAAGCGCTTGCTCTGTAGGTCTCCCCATTTACGATTGTTTCTCCACCTGCTGCTGTATCTACCAAACCAATCAAAGCTACATAGGGAATCAAATGATCACAAATGTATTTTTCAAAGTCTTGATGGGGTTTGAAAAACATTCCCTCATTATATTGAATCCATTGCGTATGAGAATATCGAAACCAAATGTATTGAAAACCAGCTTGTTGCTTCAGCCAGTCAAGCAATTTTGGCATAAAGAGATTCTTGATATCCTTAATAACTTGCTTGCGTCGTTCGTGCATTTTGATGGCGTGACGAGTCGTTTTGGCAACAACTTCCCTTTGAAGATGTTGGTTGTAGACAACGGCTTCCTTCCAACCGTCTTTTGGTATGGATTTTTCAAGTTGATGAAACTCGACGGGTGCCAAAAAATTGAATTGTTCATAAATGGGAAGTGACATTTGACCTGTTTCTTGACAAAATTAAAAGATTTATAAAAGTCAGTTTTTATAAAGATTCTTCGAGTTGTCAAAAAGGTATTAAAAGAAATCAAAAGATCAGTTTTTGAGAATTTCCTGTCGCTTTTGTTTGGAGACGAAAACACTTTTATCCCAAAAAAGTTTATAAACTCCAAAGCCTGTGCATCCAACCAGGGCGGTCGAAAAAATACCAAATAGGGGAACCAATTCAGGGTGTTTAAATAAAAGCTTCATTTTGATTTTTTTGAAAAAAAATTAATCGATTTCAATTTTTGATGGATACCTGTAAAATAGCCAAGACAATTAATGCTGCAATAAAACCAATGCAAAATCCATAAATCATTCCATTTTTCATACATACATAAACATTAAACCAATTATGCGTTTCTTCATTATTAATATTTGACTGTTGTAACATGTAGGGTGATTTGGGAAAAAGTGTGTAAACAATCATTGGTGTAAGCAACAAAATTATTAAAGCATTCATGATTCGATGATATAAAATACTTGAAGAGAAGCAAAGAAATAAAATTGCTCCAATAATGGCAATGACGATTCCAGTTATAAAATAATATAGTCGGCGTTGTCTAGCATTTTGGTACAAGCCAAGTTGTGCAGCATTCAAATTTTGTGTTAACTTTGGCAGTTTGCAATGACAATGTATAGTACCAATATAAGAAGCAATTAGACCAACAACGATGGCAGTCGGAATATAAAATATTTTTGACATTTTATTGCTAGAAAAAAAATTTAAAAAGTGAACAATAGCTTTAAAATATCAGATTATTATAATAATGCAGGATCTGTTGCTTTCAAATTTGCAATTTAACATCATTGGTTTGGAAGGTCCTACAGGATGTGGAAAAACTCAAGGTATTTTATCGGTTCTCCAAAGTCATCAACAAATCTTTGGACGAACTTTGATGATTTTTCCCAATCAACACTCCATTTCTAGACTAAAAAGAAATTTATTAAAGAATAATTTGAGTATTTATAACCCCAACCAGGGTCTTGAATTTTTTATAAAAAATCGGGAAACGATTCAAACCGTTGTTATTGACGAAGCACATTATGTTTCTCGTGATTATGAAACATTATTACGAACTCTTAAAAATTTACGGCACGATAAACGAATTATTTTAATATCCGCTACCTTGGATAAAGAAAAGTTCAAAAGTTACTTTCCCAGTATTGAATATCTATCTTTAGACAGAAAAACCAAATATCCAATTAAAATCAAGTATATCAATGTCAATTCAATCCTCGAAAATAATGACCCACAATTTCAATTATATCCTGAAACTACAAATTGGATATTACATAATGTTCCAATAATGTATCCATTATTTCATAAAAGAATTATTGTGTTTTTAAGTTCCCACGACCAATGTGAAAAGTATAAGAAACAGTTTAAATTAAAAGGAATTACGAATAGTGTAGTCTTGTATGGAAATTTGAATGATGAAGCATTTGCGCATACAGAAAAAATTATTTATGATGCAAATACGAATTTTATATTATTTTGTACGAATATTTTAGAAACTGCAGTTACGATTCCAAATGTATCTTTAGTTGTCGATCTATGTGTATCCTATCAGTATGACGGTAATATGCTTGTCCTGAATTGGTGTGATCAATCTTCTTTAATTCAAAGAGCTGGTAGAACAGGAAGAACTTGCCCTGGTGAAGTGATTCGACTTTGTTCAGAGGAAAACTACAATTTGCTACCATTTCATCGACAACCAAATTATGCTTGGGAAAAACCTTGTTTACGATTAAAAATGTTTAATATGAATCCTCTTGAAATACTTGGAAACGAGGTGAAGAATGCAATGGATATCTTGAAAGAGAAGCGAATCATTGAGGATGACAAGTTTGTCAATTTTTGCATTACTTGTCCGTTGGAAGTAAATTGCTCTACTTTACTTTGGAAAGTATTTAAAAATCCAGGGGATGAAACTACAGATATTCTTATTACATTAGCGATAACTTTAATCAATTTGTTAGAAACTCAAAATGTAGCATTTATTTATCATAAAGATTCCAAGAATTCATTTTCAAATTTGACCAAATTGGAGCGAAATTTCAAGGAAAAAGATGAATTATGCATTCTCATGTCCATTTTTATATCGTTGTTTTTGTGTCCGAAACCTTTATATTTTTCTTCCCATTTTAATCTAAATTTTAAAACATTTAGGATATGGTATTACATGTTTGAAAACTGTTTAAGTTTGATTAATGCTGATTTAAATTGGAGATGTATTAAAGATTCTTTATTTCAATACAATTCACTTTATCATGTTAAAAATTCATTGTTAGTGGATACAATTGCTATTTACTCATTAGATGGTTATCGATCGACTATTAGCAAGTTTTTATACCACAATACAAATTATACAATTGAAAGATCTTCACAGTTTGGAACCACACATGAAATAATGAATTTTGATATGAAGATGATAAAAATAGACAAGCATGTTTATGAATATTCAAGCTATCTTATTTTGTGTCAAAAACGAGTAAGTTTTTTGCCAAGCGCTTTAATATCTTTATATGTTTTACCCTATCATATTGAATTTGATTTTGCTAAATTAGAAGCGGGTATTGCAAATTACGAAATATACAAGTCTTATAAACTATATTATAAAGAACAATTTAATTTTGTTCATAATGAAATTAATAATGAAGTATCTTACCGTCCTAATTTCTGTAAAATGTTGCAAGTCATTGACTTTTGGGAAGATTATATTAATCAGTGGAACCTTGGTTTGTTGAATTATCCTGCAATGGAAAACTATAATTAGACTTTAACTGCGTCATATTAAAAACTGGATTTTGCATTAGAAATTTTAAATAGGAAAATTTGTTGCTTTCAGATTTGGGCGGTGTAGGAAGTGGAACCTCGTGTATTGCAAAGTCATTTCCATCTAAAAGTAAATATCGATGAGATATATACCAATTATAAAAATTATTGGTATTAATCATTTTAGGATAACGAAACCATTGTAATCCAGATTTATTTAAACAAACGATTGAAGAATCTTCACAAGCAATAAAACATTTATACGCATCATTATAAACTTTTAATATATTGCAAGCTAGAGATTTTTCAAAAATTAGTTCTTGTTTTTTTTCTGCATCCAATTTGATTAATTGTACTTTTTTATTCAATAGACCTACAAAGAAATAATATTCATCAGGTCCAGCGACGTATACATTAAAACTTTTGACCGCATCGGATACATTTAACTCAAATTGACAAACAACTTGTAACTGATCAAGACAAAAAACACTAGTAGTACCAATCGAATCCATCAAAAATAAATAATTATGCAAATGTTGAACATGAATAATTGGATGATTGGTGCAACTCGAATGAAAACTCTCCAAACATTCGGTTTGATTATAAAGATGTATTTCCCCGTTCCCACAAACAATGATTGCTTTTAGTTCTTCGTCGGAACTTTGTAACAAGGTCTTCGTAATTGTACAATCATTTGAAAACAATGATTTATTATTGAGGTAAACGACATTTTTTTGTCTTTTTTTGTCATAACAAGTTGTAATTATATGAGTATTATTATTCCAATAATCAAAATCTAAATCCTGTATAAATTCGGTTGAATATTGCAAAGTCCATGCCTTTGTATTGTATTTTCCTTTAGTACGTTCATGAATAACAACTTGTTTGGATGTACTGTGAAAAAATCCAAATAAACCTTCTTGCTTCTTGGCATTAACAAATTGTATTCTTCCTTCAGGTAAAAGTTTCTTGTGTTTAAATTTCCCATCCTTCCAAACATTGATGAGAGGCTGCCAAGCATGTGCCAAACTACAAAATAGTAGTATATTCAAAATTATAGTATTCATGAAATATTTTTTGAAATTTAAAAAAATAAGAATTGCATTTTTTAAGTCTCGTTAAAAAATAATTTTGTATGCATTAAAAGATGTCCAAAAAATATGCAACTTTTAAAGAATTTGGAAGCGCTCTCAATCCCAACATCAAAAACCCCCTTAATGCATCAAATCCTTTAACCTATTGTCTTGTGCCATCATTAAACAGTCAATTTGTTCACGGTTCTTCCTCCGCCGGTATGCTCTATTCGAATCAAAATGCAAGCTGTATGGCCTTCATGTCAGGTCGTTGTATGAAGGAATGGGATGGATATTGTCAAGCTTATGTCGATCTCAATCAAGACACTTATTGGCCCAATATGGGTGTTATTGATGTCGCTGCATATAATAATGCAAAAAACTATTATAATGTGAAACCAACTATTGGTCAAGATTTGTTACGAAATACTTGTTATCGCAAATTTATCTTTGTCCCGGGACAAAAACCTACTATTACTCAATTTGATAGTAATGTTGCTAATTCACCCTTTATTGAAATTTACAACAATGAAGTAGCAGTGTATTCCTTTGTCAAAGATTTGGGTAATGCCAAGCTTATTGATAGTGATCCTCTAGTTCAAAAAATGCTTGAAAATCCATTGGTTTGTATGGATGTCATTGGTCGTATTTATTTGGCCTATAAAAATAAAGAAAATGGAATTGAAAATCAAATTAAAGATTCCATCATTGAAAAATATTTCAAATTGAACGAAAAAGCCTTGGATGCCTTTGTCGGTCAAGCTCAAACCATGGTACCTTCTTTCCAATACTATAACAATTTATACGGTTGGACTTCCTAAAAACAATTTTCTTTTCCAAATTTCAACGACCAACTGGTGACTCTCCAAAGTTTTTGGATCATTAAAGGAATTTTTTTTATAAATATCATTCAGTTCTTGTCGATATTCAATAATTTCTTCAATTTCTTTTAGAAAACATTCATCTACACAATCAATACTATCAATGTCGCGATAAAGATTTATTATTTTTCTACATTTCTCGCAATTGTGAAATTTTTCCTTATACTGCTCCATAAGGCTTGCAATAACTTTTTTTTCAATTCCTTTCAAGATGTATTGTTTATTTTGTATTATATTTTTGATCGAATAGGGTAGAGTTTTAAATTTTACATAATCCAAAAAAGTGTAGCCATTTGAATCCTTGATGGAGTAATCCAGATCAAATTGATTCAAATATTCAATAAATAAAACATCATCCTTTTTCATAAACGATATGTTCATTATATAATCATGGAGTGGGGTATTTCCCACATCGCTGCTAAGACCTAGCCCACAAGATTGTTTAAACTCTTGACTATAATTTTCCAATAAATAAAAGATCATCCTCTGTGATTCGTGTGCGACACTAAAATTACGGTGTGCAAATCGTTCGCGGCCAAAATTCCAAAATAATTTGTGCACAAAAGTGTATCCATGGGGATGATATTCATTCAACTTTGAATATTGATTTTCTTTTAAAAAATTTTGCAAATCCTCCAGAGAAGTAATGTTATAAATGGTGGGAATATTTTCATCTAATTTTGACAAATGACAATATCGACACAATTTTTCCTCATTTTCACTTCTATCGGGTATAATTCTAACATTGTAATCGCGCATTTTCGTTATTAATTTTATAAAATTAATAAAATACATCAACTTTTACTTTTTAATGTACTCGGGTGCATTCTCGATCGATGCGGCAAGATCAAGTCCCAAATATTGAATAAAAGAAGTATTGTCATCGGGAATACCTGATTCACGACGAGCTTGCATATATTTATCCTTGTATTTATTGACAAATTCAGGCTCTTTATCATCAATTTCCTTGATACGAGCAGTCGCCTTGTCAAACGAATCCTTCATTTGTTCCATCTTGGTCTTGGTTTCGTGGAATGTCCATACCAATTGAGCTCTCTTGACATTTTCGGTAATGTACTCGTCAAAGATATCTTTGGGTTCACCCGCTTGGGCTCGTTTTGATTCGTCTAAAAGCGCCTTTTCACGCTCCTTGATATCCTCTACTTCGCCTCTTTCAGCTTTTTTCTTGTTGAGAATATCCTCACTAATGACATCGGTCGTCTTTTGACGAATATCAATCTTTTTGACCTCATTGGCAAAACCTTCCGAAGTAGTGACTGGGAATGGTCTTCCAACATAGGCGTGATAGACCTCGTGATAAGAATCGACATTGCGAATGAGAAATTCGGCGCGCTCATTGGCCTCTTCTTCGGTAGCATAGACACCACGAACTTTCATCATTCCGTAAATGTTGTCTTTATCAGGTTTGGCGCCTGATGAGGGAACAAAAGAAACAAGGGCAATTTTTTGATTGGGTTGATAAGGATCGGCATAATAACGATCGACTTGCGCAAATGTAATGTTTTTGGATTTGACTTCCATAGCGGCTTGAATTTGGTCGGCGTTTAATGGTTCCTCTACATTTTTAGGTGCATAAGGCATATTTTTACGATCAGAAGGGGAAACTAGAGAATGCATTTTTATAAACATTTACACTCTTTTAAGTTAATTTAAAAATAGTTTTTGCTAAATAGAAAACATGATACACGAATATGTCTTGGCATTATTAACATTAGCCGTCTCAAAAACAAAACGAGAGGATTGGTTATTTACCTTTTTGGATAAAATTGGCCTAGGTGTCCAGCAGTTTAAATTAAAATGGAAATCGGACAAAACGACTTGGTATTCAAATTCTCACCTCGAAAATGATGCTGTGTATAACAGTTTGTATTTGGATCAAAAAATTAAAGACACGCGCGACGAGTTGGAAAGCATACAAGATGAACAATGTAAACATTATAAAGAACAATGGCTACACATTTTGGAATATTTGAAAACAGATAATGAATCAACTCGACAATGGGTCAATGAATTATTTCCAACCAAAAATAAAACTGTGGTTGTTGACAGTGATTGGTTGGTAAAGTTTTCTGATTATTCTGAGGCGGACCAATTCGAATTTTTTTGTGGGATTGAAGGCGAAAAACCAATCAAGATAAAATCCTACCTATTCTTTATTGAATCGATCGACTCGCTGTTTAAAGCCAAAGTCAATCCCTTTGATAGGCAAAATCAACAATCGTTTATTTTGGTCACGACTTTTGAAAATATGTTGATTCGAGTGTGTGGATACTCCAATGTTACGGTAACCAAGCATGAAATTGAAAAGACCAAATTCAAAGTGTTGGCAAAATTAATGTAAATTTTATTTTTAAATTTTGGAAAAATAAAATGCCTGATATACCTAAACGACAAATTCACAACTATTCTGTTGGTATTACTGCTGTTGAAATTCCAATTGCTCAAAGTTTATTGAATCGTAAAAATGTAACAGTCGATGCAGATAATGTTCAAGTGTTTAAAAAGCTGACTATTCTGCCAAACTGTGAAAAATTAACTTGTGACAATCAGGAATTGGAATTTTTACCGCAATTACCAGTATGTCAAGAATTAGACTGCTCCAATAATCAATTAACAGAATTACCTGCGTTACCACAATGTATAGATTTAGACTGCTATGATAATCAACTAACAGAATTACCAGCATTACCACAATGTTCATACTTAGGGTGCTCTAATAATCAATTAACAGAATTACCCGCATTACCACAATGTAGTGTACTAGACTGCTCCTATAATCAATTAACAGAATTACCCGCGTTACCACGATGTTCGAAGTTATGGTGCTATAATAATAATTTAACAGAATTACCTGTGTTACCACAATGTGAAACCTTAGACTGCTCCTATAATCAATTAACAGAATTACCTGCGTTACCACAATGTTTACAGTTAGATTGTTCTTATAATCAAATAACAGAATTACCTGCGTTACCACAATGTTTACAGTTAGATTGTTCTTATAATCAAATAACAGAATTACCTGCGTTACTAGTAGTTGAAGAGTTAAACTGCTCCTATAATCAAATAACAGTTATACCAGCATTACCTAATTGCCCTGATCCAATTATTCATCACAACGCTATTTTACAGATACCACATTACCAAACGAATCGTACTTGGTGGGATTCTCAACAACAACGACAAGTCAAACAACAGCTCCAAAAACAATTAACCCAACAACAGAAAAAACAAATTCAAAAAACCGATCCTATTTCATTACAGCAATTTCAAAGTCCTGCTTTAGGGAATGATTTTGCAATTTACGATGATTCAACATTATTTATTCTTCCCTTTAAAGGTTTGCGAGGACTAAATGTGACACGCAATTTACCATTAAAACAAGCGGTACAAAAATATAAAGCACAACAAGATCAAGTTAAAAAAGCTCATATGAAGAAGGATATTGCCAAGTATGTCGCTTTGCTACAAATGTTGAAAGGTTATGGTCTTGAAGAATTATTTGGTCAACAATAATTAATTGTAATTTTATTTTTAAATTTTGGAAAAATAAAATGCCTAGAATTCCCGTAACACAAATTCACCAATTATTCTGTTGGTGTTACAGAGGTTGAATCACGAATGACTAACTTATTGAATCGTAAAAAGATAATAGTCGATGTAGATAATGTAGCTGTATTTAAAAAGTTGAGAATCCTACCAAATTGCGAAGAATTAGTGTGTATTTATCAAGAATTACAAGTTTTACCAGGCTTACCAAATTGTAAATACCTGTATTGCTCTGGAAAAAGATAACAAGCCCAATTATGATGGGAACTGCACCGACAAGTCTTTGATTTATTTTTTTTTTATAAATAAAAAATGCAAAACCAAACTTTCCAAGATGCTTTTCAAAGATTAATGAGAATTCAACAACAAAAAAAAGAACTTCCTAAACAAACATTACAACAATTAAAAATGGCTGATGATTTTTTTGATAATAAAGATTTTCCTAGTGCAGTAGAATTATATGATAATATCGTCAAGGTATTTAAAAAGTATTATGGAAAAACAGACCAAAAAACAATAGAAATTTATTATAAAATGGCAAAATCATTACAAGAATTGGGCACTCCAAGGGATCATTCTGAAGCTATTGATTTATATAAAATTGTCATGGATAATTCAGACCCAAATTCAGATATGTTTAAATTATCTCTAGCTCATACCTTTTTCTTAGATAAAGAAAGCGAAATTGGAACGGAAAAGGCCCTCGAAATATATCAACCATTATTGGCAAAATATACTGAAAAATATGGACCTGATGATGCTCGCACCATGGATATTTATAATTATACTGCTCGTGCTGTATATTATAATGGAGATTTACAAAAAGTTCAGCAAATGTATAAAAAAATATCTCAATATCGACAAAAAATAAAAGGACAAGCGGATGAATATACTCTAAAAGCTTTTCATTTTTTGGCTAATATATATTTGGTATCCAACAAGGTCGAAAAAGCGTTACCCTTGATTGAAAAATTATTAATCTATGCAGACTATAATCTTTTAAAACCCGTAGGTAAATTATTAAATTTAATTAAACCAGAAAAAAAAAATGTTTTGGTTCCTTATTTGGAACGAGCTCTTGAAGTTCGTTCAAAGACATTAGGAATCGATCATAATATAACTAAGTATATCATACAAGAATTGATTATTATTTTAATTCGTATTGAAGATTATGAAAAAGCTTTAATATTGTATGAATCGTTTCCAGAAGAAGTCAAGGAAGATTTGGATATACGTTCCTCTGATTTGAAAATGTTACAAGATTATAAAAAAAAGAAACTGCAACAAGTCAAAAAACAACTTGGACAACAAAGCGAACGATTTAAAGCTCTCCAACGACATCATCGAACCATAGTTATTGATGATTTTGAATTTGTTGCAGTGTCCAGAGCTAATCTTGTTTACAAAGGGGACAAATTTGAAAATAGAAACTATGTCCAATTAATGTCTAAAAATATTCATACAAATGAAATTAACAACTTTCATGTCTATCAAAGTAATAGTGAAATTGGAGCATGGAGATATTGTCGCTCTACTAATGATATATTATTTAAAGGGGCTGACTATATCACGGTGACATTTGTTCATTTTGAATTACAAAAATATTTATATAGTGTCTTTGATTCATTAACAATAGATCATGAATTTGAATATTGTCCAGAAATTACAGACAAAGATGCACATGCTTTAAATAGCAGAATCCAAAAAGACGCTGTATTTGATTTACTAAGCCTTTGTAGTTCTTCTTTTAAATGCTTTTTTAATAATAAAATGTTAATTCAAAATGTCCAGTCTTTTTCAAAAAATCAGCAATGGACTATGCCTACTTTACTAGCATTTAGTCAAATTAAATCATCCAAGGATTATTTAGAAAATATAACAAACTTGATTCAAGGTATGAATATGTATTTACAACAATTTTTGTCTGTAGATATAGCCAGTTTTGCACCCATCTATTCTTATTCTTTTAGTATAGCGAATCAAGCATTCTTTGATTGCACGATATATAAAGGTTCTGTGGTTAATATAAAGAACCATAAAAAATATTTCATGTTTATCAATCATTATCATTATAAAAATACTCAGCATTCGGAGATGGCTGGAACATATTCATTTGTTACATTTATTGTACCTCAAGATGCTAAAATAACAGCAAATGGTGTTTATGATAAAGTAATAAAAACCGGAATTTACGCTTATAAAGCAGTAGAGTATGCCACGGGAATGGATATTTATGCGGATGAAAAACAGCGAAAGAAGAATACACAAATTGTGCACCAACGTGATATCGGCTGGGATAATAATTTATATGACTATTATTTTATTGGAGATATCATGAATCAATTTTGGCCCCTCTCCGAGATTCATTTTTAATCTTGATACCTCCATTACCCAAATCGATCACTTTTATTATCAGTAAAAATTACTTTTATTTTATTTTTTAATTTGTAAAAATAAAATGCCTAGGATTCCCGTAACACAAATTCACAATTATTCTGTTGGTGTAAGAAAGGCTGAACTCAAAATTGCTTCAAGTTTATTGAATTGTAAAGAAGTAACAGTCGATGCAGCGAATGTTCAAGTGTTTAAAAAGCTGACTATTCTGCCAAACTGTGAAGAATTAATTTGTAACTATATGAGGTTGGAAGTTTTACCGCAATTACCAATTTGCAGAAACCTATATGTCTCTGTCAATAATTTAGTTGCTTTACCTGCATTGCCAAATTGTATTGATTTAAATTGTTCGTACAATCAATTGACAGAATTACCGGAATTACCAAATTGTACAAAGTTACAGTGTTCGCACAATCAGATTACTAAATTACCTGCCTTGCAAAATTGTATTGATTTAGATTGCAGTTTTAATGAAATCACAGAATTACCAGAATTGTCAAATTGTTTATATTTATATTGTTATCATAATGAAATCACTGAATTACCAGAATTACCGAATTGTTTAGAACTAGATTGCTCCTTTAACGAAATCACAGAATTACCAGAATGTCCAAACTGTCTAGTACTAGAGTTTAGTGAAAATCCAATCGTCGAACAATTAGCAACTTTTCAAACGAATCTTGCTTGGTGGGACTCTCAACAACAACGACAAGTCAAACAACAGCTTCGAAAACAATTAACCCAACAACAGAAAAAACAAATTCAAAAAACCGATCCTATTTCTTTACAGCAATTTCAAAGCCCTGCCTTAGGGGATGATTTTGCTATATACGATGATTCAACATTAACAAATCTTCCTTTTAAAGGAGTACGCGGGCTTGATGTAAACCGTTCAGTACCGTTAAAACGAGCGGTTGCAAAATATAAAGCGCAACAAGACGAAGCAAAAAAGAGAAACATGAAAAAAGATATTGCCAAATATGTAGCTTTATTACAAACATTAAGAGGATATGGTTTGCAAGAGTTATTTGGACAACAATAATTAAAATCGAATTGACCCTATTGTTCTTGGAAATTCAATCATATCTCTAATGTTTTCCATTCCTGTCAACATCATCAATAATCTACTCATCCCAATACCAAAACCACAATGTTCTACCGAACCATATTTTCGTAAATCTAAATAATACTCTAAATCTGAGGAACCATCCGCTTTTACTAGGCCGTAAGTTTTCATCGATTCCAACAATTTCTCATAATCCGATGTTCTGCATGATCCTCCTAATACTTCACCAATACCTGGAACCAATAAATCACAACATTCCACAGTTGAAACTGATAGAATTGGATCTACTTCACTTGATTCCTTCATATAAAAAGCTTTAATATCTTTCGGGTAATGGGTCACAAAAACTGGTTTTTTCAAAATCACATCCGTTAAATATCTTTCATGTTCCGATTTCAAATCAAATACGCCATGTTCAGGTAATGGAACTTCAAATTTATGTCCCTCTGCTTGGACTTTTAACAGAGTTTGCATTACTTCCGAATACTTCATGCGTGCAAAATCTATGGTTAATAAATCATCAAGGTATTCTACAAGCGTTGGTTTGAATTTATCTGCATCTGCGCGTTTTTGATAATAAAATTGATCTAAAAATTGCATATCGATGAAACACTTTTGCATCAAATGCTGAATGCAAAATTTAATATATTCTTCTGCTAAATCCATGTTGTCGGATAAATCAGCAAAAGGAATTTCGACTTCCAACATTGTAAATTCGGCTACATGTCTAGAAGTTTGTGAGGGATCAGCCCTGAAAGCTGATTGATAGCAATAAACACCACCAAGCGCTAAACAATAGGTCTCCAAAGCTAGTTGACCACTGACAGTAAGATATGCAGGCGCCTTGAAAAAATCATCGGAATAATCAATTGTTGCACCTGTAAAAGCCTTTGCAATTTTGGTCTTTTCCGATAGTAATGTTGTAACTTGAAATGCTTCACCACCGCCTTCACAATCGTTTTGTGTAATTTGAGGTGGTGCGACCAATATGAAATGCTTTTCTCGGCCATAAAAATCATGCGTTGCCATAGCCAACTCGTGTCTCATGCGAGCAATCGCACCAAATGTGTTGGTTCTTGGTCTAAGATGTGGAATTGTTCGAAGAAATTCCAAGGTAATTTTACCTTTCGATGGCAATGGGCTGATTCCAATGATTCCTCCGCATATTTCCAAATCGGAGGAACTTGATAAACTTAATTCAAATGGTTGTGCAGGCACAGGACTTTCAACTAAAGTCCCACAAGCAATCACGGAGCAACCAAAAGCTAGTTTCGCACTTTGTTCCTCTGATAAGATTTTACTATCAAATACAACTTGAATGTGTTTGAGCGTTGACCCATCGCTTACAGATAGAAATGTCATATCTTTTTGACTTCTAAATGTTCTGACCCATCCTTTGACTGTGAGATTTTTTTTTCCAATCAATGATTGATAGGATTGATATATGCTTGATATACTGATGCTCGACATTATTATTTAAAACTGTTTTTAAAAACAAAAACAAAAATAAAAATGATTATCAGTTTTAACGATATCACGCTCTAACAATATTTAAAATATCTATTTTTGATAATATTCTATGATTTATGATTTTGTATTTGTGAAGATACATTCCAGCTGTTGCATAGCAAAAAAATAAAAGTTTGTTAGTAGCAAGTTTCTGTTCACACATTCCCGTCGATAAAAAAAATTATCAATTTTTTGAAAACGCTCAAATAATAAATGAAAAAAGTAAAAATCTCACAATTGGTACCAGGGAAATTTTATTTTTTTATCCACAGCTACAAAACCTACAATCCTTCGGGAATTGTAAAACATAAATGTAGTGGCTATTTTCACAAATTGCACCATTATCCCTCATTTTCAATGGCAATCTTTCATCAAAAAGACTGTATATTTAAAAATTCATACATGATTGATAATATTACTGTATTTGAACCTGTGTCAATAAAAGATAAACTGATGATACAACAAGTCTTTCGGCAAAAAATTAATCCGCATTTTTTGGATGTACATCAACTAAACGACTTGTTGTAGCTCAAAAACAAGTTTAAAGCATAAAATGACATTATAAAAATGGAATATCGACCTTGGCAATTACGATTTTTACAATGGCTGGATACACAACCTTCAGGATCACTTATTAATTTATGTGGTGGTCCTTGGGGAAAAACATACTTGGCCAAAATAAATCAAGATGCAAATGTTTCCTACTACCACTCATTCAAGCAACTGTCTCAAATTCAAGATGATTTACAAAATGCTAAAAAGGTTGTTTTTATTTCCATCCTTCGATTATCAATAATGAATCATTTAGATAAAGATGAACAAGACTTGCAGGAAAATTTTCAAAAACTAAAAAATCTGCCTATGGAAACCTATGAAATTGAAGCACAAGAAGATACCAATAATTATTTAAAAATGGCTAACGAATACTAGTTTTCAACTTGACTTGTAAATTTTTACTATAAGTAAAAATTTGAGGGTTAGCGGGATCGAACCGCTGACCTTGTGGACTGGAATCACACGCTCATACCACTGAGCTAAACCCCCATTCTGGAGGGATTTAGCGCCTTGTAAGGACTGAGCTAAACCCCCAATCGAGAAATTTTAGATTCCTCTATTATTTATTTTCGAATCCTTAAATAATTTTTAAAATTCTGTTAATAAATGCAAAAATCTATCAATTTACTTAGTTCAGCATTTGACCAATTACAGCGCGGAAATGTACAACAAGCTCAAAGAATAATATCTCAACAGCAAGATTTGGACGATACGCACCGTTCAATGATTATAAATGCAATTCAAGAATTTTACCTAGATCTTAAAGCGCCCACAGCTCTCACAGCACCCACAGCTCCCAAGGCTCCTAAAGTTCCCAAAGCACCCAAAGCATCCAAAGCACCCAAAGCACCCAAGGCACTCACAGCTCCCAAGGCTTCTAAAGCACCCAAAGCACCCAAGGCACTCACAGCTCCCAAACCTAAAGCCAAGAAGGGTATAAAATTATCAAAAGCTGTATCAGCACGAAAAACAAATAGAGGTATCAAGATTGCAACCAAAACCCCTAAAGGACCAAAACCTCAACCAAATAGTGTAATATCAGCATTTTTGAGACAACAATTTCAAAAACAAACACAACAAAGGCAGCGATTAAGAAAAGCCAATCAAATAATTGGAAACGCTTTAGAAGGAGAATGGAAAATTAAAAAAATAACTCCTAATGGCTCGTGCATGTTTTCTGCTATTGCATTTTACTTGAAAGATCAATCTGCTGCTCGACTTAGACAACAAGCAGTTGAACAAGTCAGCGCCCAATGGGAAAGATTTGGTGGTTTACATGAAGATCAATATCACGATCTAGAAGATTATATTGAAAAAATGAGTAAACGATCAACTTATGGTGATATGCCGGAACTTTTAGTTTTAGCAGAAGCCTATAATCTTTGTGTGATTGTTGTTAATGAAGATGATGATAACATTACATTATTAAATAGTACTGCTCCAAATATTATTATTCTTTATTTATCTGGAAGGGATTCTGTACCACATTACGATGTCATTTTATTTGATTAGAAATCATACTTGTTGCTCCATAAGATAAGTATACGCAATTGAGCCGTCCGGTTGAATAACTTTATATTCAAGGTTTCGACGGTCATAATCACCTTTAACACTTATCGTTCCAAAGTTGTTCGTATTTAGCAATAATGTATCTGGTACTAGAAAGGGATTGGGAGGAAATTTTTTATATTCTTCAGCATCACGAGGAATTGTACTCATTGGAGAGTTTATGAATTCCGTAATCACTATACCATGTCCAATTTCCCATTTAGAGATATCACTGAAATGAGCACTTCCGGTCAGGAAAATTACATTTTTTAAATTAAATTCTATAATCATATCAATAATTGCTTTTTGATCATTAGGATAATTACTAAAATAAACGCTGCGTGGACGAATAAAAGGTATTCCTGTATTAATAAAAATGAAAGAATTGTTGTATAATTTCTTTATCGTATACAAAGTTTGTCGAAGCCATTGAAGTTGATCCTTTCCTAAAATGGTTGATGTAGGATTCCCTGGTTCGGTTGAAAAGCTTCTGCAATCTAATCCAATAAACGACAAATCATAACGGAAAAAGGACCACATCAGTGAAGATATATTATTTTCATTATTGTTTGCCCACATGGATGCAAAAATTCTTTTTAATAAATTCAAACTTGGTCCACCCAACGATACATCATTAACACCAATATCATGATCATCAACAACTGCTGAATACGGGCATACAGACCAAGCTCCCTTTAAATCTTCAAAGGCATACAATTTTTTATATCGCTGTACAACACCGGTTTGACTATCTGCTTGATATTCAGATAGATAAATATTATCACCTAGTAGTATATTGAGATCCGCGCTTTTAGAATAGTTTGTCCAAAGACGGAAAAGAGAATAAGGAAATACATTTTTATCTGTTTCATAATCACCAAGTAATTTGGCACAAGAAAAGATGTTGAATTTGAAATCAGGAACTGCTGGTTGTATTGGTCCTGCCCAATACTTTGGAATGTTAAAATGTAATTCTAAAACAATATCGCCTTGAGAATGACGACAACCTGTACCTGCTAGTAAACGCAACATTGTCTTTGTTTGTGGAGGACCTTGTAAAAAATCCGAGAAATCACTCACAACAGGACCAAAACTGACAACAGTTGGAAGATCAGCAGAAACATTCACTAGAGGTAATTTTGATTTATAAAGGTTGCGTGATGTATCATCACGAGATTCAAAATAAGGAATCACACTTATAGGATTGTGTGACCATACTCGAATACCAAACTCAGTAGTCGTTGCCCATGCAACCATAGGTTCAACTTGCAGATAAAAATTATTATAATAACCGTTTGAAAGTTTTTTTATCGAATCCATATCTATTGTTACAAAAAAAAATTTCAAATTAATTCAATAATTTGAAAAAAGTACTCGTAACAGGGATCGAACCTGTGACAACTGCGTTATTAGCACAGCACTCTACCGACTGAGTTATACGAGCTTTAGTTTTTATAATCACATTTAATTTTTTAAATCAATTTTTAAATTTTTGATAATAAAACAAAAAAGATGTATGATTTAACTATTTTAATTATTATCCTATTATTTCTCGTGATTTCAGTCATAGTCTTGCTAATAAAGAATTATCATCGTAATCGTTGTTATAATTTTACCTATAAACTCGCAAATGTAGACTTTACCTTTAATGATATCAAAATATCTTTGGATAAATGTACAGGCCATATTGAATCCATCGATGCTTTCGATACTTTTATTGAAAGTTTAACTAAATCATTATCACTTCCTGAACGATGCAAAAATGTTGACAGTTATTTTGATGCACTATATAAAAATTTGCCTGATGCCCCAGAAGGTTTTCTAAAAAGATTGACATTCATTAGTTCCGACGGTATAATATTAAGAGATAGTATTTACTCTTTAAAATTGTTTGACAATAGTTCTAAAAAACCAACTAAAGTCCCTCTTCGTAATAGTCCAGACGGTAAAACTGAAACTAGTCTTTATCGATTTGGTAATAAAGAATGCTATTTTTCATACATTGATACCAGCAAACCAATCGGGTCTTTACTTTGGAATTCTACACTTATTCAGCCCACCAATCAACGATTTGAACAAATACTTGCAATTCAAAATAGAGGATATGCTGGAGTTGTTCGTACCGATGTTTATGGAAAGTTAAATTATTTTGTGTCTAAATTTCAACCTTTGATGAATAAAAAAATACAAACAGGATCATTTACTGTACTACGATTAAGTTGGATTCCCAATTCTCAAATTGGCATACATTAATTGATCAAAGGATTTCATATTATTGTGAGATTGTTCCTTATTTACTTCCAAATTTAATTCAACAAGATCAACTTGTACAATATTACATTTTTCTTGGAGCGTTTTTAAAGCTTCCAGGACACCTGGCAAATCTAGTCCATCGCATACAGGTGTACCTGTGCAAGAAATGTGTTTAGGGTCTAAACAATCGACATCAAACGATAAATGCACCGGACTATCACCAATCCATTCCAAAAGTTTGTCCACATTAAATTCTGAACAAGACTGAAATCTTACATTATGCTTTTGAATTGTTTCCACTTCAAAAGGATCCAAATCACGAATACCAACATAAAATAAATTTTGAAAATTCAGATTATATTGTAAAAAAGCAAATTTATTTTTGGATAAACCAGTCAAATAAGATAATGGCATTCCGTGTAAATTTCCACTGGGTGAGCTTTCATCTGTGTTGATGTCCGCGTGTGCATCAAACCACACGACTTTCAAATCATTTTTATAAATGTTCAAAGAAGCTGCAACCGAAGCAATCGCAAGAGAATGATCACCACCAATGATTATATTTTGATATTTATTTTGTAACAGATCAACGCATAAATTATATAACGATAATAAATTGATGTGAATATCTTGACTATCGTGAATAAAAGTTTTAGAAATAGGTAATTGTTTATAATAAGTAAACAAATTTTCAACTGTTTGTAAGATCCCTTGTTTTTTTTGACCCAATCCATGTTGAAAAAATATCAAGTGTTGTAGCATTTTTATTATTGACAAAATTCACTAGGTTTTTTTAATAAATTTTTTGGATGATGAAAAATTGGACAATTCATATTTTTATAATCTTTAAAATTTGAAAATGTATCGTGAGATAATACTGTTATACTATCAATCGGAAATTTATCAGAAGTCTTGTACTTGTAAAACAAATCCAATACTGCATTGACAATAAAAATATCATCCATTTCATCTCCGCCCAGCGAATGAAAACAATCAGTAAAAGTTTTTGAATCATAGCAAGCAACATTTATATACAAACTATCGGCACCACCATTCATTGATTCCAAGATTTTTACGATTCCGGTCTTTGTATCTTTTCTGACATTTCCTTTATTTACATATATCCAATAACTATCAAACCCATATAATACTTTGTATTTTTCCACATCACAAGGATCAAAAATTGTTTTCATGACTTGAATATTTACATTTGGTTGTTCAATAAACTCTTTGATAATGTTATTACTTTTAAACAAGAATGAAACCCGACATATATTTTGAACATCAACAAAAACTACATGTTTCTTATTTTGTTTTAATAAAAAATTACAAAAAGACCCGTGAGTCTCATCAAAAATATCCAACTCGTTTCTCAAATATCTAGAATTTTCTTGATAAATTAATGTTGAATTTCCACGTTTAGATCTTTTTTCTCTTCCAATCACAATTTCTCGTTCTTCCAATGGATCTAAAATTGTTCGCCATTTGTTCGGTATAAAATCGTAGATTCGTTGTGAATGGGAAGAATTTGGAGTCTTTTTTAAAAAACTTGGCTGTCGTTGTTTTAGAATTTTATTAAGGAATTCAATAATAACGATTTCCCATTGTTGTAAAAAATCAAGAATAAATTTCTCTGTATTGCTTGATTTTGCTGTCAAAGTTTTTGTCATTTCTTCAATCGTTGTTTTGTACGACAAGTTTGCAATAAAAGACAATAACATTTGATGAAATTGTGTTTTTATAATCGAATCATTGTTATACACATCGATTTCCAATAAATCTGGTGTTAATTTGGAATCAATGTTTTTTAATAACTGGATACATCTTTCCGGTATCATTTTATTTTTACTCGTAAAAATCATAACTCGAACCCACTCTGACAACATATTTTTGATTTTTTTAATCGTATAGGGTTCAATTAAAAATACTTTATTGGCAAGTATTAACTTTGATAAACATTTGTTGACAATGCTCTCAATTTGTTGAATCGATGCTTGAATATGAGTCTTTGAATTGTTGGTTTGATTTAAACTTTTGGTAGAATCTTGTATATTTTTAGATCCTTCTTTAAGAATTTTTGGAATTTCTTTCAAATTATTATTACTTAGCAAATATTTGTACTTGTTTTGTATCCATTTTTCAACACGATATAAATAAGATAATGACAAATCACCATTATTATTACCTTCGATCCATAATTTCTTTTGGGTTTCCATGAATACAGTCAAATGTTGAATAAATTCCTTTAATGAATCGTCCGAGTTATTTATAGGTAATATAAATGACCGTTTCTTGGGAGTTTTGCCCATTTATTAAAAATAAATTTTTGCAAAAATATAAAATCCGTTTTAAATTATGATTCGCGAAAATCGATATAAATTTCATCTTCATTTGTAAAATACAGAGGAACCATTTTAGACTTGGTGACCTCTACGTGCAGTTTAATAAAAGAGTCTTCATAATCACCAAAACCTTTTTCAATATCAACCTTGATCAATATGAAAGGATTTTCAGAATCTTTAGAATAAGTGAGTTCCGATTCAACACAAATAATCGGACAATCTTCAGTAGTTTCAGCATATAATACACTCAACATGTTCCATGTGAGTCTATATTTCTCACTAGTAACACTTTTTTCAAAAGTGTAATCGAGTATCTTTTTAGCCAAAGCGATGCTATCAAATTCCATAATTTTTTATTTGATTTTTAATTAATTGTAATCAAATCAATTTTTGAATTCTTGAAGTAGAGCGATTGCAAAACTTATATCATCGTGATGTACACCAAATGTAGAATTCGCTAATTGTAATGTATAATCTAGAATTTTTTGACCTACATTTTGTACAGAATCATTTTTATCCAAGGCTTCCCAAAGGAAATCGCGCAACTTTGGATCGGAAATCATATCTCCAACACCATCACTCATCACGATAATTGCTAAAGGACCCTTGACAGTTTTTACTGTAATTACTGGTTTGTTCAACAATCCAAGATATTTTGTAGTATAAATATCACCAAATGATGATCGGAATTGTCCAAGGTTGTAGGCTCCATTATTAGTATGTCCTACATATTGGACAATATCATTTTGTAAAAATGCATAAATTCTATATTTATTGGTTTTACTATAAATTCCATCAAAATCCTTATCTCGAAACGCAACATGTCGTCTTGATTCGCTGACTTGATGACCACCAATCGAGCGTGCACTAATATGTTCATATAAATAATAAATCATGGATAATATTTCTGGATGGTGTAAAGTAGCAATATTATTTTCGTGTTGATAAAATTTGTAATAAATTTCATCTGGACTTGCCCATCCAGGAATTACGATTGTAGGATTTTCGCAATGGGGATATTTTTCTACATACAACGGTATTTGATTTAAATATTCTTGAAAATCATTCAAGGTTTCCCAGCCATGATGTCGATTTACACAAGTTGATTTGTTATAATCAACATGCATAAATGCGCTGTCTCCTAGATTTATGTTTATAATCTTGCTAGAACCATCAAGAAATGTTATACAAATTGTAAGAGCCATCGTTGTACCAGCAGTATCCCAATTATTAATCATCCAACTCTCTTTTTCTAACTCTTTGACTACTTTTTGGATACACTCTTCTATATGTGGTTCAAAAAATATTTCTAGTTCTTGATCAAGTAAATCAATATACTTGGGAAAAAATTCTGGATTTAGAAATTTTTCTTTTAAACATTTTGTAGCGCGTGCGGACCATTCTAAACCGCCTGGAGAGCCACCGTGTCCATCATTGACCAGGAGCAGAGTTAGTTTAGCTTGACCGTCAAGTATATCAATGCATTCTGATGTACAAGAATCCTCTCCAAAAGTAAATGAACTAGCGTCTTTTCCAGCAAAACTATAACTACTTTTTCTAGGCTGGGGTGCACCAAAACAAGTATGATTTATTGTTATCGTACCATTAAATTCGTGATTAATTTTTGATTCGGAATTTTTAAACAATATTTGATCTACAGTATCTTGTCGTAGATTAAAAATCCTACCAAATACTTCGGTTTTGAGTTTCGCATAAAAATTATTTAAAAGATGTATATGACCCGGATACAATCTGTTGGAAATGTTTACTGCAGCATTCCATTGTAATTGAGTCACGAGGTTATCTTTGCAATCAATCGGAATAAAATACATTGCAATAATACTAGGTTCGTTGGAAGAATCTAAATGACTTTTTAATAAAATAGCTGTGTACTCTGCTAGTGGGTCAAGTAAAACTCGATGTGAAACTAATGGTACAACAAAGATATTGGATTCACGCATTTCATTGAGAACTTTTCGAACACCTTCTAATTTTACAAAATTCGTAATATGAATATTTAATTCAATTTGATATGTTCTTCGGATTATATTTGGTCGATAAGAAATCATTTTATCAAACCAATTTTATTTTTTACAATTTTTTTAAACATCTTCTTGTTCTTGTTTCGGTGACGAAATCATGGTGGGTACTTTTAATAATTGATATGAACCCTGCATCTGTTGCTGTTGTTTTGAATAGGAATAGCCTTGAGATGCATCTTTTTTAGGTGGTTTTCGAACTCTTTTGCCTAAATCAACATGAACCGAATCACCACCCCCTCCACTACCGCCGCTTCCTGCAACAGCTGTTTGTTGACCATATTGATGTTGGTCTGCTTCAACTTGGTCGGCGACTGGATTAATATTGAACCGTGTAATAAGACGATAAAAATGATCATAAATGTGAGGTGTCAACCCAGTACAAGCAATTTTATCGGGCATATTTAAACTGCTCCAAAATTCATTATATTTCGGATTGGTTTCAACAATTGGAGATTTCAATTGATAATTTTCTTTATCAAAAAGGAAATTCAAAAAAGTTATTTTTGATCTTGGAGCCAGCGCAGGTTCTAGTAATTCTGTATACAAACATGGTCGAATTACCTTGGCTGTTCTGTATATTGAATCATTAATCCAATCATAATAATCATTGGTAAACAAAACACATTTATATAAATATGGAATTGGAATCATTAATTCAGAAATCGTCTTTGCACGCAAATACATAATAAGCGCAATCATATAATCATCCAATTCATTTTTGTGAAGATTTGTGTGATGAGAACAATGAGAATTCATTTGTACTAAACGCTGCATTATTGTATTACTACCTTGTATTAAATTTGCTTTAGATGGACTCCTTGATGCTTTGATTGGGGCTGGTATCTTGGACTTGAATTTATCGATTGGTTTAGCAAAGTCTCTTGTATTTGTTTGTGTATAGTCATATTTAGGTATTATTGCACCACGCAAATTGAAAGACCTCCCACGATGATAATAAGTATTATATCCATAAAAACTATCGTTAGAGGGAAAAGTATATAAACCCATAGATGGTCGTGCCGCATTAGCTTTTAAAACTTTACCGTACTTGTCATATTTGTAAGAATCCATTAATTCTAGCGATTGTAAATCCTGTATCGTACCTCGTTTTATTTGACGCATTTCTCCATTGTGATTCCAATTTATCATTGGTGTTCCATCTTCAAATACAGGAATAACAGAACCTGGTAAATTTGGATGAAATGGTTTTCTTACTAGCATAGTCTCGGGTTCGTCTAAATCTGGAGGCAAAAATAAATTACATGGAATACTGATATAAAGTGCTTTCCGATTCAATGGTAATGTTGCATCTCCAATCAATATTGCTTTATTTTTTAATTCACTCATAATGTCAAGTATTTCTGTACAAGTTGTTCCTGAAGTGTTGTCTGAGGGATGTACAAATAAAACCAACATATTGGGATGATCAAAGTATTGTTTTTTAAATAATGCATCAAGTATACCATCACAATTACGAAATAAATATTCTCGTCTAGTATTATGCAAAGATCCTATCATTGGAAATTTTGCACCGGTCGTCGGATCAATTAAATTCTTGACATCATAAAATTGGTTTGTCACATCAATAATGACAGTTGGATTTAACCATTCGATTGGATCAATATCAAAAGGAAAAGTACATTCATCAAAATGATGATTTTTTAACAGTGGAATATCAACAGAGTTAAACTTGCATTTTAACAAATAATAAAACGAAGTCGTAAATATATTCCGATAATTAGAAGAATCATAACTATAATTTAAGACATATTCTGGTTTAAAGATATCATCAATAAATGTATTGGATAAAGATCTAGGTTGCTGTATTGTCGTAATAAGCAATTCTAAAAGATCGGATTTGGTCATGGCTTCATAATTATTGTTGGAATATGTTAAACTATTAATAATATTGTTTAATTCATTTTTTTTTAAATTTGAAATCAAAGCGGATTTGAATACAGAAAACATACTGTCTAATTTTGCCTTATTTGCATATAATATAAAATAGTAAAGTATTGGTACACAATTTAAAATGGAATTTACAGCGTCAGTACCAAAAATATTGACAAACTGTTGAAACTTTATTTGACTTAATTTTGTACCAATAATTCCACGATTAAAATTTTGTCTAGTCATTTTATTATTTCAAATAATAATAAAATTATTCCGCTCGAATCGTTTTGATTGTTTCACATACACTATTACAAACAATGTTATCCATTGTGTAGGGAGCATTAAATTGTGTTATATCAACATTGGTAAGAAATACTTTTCTGCAACAATAGCGTTTTATTTCATACTTTTCAAAAAAATATTGTAAATTTCCATCCTTGTATTTTTCAAATAATTCATTGTATTGACCTAAAACTTTGTTACAAGTAAAACATCGTATGGGAAGCATTTTTTGACAGAAAATGATGTAAAAATATATTGTCAACAATTTTTACAAATGGAAATTCATTATGTCAATTTAGCAAGTCGTCAAGATCGAAATTCTTTAATGCAAACACAGCTTGCCAGATTGAAAAATTTTTCTGTGCATCGTTTTGAAGCCATTTGTCCAAGTTTTCAAATGTTGTACGACTTGGTAGAATCTAAAATGTTATCTCGAAAAGATTATTTTTCCGTGTTGGCCAAAAATACTTCCCTGATTACTTATGGAAGCGTTGGATGTTTTCTTTCACATTTCGAATTGCTGAAAAAATGTGTGAAAGATCAAAAAATTTTCATCATTTTAGAAGATGATGTCACATTATCTGACGATTTTGAAAACACGATACAAAAAGGTTTAGAATCGATTGAATACAAATTTGATCGTATTTATTTAGGACAGCCTTTTCCTTTATGGAAGGATCATGTAATTTCCGATTTGCAATATTTTTACAAACTTTCAGGTGGATACTACGGTACTTTTGGATACATTATTCATCCGAATCATGCAGAATTCTTGCTCTCGAAAATAAAAACCATTTACAATCATATTGACAATGTTTTTCTGCATCTACAGACACCCGAAACTATTATTTATTTATTCAAAAATCTTTTGGTAAATACTGCTTGTGAGCGAGGGCGAGATTCCAATGTATTGCTATCACGACGAGCCAAAAGATTTTCAAGCATGCAGATTCCCAAGATATTACATTTTGTAGCAGTCCCAAATATTCAAATCTGTATCGATTGTTGGTACAAAATCAATCCATCATTTGAAATTATTGTTTTTCCAAATCACCAACAAATGATTGCTTCTTTGGAAAAAACAGGAGGATATTATGTAGACTCAAATTTATGTTGCAAAATGCCAATCGACAGGATACTACAAGACACTCAAATTGTTTTGGTGAAAAATTCCGATAAATTTTATGGATGCACACCTGAGACTTTTGCCATAACACAAAACTTGGACAACATGGAAAAACTTGACAACGTACTAACATTACCCGAATGGGTTTTAAACGATGCTTTATTTCAAGTTTGTTGATTTAAACAAGCAATATTATTATAAAATAAAAAAAATGAAATTTTTACAAAATGTATTTTTACTTTGCTTGTGTGGATTGTGTTCCGCTACAAATTCATTGCGTAATGTGAATGAAATGATTACGAATCGATCCGTCATTATTGGCGACTCCATGTTTTGGAGTGGTTGGTTATTTTTTGGCGGTCAACCAAGCCCTTTATCAAAATGGCTGGAAACCTGGGCCGGACATTCGATTGAAAATCATGCTCTCGTTGGTGCGTCCTTGGAAAATGGTTGGGTTAAAAGTATTCGCGCTCAGTATGACAGTCTTAATAAACAACCCAATATTACAACGCTTATTATGGATGGAGGAGGAAATGATGTGATTAGTCATCGCGGAGATTGTGAACAATTCAATAATGCTTGTGTATCAATGATTAATAATAGTTTATCGATTGCTGCGGGAATTTTTAATTCTGCTTACCACGACGGTGTCTCCAACATTCTATATTTAGGATTTTATTATTTACCAGGCTTAGACAGGGCCGCAGACTATGCAAACCCAGCTCTTGCAGAAATTTGTAAAAATGCAACTGTAAACTGTCATTTTATCGATCCACGATATAACGCAACGACAGGAACTGGTCTACCAACCCCAGCAATGCTTGGGCCCGATGGCTTGCATCCCAATGAAGACGGATATAAATTGTTGGCAAGCATGATTTGGAATGTTTCCGTTAACAACAGTATTCCTATATAAGTTTGTTATAGAAATATTTAAAAATTGAAAAATTAATTTTTAAATCATTTATATTCAGGAATAAAAGAAACTTATGAACAAAATACTTGGTGATATTGAACCAAATCCGACACCAGAATATATGATGCATTATGGATTTTATTTTGATTATTTAAAACTATTTTGGCCCACATTTATGTTTATTTGGGTCCACTTATTGCATTTTATATAATGTATACTAACGGAATACAATTTTCGTTCATAGACACAATAAACATTATTCTTTTTGGCTTTTTTAAAATTCTAATTACATTTACGATAAATCATCGATACTTTGCACACAATACTTTTTCCTGTTCTAGGCCTGTCGCTGTGTTGCAAAACATGATTGCAGCGACCTCGGCGCAACGCAGTCCTGTGTGGTGGGGGTCCAAGCATGTAAGACATCACAAATTTTGCGAAAATCCTGGTGATCCTCATAGTCCTCAATTGTTTGGATTTTGGTATTCTTGGATAGGTTGGGTATTTTACTCAACCGAAGTTCATATTGATTGGGAATATGTTCATCCGCATTTGAAAACTTGGGAAATGTTTTGGGTTGATGCTTTTTCTGGATTTGTTCCTTATCTGGAACTATATTGCTGGAACCAAGCTTACAGCTTGAAAACAAGTATGTTGGTTTATTGGGCAACGATGCTATCCGTGTATGTTACTTTAGGGTTTAATGTTTTCTTACATCACGACCCTGAGCTTGACACGGAAGTACAACCAAATGGTCGGTTTTTGTGTCGAGCACACGATAAATGTCCCGCATGGATAAATTATTCGATTGATTTGCTTGGGGAAATGAATCATTATGATCATCATAAATATCCCCGAAAAGCTTTACATCCAAGTCGACTTGTTGATGTACCGTATTGGTTTTATATTTATCCTGGTGAAAAGCTACAATTATTTTATAATGTCAATCACAATGGATTAAAAATCATTAAACCGTCTAAAGAATTGCATTGATAGTTTGTCGATAAACTTTTGATTTTTACAAAAAAGATTCAGGGAAACAAATTAGTTTAATTTGTAATTGTATTGTATATAACACTACCTAACTGTCCTTTATTACTTAAATCCAAATCACCTTTATTTACAAATATATCATTAAAATAACATAATGAGTTTAATTCAATAATAGAATTATTAAATACACTATCAATGTTATCGCGAATTGGAATCTTATCTAAAATTACTTTTGCCCCCTTTTTACTAATTAAATAAGCGATCGCACCCCATTGCTCAACCATATGATATAAATTATCGTCTATTCTTTTTTTCGTCTTTTGGTATTCTTCAAATTGGTAATGTGTATATAATTGAATATATTCACTATTATTTTCAATTGCCTTATTTATAATGTGTTCAATCTTTTTTTCATCATAGAAATTTACTTCTAAATCATCCTCTATGATCAGAGCCCAATCGTTTGTGTCGTACTTTATGAAATCTTGTAATAAATACAAGTGCGATAAATTACATCCTAACTTACCTTTGAAAGAATTTTCGGTATATTCGACATATGAATCGGTAAATAAATATCTATCGAGAGCAAGCTTTTTATGCATATCAAATTCATTGACTGTATCTACCGCTTCTCGATAAACTAAATTTGATATTTGCTTTTTACATTTATAATAATTATCTAGTCTAATTTTAGATTTTGAATATACGATGCAATAAGGTATAAATAATTTACTTTTACTTTTCACTTCAGATTTTAAAGGAAAATTTCTAAAAGTTCTTTGTAATCGTGGCATCCATACTTTGCAATATAATAATTTAGAATATTATATAGATTTATATTAATTTCAGTCAGAGGTGAGCTACGATTATAAAAGTATGATAAATGATGTTTCATGCATTCTAATGACATAAGATGTTGAGATCCAGCACCAATAGCAATATCAGATTGACTAACATTATTTGCAATTTGCATTTTTCTTTTTTCTAAATTTTCATTCCAAGGAAAGTATCCTAGCCAGACGATTTGTAAATCATCAATTATATTAAATGGTAAATTTGTTAGGTGTCTACCAGGATGATAATGACCATGTGAATAATTATGAAGAAAACGATATCCAGAACCTGGTCTATCATTATTTCCATACCTTAAATTATTGTTTAATAAAGAACCAATCAACTCATTTATATTTTCCGGATTATAATTTTCTAGTAAGTAGGGACTGTTACTATTAATTGCTAAACAATAATTTTGATTTTGATAGTTTGAAATATCAAAATTTTGACTTATAAAAAGAAACTCCGTTGTATTAAGTACTATCTTAAAACCTTCTATATTTTTCTCAATATCATGGATCTCAGAATCAATCAAATCAGATTGAAACACAGGTTTTCCATCTGATAAATTTCTTGTATTTACAATTGTCCAATGTGGACATTTTTGTTTGATTATTTGGACAGAATTGTCAGTAGAACAATAATCAATGATAATTCCATTATCAAATATTCTTGAATGATGATCCAACCAAAAAGGCAACAAATACTCTTCATTGAAAATGTGACTTATGACTGTCAATTTCATTCTATATTAAAAAGAAATATATTTATTAATTATAGAAATGCAAAGTTATTTAGATAATTGTCTGATAACAGGAGGATATGGTATGATTGGAAGTACTATAAACTTTGGAGTAAAACCTACCTCTACAGAAATGGATATTACTGATTATAATTCGATTCAAAATTACACATCTAAACTACCATCGATATCTTGTATATTACATTTAGCGGCTTTAAATTTGAGAGACTCTGAGAATGATTATAATAAAGCTTTAAATGTTAATGTAAATGGAACTATTGAAATGTTGAAAGTCGCCAAAAAATTAAACATACCTTTTATACTAGTTTCAACAGGAGCTGTTTTTTCTAGTACAAATCCCAATTACAGGTTTGATGAAAATCATATACTATGTCCAAATTCCAAGTATGGAAATACAAAATCAATCGCTGAAAATGTAACATCACTTTATGATAAAAGCATTATTGTAAGAACAGGTTGGATGTTTGGAGGAAACCAAAAAACTCATTATAAATTTGTCGAGCAAACTATCAATAATTTAGTATTGAATAAACAAGTAAAAGCTTCTAATGATTTTTATGGATCTCCGACTTTTGTTTTTGATTTTATTGAAAAATTAAAATATCTAATCATAAATTTAAAATTTGGTATTCACCATGTTGTAAATGAAGGCTTTGCTTCAGGATATGATATTGCACTTGAAATTTGTAATTTTATGAATAAAGATCCTAAGCTAATAAATTCTGTTTTATCACAAGATGTTCCTAATTCAGGACCAAAACGAAGTAATAGTGAAATGTTAATAAGTAATTATAAACATAATCAAATGCGTAATTGGAAAATTGCATTACTTGAATATGTGAATTATTATCTTGGGGATACCAAAATCGACAAGGACAATTCATTAATAATCAAACCAAAAGTATGGAGTAACAGAGAAAATTGCAGATTATGTAATAGTACAGATTTAAATGATTTTTTTAATCTAGAACCAACTCCTCCAGCAAATCATTTTAAAAAATCTCCTCAAAAGGTTGATTCCATACCACTTGATATTTGTATGTGTAATTCATGTAAACATATCCAGTTAAAACAAATTGTTGATCCAGATTATCAATATTTAGACTATTTCTATGTATCCTCTACTTCCAAAACAATGACTTTACACTTGCAAAAAAGTGTTGACGAATTTACCAAATATTTAAATTTATCGAAAGAAGACTGTATTTTAGAGATTGGAGCTAATGATGGCACATGTATCAAACATTTAATGGATCAAGGGTTTACGAATGTCATTGGTGTCGATCCAGCAATGAATATAAATGACAGACATAACTTGCCGATAATTTGTGATTTTTTCGGTTCAAATATTATTACAAAGTTAGAAAGCAAGTATAAACCATTAAAACTCATTTACGCTTTTCATTGTTGTGCACATATTGAAAATATAAAAGATATATTCCATACAGCAAATCAACTATTAGATGATGAAGGTTCTTTTGTGATTGAAGTCGGGTATTTTTACCAAGTATTTATTAATAAATTGTTTGATGTTATTTATCATGAACATATTGATTATCACACTGTAACAGCCATGAATGTATTTTCACAAAAAATGGGATTTACATTATATAAAATATCGGAAAATACAATTCAAGGAGGATCAATACAATTCTTCATGTCAAAGAATAAAAATATAATTATTGATAAAAGTGTAGATTTGACAATACAAAAAGAGTCGGAAGTTAAATTATTTGATTCAAATAATTTACAGGGTTGGAAGACGAATATCATACAAAATGGAAAAGATATTAATTATTTACTCAATAGTCTAATACAAAACGGAAAAATTATCGCAGGTTATGGTGCATCTGCAAAATCAACAACTTTTTTACACCAATATAATTTATCAAATCACGTTATAAAATTTATAATTGATGATAATATTTATAAACAAAATTATTATACTCCTGGATTAAATATACCGATTAAAACAATTAATATATTAGATTTAGAAAAGGTTGATTATATAATTATATTATCGTGGAATTTTTGTGAAGAAATTATTTCAAAATTAGAGAAATATATTAAAGTTGGCTTGAGAATTATTGTTCCCTTTCCTTGTATAAAAATTATGTAATTCTTATATAAAGAAAACCCCAATCAAATTTGAAGACTGGCAAAGTTTACATTAAATCATAAACCTCTAGAATAATTGTATTCACAATCATCAAGGTATTCAAAAATTTTGGATTTTTAATTGTATATAAACAAATAAATTACAAATCGTATAATAAATGTTTGATCCATCTTTAAAAGTCCTGGCAGAAAGTTTTATTTATGGTCTCATTTGCCGTAAATGCTATCATAACAATCCAACAAATCGCAAAACATGTCGAAAATGTAGCTGGCCTGATTTACGAAAACAACACCGTCTAAAGTGAAATGTGACGATACAAAAAATTAAATTTTGGTAATAATAGATGTCCACATTTATCATTACAAAAAAAGAAAACAAGTCTTGTCAAGAGTTATTAACGACAATTCTACTTCCGATGATTGGAAAACCGCATCTTTTAATTGATATTAAAGATCGGGATGATTATTGTTCTTTTTTTGTTTCTAAAAAAGAATAAATTGATTTTATAATTAAAATGTTTTGAACAATCCTTGCAAGCTTTAGCCGAAAGCATTATCTACGGACTTATATGTCGAAACTGCTATCACAATAATCCCGCTCACCGTAAAAGTTGTCGAAAATGCGGCTGGTCAGATCTTAGAAACCAGCTTCGATTAGAGTGAACTAATATTGGTTTCACTGATTGTATATTGACATGATGTCCCATTACACTTGGCAGATGAATTATATCCACATGGAGGTGACTCCAACCAATTGAGCCCACCCGTCCAAACACTCCATACAAAAACATTACCACTAGTCGCCGTAGTAACCATTTCTTGTCCCAACGCAGCAAGCCATCCTTTATATTGTTCATTTGTGGAATCTAATGTTTGTCCAATTTGATTTCCATTTTGTTCTAAAATAAGTTGAATACTAGTCAATTCTTCATTGATAGCGTTAAATTGTACGGAAGCACTAAAAACTTTGGTTGTATTGATGACATATTGAGTTCCAGGTCCATACAATAATTTGACATCTTTTTGCACACCGGACAAATCTTTGAATAAATATCTTGGGTCACTAATAGTACCTCCATACCCAACAGGAGGAGCTCCTCCACAATCACCGGAAGCGCGATGAAAAGTACTATGCCAACAATATTGGTTGGCTTCCATAAAATCTAATTCAGTCGTACTTGTCCAAGTTGCACAAGCATCTTTGTATTTATCACCATTGTGCAAATAAACAGAATAAAAGGTGGCATTAAGTCCGCATGGTACATTAGAAAGGTCAACATTCCAAGATAATTTGCTCCCCAATAAATCAAAATAATAATAATTTCCTTCAGTTCCGGTAGGGCTAGTCGATAGACGCAAGCTTCCTCCAACACCATAATTCAAATTCATCGAGTCCGCGTTTGTAGAAACACCTTTTGCATAATCACTTTCAACACAAAATAATCGATAAGATGCAGGTATATTATTTTTTAAAATTTCCAAGTAAAAGCCAGACATTCTATAATTACTCAATATTATTTTATCGATTTGGGACAAGTTTTAGTCATTTTATCTCGTAAATAAAATACAAAAGATACTCGTGTACCGGTTCCTTGAATTTCTGAATTACAATGCCATTGATGAACATCCATCGCTAAAAAATCTCCATCACGGCAATCAATTCCAAATCCATACTGTGGAAATAAAGTATATCCTCCTTCATAATCACCTTGACTTGCCACCACTAAATTACCAAAACCTTCTTTATAATCTCCGCCATCTTTATGGAGTGCGGTCCTAAAATTTTTGTTGACCGTAACAGTCGTAAATACCGTTTTTGGTATACAGTATTTTGGATTTATTTTTGATATTGCTTCCTTTTGGGCTTTGTAACGATCGGGAACCAGTGATTTGAAGAATTGGTCAATTTTCTGAAAAATCGGGACAGCGCTTGTATATTTTTCCAAATTTTGAAAAGTATATGCGGTTTGACGACATTTTTCATCCAAATTTGGTGCATGTATTCGTCCAAAATTGGAAACCGAATCATAAAATCCCACAATACCGCTTCGGGCTTTGGTAGTCAAAACTTGTAAAGGTTTTCCACTTGATTTGGAAGTAACATACTTGTATTTTCCTTCTGGTGGTATTCCGGATGCACTGGGGCGAGTTTTGCCAAGTTTTGCCGCGTCGTGTAATTGAAATAATGTTTTTGTTTCTTTCGGTGTTAATAAATTTTTTCTAAATTTAACGATAATCTGATCATTTTCATCATAAATATCGACATTCGACTTGAAAATTTTAAACTTTTCTTCACTAATAAATTGTCCATCCAATATTTTGATATCATCGTCATTAATTACTTTACTAGCAACAAATTCCATTTTATTTTACACAAAAAACATTTGTACACGCTGGAAAATAATTATAATATTCTTCATTTTCTTTAACCTTGTCGTAATGCACACGACTAAAGTACTTTCTTAAATTATTAATAATGCTTAAAAATCTGGGAATAGATCTATCAATATCAAAACTATATTCAAATACTAATTTTTTTATATTAGCTTTTGCATAATCATTTGGTGTCAAAGATTCTAAAATCTGAATTTCAGCACCTTCAATATCCATTTTTATACAATTTGGTTTGTATTTTGCAAGTACTTTTAAAATGGGTTGCACGGGTACATTGATTGTAGAGCGCCCACGAATCGGGACCAGAGTATGTCGATATTTATTATATTCCCCTTTACATATATATAAAGGTAAAACACCCTGAACTGTTCCAACCGCTTGTTGTAATGTTTTAAAGTTTTTGGAAAAATTGGCTTGCAAATTTTGATTCAACAAGGCAAAATTTTCTGGTTCTGGTTCAAATGCAATCACTTTAGCTCCCCGTGCTAAACATAATAAAGAAAAAGTACCAATATTTGCCCCTAAATCTAACCAAATTTCATTGGTGTTAATGAAAAAATCAATGGCTTTGCGTTCATAAACGCATTTTTTTAAAACTTCGGGAATTACTTTTTCATCTGTGGTGTTTGGACGGTATTGAATATTAACAATTTGATCAGAATTTTTAATCGATACTTGTTTTTGCATTTTTGTTTTTAAATTTTTATTAAATTGTTTTAATAAAAAAAATGTCAGATTACTTTAAAAGTTTTGGAAAGTCAATTTACCAAGGTGGTGCAGCATTGGCTAAAAAAGGTTCTCAATATGGCTCAAAAGCTTATGAAGCTGGTACAGCCGCTGCTAAAAAGGCTTCCCAATTGGGTCACAAAGCTTATGACACAACAGCCGAGTTGAGTCACAGCGCCTATGATGCAAGCAAGCATTATGGTTCAATTGCCGCTGAAAACGCTGCCGCTCTTGGATCCAGTGCGTATGATGCTGGTATGTATTACGGTTCTGCAGCAGCTGAAAAGGCAGCCGCTGCTGGAGAAGCCAGTAAACAATTCCTAGGCGCAGCTGGTCAAAAGTTATCTCAAGCTTATAAAAGCTCTGAGAAGTCAGTAAAAGCAATGACAGAAGCAGCTAAAAACTACATGAAGGCTAAACCAAATCAAGCACAAAAAAATCAAACAGCAGAGAATGCTGCCATCCAATCATTGCAAGATGCACAAGTTGCTAAGATCGCTGCTCAAACGGCACAAAAAACTGCCCAAACTATCGAAGAACAAGAAATTGCGAAAGATATGGAAGTTCAAGCAGATCAATTAATTAAAGACGCTAAACAACAAGTCAAACAATCCAAACAAATACCTTTATAAGTGTTTTTTTTTATTACTTAGTGCTCTCGGTGAGCTAGAGTTCCCATTACAGTATCGTCGTCACGAACAAAATACATCCACTTGCCCTCTGGTCTTAGAAACATGAATGATACATCAAGAGGAAAAGACTGTTCGAAATCAATCGTTCTGTCCTCCCGAGTTTTCGGGCGGCGACCGTTGGCTGTGTCTGGTTCATAAAAACCATCCTTCCATTGCACGATGTTCATATATTGACCGTCATCAGAAATGGCAGCAACATACTTGGAAGCAGCCCACGCGTTGTTCGAATTAAAACGCCAAGTCATACGCAGCAATTCTTCCAAACGATCTGTGCCTGGCCATCCAACATTGAAACCACCACCTTGGTGTCCAATGGTCGCCTCGATACGAGTACGAATCCTTCTTTGATATCCACTAGGTTTGTGTTCCAAAAGGACCTTTTCTTCGTCTGTTAGTGGAACTTGTATAAGTTGTTCTTCGGTCATTGTAAAATCGTGAATCTGAAATCCCTTTTCCCTGCAAAAATCTGCGCACTGTTCCTTTGAATCAAAAAGAGTCTTGTTCATTGCGTGTCGGTTCGCGACAGTTGTGTCATCCACATTTGGACGATCGTGTGGACCGTTGGCAATAACCTGTACACCCTCGAGCTGTCGACGACATTCTCCGAGCATCATGTTTGCTTCCACCATATTCGGTATGTTAAAAAGAACCTCCGCTGCCAGCTTTTGATAATCTTTACGACTCATAAACAGGTGTTGTTGTGGAAAATCATCAGAATAATTTCCACACATGCGCAGTTCTTGGACTCGGGATGCCCCATTATTGGATGGTAAAAGTATTTCACCAATCAGACCTCCACGACCCTTTCCTGGCTGTGGGCGAAAGCTTACAGCACGGTTTGCAGCGCGTTTGGCAATAATAATATGGTTACGATATACCCCATCCTCTTCATATAAATCCTCAAAGTGATTGTAAAGCGCATAAACATTAGAAGTCATTTTTTCAACTCCTCCTTCTGGTTTGTAATAATAAATACCGCTTGAATTGACCGTGTATGAGCCGATCCCTGCTGCTTGAAGGGTAACCGCAATTTCTCTGTGATCAGCCATAAGATGTCGAGTGTTAATAAGGAGAGAAGAATAATGCCAAGTATCTTCCACATTACAAACTTCCAGTGCGCGCTGTACAACTTGAACCAGCATTGTATTGTCCTTTACTAGAGACTCGTGCTCCTCATCGGTTAAAAAGTGCTTTTCAAACTGACGTATATCACGATATTTCGTGGAAATGGGAAGCGAAAAAGTTTGTGATATAATTCCAGCTTCGTTAAGCAGAGCCATTGGCGTTGCCGTCACCATCCATGTCGATCGACTTTGGGCTTCAAATTCGTGAAAAGTCCTTCCAGTGGAAGTGGTATCTTGAATAAAATCCCAATGCTTGACCAGTGTATCTCCTTCATCTCCCACAATCAAATAAGGAAATGTACTTTCGCGATTAATTCTCAGCTGCTGATACTTGTTGTTCATAAGCATCGTCACACAAGTTGGATCATTCATGTCGGTACCACGACGAAGCCCATTAATTTGCAAAGTACGAGTTGTTTCTCCCATTGAATCGAGCCACGCATTAAAATCCCTAATATCGCGTGTAAAAACTTGATTGTACGATTTGACACTGTTAAGGCAAAAAAGAAAAGGACGAAGTCTCCATTGATAAATGGAGCACCAAAGAATCGCCATGATGGCTCGAGATTTACCCGATTGCACCAAACCATAAAGGTTTGCGCGACGATGTGGTTCGGTAAGCCAAGAAAACTCATCGCAAAGAGCCTTGTAAATCAAATCTTCATGAGCTGAAGGATAATCAATGACCCGAGCAGGACCAGTACCCTCGTGCTTGATGATGATCTTGGTTGACTTCTTTCCATTCCTCCGATATTGCCTCTTCCAAAAAAGCTTGGCTGAAAATCCTCCATCTTGATGTTGCTTAAAATCAATATCAAGCGTTTTGGGTTCATAATGTTCGATAAACTCCACAAGATCTCCGTCGAAATTGAGATCCTCATTTAATTGTCTTCTTGACATGATTTTCTGTTTTTGAATACAAAGATTTGGTAAAATGAATTAGATTTGTTTTTTAAAAATTAAGAATCTTGACATAAAAAAAAATTTTTTTTTAAAATCAATTTTTAACCTGGTTTGTAACACAAGAAATTATTATAATAATAAATATTTAATATATGCCAATTTTAATGTTGTCGTCATGTCCACAAAAAAGTTTTTTTTTTTTAATTTTTTTCCGGTTTTTTTTGAACTTGTAAAATTGAAAAAAAACTTTAATAAATGATAAATTGTATTATAATTATTTATTTTTGTATTGTGCTAATAAGCATATTTTTAATTTTATTTTATTGTTTGTACACACTTAAGAAACATTCTAATTATCATGTAAAAATATGTTGGTTGTATTGGGATAAAAATCGAATGCCCGATTTGTTGGAAAACATTAAAAAATACAATGCACCAAGCCTTGCTGGCTGGAAGGTAAATTATTTAAATGATGATAATTTGAAGCAGTATATCGATGCAAGCCAATTCCCAAAAAATTATACAAAACTTATCAAAGCGCACAAGGCTGATTGGATAAGATTATATCTTTTGCATCAATATGGCGGATGTTGGTTAGATATAAGTATCATTATAAATGATTCCAAAGTATTAAATAAAATTTATAAAAAAAGTTTAGTTCACAATTATGATATCACTCTGTTTCAGACACAATTAGAAAATAAAACCTTTACACATCCTTCGGGAGCTAAAATACCTCTTGTGCTCGATAATTGGTTTATATTAGCTCCTCTAAACAGCATCATCATTAAATTATGGTTAGAAGAATTTACCGATGCGATTCAAATTGGATTCTTAAAATACAAACAAAAGGTACAAAAAATGGGTACAGACATTTCCAAAATTCATTTTAACAATAAAAAGGATATTTATCTTACCCAACATGTATGTATACAGCATGTATTACAGCACATGACCACATTACCTAAAATCTTATTTTATAACTCGTATGACAGCATGCTCAAATTACAAAAAATGTGTAATGGTGTGGAACAATGCATGGAGGATAAATTAAATAATGACCCAGAATTAAAAAAGTTACCTTTTATAAAGCTTACTAGGCATAATCGAAACAATCTCAATATTTCCAAATTTTTTTTAAATTAAATATTCTTCAAATCATCACTTGTCAAATATCTTGACGGACTTTCTAGGAGCATTTTTTTCATTGTCTCCATTTTGTTTCGATTGTTTACCAAAAGAGTCGTGACATTTTTATAAGCTGCATCCACCAATTGTTGAATCTCTTGATCCACCTTGGAAGCGGTATATTCCGAAGTTGAAGAGGAAAATCCGTTTTCAGAAGGCAATTTGGAATAAACTTCAAGATCTTTACCAAATCCATAATCTTGAATCATTTTCTTGGCCAAATCATTGGCTTGTTTCAAATCTTGAAAGGCACCCAATGAAACATTGTCTCTTCCATAATAAATGGTTTCCGCGGCTTTTCCACCCAAAGCAACCATAAGTCGTTGGTTTAATATATTTTTAGTATACATTCCACCTTCCATCAACGATTCCTTTTCTCTAAATATTGTGTATCCTCCAGCTCCGTTGTAAGTACTTTGTATGGTGACCTTTTCAAAGTCAAAGACATCGGGGGCAGCAAGAACGGCTAAAGTATGACCAATTTCGTGAATCGCCACGCGTTCCAATGTATTGTCGTCACGAGTTTCAATTTTTTTAATCACACCCACAAATAGTTTTTCAAGAGCTTGGAAAATATCATTTGCAGAAATTTCACTTTTTCCCTGTCGCGCGGAAAATATTGCTGCTTCATTGAGCAAGTTTTTTAGTTGTGCACCCGAATATCCTGCAGTCAAGGAAACAATGTTATCCAAAGTTGTATTTTTTTCCAAGGGTAGTTTTTGTGCATAAGAATCTAAAATCGCGCGTCTTGAATTAGCATCGGGTAAAGGAACAGCAACAATACGATCAAATCTGCCCGGGCGGAGTAAAGCGGGATCTAAAGTATCTTTTCGATTCGTAGCCCCAATCACAAGAACTTCTTCACTTCCATAAAAACCGTCCATTTCTGCCAACAACTGATTTAGTGTTTGCTCGCGTTCATCATTTCCACCAAATCCAGAGGCTGAATTACGGGCTTTTCCAAGTGCGTCGATTTCATCAATAAAGATAATGGCAGGTTTTTTGCGCTTGGCTTCTTGGAAAAGTTTACGGACACGAGCGGCACCCATACCAACAAATAGTTCCACAAATTCAGAACCAGTAACAGCGATAAAATTAGCTTTTGCTTCTCCAGCAATTGCTTTTGCCAACAAAGTTTTACCTGTTCCTGGAGGTCCTTCCAACAAAATACCTTTTGGAATACGAGCACCAACTTTTTTATAATTGGTATTATTTTTGAGATACGAGACAATTTCAGAACATTCCTCCAAAATTTCTGGTGATCCTGCCCAATCTTTCAAGGTGATGGTCGGTTTTTCCCCCAAATAATTGACAGAAGCAACACCCATTCCATTGTTTCTTCCAAGAGGAGTAATCCCATTTTGCCTAAAACCAGCAGCAAAAATGTTACGAATCACTGTAAAACCATAGATACCTAATGGAATATAAAATAAAGCGCTAACCCAATCAAATGGTTTTTCCAAAGGTTGGAATAATATTTGTGTATTGTGTCCTTTTGCTTCTTTAACAATCTCAGTCGAAATGACAGGATGAATATTGGTCTTGTGTAATAAATTTTCATTGTCCAGACTGACCACAATGGTCAAATCTTGTGAAAATAAAATTTCTTGTACCTTGTTGTTTTCAATCTTTTCTAATAATGTTCCCAAACTTTCTTGATCAAATCTATCATTGTATTGAATTAATTGTTTTGTATTGACCTCGAAAGATTTTATTATTTCCGCTTTAGAAAGATCCTCTAAAGGAGAGGCGCCTAATTTATTGAAACGAGGTTTTGGTGTCAAAAAAGAAGAAGGAACAAATGCTTTGCTAGTTTCCATACAAAGCGTTACTAATAAAAGAAGAAAACTTGTTTTCATTATTTATTAATAATGAAAAATTTAAAGTTTCAAAATTTTGTTTATTTTATCGTTTTTATAATAATTTATCGATTTTAAAGTTCCATTTTTATGGTTAATTTTACATAATCCATTTCTCTTTCCGTTTTCATAATGCGTCTCTGAAAACAAATTACCATTATCAAAATATCGCAACACGACGGGTGATATCATTTTACCATTTGCATAAAGCATTTTTACTCTAAAAGCTCCATTTAAGTGATATTGCTCTAGAAAACCATTCAAAAAGCCATTATTATATTCTGAAATTTGCAAAATACTTTTATTATAATAGACAACAAGCTTGCCGTGATAGTTTCCGAATTCATTAACATAAAATTCACAATCTAAATTTCCATTTTTATAAATTTTTACATGATTGGTCCATTTATTTTTTACGATTCGATCATCATGTATGTAGTCAAATTTTTGTATGCATTTGGAATATATTTGTAAGAAAGTAGAATCATACTCATATATTAACTTTATTAATTCTTGAGGTAATTGCTCAAACATTTTTGATTCACAGCTGGTCAATTTATATATTTTGTATTTTTATCACTTTTTAAAAATTGAGGGTCCTTGTCTTTATTTTTAAATTACCCAATGAATGAATTCAGCTTGGGAAGAATATTTTATAAAAATTAATATCGACAAAATTTACAATGACAAAAACTTGATTTATCCACCAAAAAATTTGGTATATAAAGCTTTTTCCTATTTTCCTCCCTCCGAAACCAAAGTTGTATTTTTAGGTCTAGACCCATATATTCGTGAACATCAAGCTCATGGTCTAAGCTTTTCAGTACCAGAGGGTGTCCTCGTGCCTCCTTCACTTCGAAACATTTATAAAGAAATTCAAGATGACATTGGTTGTACTATGAATTTTTTAAAAGGTGATTTGACAAGATGGGCAGTCGAAGAGAAAATATTATTATTCAATTCAGCTCTTACAGTTATTAAGGGACAAACTGGTTCGCATACACATTTATGGAAAGACTTTACCGATCATTTACTAACCAAACTTTCCAGCGACTATCCCCAGATTGTATTTATATTATTGGGAAATGTTGCTCGTGAAAAATCCGTATTTATTACAAACAAGTCCAATATAATCCAAGCAGTCCATCCATCACCGCTAAGTGCACATCGTGGGTTTTTTGGCAGTAAAATATTTTCAAAGTGTAATAAACTAGTTGGTAAAAAAATCAATTGGCAAATTCAATAGCAATTGAAAATATTACTCAAATCAGGTAATCCACGAAAAAACATGTGATACTTGACTTTTTTCAACGACACAACTGGATAATCTAGTTCACCGCTCAACAATGGTTTTTTGCCAGCAAAATAAGGATGATTGACGGTTTCTGGTGTCAATTCACAAATCTGAGGAACAACTTTATGTCGAGCATCATTATTATCATTGGCAAATCCTAAATCACGAAATATTCTTCCAGCATTGGGATAGGTTGCATGTTTACCTAAAGAACAATAGATGTTGATGGCAAATCCGTACTGTGTTTTTGTAAGACAACATTGAGAATCTTTTTCATTTAACCAAAAATGTTCCTTTTGACTGTGCGGTGTAAAGCATATCCTAGATATACTAGAATTATTTTTTATTTCGACAACAACTAATTCCAAATCATTAACATGGGAATCCACATGACATCTTCCCAAACCATCATCAAACAAATAATAGATGAAGTAATATACCCAAATCGTATTTTTATCTACAATGCGAGTATAGGAATTAATCGTTGTATTGGATATATAATTTCTTAAACGCTGGTTTAAATCAATCGGATAAAACCGTTCTTTACTATCAAAATATAAATTTACACTGAGATTCATTTATAAAATTTTTGGAAATTTGTATAAATTCATTTTTTAAAGTAAAAAAAAATTACAAGAAATAAAAAAAATGCAGCATCATCCGATAACTCACAAAGTTTCTTATTTAGATAAAATTTATCAATACAAAGATATAAATTCTTATGACAGTCTTTTAAAAAAAATTAGTCGTGATACAGGTCTACCGACGGAGGCTATTATACTGCAAGAAAGTCAATCTAAATTACTTGTCAAAGATGGAAAATGTAATCCATCGAGTATTGTCAAACAAGAATCCCAGCTGTTACGCATTCATAATTTAGATTTAAAAATTCGACCATGTAGAAAAGATTATTTTAGAATTATTTACTCGATTTGGCTTAATTTAAATAACGCTTATTATTTATTGTCTCCTTTGAACGATTTACATCCGATCCAAGAAGTTAAAGGTGAGACGACTTTTTATCAAATGACGGCAATTAACAATGGAGTGTATACTCGAGGTGAAGGAATTATTCATGTTCAACCGTCGATAGCTCCTGTGTCTAGTCAATCGGAAGGGTTAAATGCAACTTTAAAATTATTTTTCCCAGTTATTGGAATAAATTATAGTTCTTGTGATGAAAAAAATAAACCACAATTAATTATAAATAATTATTTGCACTTGATTCGATCCAAAAATGTTAGTTCAACTTCTGGACATACACCGATTCAAAGTCTTAAAAAAACAATGGAATGTAAACCAAATTCCAAAATGCAATGGTACTTGTTTGTATGGAATCATTATCAAGATTATATACGATTAGAAAAGCCAACAGTATATATTGATGATTTTGATAAAATATGGTTGTTTGCAGATGAAGCGATTTTTATATTAATGTATTTGGATAAACAAAATTATCAAGACATTCCACAAGATGTGCGAGACAAGGTCGATATTGTAACACTAGGACAGGTAAAATATTTTCAAAAAATAAAATCGTTATAATAAACAAAAATATGCAGCAGCAAGCGTATAACAATTTAGTTTTAGCAATACTAACCGGTGATTATACAACAGCAGATAGAATATTAAGCAATCCAGAGACAGTTTCACTAGCGTTGCATAAAGCACTCACTTCTGGTCAAATAGAAGTAATTGTATATATTCAGGTTACAAAGAATGTATTTAATACATTACAAAAAGTAACTCGAGCAATTAATTCTGCTTTAGAACACCCAGAGGTTGTTGGATTTTTAAATTGTATAAAAACACAAAAGCAATTATCCGGAACTGGTCAACCGAAACAATCGACTAGCGCTGCCTGTGCGAAACAATACAAGGTACAAGTTCCTACTAAAGCTACAAAATTAAGATGCGCACAATGCAATAAAAAGCTATCGCCCGTTCAACAAGATTTGATTTGCTCTTATTGTGATAAAAAAACTTGTATGAGTCACAGAAATCGTCAAGCTCACTCTTGTCAAAAAACAAAACAAAAAGTACAGTTACCAGATGCCGTTTTATTTTCCAAATTGGATAGACTTTAATTTTTTGTTTGACAAATATTAAAATATTCATTAGTTCCATCTGGCATGGGTCGCACAATTATGATTGGCAATTTATTTTGTTCAAGCTCCATTTCCGCAATTATTAAAGGATTCGTTTCTCCTTTAGTATCAATCATTATGGGTGCATTATAACTAATTTGTAATGCTCTAGTACCCAAGACTCTAGCTTTTTCATATTTTGTTAAAAAAGGCGCAGATATCATGAATCCTTTCGTTTAAATGATTTTAATGTAAATAAAAATGTGTCAATTTTTGTAATAATAAAAATCTAAAATTGATTGGGTTTTTTATTTGATAAATATTATTACAAAAATGATTTTACTGTCTTGGTTTTACGCAAAACTGCTGTCTCCGCTCGTACCAAAAGCGGATCAGCCTCTTGAAGTGTCTTACAAATTAGCTTCTTTAACGATTTATGAATCTCCCTTGTACTTGGGAATTTTGATGATGATTTTAATGCTTACCCAATGTTTTTGGAAAACCAGCGTTTTTTACATGTTTACTGAAGTATTTGATAAGGGTTTATTATATGAAGATGTAAAATTCTTGGAATTTAAATATAATGATAAATTTTTACCTGTCACCCATCGCGTATTTAATATAATTCTATTAATGTTTAATGTCTATTTTTCTAGCTATTTTTATTATTATGCTGTTGTCCAAGGAACCATTTATTTGATGAAAACATATCCTAATTATTGGTTTCATTATTATCAAGCTTTGTTTATAATCGTGTTGCGATATTGGCACATTATATTATCTAATCAAAAAATTAGAAAATTGTTTAGACTTGTAGATTAATTATTGTTAAAATTATAAATTTTTCAATAATAAAATGGCACCCATTCAAAAATATTGTTCTTTAACTGGAGCTTATCCTGTTTATAAAACTTCTGGATACTATCCCTATGAATTTGTACCAATGCCCAAGGATTTTTGTTTTTGTCAAGATCCGCAAGTAACTAAAAATATACCCATTGAAAAACAAACATGTCCTGCGGGACAAGCTTGTGGAGTTTGTGCTCCTGAATATACTTGTAATATTTGTAATGCAGATTTTTATCAACTTTGTAATCCTTATACTTGAGCGATTATACTCTTTGTAAAAACAATTTTATAATAAGCCTAACGATTTATTTTTGCGGGAAAACAAATGATTAGGCAAGGCTCCAGCCTCTTGGAAGGCATGGGCAACTGTGACGGGCAAGGCAAGGGTTTCTAACTGGGTATGGGTAATTCGATTGACGACAGACACAAACGACTGGAATACAGACAGTGTGTTTAGGACCCCCACAATAACAAGGGTCGACGGAATTGCATTTATTGCACATTATTCTATAATATGGAAAGATTTTTTTTGAATTTGAAAATAAAAATCGGTAACTAAAAACTTCTAGTTACCGATGTAGTAACTCCAGTAAAAAAATTGTTGGATGGTAACACATATTGTGGAAATACATAGTTAATAAAATAAGATTGATAAATAAAAAGAGGTGTCCTTTTTATTTGTGGTTTATTGCTATCTTGATTGACGATCATACTATAATAGAGCAATTTAAAAAATTGATTATTTTGTTTTTGATTTTTAGATAATTATAAAATTTATAAAATGAGACGATACAATTATAATAATCGACAAAAAGATGATCCTGCTCAACAAACAAATTTTTCTAGAGGTCCCAGTCTGTTGAGACCTACCGTACAGCCTACTCCGCCTCCTCGTCCTAAACCAACTCCGAAAGTGGAAGAAAATCCAAAAGTTCGAAAAGTAGAATTAAAGCTTGATGGTCTTGTCCAAGTTAAAAAAAACAAAGATATTACAATAATCGATGATGTGCCCAGGGTACCTAAAAATAGCCCGACGCAAAAAATTGAGAAACCGACTTATGATCCAATCTATTATGAAAATTGGTATAACGGAAATAATCAAGAACAAGTATACCCAGAATTTTGTCTCCAATATGCGTGCAACTTGGATGATTTTGAATCGCTAAGCTGGCTACCTAAAATTCCACGTTGCGAATCTGCAGAATCAGAACTTGCACTTATTCGAACTATTGTCCAAAAAATGGTTGCCATGGAATTTCCAAAAATCGCGGGAGAAGCCTTCATTCTGACAGTACTAAAGTCTCTTTTAGTTAAAAATATAATTAGCGAAGAGGCGTTGATTGATTGGTATGAGTCTACGGAAGATTTTGAGGGAAGAAAGAAGGCTTTGATTCAAACAACAGAGTGGATTCTTCAACTTGTTGAAAAACTTGAAGAAGAAGCTGAAGAAGAAGGCGAAGAAGAATTCATTGATTTTGACAATTATTAATTTAAAAAATTGGAAATTATTTACAAATGGAAGAAACTACTGAAACAAAAATCCAAAGAGTATTTAACCAGTTTATTGAAAACTATAATGAACAGGATAGAATTCGTAAAGATATGATTGCATACTCTAAGCAATTCAAACCTCGTCAAGCGCAATTAAAAAAAGAGAGTCAAGACTTGGAACAAATTCTCTTGAAATATTTAGATGAAAATAAATTACCAGGAATTAGAAGTGGAGATTTTTTGCTTCTTGCCGACGAAAAGGCGATTCCTGGAAATAAAAAATTAAAAGAAGAAAGACTGGCTTCGATTTTTGAAAATCATCAAATACACCCAAGTTCGGCAATATATAAAGAGGTAGTGGAGGTAATAAATAATCCTAAAAGCGTGCAAAAGACGGAGAAGAAAATCAAGTGTCAGAAGTACAAGACTCAAAAGTAAATTGTTGATTAAAAAAATTCAAAGTTATTAAAAGGTATTCCATTTTAATAAATATTCTCATATGGTGTTTTTAATCATAATAATTAACCCAAGACCCGTCTAAAATTAAAGCACCAAAACTCGCCAAGAATTGTTCAAAATACATTTCATTGTGGTAAATGTCTTCACTGATATCCCAGGGATTTTCTTCAAGACCCCAAAAAGTTGAGTTGGGCTGATAAAAGCAGGTCATTTCTTCAATAGTTGCAGCTATTTGAGTCTGATTACCACAAATTTTTATTGGAATTGCCCACATTCCAATGGTAAGTGGGCTATGTTCCTGTCGGTGTCTTTGTCTTTGACCCGCGTCAAAATACCAAACATCCTGACTTGGAATCAAATTTCCGTCCATTTGGAAAAAGTTGGCACCTCCAATTCCACCATATGCTTCCTCTAAAAAATTGTATGCATTTTGCAAGTATTGTAAAGCTCTACTATCACCATACCATAAATAATCGGTACCAATTCGCCATAAGGTTCGTATTGCATCCTTGTACATGAAGTGACCGTCTCCGTAAGCATTATAACCTAAGCCGCTTGTAAATTGACCGTTTGGTGTCATCCAATCAGGAACTAATCCTAATGCATACCCTGGGCTTTTCAATAAAATTTCATAGGATTTATCGACAACAGCAAGCCAATCTCGATGTTGATTATCAAAGCTGTGGAAAATTCGGTACCAAGCAGGAGCAAAATATCCTACATTGACAAAGTTGTCTCCTCCCCAATAATAACCTGGTCTTACAATATGACTCCAAGTTACACCTTGAGTCCAAAAATTATTCAAAATAGTTTGAGCTCGTTTTCCATAAAATCCAAATTGGTAATCGGACCAATTTCCACAATCAACTTTAGATTGGGCAAATATCAACATTGCTGCAATATCCTGCTCGGCGTCGGTAGCACCCCCATTCGACATTCGTTGATTATTTCCACCAACTCGCCAATCATAACATTGACCATTCCACATGGTTTGTTCTGCACCTTGCAATAAATTATTAAAATTTGTTTGATCATTATTGTAAAGAGCAAGTATAAGACCATATCCGACACCTTCTGAAACTGCATCTCCAGGAGTTTCAGAGTATGGACGATGGATTAAAAAAGGTTGTTGGTATTGATTCCGATCAACAAAACCTTTCCAGACAGATTTTACTATAAAAGATAAATTTGTATCTATTGCAAAACAACAAGATAATGACAGTAAGTGAATAATAAATTTCATTTTTATACAAAATCTAATTTTTTAGATCCGGATTAAAAAATAAAAAAAAAATAATTAATAAAAAAATGAGTACCGCAGAAATTACAACCAACCTATTTTTATTTGCTTTTTTGATTGCTATTCTTGTTCTTGTTGTTATTATTTACATCAGAGTACAAAACAATGGCGAATATGAAGAAGAGGATGAAGCCGAAGCCGAAATCGAAATGGAAGTAGAAGCAACTATGCAAATACCTTCTCCGTACCAAAAAAAGCCAAAAACAAGTCAATCACCATTTGAAAAATACTAATATTGCTGAAATGCTCGATTTTTATGTAGTTTAATGACTAGTTGTCCCAATTCACTACGAACCTCTTTACCAATTTTTGAATCCATCAACTTGTCCAAAGCTTTAGGAACTTGTACTGGTTCGCAAGTTGCAGTTGATTCTCCACAAAGTAGCTTTTCTATCAATGCAAAATCCTTGATGGGTGTGTGTTGATACAAAAGCTCCACTTTTTTTACAGTGTCTTTGTACTCTTTTGGTTTGCTACCATAACCCGATGATTGTTGTGAAAACAAGGCAATGCTCTCCAAAATATGATACACAAATTGATTCGAATCAGTGTCCCAACTATTGTTAAAAATTGCATTTGGATCTGGTGTTTTTTGCGTATTTTTCTTGTAAAGGACATAAAAGCTGGGATATACCAGCTTGACAATATTTCTAAATGATTTTAAATCATTCTTGTAGCCCAAATCACTGTACGCAATTGTAAATGTTCGACAAAGATGCAAATAATATCGTTCTAGCATTTCTAGAACTTTTGGATCAGTTGAAATTTGTGATAGCAAAATATATGACTTGAACATTCCAGGTTGTTTTTGTTGCAAATGATTTCGAAACATTACCAAGTAATCACCCAAAAAATTGGTCTTTTCACTTGTACCCAAAAATAAATCATGAGTCGCATTATATTGCAACTTGGAAAAACTGTGAGTGAGAATTAATGATTTTTTATAACTTGGATCTTCACACTTTTTACGAATCCATTTAATAACTTGTTCTTTTCCTCTTCGGAGTAAGTAATAATCAATCTGAAAGTCAACATCACACTTGGTAAAGTCAATAAAACCTTGTCCTGACTTGTAAATCATAGGATAAGCATCTTTATGATTCACACCTAGACCAACAAACATTAAATAGTAGGTTAGATGCAAGACACTTGGAAATTTATAATCTTGAAACAATAGTTCACAATTAAAATGAGGAGAAATCGGTTCATTGTTTTCACTAAGTATCAAAAGTTTTGTTTCAGGTTGGGTTACTATCGTATTGGTACAAGCCCAAGATGAATTAGGAAGGCTAGACAAGGCTGTCACTACTTTTTTATCGGTCCACATTTGTCCAATAATTGATTTTATTTCTTGCAAGGAATTTTCCGACAAGGGGAGTTTATTTGCTGCATATAATTCCAAAAGCTTATCTCCCCATTCAGGTTTGTGAGGAATGAAAGCCATTTGTTTTTGGGTTTGCTTTTCCAAAAGCGAAAAAATTTTTGTCACCAAACGGGTTTTGATCATCTTGTCGTAAATGTGGTTGACAAAAGGAGCATATTGTCTTTGTACAAACATTGCAAGATTTTTTGGATAGTTAAATTCATCAATATACAATTCGTAATGTTCGACTTCTCTAGAATTGAATTTTTGATAAACACGATCAATCGAATCTGAATTCGTCATAATTTCGTCCAAATGATCCATCTTTTTTAAAATCTCTATAGGACTCAAACCATTATAAATACTAATGTCTTCACCCTTCATAAGAAGGGAATATAAATTGTCGATCGCGTGATGAACATGATAAATCCAGTATTTACTAAATTTTGGCTTCCATCCATAAAAATGTTTTTCAAGTACCTTTCCCACAAGGTTCCATCCATACAAATGAGGGTCTGCACCTAAAATGTATCGATACTTTCCTTCGACGATATTTTTAGATGGACAATAAAAAAACTTGTAGTGAGCGCTGATTTTTGCATATTGAGGATACTTTTTAAAAAAAACTTGATACGCGTTTTCCAACGACTGGAACCACAAATTTTGAATGTCTTTCTCTGCAGCCAATTCATAGGCTCGTTTAATATGATAATGAGTTTTTTGCTTTTCAAGCGACCCCACTGAAGAATCCAAAAGCATGGACGAATAAATAGTTTTCAAATCATCGATCGTTGGCGCCAAATTTGTTTCATTAATTTGAAAAGTTTTCATAGTTACTGGAGGACCTGTAATAAACTATAAAAAAAATCAATTTTTATATTTAAAAACAAGAGGTTACATGAAAATTAAAAACATGAGTGGAATACATTTTTTAGACAACAATGATTTTATTGTAAAACAAGGTGATAAAGGATTAATCCTATCACTTGTATACGAATCCAAAGGAATGACTTTGGTATTATTTTATTCGACAGAGTGTCCCTATTGCGATGCTCTTATCAACAAATTTAAACAACTTCCTTCCTATGTGAATGGTTGTCAATTTGCCATGGTCAACGTCAATAGAAACATGAATATTGTGGAGCGATCAAAAAATACAATTGCACCCATTAGCTATGTTCCCGATGTTATTTTGTATATCAACGGATCACCATATGTACGCTATGATGGACCACACGATATTCAACATATCAAGGATTTTATAGTGGATGTTAATATGAAAATTAAAAAGACTTCTTTTATGGAAAGTGATAATATGGATAAAAATAATACTGTTTCTTATCCAAAACCTCCTGCGGTTGAAAACTTTTTACCCATGCCACAGCCTCAACAAGGAGGACAAGCGCAACAACAAGGGCAACAACAGCAGCAAGGACAACAACAAAATATCAACTTTCAATACCAAGATAACAATGCTCCAGCCAAGCAAGCTATTCCTGCGTATACTATTGGAACTCCATTATACGGAGAACGCAAAAAAGAAAAGGTTTGCTATCTAAACTTTAACAGTGCCTATGTAGGGTCAAACTAAGTTGAATTTTTTTTGAAAAGTTTCATTTTTTGATTTTCTAAAAAAAAATTATTGAAAAAGAGAATAAACTTGATTTACAATTAATTGGCGAAGTTGGTCCGATTTTGAGCTTAAATTTCCTTGCAAAACATTTTCAACCATATTTTTCATGACGGTGAATTTTTGTGGGTTTTCAAGTCTGCATTTGCTTAATATATCTGCCAACATTTGACCAATAAAATCTCTTCCCTGAGAACCAGATTCTAGATATGCTTGTAATAATGATGTAATTAATGTTACCCATCGGGTTTCAAAATTACTTGGACAACTCTCTAGATGTAGTAATGCATCTATTTCATTGAGTGTATGCCACTTTTGGTCGTTTTGCTGCATTTTACCTGCTTGCAAAAACTTTTTAGACATTGTTTGAAATTTTTTCTGCTCTTGTTGATCAAGGTTAGGCACACCTTGTTGAGGCACAAACAAAGCGTTCTCTAATTGTTGACATCCATACTTATAATCTGAATTTATTTTTAATTGATTTAGTATAAATTGAATAATTTTGTAAAATACTTTGGGTTCTTTACTACATTTTTTTAAGATTTGCTTTAATATTTTCAAAACAATATTTCTTGCGGTTTGATTTCCATGATAGGGTACAATATATAAATATATAAGTTTTTCGATAACATAATACCAACTATGTTGAAAAACATTAGGACAATTTTTTGATTGCAAAAATGATTCAAATTCATTTAATGCAGGAATTAAATCTTCACTACCACGATGATTATTAACCCTATGTAGTCTATCACTGAATTTATCAAGACCTTGTAATTGCTTGAAATGTTTTACTAAATCTGGATTATTTTGATTTTGTTTAATTAGTTCTTGAAAAATATCATCCTTGATTAAGTTTTTACCAGTAAGTTTTCCTAATTGATAATAATCATGATTTATCGCTTTCCAAGCCAAACTAGGTTTTTTAAAATCTTGTATGTTTTCTACATCATCAAATGAAGGATCTGCAAGAATAGCATCTTTAATATGTTTTCTTAAAAATATTGCACGATCCTTCTTTTTTTTCTGTTTCATTTGTTCTTCTAGTCTCTCCTTTTGTTGTTTTTGTTGTCTTTGTTGCTTCTTTCTACGTTTGACCTCTTCATCTATTGCATAATCTATTATATCATAGTTATATGACTTCCATTTTAAAGGCTTACCATTCAATTTATTCGATAAATATTCGGCTACCCCATCAACTTTTTCACCATTAATGAGTGTCCTCCCTTCAATTGTTTCGTTGTTCACAGCTTCATATGTCCGTACGTCGTTATCGAAAACTAAACTCAAGTACGATGTTTTTACTAAACTTTCTGGAAAAAATTTCAAAGTAAAATATCTCGTGTTACTAAAATAACCCTGACGATCTTCTGAACAAAATATTCTATATAGATTACCATCTCCTGTTGTGAAAGTAGCCTTATCAACATTTTTTGGTAATAATTCTTTCAAGTGGGTGACCAATTTTTTTTTGGTTTGACTCATTTTTTTATTTTAAATAATTTTTATTTTATTCATAGAAATTTAGAAGAATACCGTTGGTCCAAATATTGGCTA
>Ga0164294_10000157_pt1 | contig 62476 bp, 64 predicted proteins | sample GEODES005metaG_FD_111479 | JGI IMG/M metagenome (GOLD analysis project Ga0164294, IMG submission 111479) | Oligotrophic lake water microbial communities from Sparkling Lake, Wisconsin, USA - GEODES005 metaG | ecosystem: Environmental > Aquatic > Freshwater > Lake | place: USA: Sparkling Lake... | reverse complement strand
CCCAAAAGGCTCAGTAGCCGTCGATCCGCCCGCCAGCTCCCCGCTGCGGACGGCCATCCGCAGCGGGGAGCCCCTGTCGGGACAAACCCAAACTACGACAGATCTCTAATACAAGTAGCCCCGGCACGGGGCGTGTCGAAGCACGCACCCTGCCGGCCGCCTTCAATCCACGGGGCGCCTTGAACAGGGCCCGTCGCTCAGGCCAGTCTGCCCCCGAAACAGGAGCGCCTCGATGACACCCCAAATCCGCGCCCCGATGACCGGCAACCGCCGCACGCTTCTACTGGGCCTGGGCGCCGCCGGCCTGGCCGGATGCGCCACCACCGGCCCGGCCCCGACGCCGCCCCTGACGCCGCCCCCGACGCCCGCTATTCCGCCCCGCCGCTTCACCGTCCCGCCCCTGGCGCGGCTGAAGATGAGCCCCGACCGGATCACCCGGATCACCGTCTGCCTGCGCCCCTTCCGCGCCGCCGGGCCCCGGCTGGAGGTCGAGACCGTGGCCGGCAAGCGGGTGGTCCACAACTATGGCCATGGCGGCAGCGGCTGGTCCCTGTCCTGGGGCTCGGCGCAGATCGCCGCCGAAAAGGCCCTGGCCGGCGGGCTGCGGGAGGTGGCGGTCATCGGCTGCGGGGCCATCGGCCTGACCACGGCGGTCACCCTGCAGCGGGCCGGGGCAAAGGTGACCATCTATGCCGCCGACCGCACCCCCTATACCCGCTCGGTCCGGGCGACGGGCACCTGGTCCCCCGAAAGCCGCATCGCCGATGCCGCCGGCGTGGACGCAGCCTTCCCCGCCCTCTGGGAGCGCATGACCCGGACCAGCTATGGCGTCTGGCAGACCCTGCTGGGCCTGCCCGGCGATCCGGTCTCCTGGAGCGACCGCTACGCCCTGTTCGACGGCCCCCGCCAGCCCCGGCGGCAAGGCCCGCCGCCGCCCGGCGAGATCGACTTCTGGCGCCCCGATCCCTATCCGGACGGCATCGATCCCGACTGGATCGATGTGGCGCCCCAGGACAGCCCCTTCCGGGTGGCCCGCACCCGCATGGGAACCTCCATGCAGTTCAATGTCGCCGCCCTGGCCCACCACCTGACCAGCGATTTCCTGCTGGAAGGCGTCCAGATCGTCGCCATGACCTTCGACACCCCCGCCGACCTGGCCCGGCTGAAGCAGCCCGTCGTGGTCAACTGCACAGGCTACGGCGCCCGCGCCCTCTGGAAGGACGAAACCGTCACCCCCGTCCGCGGCCAGATCACCTGGCTCGCCCCCCAGCCCGAGGTCCGGTACGGCCTCAGCTACCGACACGTCACGGTCCTGCCCCGCCCCGACGGCATCGTGGTGCAATATACCGGCGAGTCCGAGATGTGGGGCTACGGCCGCACCGACGAGGTCCCCGACACGACGGAAGCCGCCCAGGCCATCGCGGCGATCGCACCGTTGTTTGCGGAGGGGTGACGGGGGCTACGATACAGGGACATAATCCGGAGGGTCGTCCTGGACCTTGACCAAACGGCCGTTCGTATATACATTATGGTATATACATGAGGCCACTCCGTGATCTGGTCCTGGGATGAAAGCAAGGCCAGAGCCAATCTTGAAAAGCACGGTGTGGCCTTCGAGATGGCGCTTCGGGTGTTCGAAGATCCGTTCCAACTGACCATGCCTGATCCCTGTCTGGATGAGGAGCGCTGGCGCACGATCGGCCAGCCCTTCCCTGACCGGCCGCTGCTGCTGTTCGTCGTCCACACGGAGGAAGACGGCGGAGACGGCCGGATCATCAGCGCCCGCAAAGCCACTTCGCACGAGAGGAGAGCCTATGAAACAGCACAACGGTGATCCGATCCCGCCGGAGATGCTGGAACAGCTCCAACGGCTTGAGGCCATGAGGGATGAGGACATCGACCTGAGCGACATGCCTGAGGCGCAGGACTGGTCGAACGCGGTTCAGGGCAGGTTTTATCGCCCCATCAAGAAGCCCTACTCCCTACGGCTCGATGAAGACGTTGTGGCCTGGTTCAAATCCAGGGGCAGCGGCTATCAGACCCGCATCAATGCCGCTCTGCGGGAATACATGCTGAACCACGGCAAGTAGAGCGCCCGAGGCCAGGCAGATACGGCTTCCGGCCTGACCGCTAAAACCAGGGGTTACCGTCCTTCAGGCCAGGGCGCCCCCGCCTGCCCACCCGCCTCCTTCGGCAGCGCCAGGAGGCTGAGGGCATAGCCGAGGATGGCGCTGGCGCCGTAGCCGACGACAGGCGTTGGGTAATTGCCCAGGGCGGCGGCCAGGATGGCGGCCAGCCAGACGGCGCCGAAGACGGCATGGCTTTCGCGACCCGCCGGATCGCGGAACCAGCCGACCATGGCCGGAACCAGCAGCAGGGCCAGGCCGAGGATCACCGCCAGGCCGGCCAGCAGGTGAACCTCGAAGGACGATTGGAGGACCCCCTCGACATGGGCCGCCGCCGGCAGCCTGTCCGCGCGGCCCAGGGTCACGGCGAACCCGGCGAGGCTGGCGCCCAGCGCCAAGAAGACCGACCGGTCAGGCCGCAGCATCGCCAGGACCGCCAGGCCGGCCGCCAGCATCCCGGCCATGGCCCGGTCAGGCTGGATCGCCAGAGCGGCGGCGGCGACCATCATGCCCGCTGTCGCAGGCAGATTGCGCCATCGCGCAAAGGCGACCAGCATCACCGGCAGCAGGACAAGGCCCGGCTGGATCGAAAGTCCGCCCAGCCGCACCCAGCGTGTCGCCCCCTCCAGGCTGACGCCAAACAGGGCGGTGGCCAGCAGCCCGCCCGCCATGGCCAGGATCAAGGCGCCGGTCCAGGGCCGCCCGGCAAACAGCCTCTGGCTGACCAGACCCGACAGGGCCAGGCCGACACCCAGGGCGGCGAGATTGATCACCAGATACCGCGCCGGCGCCCCCGCCAGGACCAGATAGCCAAGGCCCAGGGCGACCGCGCCCGAGGCGCAGACGACCCCGACCAGGCGAGGGCTGCGGATCGCGGCGGCGAAGCGGTTCATGCTGATCGGGCCTCGGGGGGCGTGAAGGGTATAAGGTCTCTCAGGCGCCGCCTTCCATGGGATAATCATCTCTCCCGCTTCGAAGACCCCGCAAAGCCCGCTGGAAAAATCCGACAAGATCCCGGTTCGACCGTTACCGAAACCGGCGACCACCCGGACAACGCCCGTCCAATATACTGACCGCTACGCTTCGAGCCATCCGGAGACGCCATGTTCCACCCTGCCGCAAACGCGGAAAAATCCGACAGAATGGCCTTAAGAACGATACGGAAGCGCGTGGAAGCAGGACAGCAACCGGACAAAGCCCGGGCAAAAGCCGCCCTGAAAGCGGACGTTTGCGACCGGGCCGATGGCGGTTAACCGACACGGAGAACCGCCAGAACCCCCATCAATTCAGAGACTTGAACCCCTCTCCCGGACGAACCCAGCTTCCAGCCGGCAGGCCGCGCCGCTCCGGAACAGCCCCCGAATTATCGCAACGCGTGTTTCGCGGGCGTTCTCTGACCGAAAGCAACGGCAAACAGCGAGCGGGAACGGGAACAGGCACAAGCACTTTCGTCATGCTGAGTAGCCCCGTCAGGGGCGTGTCGAAGCACGCAGGCCGGCGACCGCTGAACAGGCCCGATGTGGAAACAGCCTGCGGTCTTCGACACGCGGTCTGCGACCGCTACTCAGACTGACGAAGATTGTTACGATGGAAAGCGGCCCCGAACCGCCTATAAACCGCCGACAGACTTTTCCGGAGACGATCCATGGCCGAAGATTACAGCTTCCCGAAGGGCGAGCTCATGGCGGGCAGATGCGGCCTGGTCATGGGGGTCGCCAACCGCAACTCCATCGCCTTTGGCATTGCCGCGCAGCTGGCCGCCCAGGGGGCAAAACTGGCCTTTGCCTATCTGCCGGACATGGAAAAGCGCGTCCGGCCCCTGGGCGAGGAGCTCGGCGTCGTGGACTTCATCCCCTGCGAGGTGACCGATGACGCCTCGATGGACTCAGCCTTCGCCGACCTGCAGGCGCGGTTTGGCGAACTGGACTTCCTGGTCCATTCCATCGCCTTCGCCAACAAGGACGAGCTGAAGGGCAGCTTTGTCGAGAACACCACCCGCGAGGGCTTCCTGCGGGCCATGAACATCTCGGCCTTCAGCTTTGTCGATGCGGCCAACCGGGCGTCACGGATGATGAAGCCGGGCGGCTCCATGGTGACCATGACCTATCTGGGCTCCGAGCGGGTCATTCCCAACTACAACACCATGGGCGTGGCCAAGGCGGCGCTGGAGGCGGCCACCCGCTATATCGCCCGCGACCTCGGCCCCAAGGGAATCCGGGTCAACGCCATCTCGGCCGGAGCCATGCGCACCCTCTCCCTGGCCGGCATCAGCGGCGGCCGCGGCCTGCTCAGCCAGGGCCGGATGTTCAGCGCCCTGAAGGAAGACACCACCATGGAAGGCGTGGCCGGCTGCGCCCTCTGGCTGCTGTCGGACCTGGGGATGTCGACCACCGGCGAGGTGATCCATGTCGACGCCGGCTTCCACATGATGGGCCTGCCCGACGAACTGGCCAATCCGGCCGGATGACCTGAACCGGGACCTTCAGTCCGGCGCATAGGCCCGCATGAAGACCCGCGCAGCCGAGCCGGCGATCCGGTCGATCTCCGCCTCGGTCAGGTCGCAGTCCATCTGCAGCAGGGCCCTGGTCTGGCGGAGCCCCAGCACCATGCCGCCAAAGAACTCCGCCGCCTGCATGGGGTTGTCCACCTTCAGCCGGCCCATGCGGGTCTCCATCTCGAGGAAGGCGGCCAGCTGTCCCCGGGACCGAAGGGGGCCGCTTTCGAACACCTCCCGGGCCAGGTCGGGCAGTTCGGCGGCGCTCTGGATCGACAGGCGCAGCACCGAATAGCCGCCCGAGGCGATGACCTGCAGCAGGGTCCGGCCATAGGCCGTCAGGGTCTCTTCCGGATGGTCCTCGGCGCCGGGGGCCCGCAAGGGGGCGGTCATGGACTCCACCCGCCGGGAGACCAGGGCCCGGACCAGCTCGGTCTTGGCGCCGTAGCGGTTGTAGATGGTCTGTTTGGAGACATGGGCCCGACGGGCGATCTCCTCGATGGGCGCCGCCAGGCCGCGTTCGGCCAGGACCTCGGCCGCGGCGTCGAGGATGGCCTCGGTCTTGGCCAGATCGATCTGTCCGGTCAGCCGCGCCATGTCAGTGGGCGTCCGAGGGCGGCGCATCCGCCGGGGCCGGGACCGGCTTGGCGAACAGGGCCAGGACCGCCGCCAGTCCGCCGGCCAGGGCCAGGACCTGGAACCCGTCGCCAAAGGCCAGGATGCTGGCCTTTTGATTCAGCATGTAGTGAAAGGCCTTGCGGGCGGCGCCGGCCGGGTCGCTGACCCCCAGCTGCTCCATCCGGGCCGTCAGGCCGGCGATCATCTGCTGGGCCTCCACCGAGGCGATGGTCACCCGGGACGCCAGGCTGTTCATTTGCACCGCCGTCTGGGTGGTCAGGGTGGTCGACAGATAGGCCATGGCGATGGCCCCGGCAGTGTTTCGAGACAGGTTCACCATGCCGGACGCGTCCTTGATCATGGCCTGGGGCAGGGTCGACATGGTCAGCTGGGTGGTGGCGATCATGGCGATCATCACCCCGCAGCCCCGGAAGGCCTGGAGGATGGCGAACTCGGCAAAGCCCCATTCGCCATTGATGTCGTGACCCAGCCACATGCCCCAGGCGATCATGGAGAAGCCGACAATCATGGGAATCCGGGGATCCAGCTGTCGCACGACCTTGCCGATGGCCGGCCCGGTCAGGAACATGGCCAGGCCGGAGACCAGCATGGTGGTGCCGACCTCCGCCGCCGAGAACTGCCGGATCCGGCCCAGATACAGCGGCATCAGGAAGGTGCCCCCATAGAGGCTGGCCCCCGACACCGCCGTCATCAGGATTCCAAGCGTGAAGTTGCGGTCCGAAAAGGCCTTCAGCTGCACCAGCGGCCTATAATAAGTCAGGGTCCGCCAGACGAAGGTGACGCCGGTCACAACGGTCAGCACGGTCAGCCAGAGGATGGCGTCGTCCTCGAACCAGTTGTCCTTGCCGCCCTCCTCCACCACGTACTGCAGGCTGATCAGGAACACGGTCATGGCCGCCAGGCCGAACCAGTCGAACCCCTTGGCCAGGGACCGGTCGCCCTTGTCGAAATCGCCATAGCGCCCGACCAGGAACAGCGACAGCAGGCCAGGCCCCACATTGATGAAGAACAGCCAGCGCCAGGACAGCCATTCTGTCAGGTGGCCGCCAAGCGTCGGACCCACGGTCGGGGCCAGGGTGACGATCATGCCGGTGATGACATTGGCCGTGACCCGCCGCTCCGGCGGAAAGGCTGTAAAGGCCGTGGCGAACACCGTCGGCACCATGGCCCCGCCGATGAACCCCTGCAGGGCCCGGGCGAAGATCATGAACTCGATACTGGTCGACATGCCGGCCACCACACTCATGGTCACGAATCCGGCGCAGCTGACCATGAACACCCGCTGGGTGCCCCAGAGCCGGGACAGATAGGCCGACAGCGGGATCATCACCACTTCGGGGATCAGATAGGCGGTCTGGATCCAGCTCACCTGATCGGCGCTGGCGCTGATCCCGGCCTGGATCTGGGGCAGGGAAGCGGCGACGATCTGGATATCCAGGATCGCCATGAACTGGCCGATGACCATGCCGCCAAAGCCCAGGAACAGCTTGCCCCAGTTAACGGTCGAGGGCGCGGCGGGAGCCGTCGGGACGGACCCTGCGCCGCCGGCTGGCAGGGCGGCGTCGGTCATGGCCGGGGATCAGGCTGGCTGGCCACCTGGGCCTGCGGCGCTCCGGACTCCGCAAAGCTGAGCCCGCCCCGCACCCGCACATCGACCTTGACCTCGAGCGAAAGACCCGGCCGAAGCGCCCCGGCCAGGGACGGATTGCCCGTGACCGTGATCCGCACCGGCACCCTCTGCGCGATCTTGGTAAAGTTGCCGACGGCGTTCTCCACCGGGATCAGGGCGAACTCGGCGCCGGTGGCCGGGGCAAAGCTCTCGACCCGGCCGGCCAGGGACTGTTTGCCAAAGGCGTCGGCATGAATCTCCACCGGCTGGCCGATCCGCAGCCGCGCCAGCTGGGTCTCCTTGAAGTTGGCCACCACGAAGGTCTGACCCAGGGGCACGATGACCATCATGGTCTGGCCGGGCTGGACCAACTGGCCGGGCCGCACGGTTCTGGCCCCGACCACCCCGGCCGCCGGCGCCCGGATCACCGTGCGCTCCAGGTCGATCCGCGCCTGGTCGACGACCGCCTGGGCCGCCTGGACCTGGGCCACCTTCTGGGCCCGGGCCGACCCCAGGGACTGGGCCACCCGCTGCTCCGCCACCAGGGCCGCCTCGGCGGCGGCCACGCTGGCGGCCGACTGCATCTCGCTCGCCTTCACGGCCTGCAGTTTCTGCTCCGAGACCCAGCCCTTCTGGGCCAGGTCGCTGTAGCGGCGCGAATCCACGGCCACCCGGCCGGCGTCGGCCTTGGCGCTGGAGACCCCTGCGGCCCTCTGGGCGATCATCGCCTGTTCCAGCGCCGCACGGTCATCGACGGCCCGGACATCGGCGTCGAGCGCCCGGGCATTGGCAATGGCCTGGTCAAGCCGGGCCTGGATCGACGCCGGGTCGATCCGCGCGATGACCTGGCCGGCCTCGACCCGCTGGTTGTCGACCACAAGCACCTCGGTGACGTAGCCCGAGACCTGCGGACTCACCTGGACCGTGTCGGCCTGGACAAAGGCGTTGTCTGTCTTTTCGAAGCTCTGTTTGTCATGCCACCAGAATCCCCCGCCGATCAGGATGGCCAGGCCGGCGCAACCGGCGGCGATCATCGGAACCAGCCGCTGTCGGGAATTTGGGGCCATGGGAAAACTGTCCGCGCAGTGGGAGTAAAATTGGACGCTGTCGTCTTATTTTCGATACCGCCAAGTTTCGCCGAGAGCAAGACTCAATTGGACTCCTGCGTCCAACTTTCAGACAGGTCTGGCTGGAACCGGTCTCTTTTCCGGGCGATGAACAGTCGCTAATGTGACCGCATGGACAGGATTTCCTCCCGGACTCTTCGTTTGGTCCTCATCGGCCTGGCAGGCTGCGCGGCCGTGGGCGTGTGGATGGGACTGAGTGATTCGCTCAGGCGAATTGCTCCGGAATGGGAAGGCGGCCAGGCCAGGGACACGGTTCCGCTCATGCCCGGCCCGCCTGATGCCGTAGCCTTCACGCCCTCACCGGGCGACCGGGCGGTCCAGAAGGCCCTGGCCGCGCCCACCGAGGTCGCTGAGCAGAAGCCGGCGGAGGTCAAGACCGCCGCAACGATCGCGACCAGCCAGACTCCCCAGCCCGCCAGTCCTGCGCCGACGGTCGCAAAGCCGGTCGCCAACGACCCGATCGGCGATCTTGTGCAGGAGAAGACGGCTGCGCCTCCGCCGCCGGAAGTGCCCTTCTAGAAGCGCTGATTCCGGCCTTCAGGGCAGTTCGGCGGGCGGCGCGCCCGGCCTGCGCCGCACCATGGCGCGGATTTCCGCCAGGGTCAGGCCGCCGGAGACCAGAACCAGGAGGGGATAGACGGCCGCCGCCGCCAACACCAGGGCCAGCACCCCGACCTCCTTGGCGCCCAGCCCCACGAAGGAGAAGCCCGCCAGTGGCGCCTCTATTACAGCCCTGTTCAGACCAGCGACCCACAGCAGACCGCCCAGCACGAGGCTGGCCAGCGCCACCCGGGCCATCTTGTTCCAAGCCTGAGAGGAAGGTCGATAGTCGCCTCGCCGATGCAGGGTCCAGACCATCTGGCCGACATTGACCCAGCTGGCAATGGCCGTCGCAGCGGCGATGCCCGCAAAGCCGATGACCTGGAACAGCGCCACCCCCAGCACGATGTTGATGGCGACAGAGATCAGGGCGAACCGCATTGGCGCCTTGGTGTCGGCCCGGGCGAAGAACACCGGCGACAGCACCCGGGCCAGGATGAAGGCCGGCGTCCCCCAGCCGTAGTGAAACAGCGCAAGCGCCGTCTGACGGGCATCAAAATCGGTGAACGCCCCCCGGGTAAACAGCCCGTCGATCAGATAGTGCGGAACCGCCATCATGCCGGCCGCCGCCGGCAGGGCCAGGGCCAGGGAGACGACGATGGCGAGATCCGTACTGTCCTGTGCGTCCTTGGCGTCGCCACGACCCAGCGCCTGGGACAGCCTTGGCAGCAGCGCAACCCCTATGGCCACGCCGACCAGGCCAAGCGGCAACTGATAGAGCCGGTCGGCGACATTGAGCCAGGACCGGGCGCCGGCCATCTGGCTGGCCAGGACCCCGGAAATGAAGATGTTGATCTGGGTGACGCTGGCGGCGATGGCGCCGGGAATCGCCAGCAGGATCAAGGCCTTGATCTCGGGGGTCAGGCGCGGCAGCCGCAAGGACAGCTTCGCCCCGGCCTTGCGCGCTCCCCACCAGAGCAGTCCTGCCTGGGCCACGCCTGCGGCCAGGACAGCCCAGCTGGCGGCCCAGGCCGCGGCGACCGGGTCTTTCTGGGGGATCACCGCCAGCAGCATGGCAGCGTTCAGGACCGTCGGCGCGGCGCCGGAAAGGATGAACCGTCCCCGGGCGTTCAGCACCCCCGATAGCAGGGCCGTGATGGCCATGCAGGGCAGATAGGGCATGGTGACCTGCGTCAGCATCCAGGCCAGCTTGAACTTCTCCGGATCGGCCGCGTAGCCTGGATTGATCAGATACATCAGCCAGGGCATGGCCAGCTGGAAGGCTATGGTCAGGACCAGGGTCGCCGCCGCCAGGGCCGCCATGGCGTCCACCGCCAGTTGATCGGCCACCGCCTCGCCCTCGGCCGCCAGGGAGCGGCTGTAGGCGGGAACAAAGGCCGCCGCAAAGGCGCCTTCGGCGAAGATCCGGCGAAACAGGTTGGGAAAGCTCAGGGCCGTATAATAGGCGTCGGCTGCAATGGTCTGGCTGGCCCCCAGCCGCGCAGTGATCACCAGATCCCGCGCCAGCCCCATGAACCGGCTGATCAGGGTCAGGCCGGAAAAGATCAGCGACGACCGGATAAGACCGCCCCGGCGGGCAGGCGGCGAGGCTTCAGGGGGTGCGGGATCACTCACCGTCCGCTTCTGCGCCGGGCGCCTTCAGGGGTCAAGACGGGGGCAAGCGTCGCTGGCGCAGGGCTCTGGCCTGCAGCGCGACGCCCCAACCCTTGCGAGTCCGGCGCCTGCGCCCCATAACGCCGACATGAGCACCCCAGCGCCCCTGAAGCGCCTCTATATCAAGACCTACGGCTGTCAGATGAACGTCTATGACAGCGAGCGCATGGCCGATGTCCTGCGGCCGCTTGGCTATGGGATGACCGACGAGCCCGAAGGCGCCGATCTGGTGGTTCTGAACACCTGCCACATCCGGGAAAAGGCAACCGAAAAGGTCTATTCGGAACTGGGCCAGATCAGGCTGATGAAGGCGCGGAAAGCCGAGGCGGGTGATGGCGTGATGACGGTCGCCGTGGCTGGCTGCGTGGCCCAGGCAGAGGGGGCCGAGATCATGCGCCGCCAGCCAGCGGTGGATCTGGTTGTCGGACCCCAGGCCTATCACCAGCTGCCCGAATTGATTGCGCGCACCCACAGGGCCAGAGGCGAAGGCCTGGCGGCAGAGTTTTCACCGGAAGAGAAATTCGACGCCCTGCCGGTCGAGCGAACCGCCTCGGGCGTAACCGCCTTCCTGACGGTTCAGGAAGGATGCGACAAGTTCTGCACCTTTTGCGTCGTGCCCTATACCCGCGGCGCAGAATGGTCACGCCCGGGAGCCGACATCCTGGCCGAGGCCCGCAGCCTGGCAGGCAAGGGCGTTCGGGAAATCACCCTGCTGGGCCAGAACGTCAATGCCTATGACGGCCTGCCCGGCGGCCTGGCGGCCCTGGCCCGCTCCCTGGGCCAGATCGAGGGTTTGGACCGCATCCGCTACACCACCAGCCATCCCCGCGACATGGACGACGACCTGATCGCCGCCCATGGCGAGAACCCGGCCCTGATGCCCTATCTGCATCTGCCGGTGCAGTCGGGCTCAGACCGCATCCTCAAGGCCATGAACCGCGACCATACGGCCGGACAATACATCCGGCTGATCGAGCGGATTCGGGCCGCGAGACCTGACATGGCGATCAGCGGCGACTTCATCGTCGGCTTCCCCGGCGAGCGGGAGTCCGACTTTGAAGCGACCCTCAGCCTGATCCGCCAGGTGGGCTATGCCAGCGCCTTCACGTTCAAGTATAGCCGCCGGCCCGGCACCCCGGCCTCGGCCATGCCGGGACAGGTCGACGAGACGGTCAAGGAAGAGCGGCTTGCCCGGCTGAATGATCTCCTCAACCAGCAGCAGCTGGCCTTCAACCAGGCCCAGATCGGCCGAGTCTTGCCGGTTCTGATCGAAAAGCCAGGCCGCCGGGACGGTCAGGTGTCCGGCCGCAGCCCCTATCTCCAGCCGGTGCATCTCGAGGCTGGCCCCGACCTTGTCGGCCAGATCGTTCCGGTGCGGATCGTCCAGGCGCATCGCGGCAGCCTGACGGGTGAACTACCCAGAGACGGCGCAGACGTCGCTGGCGACAAGGCCCTCGCGTGAGCCGCACCCCGGAATTTGTCGTTCTGTCCGACGTGGCGGCTCGGGCCGTGGCTGGACCTGGCAGTCGTCATGCGGCCTTGATCGAGGACGCCTTCAAGGTGCTGATCGAAACGCCCGGCGGCGGCATCTCCCTGAGCGGCGACAGCCGCGCGCGGTCCCTGGCCAAGCGGGCGGTCCTGGCCCTGGCGGCCCAGGCCGAGTCCGGCGCGCCCGTGACCGAGGCCGATGTCCGGATGGCCGTTGGCCATTCCCGGACTGGCGAAACAGCGCCGGCAGCTCCCGGCGGCGCACGGCGCGGCCCCGTCTCCCCCAAGACCGCCACCCAGGCTCACTATATGGACCTGCTGGGCCGCCATGATCTGGTGTTCGGACTGGGGCCAGCCGGCACGGGCAAGACTTTCCTGGCTGTGGCCCATGGCGCCGGCATGCTGATGCGCGGCGAGATCGACCGGCTGATCGTCACCCGGCCGGCGGTCGAGGCCGGCGAAAAGCTGGGGTTCCTGCCCGGCGACCTGACCGAAAAGGTCGACCCCTACATGGCCCCGGTCTGGGAGGCCCTGACCCAGATCGTAGGGACCGAACAGCTTCGCCGCCGCCGCGACAAGGGCGAGATCGAGGTGGCCCCCATCGCCTTCATGCGCGGACGGACCCTTAGCCACGCCTTCATCATTGTCGACGAGGCCCAGAACACCAGCCGGCTGCAGATGAAGATGGTTCTGACGCGCATGGGCGAGGGCAGCCGCATGGCGGTGACCGGTGACCCGAGCCAGATTGACCTGCTTAACCCTTCCGATTCCGGCCTGGCCCATGCGGTGGCGATTCTGGAAGGCGTCGAAGGCGTGGCGATCGCCCGGTTCACGGCCGCAGACGTGGTGCGCCATCCCATGGTGGCGCGGATCGTCCGGGCCTATGACGACGATGCGGCAAAGCGCGGTCGATGACTTCGGCCCCTGCGCCCCCCGGTCTAGACCTCGAGATCGATATCGAAATCGAGGATAGCGCCTGGGGCGAAGCGTCTGAGGCCGTCCGGATGGCCGTGCTCCGCACGCTGGAATTTACCTCACAGGGAGAAGGCGCCAGCTTTTCCGTCGGTCCGGTCAGTATCCTGCTCACCGATGATGCGACGGTCGCCGCCCTGAATGAGCAGTTTCGGGGCAAGACTGGTCCGACCAATGTTCTGTCGTTCCCGGCCGGCCCCAATCCGGAGGGCCAGCTGGGCGATATCGCCCTGGCCTACGGCGTCTGCGCCCGGGAAGCCGCGCAGCAGGTCAAGACCCTGACCGCACATCTGCAGCACCTTGTGGCGCATGGGGTGCTTCATCTTGTAGGGTATGATCACATCACCGACGATGAGGCAGCGGTGATGGAAGACCAGGAGCGGCGGATTCTCGCTTCCCTTGGTGTGGCCGACCCCTATGCCGCCGATGACCGAGACCATGACCGATAGCAAAGACACAGACAGTCCCGCTGATCCCCCTCCACGAAGTCGCGGGGGCCTGGGCGGACTTTTTCGCCAGGTGCTGCGCGCCTTTGGCGAGGCCCCCGATCTTGAAATCCCTGACGAACCGGCCGGCGACCTTGCACGCCACGCCCATGAATTCGGCAGGATGGATGTGGGCGATGTGATGACGCCCAGGGCGGACATCTCCGCCATCGACATCAACACTCCCTTCGACGAAGTGGTGGCCCGGTTCATCGAGACCGAACATTCACGCCTGCCGCTCTACCGGGAGACCCTGGATGATCCGGTCGGCGTCATCCACATCAAGGATATCTTCAAGCTGCTGGCCCAGGGCGGTCGCCGGCCCAAGACCGCGGCCGTCCTCAAGAAGCTGAAACGTGAAGTCCTCTACGTGCCCGAATCCATGCGGGCCGCCGATCTGCTGGCGCGGATGCAGGCAAGCCGTCTGCATATGGCCCTTGTCATCGACGAGTATGGCGGGGTCAATGGGCTGGTCTCCCTGGAGGACCTTCTGGAAGCGGTGGTTGGCGAGATTGACGACGAACACGACGTGGCCCAGGTCAGCGGGGTGATCGTCCGGCCGGGCGAAGTCTTTGAGGCGGACGCCCGTGCACCGCTGGAAGACCTGGAAGCGGCCATGGAAGTGACCGGCCTGGCCCCTGAAGACATGGAAGAAGAGATTGACACCGTGGCCGGCCTCGTCACCACCCTGGCCGGACGGGTGCCCCGTAAGGGCGACGTGATCGACCATCCTGACGGCTGGTGTTTCGAAGTGACCGACGCTGATCCCCGCCGGGTCAAGCGGGTAAGGGTCCGCCGGGCTCACCCGCGCGACCATGCTCTGGATGCGGCGCTGGCGTGACGGCGCGGGTCAGACTGCAAACTCTGGGTCTGCCCCTTCTGGCGGGGGCCCTCGCGGCGCTTGCCCATCCGCCTTTCGGTTTTCTGCCAGGGCTGCTGGGCTATGGCCTGTTGATGATTCTGGCCGGCCGGGCCGGGCCGGACCGTCCGCTCCGGGCGGCGTTTCTGCAAGGGTGGCTGGCGGGAGTCGCCTATTTCGCCATCGGCGTCTGGTGGGTGGCCGAGGCCTTTCTGGTCGATATCGCTGCCCATGGCTGGATGGCCCCCCTCGCGGTGATCTTCCTGGCTGGCGGGGTGTCCCTGTTCTGGGGGACTGCAGCGACTCTTTTTCGATGGGCGGGAGTCTCCAGCGCCTGGCGCGTGCTGGTTTTTGCCGGCGCCCTCTCCATGATGGAATGGCTGCGCGGCCATATCCTGACCGGCTTTCCCTGGAACCTGCCGGGCGAGACCTGGCGAGCCGGGTCCCTGGTCTCACAGTCGGCCTCCCTTGTCGGCGCCTATGGCCTGACCTTCCTGACCATCGCCCTGGCTGCGACCCCTGCCCTCTTATGGCGCGGCGACCGTCGCCTGGAGACATCCCGGCCGGTTGTCGTTGCGCTGTCCATCGCTCTAGTCCTGCTGGTCGGCATGGCCGGCTTCGGGGCCTGGCGACAGTCCGGCGCCCGACCCGCCGATCCGGCGGGGCCATTGATCCGGATCGTTCAGCCCTATGTGCCGCAGGAGGCCAAGTACGATCCTCAGCAGTTCGCCCAGATCCTGGACAGCTATCTGTCCCTGACGGCAGCCCCGGCGGCCCGGCGGCCGGCCATTGTCGTCTGGCCTGAAGGGGCGGTGCCGGCTCTGTCCAATGCCTATCTTGCCCCGGGGACCTGGACACGGGCGGCGATCCTGCAAGCCTTGACTCCCGGCCAGGTCCTGATCACCGGGGCTGCAAGGTCGGAATCCCGCGCGGCGTCGGAAGTCTATTTCAACAGCCTGATCGTCCTGCGTCGTACGCCGAATGATCTCGAGCAGCTGGGCGTCTATGACAAGCATCGGCTGGTGCCGTTTGGCGAATACCTGCCGATGGACGGCCTGCTGACCCCATTGGGAATCCACAATCTGGTCCAGATCGGCGACGGGTTTGCCGCCGGGCCGCCGCCGCGCCCCCTGGTCCTGCCTGGCCTTCCCGTGATCCAGCCCCTGATTTGCTATGAAAGCCTCTATCCGGGCTTCACCCGCGCCGGAGCCCGGGCCAGTGGACGGGCTCCCGACCTCATCATCAATGTTTCCAATGACGCCTGGTTTGGCGCCACGACAGGCCCGCTCCAGCACCTGAATCTGGCCAGTTACCGCGCGATCGAGGAAGGCGTTCCTATGGTTCGCGCCACCCCGACCGGCGTGTCTGCCATGATCGACCCCTTTGGTCGCCCCGTGCCCGGCCAAAGCCTCGGCCAGGGCGGCAGAGGGGTCGTCGACGCCAGATTGCCGCGGAGGCTGACGCCGACCGGCTATCGCCTGTGGGGCGAGTGGCCTTTTTTGATGTTTCTTTGCCTTTCGTCAGGCCTTGCGTGGTTTTTTGGTTTGGCAGAACGACGCAATCTGGATCAGATTACCCCAAGGGGATGAGCTGAACCGGAGAGGTTCCAGATATGCTGACCACAGTTTCAGAGGCCAGAACACCCAGCCCGATCGATGTGCACGTTGGCCGCCGCGTCAGACAACGGCGAAAGGCCATGAGCATCACCCAGCAGCAGCTGGCGGCCCAGTTGGGCCTGACCTTTCAACAGGTCCAGAAGTACGAGCGCGGAACAAACCGGGTGTCGGCGTCGAAGCTGTATGAGATCGCGGTCGCCCTGCGCACCACCATTGCCTACTTCTTCGAGGGGCTGGCGGATCCTTCCCTGGTCCAGAGCGGAAAGAAGGTCGACCCGGCCGCCGAAAAGCGGATCAATGATTTTCTGATGAGCAGCGAAGGCCTGACATTGGCCGAACTGTTTCCGAGACTGAGCAGCGCTCGCCAGAGGCGCCAGATCGTCGACCTGGTTCGCAGCATGGTGGAGTCTCGGGACGAAGCAAAATGAGAGACTTGCTCATATAAGGATATCTTTATAGGTTGATGGGGCCTTCAAGCCCCGGGAGCCTTTGCGTGAGCCGTCAAAATTACATCTTCACCAGCGAGAGCGTGTCCGAAGGCCACCCTGACAAGGTTGCAGACCGGATCAGCGATACCGTCGTCGATGCCTTCCTGGCGGCTGAGCCGGAAGCCCGCGTCGCCTGCGAGACCCTGGTCACCACCAATCGCATCGTCCTGGCCGGAGAAGTCCGCGCCGCCAAGCCCGGCGCCTCCAAGGAGGACAACGAAGCCCGCAACCAGGCCCTGATCGAGTCCCTCGAGCCTCTGGTCCGGGCCGCGATCAAGGACATCGGCTACGAACAGGACGGCTTTCACTGGGAATCGGCCGACTACAGCTGCTATCTTCATGGCCAGTCCGACCATATCGCCCAGGGCGTCGACGCCAGCGACACCAAGGACGAAGGCGCTGGTGACCAGGGCATCATGTTCGGCTATGCGACGGACGACACGCCCGAGCTCATGCCGGCGACACTGCAGTACAGCCACAATGTCCTGAAGCGGCTTGCCGAACTGCGTCACTCCGGCGCACTGTCGTTTCTCGAGCCGGACGCCAAGAGCCAGGTCACCCTGCGCTATGAGAACGACCGGCCGGTGCATGTCGAGGAGATCGTCGTCTCCCACCAGCACAAGGCGCTGATGAACGGGGTGGAGACCACGTCCGAACGGATGCTGGAGGCCCTGAAGCCATACATCCTGCCACTGTTCGCCGAGGGCCTGATCAGCAGCGCCACCAAATGGCACATCAACCCGACGGGCACCTTCCTGATCGGCGGCCCCGATGGCGACACCGGCCTGACCGGCCGCAAGATCATCGTCGACACCTATGGCGGCGCTGCACCCCATGGCGGCGGCGCCTTTTCAGGCAAGGACCCGACCAAGGTCGACCGCTCTGCCGCCTACGCCTGCCGCTATCTGGCCAAGAACGTGGTCGCCGCGGGCCTGGCCAAGCGCTGCACCATCCAGATCAGCTACGCCATCGGCGTGGCTCGCCCCCTGAGCTTTTATGTCGACACCCATGGCACCGGCGAGGTCGATCCGGCCCGTCTGGAAGCCATCCTGCCGGAGTTCATCGGCGGCGGCACCCCCGCTGGAATCCGAAAGACCCTGCAGCTCAACAAACCCATCTATGCCCGCACCGCCGCCTATGGCCATTTCGGCCGCACGCCGGACAATGAGGGCGGCTTCAGCTGGGAAAAGACCGATCTGGTGGAGAAGCTGACAGCCGCTCTCTGACGGGCAGCGGGGCAAGGGGGTGGCGGGGCGGCCAGCCCTTTGCCTCCTTCGGAGGATCGGCGTATCAGCGCCCATGACCACCCCCCAGCAACCTCACGGCCCCTTGCGCTCCTTCGGCCGGATCAAGGCGCGGCCCATCAAGGCGCGGCAGGCGGCGCTGTTTGACAGCCTGCTGCCCTCGATCAGCCTGCCGCAAACGCCTTTCAACCCCCTGACCCTGATGGCGGAGGCGAAGGCGATCTGGGCCGAGATCGGCTTTGGCGGCGGCGAGCATCTCGCCGGCCAGGCGGCGTCGCATCCAGATACCTTGATCCTGGGCGCCGAGCCCTTCCAGAACGGCGTGGCCAGCGCCCTGCGTCATGTCGAGGAGGCCGGCCTGACCAATGTGCGGCTGCATCCGGGCGATGGCCGCGACCTGCTGGCCCTGCTGCCAGACGAGAGTCTGGACCGTCTGTTTGTCCTGTTCCCCGACCCCTGGCAGAAGGCGCGCCATCACAAGCGCCGGCTGATCAATCCCGAATTCCTGACGGAGGCCCGCCGGGTCCTGAGACCTGGCGGCGGCTTTCGCTTCGCAACGGACTGGGCCGACTATGCCGACTGGACCCTGGAGCGGGTCCTGGCCAGCGGCCTGTTCGCCTGGACCGCGACAGCGGCCGACGACTGGCGCATTCCGCCGTCAGACCATCTGACCACCCGCTATGAGGAAAAGAAGCTGGGCGATATTGCTCCGGTCTGGCTGGATTTCGTCCGGACCTGACCGGTCAGAACGCTGCGGCGCCGCGACCTACCCCAAGTTTCGCGCACCCTGTTCAAGCCTGACACTACCCCCTCGCCATACCCTGCGTCATGGCGTCAAAGTCTGTGGCTGATATTCCGAGGACGAAGACATGACCCGCATTGTGAAGATCGGCGGCGCCGGCGGCTTTCTGGGCGACTCCTCTGTCGCGGCGCCCCAACTGTTGCGGGGCGGCGACCTGGACTACATGATCCTCGACTATCTGGCGGAGGCGACCATGTCGGTGCTGGGCCAGATCAAGGCGCAGAGGCCTGGCGAGGGGTTCGCCCGCGACTTCACCGAATGGGTCTGGAAAGACAATCTACGGGAATTCAAGGCCCAGGGCGTCAAGGTGGTGACCAACGCCGGCGGCCTCAATCCCCAGGCCTGCCGGGCCCGCATGGAGGAACTGGCTGCCGAGGCGGGGCTGAGCTTCAGGATCGCCGTCATCGAGGGCGACGACCTGACCGATCGGCTGGCCGAGCTGTCGGCCAGCGGACTTCAGGAAATGTACAGCGACGCCGCCTTTCCCGACCCCGCCGCCGTCTTTTCCGCCAACGCCTATCTGGGCGGCCGCCCCATCGCCGACGCCCTGGCCGCCGGGGCGGACATGGTGATCACCGGCCGGGTGGTGGACAGCGCCCTGGCGCTGGGGCCGCTGATGCACGAGTTTGGGTGGAGCGACGACGACCATGACCGGCTGTCAGCCGGGTCCCTGGCCGGCCACGTCATCGAATGCGGGGCCCAGGCCACCGGCGGGCTGTTCACCGACTGGGAACAGGTGCCGGACTGGGCCCATATCGGCTATCCGGTCATCGAATGCCAGGCGGACGGATCCTTCGTCGTCACCAAGCCTGCCGGAACTGGCGGACTGGTGTCTCCCGCCGCTGTGGCGGAACAGATCCTCTATGAGGTTGGCGATCCGCAAGGCTACGCCCTGCCCGACGTGGTCTGCGACTTTACCGAAGTCAGGGTCGAGGCGGTGGGCGAGCACCGGGTGCGGGTTTCGGGCGCCAGGGGCTATCCGCCGTCCGGCCGCTACAAGGTCTGTATCACCCATGGCGATGGCTGGCGGTTCATCGGAGCCATGCCGGTCGTGGGCCGCGACGCCGCCGCCAAGGCCCGCCGGCAGGGCGAGGCGGTGCTGGAGCGGGTGGGCGAGATGCTGCGCGACCGGAACCTGCCGCCCCTTAGGGACAGCCGCATCGAGATTCTGGGCGCGGAGTCCACCTATGGCGCCAATGCCCGGCCCGGAGCCCAGGCCGCCCGCGAAGTCGTCTGCCGGGTCGGGGCCGAGCATGAGGACGAGCGGGCCTTGCGGCTTCTGACCCGCGAATTCCAGGCCCCGACCACTTCAATGAGCGTCGGCACCACGGGTTGGTTCGGCGGGGCGCCATCCATCTCGCCGGTAGCCCGCGTGTTTTCCATCCTGCTGCCCCGCGAGCAGTTTCCCGCCCGCATCAGCCTGGAAGGACAGACCCTGACCAGCGCAGCCGGTCCGCCGCCCATGGCCTTCAATGCCGCCGGCGTCGTTCGTCCGCTTGCGCCGGAGTCGCCGCAGCCCGTCGGCGAGATGGTGGAACGACCCCTGATCGACCTGGCCTGGGCCCGGTCAGGCGACAAGGGCGACGCCTTCAATGTGGGGGTGATCGCCCGGCGGCCGGAGTATCTGCCCTGGATCCGGGCGGCCCTGACCCCGGAGGCGGTCCAGGCCTGGTTCGCCCACGAGTTCGAGGGGGCGACGGCTCCGCAGGTGCTGCGCTACGACCTGCCCGGCATGAACGCCATCAACCTTCACTGCATCCAGGCCCTCGGCGGCGGCCAGTTCGCCAGCCTGCGCCTGGACGCCCTGGCCAAGGGAAAGGCGCAACAGCTGCTGGACATGCCGGTGATGGTTCCGGTGGCCTTGGCCCCGTGAAGCGCAGGAGACGATGCGGATGGGGGCTGACAAGTCCGCGCAGGCGCCCTATATGACCATCAACATCGTTTGAAAGCGCTGGATAGCGCATTCGAGCGGCGACCTCCGGGTCGCCGCTTTTGTTTTGACCGGAGACCCGCAGCCTTGCGCGGACGCACTGCCGAAGACCGCAGCCTGATCGAGCTGCTCGAGCCTGTCGCCGAAGCGGCTGGCTACGAGCTGGTGCGTCTGCGGCTCATGGGCGGCCAGACCCGTCGGCTCCAGATCATGGCCGAGCGGCCTGATGGCGAGATGATGGTCGAGGACTGCACCCGCCTGTCTCGCGCCGTGTCCGAGGTGCTTGACGCAGCCGATCCGATCAGCGGCGAGTATACGCTGGAGGTCTCCAGCCCCGGCATTGACCGGCCCCTCACGCGGCTGAAGGATTTCGAGACCTGGGACGGGCTGGAAGCCCGGATCGAGCTGGACCGCCTTGCCGATGGCCGCAAGCGGTTCAAGGGCGAACTGGCAGGCATTGAACAGGACGCTGAAGGCATCTGGCAGGTCGGCGTCAATATCGAGGGCGAAGACGACACGACCCTCTACATCCCGTTCGACTGGATTCTGGAGGCCAAGCTGGTTCTCAATGACGCCCTGCTGAAACGGGGCGCCGACCAGCGCGCCGCCCGGCTGGCGGCCGCTGGCCTCTCTGAAGACGACCCTGACTGACCTTAAAGACTGACGCACTCCTCACCAGACAAGCCAACCGCGCTTTCAAGGATCTAGACCATCATGGCCACCGGCATTTCCGCCAATCGCCTCGAACTGCTGCAGATCGCCGATGCGGTCGCCCGGGAAAAGGGGATCGACAAGGAGATCGTCATCGCTTCCATCGAGGAAGCGATCCAGAAGGCGGCGCGCAGCCGCTATGGCGCAGAGCATGACATCCGCGTCGCCATCGACCCCAAGACTGGCGAGACCTCGATCAAGCGTTACGTCACCGTGGTGGAGGACGAGGCCGAGATCGAGGAAGGCGAAGTTGGCAAGATGCGCTTCAGCGACGCCCGCGCCTTCTATGGGGCCGATACGGCCGTCGGCCAGGTGTTCGACGAAGAACTGCCGCCCTTCGAGTTTGGCCGGGTCCAGACCCAGATGGCCCGCCAGGTCGTGTTCGGGAAGGTCCGGGAAGCCGAGCGCGAGCGCCAGTACGAGGAATACCGCGACCGGGTCGGCGAGATCGTCAATGGCGTGGTCAAGCGGGTCGAGTACGGCAATGTCATCGTCGATCTGGGCCGGGGCGAAGGCGTCATGCGCCGCGACCAGTCCATCCCCCGCGAGAACTTCAATCTGGGCGACCGGATCCGCTGCTACATCTACGACGTCCGCAGCGAAACCAAGGGACCGCAGATCATGCTGTCCCGGGCCCATGGCGGCTTCATGGCCAAGCTGTTCGCCCAGGAAGTGCCGGAAGTCTATGACGGCGTCATCGAGATCCGCTCCGTGGCCCGCGACCCGGGCAGCCGCGCCAAGATGGGCGTGATTTCCAACGACAGCTCCATCGATCCGGTCGGCGCCTGCGTCGGCATGCGCGGCAGCCGGGTTCAGGCCGTTGTCGCCGAACTGCAGGGCGAAAAGATCGACATCATCCAGTGGAGCCCGGACGAGGCGACCTTCATCGTCAACGCCCTGGCGCCGGCGGAAGTCTCCAAGGTGGTGATGGACGAGGACGATGAGCGGGTCGAGGTCGTGGTGCCCGACGAGCAGCTCAGCCTGGCCATCGGCCGCCGCGGCCAGAACGTGCGCCTCGCAAGCCAGCTGACCGGCTGGCAGATCGATATCCTGACCGAGAGTCAGGAGTCGGAACGCCGGCAAAAGCAGTTTGCCGAAACCACCGCCCTGTTCCAGGAAGCCCTGGATGTGGACGAGGTCATCGCCCAGCTGCTGGCCACCGAAGGCTTCCTGGCCGTCGAGGACGTGGCCTATGTCGAGCCGCATGAAATCGCCGCCATCGAAGGGTTTGACGAGGATACCGCAGAGGAACTCCAGGCCCGGGCCCGTGAGTTCCTCGACAAGGAAGCTGCCGAACTGGACGCCAAGCGTCGGGAACTGGGCGTCGAGGACGCCGTCCTGGAAATCGAAGGCGTGACCCTGCCCATGGCCGTCGCGCTGGGGGCGGCAGAGGTCAAGTCCGTGGAAGACCTGGCCGGACTTGTGCCGGACGATCTGCGGGGCTGGTACGAAACCAAGAATGGCGAACGCACCCGGGAGACCGGCGCCCTGGAAAGCTTCAACCTGTCGCCGGAAGACGCCGAGGCGCTGATCATGCGGGCTCGGGTCGTCATGGGCTGGGTCGAAGCCCCGCCTGAACCCGAATATGCCGAGGAAGACTACGCCGAATACGAAGACGGGGCCGAGTCCGAAGCGGAGGCTGAAGCCTTGGCAGAGCCGTCGGAAGACGCCGTGGATCTGGCTGCGGCCGAGGGTGAGGCGCGGGACGCGTGATCGCGCCTGCCCAAACCTTTCTGACTTCAGCCACACAGTCAACGACCCCAGCCAGACTGACCTGATCGGCGCCTCCTTCGCCGGTCAGACCTCCAGAGGATCCGATACCGGCGCATGCAGCCCGAAGCTCCCGACCGTCCGTTCAAGACCCTGGCGCAGAGCGCCCGGGAGCGGCGCGACATTGTCTCTGGCGAGACCATGGCCGAGGCGCAGCTGATCCGATTCGTCGTGGGCCCGGACGGAACGGTGGCGCCAGACCTGGCGCGCAAGCTGCCCGGCCGGGGAATCTGGGTCGCGGCCAATCGTCAGAGCATCGAGACGGCAGCCCGAAAGAATCTGTTCTCCCGATCGGCCAAGCAGAAGCTGTCTGCGCCCGCCGATCTCGCCGATCTGGTGGAACAGAGGTTGGTCCGGCGGGTACTGGATGGCCTGGGCCTGGCCCGCCGGGCCGGCGACCTGGTGTCCGGCTTCGAAAAGGTCATGGCCACTGTCCGAAGCGGCAAGGCCGCCTGGCTCGTCGAGGCCTCAGACGGCGCGGCGGACGGGCGGGGAAAGCTCCTGGCCCTGGCACGGCACATCAGGCCCGAACCCCGGATTCTGGGACTTTTCACCTCGACTGAATTGGGTTTGGCCTTGGGCGCTGAGAATGTGATACACACCGCCTTCCTTGCGGGGCGATCTGCCGGCAGCTGGACCCAGGAGGTCGAGCGCCTGACAGGTTTTCGCCCGCTTCTCCCTGAGAGCTGGCGCGAGGAGCGATAACAAAGGGCCGCGCGGGAAACCGCGACCCGGCCCCTTGTGAGTTTGGACGTATGGTATTGCAGATCGGGTTTTTCCGGCTGCGAGTTAAGCGAGACGCATGAGCGACGATAACGACAACCGGCCCGGCCGACCCCCCATGACGCTGAAGCCCCGCACGGGCTCGGTCAGCGCCGGCGTGGTCAAGCAGAGCTTCAGCCACGGCCGGTCCAAGACTGTGGTGGTGGAAACCAAGCGCGCGCGGTCCCACGTCCCGCCGCCGGCCAACCTTGCCGGACCCTCGTCCAGTGAGCGGGCAAGGCCTCCGGCCGGCGGCCCGCAGCGTCCGTCGCCCTCTGGCGCCGGCGGTCTGTCGCCCGAAGAAATGCGTGCCCGGCAACAGGCCATCGAATCGGCTCAACAGCAGGCAAGGGCCCAGGCTCTGGCCCGGGCCCAGGAAGAGGCTCGCCAGAAGGCCGCTGCCGAGGCTACTGCGGCTGAAGCTGCCCGCCAGCGCGCCGCCGAAGCGGCGGCAGCCACTCCGCCGCCCGCGCCAGTCCCGACCCCACCCCCAACACCCGCACCGGTAGCCACAGCCGCACCGGTTGCGGCCGCCCCGGTTGCAGCTGCCCCTGCTGCGGCAACACCGGCCCCGGCTGCAACGCCTGCAGTCGCCGCGCCGGCCGCGCCCTCGCTGCCGCCGCCGGTCGCAAGGGCCCCTGCGCCCGCAGTCCCCCCTGTCCGGCCCGCAGCGCCGGCGCCCCAGACTCTGAGGCCCCCCCAGGCCCGAACCGATGGCCCCCGCCCGGCTGCGCCTGCATCGCCCAATCAGACCCGGACCTATGAGCCGTCCCGCGATCGTCGCGACGACCGGTCCAGCACCACGACCTACCGGCCGGACCGGCCGGCCGCAGGCAATTTCAACCAGCGCACCCCGCGGGTTGACGCCGCCAGCTTCAACCAGCGTACGCCCCGCCCTGATGACGACCGCCGTCCGGCGCCGACGCGATCCGATGCGCCGCGGTCAGATGCCCCCCGCGGCGACGCGCGACCCCCCCGCGCCGGCGAAACCGTTCGATATTCGGCGCTGGCGCCCCGACCGGCTCCGCCGCGTCCGGGCGCACCGCGCGGTCCGCGTCCGGGAGCCGGTGTCGCCAATGCCCCGCCCGCCACGCCGGAAGTGCAACGCGCCACACGATCCGCGCCCCGCCCAGGCGGCGCCATTGTCGATCGTCGCCCCGATGAGGAGGACGATCGTCGCAAGGGCGCCGGTCCCGGCAAGGCGGTTTCCCGCACCAAGGGCGAGCCAAAGCGTCGTGAAGGCCGATTGACCATCCAGGCGGTTGCCGGAGATGACGAAGGCGCCGTCGAACGCATGCGGTCCCTGGCCTCGGTTCGCCGGGCCCGTGAACGCGAAAAGGAAAAGCGCCGTGGCGGGGCCGCCGAACAGGCTCGCGCAGCGCGTGAAGTGGTCATTCCTGACGTCATCACCGTCCAGGAACTGTCCAATCGGATGGCTATCCGCGGCGTCGACATCATCAAGTTCCTGATGCGTCAGGGCGTGATGCTGAAGATCACCGACGTCATCGACAGCGATACCGCAGAGCTTGTGGCCACCGAGTTTGGCCATACGGTCCGACGGGTTTCAGAAGCGGATGTCGAAGAAGGCTTCCTGGCCGAAGAAGACGTCGACGATCACCTCGAACTGCGGGCTCCGGTCGTCACCATCATGGGCCATGTGGACCATGGCAAGACCAGTCTGCTGGACGCCCTGCGCACAACCGACGTGGCCGCGGGCGAAGCCGGCGGCATTACCCAGCATATCGGCGCCTATCAGGTTCGCCTGAAAGACGGCGACCGTGTCACCTTCCTCGATACCCCCGGCCACGCGGCGTTCAGCGCCATGCGGGCCCGGGGCGCGAACATCACCGACATCGTGGTGCTGGTGGTCGCCGGGGACGACGGGGTGAAGCCCCAGACCATCGAGGCCATCCAGCACGCCAAGGCGGCCGGCGCCCCGATCATCGTGGCCATCAACAAGATGGACAAGCCGGACTCCGACCCCACAAGGGTGATCAACGAGTTGCTGCAGCACGAGATCGTTGTCGAAAGCCTGGGCGGCGAAACCCAGGTGGTCGAGGTCTCGGCCAAGACCCGGCTGGGCCTTGACGACCTGATCGAGAACATCCTCGTCCAGGCCGAACTGCTCGATCTCAAGGCCAATCCCGAGCGCACCGCAGAAGGCGTGGTGATCGAGGCCAAGCTCGACAAGGGTCGCGGCGCCGTTTCGACCGTCCTGGTCAAGCGCGGCACCCTGAAGCGCGGCGACATCGTCGTGGCCGGATCTGCCTATGGCCGGGTCCGCGCCCTGCTCAACGAACGCGGCGAACAGCTGGCCGAAGCCGGCCCCTCGACTCCGGTCGAGATTCTGGGTCTGGACAGCACCCCCAGCCCTGGCGACGCCTTCGCCGTGGTGGAGAACGAGGCCCGCGCCCGGGAACTGACAGAATACCGCGCCCGTCTGAAGCGCGAGAAGTCCTCGGTCAGCGGCGCTGCCGCAGCGGGCGCTTCCCTCGCCGACATGATGGCCAAGCTTTCGGCCAAGAAGGTCAGCGAACTGCCACTGATCATCAAGGGTGACGTCCAGGGATCCGTGGAAGCCATTGCCGGCGCCCTCGAGAAACTGGGCACCGACGAAGTCCGGGCCCGGGTGATCCTGTCCGGCGCAGGGGCGATCAGCGAAAGCGACGTCACCCTGGCCAAGGGCGCCGGCGCGCCGATCATCGGCTTCAATGTCCGCGCTTCGAAACAGGCTCGTGACCTGGCCGAACGGGAAGGCGTCGAGATCCGCTACTACGCGATCATCTATGACCTGATCGACGACATCAAAGGCGTCATGTCCGGCATGCTGTCGCCGATCCAGCGGGAAACCTTCCTGGGCAATGCCCGGGTCCTGCAGGCCTTTGACATTTCCAAGATCGGCCGCGTCGCTGGTTGCCGGGTCACCGAGGGCGTGGTGCGTCGCGGCGCCAAGGTGCGGATCGTTCGGGACAAGATCGTCGTCCTCGAACTGGGCACACTTCAGACCCTCAAGCGCTTCAAGGACGAGGTGGCGGAAGTCACCAACGGCATGGAGTGCGGCATGGCCTTCGCCGGTTTCCAGGACATCCGGGAAGGCGACGAGATCGAGTGTTTCACGGTCGAGGAGGTCAAGCGCTCCCTCTAGGGATTGCTGGACATTTCGGAGACTGGAGGCGGCTCGCCATGCGGGCCGCCTCTTTTCCTTGTGCTGCAAGGACGGGCACTGTCCGGACTGGCGGGATGGGCCGGGCTGTGGTCAATATTGCACCCACCGGCGGCCAGGGTTCGGCCCATCCATCCCGGAGCGTTCATGAGCAACGGCAGCCTCGCAAGGGCGATCCTGATTGGCGGACTGGCCGCAGCCGTCCTGGGCTTTGCATTTTCCTGTCTGCTCTACGGATTGGGACCGGGCGTGATGGCCCGCACCGTGGCGGCCGGCTGGCTGGGCTCAGGCGCGTCCGGGGGCGGCGTCCTGATCACCGGGCTGGGCTTACTGTCCCACATGGTGATCTCTCTGGTCGCCGCAGCCCTCTATATCGGCGTAAGCCTGACGTTGCCGCTCTTGCGGTCCAGGCCGTTTCTCGCCGGCCCGCTGTTTGGCGTGCTGGTCTTCCTGACCATGCGGTTTGTCGTGCTGCCGCTCTCGGCGGCCGGCCAGGGCGGGATCACTGTGCCCCTGTTGATTGGCAGCCTCCTGGCTCACGGTTTTCTGTTCGGCTTGCCCATTGCCCTAGCAGCGGCGCGGTACCTACCCATCCCTCGCCCCATTTCCGCCGCCAGCCTGGAGGAGAATGCCGCGTGACCCGTCATCGTCCCCTTGTTTCCCGACTGATCCTGACCGGATTGATCCTGTCGGCTCTGGCAGGCTGCGCCACGGCAACCCGCCTCGACGCCGCCAGCGATGTGCATGCCCTGCTGATCGCCATCCGCGACAACGACCGGGCTGCCTTTGACGCCCGGATCGACCGCAAGGCCCTGAAGCGATCCATCGAAAGCCGCTTGCTGGACGAAGCCGAACGTCGGACCGATGACCCTGGCCTGCGGGCCCTGGGCGCCCTGGTGGCGCCGGTCCTGGCCGACGCCGCCGACAAGGCTGTCATCCAGCCCTCGACCTTCCGCGCCGTGGCCAGCTCCTATGGCTACCGGCCCGACCAGCCGATTCCGGGACAGATCGCCATAGCCGGCGCCCTGAAGGCGATGCCCGATGGACGGGTCTGCGCGACCCGGAAGAAGGATGGTCCTTGCGTCCTGATCTTCAGCCAGGAGGCCGGCGTCTGGCGGCTATCGGGCTTCGAAGGCGATATGGGCCAGCTTCGCAGTCGCCGTCGTCAGCCCTGAGTCTCGAGTCATGATCCCCTCCATCGTCTCCAGACCTTCTGCCCGGCTCCTGGCGGCGACCGCCACTTTATTTGTCATCGCCGCCGCTCCGCCCGCCCTGGCGGCGGACAAGCGCATGGTGACCTTTGATTCGGCCTCGCCTGACGCAAGGCGGTTGACCGGAGCGGGCCTGACCTTTGTCTTTACCCGCAGTTTTTTTCGCACCCAGATCCTGGCCGTTCGCGCCACTGCCGTGCCAGTCGGGATCGTGCCCCGCGCCTCTCACGACGGCCAGATCAATAGCCAGTTGGACAGCCTGATGGGCGAAGACCGGGGCAAGGGCGAGCTTTACGAGATCGACGCCGAAAAGGGCGAAGGGAAGGTGATGATCCAGGCCTTCTGCCCGGGCGCGAGGCGCGGCTGGCTGGCCATCGGCGCCGTCTATGCCCGCAAGCCCCTGCGGGTCCATGCCTTTGGAGATGACGGGTCCGGCGGTGTCCGACTCTGTGCGGCCATGGATTTTTCATGGCGCGGCGAATGGGCAATGCCAAGGCCCGGGCGGACCGATGTCACCAGCGCCGTATTCAAGCCGGACTACGGCCGTCCGGGCAGCTGATTCCATCCGACAGCCGCTTCGCGCCAACTGCGCGCTTCCCTTTCAGAGGTCGTTGCGAATAGCTTCTTCCCGAAAACCTTGGGGGATGACCATGACCGACCTGCTGGCCAGCTGGGCCCTGTCCGACTTTACCGACGGCCCCTGGACGCGGCCGGTCTATCGCAAGGGCTCCGGCCCGGCGGTGATCATCATGCACGAGATCCCGGGCCTCCATCCGCTGGTGGTCGAGTATGGCGAGCGGGTCGTGGCGGCCGGCATGACCGTCTTCATGCCCAGCCTGTTCGGAACCCCCGGCAAGCCCATGTCGACAGGCTATGCCCTGGGGCAGATGGTGATGAACGTCTGTATCCGCCGGGAGTTCAATGCCTGGGCCAATGACCGCTCCAGTCCCATTGTCGACTGGCTGCGGGCCCTGGCGCGAAAGGCCCATGCCGACTGTGGCGGCAAGGGTGTGGGCGCCCTTGGCATGTGTTTCACCGGCGGCTTTGCCCTGGCCATGATGACCGAGCCGTCGGTGGTGGCCCCGGTGCTGTCGCAACCCTCCCTGCCGTTCGGGAAGAAGGGCGCGGCGAAGATCGACGCCTCACCCCGCGAGATCGCCTGCGCCAGGCAACGGATGATCGACGAGGACCTGTCGATGATCGGCCTGGCCTTTGACGGCGACCCCTTCGTGCCCGAGGCCCGGATGGACATGCTGCAGACGACCTTCGGCGAGCGGTTCGAGCGGCCGAAACTGACCCAGGCCGACGCCCGGCCCGGAACCGGCATGGCAGGCCACTCGGTCCTCACTGTGCACCTGAACAATGCCGGGCCGACCAAGGAAGCCGAGGCCCGGACCATCGCCTTCTTCCGCCACCGTTTGGGGCTGGATCCGGCCTGACCATTCAATCCTGACCTCGATGCTGGACTGACGGGCACAACGCGCTTCGAGCACGTTCCGCTGTGATGGAGGCGACCTTGGCGGAAAACAGGCTCCAATTCAGAGTGATAGAGGACATTCCCATCCGATAGCCGCTTCACACCTGTCGGAACATGCTCTAGAAGCGCGCCCTTTCCGCCGCTGCGGGGTTCGACCCCCCGCCGGACGTCCTGGACATCGAGACATGAGCCCCCGCAAACCGACCAAGGGCCGGGAAACCGGTCCCAGCCAGCGCCAGCTGCGCGCCGGCGAACTGATCCGTCACGCCCTTGTCGGGGTGCTGCGTGAAGAAGAGATCGCCGATCCCTCCCTGGCTGGCGCGTCCCTGACCGTGACCGAGGTGCGGATGAGCCCGGACCTCAAGCACGCCATCTGCTTTGTCGAGCTGCTCGGCGCCGGCGTGACCGGCGCAAAGACCACTGACGCCATCGGGGCCCTCAACCACGCGGCCAAGTTCCTGCGGGGCCGGCTGGGCCGGCATATCGAGCTGAAGTTCACCCCGGACCTGAAATTCATCCACGACGAAAGCTTCAACAGCGCCGCCTATATGGACCGGCTGTTCTCCAACCCGAAGGTCCAGGCAGACCTGAAGGACGAGGACTAGATGGCCCGTCGCAAGAAGGGCCTGGCGATCAGCGGCTGGATCAATCTGGACAAGCCCTACGATTTTGGCTCCACCCAGGCCGTGGGCCGGGTGCGTTGGCTGTTCAACGCCCAGAAGGCCGGTCACGCCGGGACCCTGGACCCCCTGGCCACCGGCATCCTCCCCATCGCCCTCGGGGAGGCGACCAAGACGGTCTCCTACCTGATGGATGCGGACAAGACCTACCGCTTCACACTTGCCTGGGGCCGGGCCACAGCCACCTTCGACCGGGAGGGCGAGACCACGGCCACCTCGGACATCCGGCCGGATCGAGCCCAGATCGAAGCCGCCCTGGGCGCCTTCATCGGCGAGATCATGCAGATCCCTCCCAACTATTCGGCCGTCCGGGTCGATGGCGAGCGAGCCTATGATCTGGCTAGAAGCGGCGCGGAATTCGAGTTGGCCGGAAGGCCGGTCCGCATCGACGACCTGAGGATCGTCTCCATCCCCGATATCGATCATGTCGAGCTGGAGATGGATTGCGGCAAGGGCACCTATGTCCGGGCCATCGCCCGAGATCTGGCAAAGGCCCTGGGCACCTGCGCCCATGTCAGCGCCCTGCGCCGCACCCGGGTCGGCCCCTTTACCGAGCATTCGGCGATTGGGCTGGAAAAGCTTGAGGAATTGAGCCATAAGGCCGCACTTCCGGAGGCCCTGCTTCCGGTCACGACCGCACTGGACGACATCCCGGTGCTGGCCGTGACCGCAGAAGATGCCTTCCGGTTGGCTCAGGGTCGATCGATCGTACTCGTTCCCCGACAGGTAGAAACCCTGCGCGCCCGCCTGCAAGGCGGCTCGCGAATGGTTTCCGCCATGGAGGGGGAGCGGCTGGTCGCCCTGGCCGAGATGCGCGCCGGACAGCTCAATCCGGTGCGGGTCTTCCAACCCACCTGAGCGGAGACAGCCCGATGTCGATTACTGCCGAGCGCAAGACCGCGCTAATTCTCGAACACGCCCGCACCGAAGGCGACACCGGAAGCGCTGAAGTCCAGGTGGCCATTCTGTCTGAACGGATCGCCAACCTGACCGAGCACTTCAAGACCCACAAGAAGGACAACCACAGCCGTCGTGGCCTGCTGAAGCTGGTTTCCCAGCGTCGCTCGCTCCTCGACCATCTGAAGCTGTCCGACGCCGGACGCTACCAGTCGCTCATCGAGAAGCTGGGCCTGCGCCGCTAGGCGATAGAGACAGACGGGGCGTGATCCGGACGGATTTCGCCCCGTCTTTCCATCTCCGCACCATCCCCCTCAGGTCCTGGGGATGGCCGGAGGGGCTGCTGAAAGCCCCGAGACGTTCGTACGGGGTTCCTTCGTGATCCTCGCCGGGCCTGACACTGGAGAGGATACCTGGAACTGCCCGTTGGGCCCCCGTCCCTGTCCGCCCCCGCCCGGAATACGCCGGCGGGACATGAGAAAAGAAAGACCATCCATGTTTGAAATCAGACGCAAGACCATCGAGTGGGGCGGCAAGACCCTCACCCTCGAAACAGGCCGCATTGCCCGTCAGGCTGACGGCGCGGTCCTGGCCACCATGGGCGAGACCGTCGTCCTGGCCACCGCCGTATTCGCCAAGACCCAGAAGCCCGGCCAGGACTTCTTCCCCCTGACCGTCAACTACCAGGAAAAGACCTTCGCAGCCGGCAAGATCCCCGGCGGCTTTTTCAAGCGCGAAGGCCGCCCGTCGGAAAAGGAGACCCTGGTCTCCCGCCTGATCGATCGCCCGATCCGCCCCCTGTTCGTCAAGGGCTTCAAGAACGAAGTCCAGGTCGTCTGCACCGTGCTGCAGCATGACCTCGAGAACGATCCCGACATCATTTCGATGGTCGCGGCCTCTGCGGCCCTGACCCTTTCGGGCGCCCCCTTCATGGGCCCCATCGGCGCGGCCCGGGTGGCCTTTGTCGACGGCGCCTATATCCTGAACCCGACGGCCGATGAGCTGAAGGACAGCAAGATGGACCTGGTCGTGGCCGGCACCGCCGACGCCGTGATGATGGTCGAGTCCGAAATCCAGGAACTGGACGAGGAAACCGTGCTGGGCGGCATCAAGTTCGCCCATGACGGCATCCAGCCGGTGATCAACGCCATTATCGAACTGGCCGAACATGCCGCCAAGGAGCCCTTCGAGTTCGCCGAGGAAGACACCGACGCGATCAAGGCCCAGATGAAGACCCTGGTCGGCGCCGATATCGCCGCCGGCTACAGGATCCAGAAGAAGCAGGACCGCTACGAAGCGATCGGCGCCGCCAAGAAGAAGGCCATCGCGGCCCTCGGCAAGAGCGAAGCCAATCCTGACGGCATCGACCCGCAGAAGCTGGCTGGCGTGTTCAAGGAACTGGAGGCGGATGTCGTCCGTCGCGGCATCCTGGACACCGGCATCCGCATCGACGGCCGAGATGTCCGCACCGTCCGCCCGATCCTCGGGGAAGTGGGCATCCTGCCCCGCACCCATGGCTCGGCCCTGTTCACCCGCGGCGAGACCCAGGCCCTGGTGGTCGCCACCCTGGGCACCGGCGACGATGAGCAGTTCATCGACGCCCTGGAAGGCACCTATAAGGAATCCTTCCTGCTGCACTACAACTTCCCTCCCTACTCCGTCGGCGAGACCGGCCGGATGGGCAGCCCCGGTCGCCGGGAAATCGGTCACGGCAAGCTGGCCTGGCGCGCCCTGCGCCCCATGCTGCCGGCCAAGGCCGACTTCCCCTACACCATCCGCCTGGTCTCGGAGATCACCGAGTCCAATGGCTCGTCCTCCATGGCCACGGTCTGCGGCTCCTCCCTGGCCATGATGGATGCGGGCGTTCCCCTGATCCGTCCGGTCTCGGGCATCGCCATGGGCCTGATCCTGGAAAGCGACGGTTTTGCCGTCCTGTCCGACATCCTGGGCGACGAGGATCACCTCGGGGACATGGACTTCAAGGTGGCCGGCACCAGCGATGGCATCACCTCGCTGCAGATGGACATCAAGATCAGCGGCATCACCATCGAGATCATGAAGCAGGCCCTCGCCCAGGCGAAGGAAGGCCGTGATCACATCCTCGGTGAAATGAACAAGGCCATGGACGCGCCCCGCGAAGAACTGGGCGAGTACGCGCCGAAGATCGAGACCATCAAGATCGCGGCCGACAAGATCCGCGAAGTGATCGGCACCGGCGGCAAGGTGATCCGCGAGATCGTCGCCAGCACCGGCGCCAAGGTCGACATCGGTGACGACGGCACCATCAAGATCGCCGCCTCGGAACAGTCCAAGATCGACGCCGCCAAGGAATGGATCAAGTCCATCGCCTCGGAGCCGGAAATCGGCGCCATCTACAATGGCAAGGTCGTGAAGGTCGTCGATTTCGGCGCCTTCGTGAACTTCTTCGGCGCCAAGGACGGCCTGGTCCATGTGAGCCAGATCAGCAACGAACGCGTGGCCCGCCCCGCCGACGTGCTGAGCGAAGGCCAGATGGTCAAGGTCAAGCTCATCGGCTTCGACGATCGCGGCAAGACCAAGCTGTCCATGAAGGTTGTCGACCAGGAAACCGGCGAAGACCTGTCCAAGAAGGAAGTCGCCGCCGAAGAGGCGTAAGGCTGCTTTCAAGGGCTGAAGGATCGAGGGGCGGCTCCGCAGGGAGCCGCCCCTTTTTCTGTCCTGCTGGCTCAGCCCGGCCAGGTCTCCGGACTCATGGCCAGGACCTCGCCGGCGAGATAGAGCGATCCGCAGATGACCAGCCGGGGGCCAGGCCCCTGGCCGCTCAGGGCGACGCCGACAGCGGCCTCGACACCCGTCGCCGCCTGGGCCTCCAGGCCGGCAGCCCGGGCCGCCGAGACCAGTCGCTCGGGCGGACTGGCGGCATCCGACTCGAAGGGAACGCAGATCACGCCGGGCCGCAGCGACCGGAAAGCATCGAAGAAGCCCTCGATATCCTTGTTGGCCAGCAGGCCGCAGATCAGTGTGGTCGGCCGCCCGTCACGGCCCTGCAGAGCCCGGAGGGTTTCACACAGGGCGCGGGCGGCATGGACATTGTGGCTGCCGTCAAGCCACAGGTCTGTTCCGGCGGCGTTTGCCAGACGGGCCAGGGGCCCGGCGGTGAGACGCTGCATGCGGGCCGGCCAGACAGCGGATGCCACGCCAGCGGCGATCGCAGACTCATCGATCTTCAGATGCCGCAGGGACAGGGCAGCCATGGCGGCAAGTCCCGCATTGGCGATCTGGTGTGGCCCGGCCAGCGACGGCAGGGGCAGGTCAAGCAGACGATCCTGCGTCTGGAGGGCTAGACGGCCCGACTGACCAAAGGCGTCAAAATCGCGTCCCATCGCCTGCAGGGGCGCGCCCAGCGCCTCGGCGCGACCCTCGATCACGGCAAAGGCCTCTTGCACCTGCCAACCGGTCAGGACCGGGGTTCCGCGCTTGATGATCCCGGCCTTCTCGCCCGCGATGCCGGCAATCTCGTCGCCGAGGAACTCGCGGTGGTCATGGTCGACGGGCGTGATCACGGAAAGGGCGGGCGGGTCGATGACATTGGTGGCGTCCAGGGACCCGCCCAGCCCGACCTCAAGCAGGCAGAGGTCAGCGGAAACCTCGCTGAAGGCCTGGAAGGCGGCGGCGGTGGTGATCTCGAAGAAGGTGATGGCCTGGCCGGCATTGGCCGTCTCGACCCGTTCCAGGACCTCGGCCAGATGCTCCTCGCTGATCAGGGTTCCGGCCAGGCGGATCCGCTCTGCGAATCGCACAAGATGGGGCGAGGTGAAGACATGAACCCGCAACCCGGCCGCCTCCGCCATGGCGCGCAGGAAGGCGACGGTGGAGCCTTTGCCATTGGTCCCGGCCACGTGGATGACCGGCGGCAGCTCGCGCTGCGGATCGCCAAGGGCAGCACAGAGCCGCCGCATGCGGTCGAGCGACAGGTCGATCTTCTTCGGATGCAGGGACTGCAGCCGCATCAGGGCGGCGTCGTGAGGGCGGAGGTGATCGGTCATGGTTTGCAGATCCTCCCCCTCCGGGGAGGGCAACCATCGCCAGGGGCGATGGTGGAGGGGGTTCCCGACGGACATTGGAAGCAGCGAAGGGCGGCAATGGCCGCGAAGACGTGAGCAGACCCCATCAGTCGGCTTCGCCGACATCTCCCCCGACGGGGACCATCTTCAATCGGTTTCAGGCCGCCGTCGAACGAGCTCGTCCCATCATCAGGGTGCCCAGTAAGGATCCGAGGATGACCGGCAATTGATCGCGCGCAACAACCCGGTCGACCATGCCCTTTTCCACCAGATACTCGGACCGCTGGAAGCCCGGCGGCAGGGTCTCGCGGATGGTCTGTTCGATGACCCGAGGCCCGGCAAAGCCGATCAGGGCGCCCGGCTCGGCCAGATGAATGTCGCCAAGCATGGCGTAGCTGGCGGTGACCCCGCCAGTGGTCGGGTCGGTCAGGACCACGATATAGGGCAGGCGCGCCCGCTTGAGCTCCTGGATGGCCAGGGTGGTGCGGGCCATCTGCATGAGCGACAGGGTGCCCTCCTGCATCCGGGCGCCGCCGGCAGCGGTGAACACCACCATCGGCGCATTGCGGGCCACGGCGGCCCGGGCGGCGGCGACAAAGGCCTCTCCCGCCGCCATGCCCAGCGAACCGCCCATGAAGGCGAAGTCCTGGACCAGCACGACCGCAGGGACAGACCGGATCGCGCCAAAGCCGATGGCCATGGCGTCCGGCTCTCCGGTTGCCTTGCGGGCTGCGGCCAGACGCTCGCGATAGGGCTTGCCGTCCGAGAATCCCAGGGGGTCTTCCGGCACCGCCGGCGTCGGGATGACCTCGAACTGACCGTCATCGAAGGTGTAGGCGAACCGGAGCTTGGGGCCGATCCGCATATGCCGGCCGGCCGGGGTGACCCAGAGGGCCGCCTCAAGGTCCGGGCGATAGATCATCTCGCCAGTGTCAGGACATTTGACCCAGAGATTTTCCGGGGTCTCGCGCTTGGTGAAGGCCCCGCGCACGCCCGGCGCGATCCGCGACAGCCAGCCGCTGCGCTCTTTTGGCTGCGCTGGAGGACGGGTGGGCTTGTCGCCCTTGGATTCTGCCATAGCCATCGTCTAACGCCTCAAGCCTGACCGACTCGCGCCGAGCGTACAGCTTTCGCCAAGGCGGTCGCCTTGGAAAGAACTCTCGTGGTCACGTTTTCGTTCGCACCGGAAGAGATCATTTCGAGGGCGCCTGCAATTTCATCGACGAAAGCGGAACCGACAACCACACCATCGGCTATTCTGGCGACATCGGCGGCCTGTTCCGGGGTGCGAATGCCGAAACCGACCGCAACAGGAAGATGGGACGCCGCACGCACCCGCGCAACTGCCGGGGCGATATCCCCGGCCTCTGCCGACTTGACGCCGGTCACCCCGGCCACGGAGACGTAATAGACAAACCCGGAGGTCCGCTTCACCACTGTCGCCAGGCGTCTGTCGTCGGTGGTTGGGGCCGTCAGGCGGATGAGGGAAAGTCCGCAAGATTCGAGGGCGTCGGTCAACTCGTCTGCTTCTTCCGGGGGGCAGTCCACGCAGATCAGGCCATCGACCCCTGCATGGGCCGCGCGCCCGGCAAAGGCGACATAGCCCGCACTGAACAGCGGGTTCAGATAGCCCATCAGCACCACCGGGGTTTCGCTGTCGGTCTTGCGGAACTCGGCCACCAGAGACAGGGTCCGGTTCAGCGTCATGCCCGCCTTGAGGGCCCGCAGGGCAGCCCGCTGGATCGGCGGCCCCTCGGCCATGGGATCGGAGAAGGCAAAGCCCAGCTCGATCACATCGACCCCGGCGCCCGGCAGGCCCCTGAGAATTTCAAGCGAGGTGTCATAGTCGGGGTCGCCGCCCATGACATAGGCGACGAATGCAGCGCGCCCCTCATCGGCCAGGGCGGCGAAGCGACGGTCGATTCGATTCAACGGGCTACTCGCTCAGATCACAGGAAACGGCGGACGAAAACAGCACCACAACGATCCGGTCATCCTCGCCCAGGGGAATCTCGTCCTGGCCCAGGGGATAGATCCGGGCCGTATCGCAGAGGGCTCGAGCTGGCCGCACAAAGCTCAGGGCCTGACCCGTTCTGGCTGTCCAGCCGCCAGCGAAAAGCCGGTTCGACATCTGGTCAACCAGTTCCGGCACAGAGGCGCTGGAGACCACGAAACAGTCGGACTCCACGGCTGGATTGTCCGTCAGCCTGAAGGCGCAGGGCCTCGCGCCATCCGGCATGTCCTGCATCAGGGACGGCCTCTCCGACGGAAGCACCGGCGAGGAGGGGCCGGACAGATCGCCCGGCGTTGCAGCGCCGATCGCCAGCGCCATCAGGAGGGCGGCGACCATCAGATGGTCCGGCCCAGGGCTTCGGCCACGGTGAAGATATCCTTGTCGCCCCGGCCGCACAGGTTCATCAGGATGATCCCGTCCTTGCCCAGTTCCCGGGCCAGGTCGCCCACCCGGGCCAGGGCATGGGCCGGCTCTAGAGCCGGGATGATGCCCTCCTGCTCGGCGCAGAGCTGGAAGGCCGCCAGGGCCTCCTTGTCCGTCGCCGAGACATATTCCGCCCGGCCGGTGTCGTGCAGGAAGCTGTGCTCCGGTCCGATGCCCGGATAGTCCAGACCGGCGCTGATGGAATGGGCGTCAATGATCTGGCCGTCATCGTCCTGCAGCAGATAGGTCTTGTTGCCATGCAGGACGCCCGGCCGGCCGCCGGTCAGGCTGGCGGCATGTTCTCCGGTCTCGATGCCATGGCCGGCCGCCTCGACCCCGATCAGCCGTACGCCCTCATCGGCGAGGAAAGGGTGGAACAGGCCGATGGCGTTGGAGCCGCCGCCGATACAGGCCACCACGGCGTCCGGAAGCCGGCCTTCCAGCTCCAGGATCTGGGCCCGGGCCTCGATGCCGATGATCGACTGGAAATCCCGAACCATGGCCGGATAGGGATGGGGTCCGGCTGCGGTGCCGATGAGATAATAGGTGTCCTCGACATTGGTCACCCAGTCCCGCATCGCCTCGTTCATGGCGTCCTTGAGGGTGCCGGTCCCGGAGGTGACGGGACGAACCTCCGCCCCCAGCAGGTTCATGCGGAACACATTGGGTTTCTGCCGCTCGACGTCGGTGGCGCCCATATAGACCACGCAGGGCAGGCCAAACCGGGCGCAGACCGTCGCCGTGGCCACACCATGCTGGCCAGCGCCGGTCTCGGCGATGATCCGGGTCTTGCCCATGCGACGGGCCAGCAGGATCTGGCCAAGCGCATTGTTGATCTTGTGACTGCCCGTGTGGTTCAGCTCGTCGCGCTTGAACCAGATTCTGGCCCCGCCGAAATAGTCGGTCAGCCGCTCGGCGAAATACATTGGGCTGGGTCGGCCCGTGTAATGCCTGTGGAACGAGGTCAGCTCGTCCTGGAAGGCCGGATCGGCCTTGGCGGCCGCGTAGGCCTCTCCCAGACCCAGAACCAGGGGCATCAGGGTCTCTGCGACATAGAGCCCACCGAATTCACCAAACTTCCCCCGGGCATCCGGCAGGGCGTTCCAGTCATTCGGGCGAAGGGTAAGCGGCGCGGGGGCGTTCAAGACGGACTCACAGGCTGCGCACGGCATCCAGAAAGGCCGTGATCAAGGGGCCGTCCTTTATCCCCGGACCCCGCTCCACGCCAGAGGAAACGTCCGCAAGGGGAGCGCCGGACAGTCGCAGGGCCTCGCCGACATTCCACGGGTTCAGGCCGCCCGCCAGGAAATGCGGTCGCCGGAAGCGCCGGCCGGCCAGCAAGGTCCAGTCAAACCGCGCGCCAGTTCCGCCAGGAAGCGCGCTGCCCGCAGGCGGCCGGGCGTCGAACAGCAGGTGCTCCACCACCCCGTCCCATCTGGCGGCCGCCTCGATATCGCTCTGCTCCGACACCGCCAGCGCCCGGATGAGCCGGACGCCGGTTCGCGCCGAAATCGCCTGGGCCCTGGCCGGGGTTTCCTTGCCATGAAGCTGGACAAAGTCGGGGTTCAGGGCGGCGACAATGCGGTCGATCTCGGCGTCATCCGCATCGACGGTGATCGCCACGATGGATGGCGGCTTTCTGGGCCCGTCCCTCCGGGCGAGGGCAGCCAGCCTGGCCGCCGTGTCGGGACTGACATAACGGGGGCTTCTTTGGAAGAAGTTCAGGCCCAGAAAGGCCGCGCCGCCGTCGACCGCCGCCTGGACGGTTTCCGGGGTCGACAGGCCGCAGATCTTGACCTGGCGGATCAAGGCGCGTTGTCCGGGCCGCCCTGCTGCCTCGCCGCCAGCAGATCGCGGATTTCCATGAGCAGAAGCTCGCTGGCGTTCGGCGCCGCCGGTTCGCTGGGAACTGGCGCTTCAGCCTCCTTGCGGCGTATGGCGTTGACCGTCTTGACCATCAGGAAGACAGCAAAGGCGACAATCACAAACTGGATGATGGTGTTGATGAAGGCGCCATAGCCCAGGGCGACCTCGGCCGACTTCTTGGCGGGATCGGCGGCCGCGAGAACGACCTTGAGGTCCGAGAAATCCACCCTGGCCAGCAGCAGTCCAATGGGTGGCATGATGATCTGTTCCACCAGGCTGGTGACGATCTTGCCAAAGGCGCCGCCAATGATGACGCCGACCGCAAGATCAATCACATTTCCCTTGGAGATAAACTGCCGAAACTCGCTGACAACGCTCACAACATGGCTCCGCTTCATTTCGCGGATCAATCAGCGTTCAGCCGGGCCCGCAGTTCCTTGCCGCTCTTGAAGAACGGCACGTGTTTGGCCTGGACTTCCACGGATTCACCGGTGCGCGGATTCCGCCCCGAACGCGCCGGCCGCGACCGCACGGAAAAGGCGCCAAAGCCCCGTAATTCGACTCTGCCGCCCTGCTCCAGCGCGACAATCATCCGCTCGAGGATGACAGCAACGACCCGTTCCACATCCTTCTGGGTCAGATGCGGGTTTTCCGCCGCCAGACTGGCGATCAACTCGGACTTGATCATACTCTATCCCCACCCGGCCCTCAGGCTGTCTGACCTTTGCCCAACTCGCTGAGAGTCTTCAAGGGCTTGGCTGGCGAGCAGGCCGGCCAGCCGGGCCGTTATCCCCAGACATCGCCCGAAAAGACACAGGCGCCCGCGGGATAGGCATTCCCCTGACAGGCGAAGTGACCGGACAGGGGCAGACAGAAAGCGGCGGCCCGGGCTAACCGGACCGCCGCTCCTTTCGTCTCTCCAGCGCAAGACGCCAGAGGTTAGTCCTTGGATGCCTTCTCGCGCAGCGCGGCGCCGAGAATGTCGCCCAGAGACGCCCCGGAATCCGAGGAGCCGTACTGTTCGATGGCGGCCTTCTCGTCCATCATCTCCAGGGCCTTGATCGACACCGACACCCGACGGGCGGCCTTGTCGACAGCCGTGACCTGGGCGTCGACGCGATCGCCAACGGCGAAACGCTCGGTGCGCTGCTCCTGACGGTCGCGCGACAGGTCCGACTTGCGGATGAAGGCGGTCATCGGGGCGTCTTCTTCACCGAACTTCACTTCGATGCCGCCGGTGGTGATTTCCGTCACCGTGCAGGTTACGGTCTGGCCCTTGCGGAAGGTGTCGCCGGCCAGGGGATCGCCAGCCAGTTGCTTGACGCCCAGGCTGATGCGTTCCTTCTCGACGTCGACGTCCAGGACGCGGGCCTTGACCATGTCGCCCTTCTTGTACTTGGCCAGGGCTTCTTCGCCGGAAACAGCCCAGTCCAGATCGGACAGGTGGACCATGCCGTCGATTTCCCCGTCCAGGCCGATGAACAGGCCGAACTCGGTGGCGTTCTTGACTTCGCCCTCGACGGTGGAGCCGATCGGATGGTCGGCGAGGAACTTCTCCCAGGGGTTGGCCGCGGCCTGCTTGAGGCCCAGGCTGACCCGGCGCTTGGAGCTGTCCACGTCCAGAACGATGACGTCCACTTCCTGCGAGGTGGAAACGATCTTTCCGGGATGGACGTTCTTCTTGGTCCAGGACATTTCCGAGACGTGCACCAGGCCTTCGACCCCGGCTTCCAGCTCAACAAATGCGCCGTAGTCGGTGATGTTGGTGATGCGGCCGGTGAACTTGGCGCCGACCGGGTACTTGGCTTCCACGCCGTCCCAGGGATCGGACTGCAGTTGCTTCATGCCCAGGCTGATGCGCTGGGTGTCGGGGTTGATCTTGACGATCTGCACCTTGACGGTGTCGCCCACGGCCAGAACCTGGCTGGGGTGGTTGACGCGCTTCCAGCTCATGTCGGTGACATGCAGCAGGCCGTCGATACCGCCCAGGTCCACGAACGCGCCGTAGTCGGTGATGTTCTTGACCACGCCTTCGCGGACTTCACCTTCCAGCAGCTGGCTGACCAGCTCGGTGCGCTGTTCGGCGCGGGCTTCTTCCAGGATGGCGCGGCGCGAGACCACGATATTGCCGCGCGGGCGGTCCATCTTGAGGATCGCGAAGGGCTGTTCCTTGCCCATGAGCGGACCGACATCGCGCACCGGGCGGATATCGACCTGCGAGCCGGGCAGGAAGGCCGAGGCGCCGCCGAGGTCGACGGTGAAGCCGCCCTTGACCCGGCCGACAATGGCGCCGCTGACGGGTTCGTTGCGGGCGAAGACCTCTTCCAGACGGGTCCAGGCTTCTTCGCGCTTGGCCTTTTCGCGGCTGATGACCGCCTCGCCCAGGGCGTTCTCGATGCGCTCGAGGAAGACCTCGACGGAATCGCCGACCTTGACGGTGGGCTTGCCGGCGTCATCGACGCCGAATTCCTTGACGCTGATCCGGCCCTCGGTCTTGAGGCCGACATCGATGATGGCGACGTCCTTCTCGATACCGACGACCAGACCCTTGACGACCGTGCCTTCGGCGAAATCGGTCGCGCCGCCCAGGCTGTCGTCAAGGAGAGCCGCGAAATCATCGCGGGTGGGGTTGAGGCTCATGTCATCAGCCATGTGGCTCTTACGTTCTCTTGCTGGGGAACGGCGGACGGGGTCTTGCCCCATTGAGAGTCCGGGCGTTCGGTTTGTGGACGGGAAATTCAGGTTGCGCCCGCGGCCGGTCGAGGAATCGGAGCGTTGGATTGGCCTTTCAGGACTGGTCCTGCCGGGCGCGCGCCGTCTCGACGATGCGGCGGGCCGCATCGAAGGCGCGGTCTATATCCATTTCGGTGGTGTCAAGCAAGACCGCGTCGGGGGCGGCCACCATGGGCGAGTCGGCCCGGCCGCTGTCGCGCTGGTCGCGCAGCAGGATATCCGCCAGGACATCATCAAAGCTGACCAGCTCTCCCTGGGCCGAGAGCTGGCGCCAGCGGCGATCAGCCCGGACCCTGGGGGTTGCGGTGACAAACATCTTGGCCGGAGCCCAGGGGGCGATCACGGTGCCGATATCCCGGCCGTCAATGACCGCGCCGGGAACCTGCCGGGCGAACCGTTGCTGAAAGTCCCGCAGCGCCGCACGGACCGGCGTATGGGCGGCGACCCGGCTGGCTGCTTCTCCGGCGCGGCGGGTGCGAACCTCCGGGTCCTCGAGGCGGGCGGGATCGAGCTTGGAGGCCAGGGCGGCGGCGGCAGCGGAATCATCAAGATCGCCGCCGGCCTCCAGAAGCTGCACCCCGACCGACCGGTAGAGCAGGCCGGAATCCAGCACCGGATAGCCATACAGCGCACCCAGCCGGGTGGCGATGGTGCCCTTGCCCGAAGCAGCCGGACCATCCACGGCGATGACGAAGGCGTTCTGGCTGGCCGTCATGCGATATCCGCTCCCAGGGACTGCATCAGGTCGACAAAGCCTGGAAAACTGGTGGCGATCATGCCTGGCTCATCCACCTCCACGGGATGGCGGGCGGACAGACCCAGCACCAGATGGCTCATGGCGATCCGATGGTCGCCATGGGTGGCGACCATGGCGCCGCCGCGAACCGGATGGTTGGCGCCAGCCGTCCCAACGACGGCAAAGCCCTCGGGCTCTTCCTCGACGCCCACGCCGCAGGCCGCCAGGCCGGCCGCCATGAGGGCGATCCGGTCGCTTTCCTTGACCCGCATCTCGCCGATGCCGCGCATCACGGTGGCCCCCTGTGCAAATGCGGCGGCAATGGCCAGGATCGGATATTCATCAATCATCGACGGCGCCCTTTGCGGTGGAACCACCACGCCCTGCAGGTCCGAGTGGCGGGCCGTGACGTCGCCCACCTCTTCCCCGCCGGCCAGGCGGCGGTTCGAGATCGTCAGATCCGCGCCCATCTCGATCAGGGTGTCGAAAAGTCCCGTCCTCAGGCTGTTGAGCATGACGCCCTCGACGGTGACCTCCGACCCCGGGGTGATCAGCGCCGCCACCAGGGGAAAGGCTGCGGAAGACGGATCGCCTGGGACCGAAACAGGGGCGCCGTTCAGCTTCTGCCCGCCCGCCAGCCGGATCACACGGCCTTCCGCCGTATCGGCGACCTCGACGCTTGCCCCGAAGGCGCGTAGCATCCGCTCGGTATGGTCGCGGGTCGCTTCCGGCTCCACCACCACAGTCTCGCCCTTCGCGTTCAGCCCCGCCAGCAGGATGGCTGACTTCACCTGGGCCGAGGCCATGGGCAGGACGTAGCGGATGGCCTTGAGGTCGCCGCCCTTCAGGGTCAGGGGCAGGCGCCCGCCTGTCCGCCCCAGCCACTGCGCGCCCAGCTGGGCCAAAGGGTCCAGGACACGGCCCATGGGCCGCTTGCGCAGGGAACCGTCACCCGTGAAGGTCGCCGAGAGATCAAAGCCCGCCGCAGCCCCCATGATCAGCCGTACGCCGGTGCCGGCATTGCCGCAGTCGATGATGTCCGCCGGCTCGGTGAAGGCGCCCGCGCCGGTCACCGTCCATTCGCCCGGGTCCTGTCGCACCACCTCGGCTCCGAAGGCCGCCATGGCCCTGGCTGTGGCCAGGACGTCATCGCCCTCGAGCAGCCCGTCGATCTGCGTGACGCCCGTCGCCAGGGCCCCCAGGATCAGGGCGCGGTGGGACATCGACTTGTCGCCGGGAACGCGGACCACGCCGCGGAGCGGCGCGCCGGGGCGCGCCGAAAGGGCGGCGGAGGTCATGCCGGAACCAGGCTGTTCATGGGTCTGAGGGAGGCGGCGGGCGAGCAAAAAGGGAAAGCCTTTTGACAGCGACCCCGGCGCGTGGCAAGGGAGCCGCCGCTTTTCAACAGCCCCCCAATGCAAAGAGGCCGCCCCCCTTGGCCAGTCCAGAACTCGGCGTCAAGCAGCTCTGCCCGACCTGCTCGGCAAAATTCTATGACCTGAACCGTCGTCCGGCCACCTGCCCCAAATGCGGTGAGTCCTTCGATCCGGAAGAAGCGGTGCGCAATCGCCGTGTCCGGGCCAGGGCCGCCCCAGCCGACTACGAGACCGACGACGAGAAGGATGAGGAGGCTGCGGCCAAGAAGCCGGCGGTCGATCCCGAAGCCGATGGCTTCGAGGAGGAGCCTGACGAAACCCCGGAAATCGACGACGAATCCGCCGTCGAACCTCTGGAGGTGGATGACGATGCCGATGGCGACGTCGCCCCGTCCGCCCCGACCGACGATCTCGGCGTTGATTTCGCCGAGGACGAGGAAGATCTGGCCGAAGAGGCCGACGACGTTCCTTTCCTTGAGGACGAGGATGACGAGGACTTCCCCGAGGACGAGATCGACGGCCTGCCGGGCGAAGGCGACGAGGACCGTTGACGCCAAAGCCCCCCGAAATAGGGGGTTCGGCAAAAATGTGGCGGGGAAGGGTTGATTGGCGAAAGCGGTCAGCCTAGAACCCCGCCCTCGCCGACGCCGGCTCACGCCGATTGTCAGCAGCCCGATGGTTTCGGGGCTATAGCTCAGCTGGTAGAGCGCTTGAATGGCATTCAAGAGGTCAGCGGTTCGACTCCGCTTAGCTCCACCAACCCTTTCAAGGGGCCGGTTTCCAGGGGAACCGGCCCCTTTGTCGTTTTGACCCTTCGCAGGTCACAGCGCGCTCACGACCTTGCGCACTGCCTCGCCAATCGCCACCTTGGTCCTGTGCCGCAAGGACCGGAGCCGAATTCGGGCCGTTTCCTGCGGGAGTCGCTTGGTTTCAAAAGGACTCTGAGACAGGATCATGACCGGACGAACCCTGCTGTTCGACAGCCCGTTCCTGCTGGGCTTTGACCATACCCGCAGCCTGATCGAACGCGCCCAGCGCGCGGCGACCGAAGGTTATCCACCCTACAATGTCGAGGCGCGGGAGGATGGCGGTCTGCGGATCACCCTGGCCGTGGCCGGCTTTTCGCCGGACCATCTGGAAATTCAGGTGGAGGGCGAGATGCTGACGGTTGCGGGACGGCGGGGCGACGGCGCCGAGGCCCAGGACCGGGCCTATCTGCACCGGGGTATCGCCGCCCGGGGCTTCATCCGCACCTTCATCCTGGCCGACGGCATGATCGTCGAGGCGGCGACCCTCGAACACGGCCTGCTACACGTCGATCTGGCCCGCCCGCCCTCGCAGCGGGCCGTCCAGCGCATTCCCATCAAGACCGGCGGCTGAAACCCTTCGCGCCGCAGAGACGTTTCCCCTTCAAGGAGGTGGTCGAAATGACACCGCAAGCCCTGACCCTGGAAGACTTTGCCGCCCTTGGCGGCCCCAGCCTCGTCTATGTCCGTCCCGTCACCGGGGCAGAGATCATCGCGACGGCGCCGCCAGGCGCCCTGAATGACGTGAAGCTGGCCCCGGAACAGACCCTCTATGCTGTCCACCGGGCCAATGGCGAACGACTGGCCGTCCTTGGCGACCGCAACGCGGCCATCGCCGCCGCCCTGGCCCATGAACTGGCGCCGGTCTCCGTCCACTAGCCTCACAAAGGTTGCCAAGGCCGGACCCAGGCCTTAAGAGGCGCCTCCCATCGCCGGACAGGCCGCAGATCCTGGTCTGTCCGAATTCAGAGGCGCCCGGCCCTCTGGCCTCCGCCTGCGACAGGCGGCCGCCTGGGGCGCGAGGCTCGACATGAGGTCGACCCATCTCCGAACCGAAACGCGTTCCGGCTCAGCCGAAGAGCCCCTATCGCGCGGCAGTCCCTGTTGTGGCCGGCCTGGTCGGCGGCGCCTTCGCCATGAGCGCCGCCTACGCCATGAGCACCGCCACCAGACCGGATCAACCGGCCCTGCGCGGCAGTCAGAGCGTTTTGCCGGCCATCGCCGAAACCATTCCGGCGGCGGATCCGTCCCCGGCGCCCATCAGCTTTCTCTCCCCCTTGCCGGGATTTGCCATCAACTCGCCATTCGGCATGCGTCGCATGCCCTGGGAAGAGGGCGGCCGGCTGCATGAAGGGGTGGACATGGCCGCACCGTCCGGTCTCGCCGTTGCTGCGACCCTGCCGGGTATTGTGGAGCGCACCGGCGTCAGCGGCTCCTATGGGCGATTCGTCGAGGTGTCCCACGGCGAAGGGCTGGTGTCCTTCTATGCCCACCTCAGCCGCCCGGCCAGGGGACTGACAGCCGGCGACGCCGTCTCGGCAGGCCAGACGGTCGGCTATGTCGGCGGCAGCGGCCGCTCCACCGGATTCCACCTGCATTTCGAGATCCGCCACCATGACAGGCCGCTCAACCCTGCCTTCCTGATCGGCCGCAGCTTTGCCTCGCTGGACAGCCTGCCCTTCAAGGATGCGGCCCGGGTATCGGGCCGGGTTCGCGTCGCCGTGGTGTCCGGCTGGCCCTCGGGAACCCGCAGGGGATCGACGGCAGTGAGGGACGGTGAATCGGACGGCCGGGTTCGGTCGATCATCAACCCTGCCGTGGGCAGACACATCGCCGCCCACGAATCAGCCCCTGCGGCGCCCTTGGGTCTCAGGGCCCAGGCCCTGCGGATCGAGGGCCTTCGGGCCCTGGCCCAGCCGACGGCCCCTTCCCAGGAGACCGCTGCGCCGGAAGCCCTGCCGCGGCTGAGGATCGCCCCCGCGACCCCGCCGGAAGCCTGACTCCGGACTCCGGGCGCCCTGTCCCGAAATCTCAGGCCTTGCGCCCCAGCAGCCGGTCGGCGGTCAGCGCGGCGGCAAGGGTGATCACGAGGCTGGAGATCACGAACCACAGCGGATGGGGAATGGTCACCATGCTCCAGACCGCTCCGGCAAACAGCACCGCAACAACGATCCAGCCGGCAATTCGCCGGCCCTGCGCTATGGCCAGGGCCACGCAGGCTCCGGCCAGGGTCCCGGCGCCCCAGCCGACCAGAACCGACGCCATCGCCATGGGGTTCATCTTCGACATCAGGGTCTTGAGCTGTTCGGAGTTGCTGACATCGACCCCCGCCGGCAGCGGCCAGAGGGTGTGGCCCACCGTCTCGACGAGGCCGACGACGATGCCGCCCAGCAGAATACCGGCCACGACGCCGAGAACGATTCGGATCATTGGCCTTCTCCTTCCGGCTATCGACCGGGGCCAAGCTTGGTCTAGATTGCTGTCATGCTCAAGACGACCGCCCGCCGCACCGGCAAGACCCTCGCCGCCATCGCCCTCGGTCTGTCGCTGTCCATCGCCCTGGGAGGCCTGATGTCCGCTGTCGCCGCCGCCAAGCCGCCCGGACGGATGGTCGATATAGGAGGCAGGCGGATACATCTGGTCTGCGCCGGCCCGGACGGGGCCCCAGGGCCTCTGGTGGTGCTGGAAGCGGGCGCCTTCGGGCTTTCCGCTGATTTTGGCGCCGTGCAGGAGGGCTTGACCGCCAGGGGTATCCGCAGCTGCGCCTATGACCGGGCGGGCCTTGGGCGGTCCGATCCCGGACCGCGGCCAAGGAACAGCCAGGCCATCGTCTCCGATCTGGAAAAGCTTCTGGCCGCTGCCGGAGAGAACGGCCCGGTCATCATGGTTGGCCATTCCATGGCCGGTCTGCACCTCAGGCTGTTCACCGCCCTTAACCAGGACCGGGTGCAGGGCCTTGTCCTGCTGGACGCCGCTGCGCCGGAGGCCGCTGACATTCCCATGGCGGCCAGCTGGATCGGCCGGTTCGCCGACGCATCCCGCCTGGCCGGCGGGGCTGCAAGCCTTGGTCTGTTCAAGCCCCTGACCCTGGTCATGGGCGACGGCATCGGCCTGCCGCCGGTGGCCAAGGCCGACAAGAAACGGGCCTTCGGGTCGGGACGGCACAACCGCTGGGCCGCCGAGGAAGTGGCCCTCTGGATGGCCAGCTCACAGCAGGGCAAGGCGGTCGCCGCCTATGATCCGTCCCTGCCTGTGGGCGTGGTGACGGCCGGGCCGCCCCGGCAGGGCGCCCTGTCAGAGTGGAAGCGTTTTCAGGCTGCCCCGGCCCGTAACAGCCTGAAAGGGTTCCACATCAATATCGACGCCGCCAGCCATGCCGGTATGCTGGGCCTCAAGCACCGGGATGTGATCGTCGAGGCGATTGTCCGCGTCAGAGACGCCGCAGCGCCGCAAGTCTGACGCCCGCAGATGGAGCCCTGATGGACGCCGCCCTCTCCCTGGACCACGTCACCAAGCGCTATGGTGATTTCACTGCCGTCAATGACCTGTCCTTCGCCGCCCGGCAGGGCCGGATCCTCGGCTTTCTCGGCCCGAATGGCGCCGGCAAGACCTCGACCCTGCGGATGGTCCTCGGACTCAGCAGCCCGACCTCGGGAACCCTGAGCGTCCTCGGGGCCCCTGATGGCCGGCCGGTGCGCGACCGGATCGGATTTCTGCCCGAGGAGCGGGGACTCTATCGGCGCATGACGCCGGTGGAAGCCATCGTCTTCCTCGCCGGACTCAAGGGCCTGCCCGCTCCGGAGGCCCGCCGCCGGGCGCGGCAGATGCTGGAGGAACAGGGACTGGGGGCCGCCCAGAACCGCCAGATCCGCAACCTCTCAAAGGGCATGGCCCAGAAGGTCCAGCTGATCGCCGCCATCGCCCACCGGCCGGAACTGGTCATCCTGGACGAGCCTTTCAGCGGCCTGGATCCGGTGAACCAGCAGACCCTGGAATCCATGATCCGGAACCTGGCCAGGGATGGCGCGACCGTGGTCTTTTCGACCCATGTGATGCAGCACGCCGAGCGACTCTGCGACCATGTGGTGCTGCTGGCGGGCGGCCGGAAAGCCTTTGACGGCAGCGTGGCCGAAGCCAAGGCCCGGGCGCCCCGGGCGCTCGTGCTGGAAGGCATGCTGGAGGCCGCCGCCGCCGCCGCCCTGCCCGGCGTCGCGGCTGTCGCCACCGCGCCCCTGGACGGCGGGGGTCAGCGCCAGACCTGCGCCCTCGAGGCGCAGGCGTCCGGCCAGGAGGCCCTGAAATCCGCCTTTGCCCAGGGACTGGACATCCAGCGCTTCGAACTGCGCGAGCCCAGCCTGCATGACGCCTTCATCGTCCTGACCGGGACCGCCCCCGACCAGATGGAGGTCGCCGCGTGAGACGACTGATCAAGATCGCCGCCCGCGAATACATCGCCTATGTCCGGACCGTCGGTTTCTGGCTGTCCATGCTGGCCCTGCCGCTGGGCATGGGTCTGGTCTTGGGCGCCTCCGGCTATATGGAGGCCAGCGCGCCGGCCCCGGCCCTCGTCCTGATCGACCAGACACCGGGACAGACCTTCGGCCCGCTGGTGGCCAGGAAATTCTCCGACGGTCCCGGTGGCCGACCCCGGGCGGACATCGTCGACCCGCCGGTCGCCCTGCCCTCGGATCCCCGGGCGATCGGGGCTGCCCTGAAGCCCTGGCTCACCGGCGATCTCAAGCTGGAGGGCAAGCGCAAGCTGGCCGCAGCCTTTGTCATCCATGGTCAGGGCGAAGCCATCGCCATAGACGTCTGGACCGACAACCCGCTGCTGAGCTCGACGGAAACCGTTCGAACGGTCGTTTCCGGACAGATGGAGCGCTCAAGGCTGGAGGCGGCCGGGGTCAGTCCGGCCCTGCTGCTGGAGGCCGCAGCGCTCAAGCCGACCGTCACCGACTTCTCGCCCAAGACCAGCGAGAAGGCCTCCCTTCTCAACCGCCTTCCCGGGGTCATCGGCTTTGGCGCCGCCATGCTGCTGTGGAGCGTCATCTTCACCGGCGCCGGCATCCTGCTGAACGGGGTGATCGAGGAAAAGTCGTCCAAGGTGCTGGAGGTCCTGCTGTCCTCGGCCACGGTGCCGGAGATCCTGTTCGGCAAGATTCTCGGCGTCGCCGGGGTCACCTTCACGGTCCTGGGGGTCTGGGGAACGGTCGGAACCATCCTGATGAACGTCTTTGCCCCGGACGTGGCGGGAGACGTCGGCAAGGTGCTGATGGGCGGCGGGCTGATCTTCTATTTCGCCTTCTATCTGGCGGCCGGCTATCTGATGTACGCCTCGATCTTCACGGCCATCGGCGCCTTCTGCGAAACCACGCGGGAGGCCCAGACCCTGCTGGGGCCCATCATGATCCTGTTGACCATCCCGGTCATCTTCCTCAGCCAGGCCCTGCGTCGGCCGGACACCCCGGCCCTGGAGATCATGTCCTGGATCCCGCTCTTCACCCCCTTCATGATGACCGCCCGCGCCGCCAGCGGCCCGCCCCTTTGGCAGGTCCTGGGCACCGGCATTCTGATGCTGGCCACCGTGGCGCTGGTCGTCTGGATCGCCGGCCGCGCCTTCCGGGCCGGGGCCCTGTCCACCGGCAAGGTCGACTTCAAGGGCCTCGTCGCCAGGCTGCGGGGCGGCGAATAGGGCGCGTCAGAAGCCCTTAAGCCGCTTGTAGTCTTCGGGGCCCTGGACTGTGACGTTCAGGTCATTCACCAGCCCGTTGGCCAGGGAATAGACCCATCCGTGAACGGCCAGGGTCTGGCCGCGGGCCCAGGCGTCGAGGACGAAGACGTCGGCGGCGACATTCTTGACCTGGCGCATGACGTTCAGTTCTACCAGCCGGTCCCAGCGTTCCCGGTCGCCTTCCAGGGCCTCCAGGTCATGGCGGTGATGTTCATGCACCTCGCGGATCGGATGCAGCCAGTGATCCACAAGGCCCCGGCGACGGCCGTCCACGGCTGCGGCGACCCCGCCGCAGCCATAATGGCCAACCACCATCACATGGCTGACCTTGATCACCTCGATGGCAAACTGCAGGACACTCAGATAATTGGCGTCCTGCGGCGGGGCCAGATTGGCGACATTGCGGTGAACGAACAGCTCGCCCGGATCGAGACCGACGATCTCGTTGGCCGGCACCCGGCTGTCGGAGCAGCCGATCCACAGGTATTGCGGGCTCTGCTGGTTCTCGAGCCGCTTGAAGAAATCGGGATCCACCTCGGTCTTCTTCGCCGACCAGGCACGGTTGTTGGCCTTCAGGTCTTCCAGCATGGTCAGGCCTTCACGGCGTCAGGTTGGTTGTCAGGGCGGGCCGCCACGACGGCGTCCAGGGACTCGGCGCGATCATAGGCCGCCTTCAGATGCGGCCAGGCCGAGATATCAATGTTTGCCCGGCGGGCGTTATGGACCTGAGGGACAAGGCAGCAATCAGCCAGGGTCGGGGTCGAACCAAAGGCGAACCCGTCGCCATGGCGGGCAATCATCCTTTCCAGGGCGTCAAAGCCGTCGCTGATCCAGCGCCGGGTCCAGGCGTCACGCGCCGCCTGATCGGCGCCAAGTCCGGTGATCGCCCTCATGATCCGCATGTTGTTCAGCGGATGGATGTCGCAGGCCACCACCTCGGCCATGGCCCTGACCACAGCCCGCCCTGTCGGATCGGCGGGCAGAAGGGCCGGTTCCGGATGCGTCTCTTCCAGCCATTCCAGGATGGCCAGGCTCTGGGTCAGGCGAAGACCCTCCCCGATCTCCAGGGTCGGCAACAGTCTCTGCGGATTGAGCGCCTTATAGGCCCCTGACCCCTGTTCTCCCTCGACCAGGTTTACCGGCACGATCTCATAGGCCAGGCCTTTCAGATTGAGGCCGATCCGCACCCGGAACGGAGCCGAGGCGCGCCAGTAGCTGTACAGTCGATAGGTCATCAGACGATCCTGAAGCTCAGGGCGCCGACCCCGCCGATCTGTCCTTCGACAAGATCGCCGCGAACCAGGGGCCCGGCTCCCTCGGGGGTGCCGGTATAGATCAGGTCTCCCGCCTCCAGGGCCCAGAGCCGGGCCGCCTGGGTCAGGATCTCCGGCACAGACCACAGCATGTCTCCGATGCTGGCCTGCTGGCGGACCTGGCCATTGACCGACAGGCTGATCACGGCCTCGCCTGGCACGGACCCGATCCTGCGGATCGCACTGATCGGGGCGCTCTGGTCAAACCCCTTGGAGGCGTCCCAGGGCTGGCCCTTGGCCTTGGCGGCATTCTGCAGGTCGCGCCGGGTCAGGTCGACGCCGACGGCATGGCCAAAGACCTTGCCGCCAGGACCAATGGCCACCACCAGCTCGATCTCGTGATGCAGATCTTCCGTGGCCGAGGGATAGGCCACGGCCTGTCCGGGCGGAACGATGGCGTCCGCCGGCTTGGCGAAGAAGAACGGCGGGTCGCGGTCATCCCCGCCCATCTCCCGCCGGTGGGCGGCATAGTTGCGGCCCACACAGAGGATCCGCCTTACCGGGAAGGCCGGGCCGTCCTCCACCGGAACCGTCGGATCGGGGCGCAGCGGAAAGGCGGTCTCAGTCATGGTGATATCGCTCCAGCAGTTGCTCGCCCGGGGCAAGGCCCGCTCCGGGGAGCTGGCAGCCGGCGGGGTCGGCTGACCGAGAGAGTCCCTTCGGACCACAAAAAGCGCGGGGTTCCGCGCGGCGGTTCCCCCTTCACCGTCGCATCGCGCCGGCGACCTCCCCCGAGCGGGAAGGACTACGGCGCGCCATCGCCTAGGCGAGCGACGGGTCGATGACCTTGCAGGCGTCGATCAGGCCCCGCACCGACTCGACGGACTTGGCGAACATCGCCTTTTCCTCGTCATTGGTTGAGAACTCGATGATCTTCTCGGCGCCGCCGGCCCCGATGACCACCGGAACGCCGACATAGAGGCCGCTGAGGCCATATTGGCCCTGCAGCCAGGCGGCGCAGGGCAGGACGCGCTTCTTGTCCTTCAGATAGCTGGTCGCCATGGCGATGGCGCTTTCAGCCGGGGCGTAGAAGGCGCTTCCGGTCTTCAGCAGGGCGACGATCTCGCCGCCGCCGCCGCGTGTGCGCTTGACGATCCCGTCCAGCTCTTCCTGGGTCATCCAGCCCTGGGCGACCAGTTCGGGCAGGGGCAGGCCGCCGACCGTGGAATGGCGAACCATCGGCACCATGTCGTCGCCATGGCCGCCCAGCGTCCAGGCATGGATGTCCTCGACCGAGACGCCGGTCTTCTCGGCCAGGAAATAGGCGAATCGGGCGCTGTCCAGCACCCCGGCCATGCCCACGACCTTTTCATGGGGAAGGCCTGAAAACTCGCGCAGGGCCCAGACCATGGCGTCCAGCGGATTGGTGATGCAGATGACGAAGGCGTCGGGGGCATGGGCCTTGATGCCCTCGCCCACGGCCTTCATGACCTTCAGATTGATGCCCAGCAGGTCGTCGCGGCTCATGCCCGGCTTGCGCGGCACGCCGGCGGTGACGATACAGACATCGGCGCCAGCGATGCCGGCATAGTCATTGACGCCCTTCAGGGTGATGTCCTTGCCGAACACCGAGCTGGCCTCGGCGATGTCCAGCGCCTTGCCCTGGGGCGTGCCCTCGGCAATGTCGAACAGCACGATGTCGCCCAGTTCCTCGCGCGCAGCGATATGGGCCAGGGTGCCGCCGATCATGCCGGCGCCGATGAGGGCGATCTTGGCTCGGGCCATGGAAGGTCTCCGGATAGGTTTGAAGGTCAAAGGTTGGGCGCGGGTCTAGACCCGGGCCGGTTTCCCCTCAAGCCCCCTTTCGCCCTGAGGCCTCTCGGGGCTATAGGGCGCCACCCTTTCCGCCAGAGTCCGATCCATGACCAAGACCAATCCCGGCAACTATTTTGAAGACTTCAGCCTGGGACAGGTTCTGGATCACGCCACCCCCCGCACGGTCACGACCGGGGACGTCGCCCTCTACAATGCCCTCTATGGCCCGCGCTTCGCCCTCTTCTCGTCCGATGAGTTCGCCCGCCATTGCGGCCTGATGGCTGCCCCTGTGGATCCGCTGATCGCCTTCCACATGGTGTTCGGCAAGACCGTTCCGGACATCAGCCTGAACGCCGTGGCCAACCTGGGCTATGCCGAGGGCCTGTTCCTGCAAAGCGTCTATCCCGGCGACACCCTGACGGCGGTCAGCGAGGTGATCGGCCTGAAGGAAAACTCCAACCGCCGGACCGGCGTGGTCTATGTTCGCACCACCGGCTCCAACCAGCGGGGCGAGGCGGTCCTCAGCTACGTCCGCTGGGTCATGGTGCGCAAGCGCAGCGAGGCGGCCGATGTTCCGCAGCAGGCGACCCCGAAGCTGAAGGAAGCCGTCGCCGCCGAAGACCTGATCCTGCCCCGGGGCCTGGACTTTTCGCGCTACGACTTCGCCCTGGCCGGGGCTCTTCACGCCTTCGAGGACTACCAGATCGGCGAGAAAATCGACCATGTCGATGGCATGGCCATCGAGGAGGCCGAGCACCAGATGGCGACCCGGCTGTACCAGAATACGGCCAAGGTGCATTTCAACCAGTATGAGCGGGCAAAGGACCCTTCCGGCCGCCGGCTGGTCTATGGGGGCGTGGTGATCTCCACGGCCAAGGCCCTCAGCTTCAACGGCCTGCAGAATGCCGGGCTGATCCTGGGCATCAATGCCGGCCGGCATGTGAACCCCTATTTTGCGGGCGGCACGGTGTTTGCCTGGAGCGAGGTGCTGGACCGGGCGCAGCTGGCCCCCGGCGTCGGCGCCCTGCGCCTGCGGCTGATGGCCACCCGTGACCGGCCCTGCAACGACCTGCCGGACAGGGATGCGGCCGGCGCCTATCCCGGCGAGGTGATTCTCGATTTCGACTATTGGGCGGCTGTCCCGTCGCGGGCCTGATCGCCTTGAGCCTCTTTGCCCCCGATCCGGCCTTTCTCAACACCAGCCATGCAGTGGGCGATCTGACCCTCTGTCATGTGCGGCTGCAGGATGACGCCCGATACCCCTGGCTGGTCCTGATACCCAGGTATCCCGGGCTTCGCGAGATCGAGGACCTGGCGCCCGAAGACCGCGCCCGGCTGATGGAAGAGGCGGTTCTGGCCGGCCAGGCTGTACGCACCCTTGGCCGGGACCTGGGCCTGACAGTGGACAAGCTGAACATCGCCGCCCTGGGCAACATCACCGCCCAGCTGCATCTGCATGTGGTCGGCCGCCGCCCCGGCGATCCGGCCTGGCCGGGTCCTGTCTGGGGGCACAGCGCGGCGGCGCCCTATGGCGAGGACGTCCTTGGGACCGCCCTGTCCATCGCCCGCGCCGGGCTGTGTCTCTAGAGCCTGTTTGGATCCGATAACCGCTTCACACCTATCGGAACATGCTTCAGGTCCTGTCAGGGCCGGCTCAGGAACACCGGCCGGGTCATTCCGGCCTCCCAGAGATCGCCGGACCAGTCGCTTCCCGCCGGGCTCAGATTGACGATGATCGCCTCCCGGGCGCCGCGCGGCGTGAACCGCAGGAAGAGCCCGCCGGTCTCGGTCCGGAGGATGGCGTCGATCAGGCCGCTCCGGCCGGTCGGCTGTCCCGGCTTGAGGTCGCGCCAGGCGCCTTCCAGGCCCCGGCCGCCGCCCCTGTCCACCAGTTGCAGGCCAAACAGGGTCTGGCCATCCGATCCTCGCAGCACCCAGCCGCCATCCAGCGGCCCCTGCTGGCCCTGGGCGGACTGCAGCCCGCCGCGGATCCGGCTTTCATAGGCCCGCTCGACCGGTGTCGGGGGGGCCTCGGGCGACCGCCACAGCTCGTCGATCATCACCGGACGGTCCAGCTGCGGCAGGCGCGCCACCGGCGGCGGCGGCACGAAGGTGACCCTGGGTCTTTCCGGAACCGGCGCCAGAGCAGCAGGGGGCGCAACAGCGGCCTCGCTGGCGTCATCGTCCATGGCCTGGCCCGCCGCCAGCCCCGACAGCACATCGCCGATCGGGTCGCTGCCCTCAAGCGGCTGGGCGGCCGCGGGGTCACCTTCCTCTGGCGCTGGCTGGCCAAGGGCCGGCCCGGACAGGGCGGCCAGACAGAGCCACAGGCCGGTCAGCAGAACAGGCCCGGCAGATCTCACGCCGCCTCCGCCGCCAGGATCGCCTCGGAAACCTTCACCAGCCGTTCGGCCTGGGACAGGTGCAGCAGCTCGGCCATCCGGCCCTCGACCCGGATGGCGCCCTTGCCGGCGTTTTCAGGCAGGGCGAAGGCCGCGATCACGGCCCGGGCCCAGGCCACTTCCGACTCGGCTGGCGAGAAGACAGTGTTGCAGGGCTCGACCTGCTTGGGATGGATCAGGGTCTTGCCGTCAAAGCCGAAATCGACCCCCTGTTCACAGACCGCGATCAGGCTCTCGACATTTTCGATATCGTTGTGGACGCCGTCCAGGATGGTCAGGCCATGGCCCCGGGCCGCCGCTACCGACAGGGACAGGGGGCCCCAGAAGGGCGCCCGGTCGGCCGTCTGGCGACAGCGCATCTCCTTGGCCAGGTCATTGGTCCCCATGACCCAGGTGGTCATCCGGGTGGTCCTGGCCGCTCCGGCGATGGAGTCGAGGGCGAACAGGGCGGCGCAGGTTTCGATCATGGCCCAGAGCCTGGTGGGGCTTGGCGCCTTTTCGATGGCGCGGTCATAGGCGGCGACATCGGCGGCGCTGCTGACCTTGGGAACCAGGATGGCGTCCGGCCCGGCCAGGGCGGCCATCTCCAGGTCCAGGGCGCCCCAGGGGGTGTCCAGGCCATTGGCGCGGATCACCACCTCGCGGCGGCCAAAGCCCCCGGCCTTGACCGCCTCCACCGCCTGGATCCGGGCCATCTCCTTGGCCTCGGGCGCCACGGCGTCCTCCAGATCGAGGATGACCACATCACAGGGCAGGCTGCGGGCCTTTTCGATCGCCTTGGCGTTGGAGGCGGGCATGTAGAGGGCGCTGCGGCGCGGACGGGCGGTGTCGGACATGGAAAGGCTCGTGCGGGGAGGAACAATCCTTCCGTCATAGCCTCAGCCAGCGGCGGTGCGCCATATGGCGGCGGGAGAAATCGGCCCTGGCCGCCCGGTCACGCAAAAAGGGCGACGACGAATCTCTTCGTCGTCGCCCCTTGAGGCCTGTCCCCTCTCCGCATCCGCAAAAGGGGCTGTGCCGGTCTGTCGCCTAGCGCGGCGCCATGCGGATGGCGCCGTCCAGACGGACGTCTTCGCCGTTGAAGTAGCCGTTGGTGATCATGGTCAGGGCCAGCTGGGCGTATTCATCGGCATAGCCCAGGCGCTTGGGGAAGGGGACGGAGGCGGCAAGCGCCGCCTTCACCGATTCCGGCGCGGCGTTCATCAGCGGGGTGTTGAAGATGCCCGGCAGGATGGTGTTGACGCGGATGCCTTCGCTCATCAGGTCGCGGGCGATGGGCAGGGTCATGCCGACCACGCCGCCCTTGGAGGCGCTGTAGGCCGCCTGGCCCATCTGGCCGTCCTCTGCGGCCACGGAGGCGGTGTTGACGATGGCGCCCCGCTCGCCGTCTTCCAGCGGCTCCAGGGTCAGCATGCCGGCCGCCGACTTGGCGATGCAGCGGAAGGTGCCGACCAGGTTGATCTGGATGATCATGTCGAAATGGGCCAGAGGGAAGTGCTTGATGGCGCCGGTGGTCTTGTCGCGGCTGGCCGTCTTGGCGGCATTGCCGGTGCCGGCGCAGTTGACCAGGATCCGCTCCTGGCCGTTGGCGGCCCGGGCCTTTTCGAAGCCGGCGTCGACATCAGCATCGCTGGTGACATTGACAGCGCAGAAGGTGACGCCCAATTCCTTTTCCAGGGCTTCGCCGCGTTCCTGCTGGCGGTCGAGGTCGAAGATCGCGACCTTGACGCCCTGGGCGACAAGGGCGCGAACGGTGGCTTCACCGAGGCCGGAGGCGCCGCCCGTGACAACGGCGGCGACGGAACTGTCGAGTTTCATGGACGTCTCCCAGTCTGATCGTGTTGAACAGATGTTTCTGAAAAGGGGTTTAGCCTCGTGAGCGCGAAAGCCAAGCCGTCACCCGACGTCAACCCGTCCGACGTCAATCCGAAAGAGGTTCTCGACCCTTCCCGGGCCCTCAGTCCCGAGGTGATCCGGGTCAATGAGGTCAAGGTGGCCGAGGGATTCTGGCCCAAGGTCCGGCAGGTGGCGTCGAAGGTGCCCTTCCTGGACGATGTCCTGTCGGTCTGGTGGTGCGCCCGGGACCCGGAAACGCCCATGGCCGCCAAGGGGCTGATCCTGGCGGCCCTGGCCTATTTCATCCTGCCCACAGACGTCATTCCCGATGTCCTGGCCGGCGTCGGCTTCACCGACGACGCCGCCGTCATCGCCGCCCTGCTGGCCGTGGTCGGCAAGAACGTCAAGGACCGCCACCGCGCCGCCGCCCGCAAGTTCCTGACCGGCGACGAGGGGTAGATCAGTCCGACGCTGCCCGCCGGGCCGCCGGGGCCTGCTGCTGTTCGCGCAGGGTGATGATCAGGGTCGAGACCACGACAATCACGGCGCCGGCAATGGTGGTCCAGCCTGGGATCTCGTGGAAGACGGCAAAACCGACAAGCGCCGTGAAGACCAGCCGGGTATAGTCGATGGGGGCCATGGCGCCGGCGTCGCCGATCTGCATGCCCTTGATGTAGCAGCCCTGGGTGATCGTCCCCATCACCCCCATGGCGGCCAGCAGGCCCAGGTCCGGCAGGCTGGGCCAGCGCCAGACGAACAGGGCCGGGGGCACGGAGAAGGCCACGCCCAGGACGGCGGCATAGACCAACAGGGTGAAGGGGCTGTGGTCGCGGGTCATGACCTTCATGCCGGTGATGGTCATGGCGAACATCGCCGCCGAGGCCAGGGCCGCGATCTGGGCCAGGCCGAAGGGATGCCCGCTTCCTGTAAAGCCTGGCGACAGCATGACCAGCACCCCGGCAAACCCCAGGACCGCCGCGCCGATCCGCCAGGCGCCCAGGGGTTCGCGCAGGATGAAGAAGGCCAGGGGCACAAGCCACAGGGTGCGGGTGAAGGACAGGGCGTTGGCCTCGGCCAGGGGCAGCTTCTGGAAGGCATAGAAGCTGAAGATCATGGCCAGCGTGCCGACGCCCGAGCGGAACAGCAGGATGCCGGGCCGGGTCGTGCGGAAGGCCCCGCGCCAGTCCCGGGCGACCAGGGGCAGGAGGACAATCAGGCCTGCCGCCGAGCGGTAGAAGGTCTGCAGCGCCGCCGGATAGTCATCGCCCAACAGCTTGATCAGGCTGGTCATGACCGTGAAGCCCAGCGCCGAGGCCAGCATCCACAGGGCGCCCTCGATATTGGGCGGCAGACGGGGCCGCGACGCCCCGGCTGCGGCGGTCGCCGCAACGCCGGCCCTGGATGCGCCGGTGGGGGGAAGCTCCTCCGGCATGGTCAGGCCCGGTCCTGGCCGGTCGGGCCAGTCCTGGTCATCCGGCCTTGGCGCCGGCCATGGCGGCGCGCATCTGCTCGGCCTGCTCCGCCGAGATTCCCAGGGCCTCGAGAATGGGCGAGCCGGCCGTCGGGTCCCAGCTGCTGCGCCCGCCGATGGTGATGCCGCCATCCACGACGATATGGGTGCCGGTCACGAAGACACTGTCGTCGCTGGCCAGATAGAGGGCGGCCCGGGCGATGTCCTCCGGCGCTCCGGCCTTGGGGATCGGCTGCACCTTGGCGCCCACCTCGGCGACCCGGGCGGCCATCTGGTCGGCCACTTCGCGGGGCAGGCCCATGCTGGCGCCGAAGATCGAGGTGGCGATCAGGCCCGGGCAGATGGCGTTGACGCGGATCTTCTGCGGGCTCAGTTCGGCGGCGGCGCAGCGGCTCATGTGGATGACCGCGCATTTGGCCGAGGAATAGGCCAGGGGGCCGAACCCGGCCTGCAGTCCGGCAATGGAGGCGGTGTTGATGATGCTGCCGCCGCCGCGCTTCAGCATCAGCGGCACGGCATGTTTCATCCCCATGGCCGGGCCCTTGACCAGCAGGGCGAAGGTGGCGTCCCAGCCGTCGGCGTCCATGTCCGCTACGCCGGTGGTACTACCGCCATGGCCGGCATTGTTGAACAGGATGTCCAGGCCGCCGAACTGGCTGTCGGCCAGGGCCACGGCCCGGGCGATATCGGCCTCCTGGGTCACGTTGCAGTGGATGTAGCGCACCGTCTCCGGGAAGCGCTGCTGCAGCATGGCGCCCTTTTCGTCCTGCATGTCGGCGGCGACCACGCAGGCGCCCTCGGCGACAAACAGTTCCACGGCGCCCAGGCCGATGCCCGAAGCGGCGCCGGTGATCAGCGCAATTTTACCTTCAAGCCTGCCGGCCATGACGCTCTTCCCTTGATGATGTCTTACTTGTGCGGAACGGGGACAGGCCGCCGCCAACACCCTGGTCCGGGACAAGCCCGGTCCAGCCGTGAGACGGTCTGTCCCCTGTCAGTCCCTGCTATTCGGTAACGACCACGACCTTGCCCATGGCCTTGCGCGCCGCCAGATGGGCGATCGCTTCGCCGGCCCGGTCGAGGCTGAAGGTTTCCGACACATGGGGGCGGATCTTGCCCTCGCTGTACATGGTCATCAGCTGGCGGACATTTTCCTGGTGAGCCGCCGGATCGCGGGCCACGGCGGCGCCCCAGAAGACCCCGACAATGTCGCAGGACTTCAGCAGGGTCAGGTTCAGCGGCACCTTGGGAATGCCGGCCGGGAAGCCGATCACCAGGAACCGGCCGCCCCAGCCGCTGGCCCGGATGGTGGCCTCGGCATAGTCGCCGCCGACCGCGTCATAGGCCACGTCCCAGCCCTTGGGGCCACAGGCGTCCTTGAACAGCTGGGCCAGGGCCTTGGTCCCGTCCTTGTCGAAGGGACCGACCGGATAGACCACCCCGGCGTCCGCGCCATGAGCGATGGCCAGGTCGACCTTTTCCTGGGAAGAGGCAGCCGCGATCACCCGGGCGCCCATGGCCTTGCCCAGTTCCACCGCCGCCAGGCCGACGCCGCCGGCGGCGCCCAGGACCAGCAGGGTTTCCCCGGCCTTCAGATGGCCGCGATCCTTGAGGGCGTACCAGCTGGTGCCATAGGTCATCATGAAGGCCGCAGCCTCGTCATAGGGCATGGAGTCGGGGATCGGGGTCAGACGGGAAGGATCGATCAGGATCTCCTCGGCCATGCCGCCATTGCCGGTGCTGGCCAGGACCCGGTCGCCGACCTTCACGGCCGTAACGCCTTCGCCGATCGCCTTGATCACCCCGGAAACCTCGCCGCCGGGCGAGAAGGGCCGGGCCGGCTTGAACTGGTACATGTCCTGGATGATCAGCACGTCCGGGTAGTTGACCCCGCAGGCCTTGATCGACAGCACCACCTGGCCGGGACCGGCCACCGGGCTGGGAACATCTTCCACAACCAGGGTTTCGGGTCCGCCAACCACCTTGCTGAGCACCGCCTTCATGCCAAGTCTCCCGTTTATCTGTTAAGTCCGGCGAGGCTATCGCCGCTGTTGCAGCGTTCATAGGCCGGGAGACCGAAGTTGGCGAACAAATGTTTGAGTCTGGTTCTGCATGGCGGCGCGGGCGCCAGGGCCGGCCGCGACTACAGCCGCGAGATCGCCCATATGCGGGGTCTGGTCGAGGCCGGACGCGATCGCCTGAGGGCCGGCGCCGCCGCGCTTGAGGTGGTGGTCGAGACCACCCGGGCCCTGGAGGCGTCAGGCCTCTATGTCGCCGGACGGGGCGCCTCGCCCAATACGCAAGGCGCCTATGAGCTGGACGCCGCCCTCATGGACGGGGCGACAGGACTGGCCGGTTCCGTGGCGGCCCTGGAAGGGTTCGAAAGTCCGGTCGATGTCGCCCGCGCCGTCATGGACCAGACTCCCCATGTGATGCTGGTCGGCGCCGGGGCCGCAGCCTTCGGCCGGGACCGGGGCCTGGCCCAGGTCGCTGATCCCGCCGCCTGGCACACCCGGGCCGGGACCTTCGAGGCCAACCACCCGCCCGGCGCCCTGTCCCATGGCACGGTCGGCTGCGTGGTGCGGGACGAGCAGGGCCGGTTGGCGGCCGCCACCTCAACGGGCGGGGTGTTCGGCAAGCTGCCCGGCCGGGTCGGGGACAGCCCCCTGATCGGGGCCGGCTGCTGGGCCGACGAGGTCGCCGCCATCTCCTGCACCGGTCAGGGCGAGTATTTCATCCGGGTCGCCGCCGCCGCCCAGCTGGCTCACCGCATGCGGTTTGGCGGCCAGTCCCTGGCCGAAGCCGCCGACGCCGTCCTGGCCCAGATTCGCAAGCTCGGCGGCGATGGCGGCCTGATCGCAATTGGCGCAGATGGCGCCGTGGCCATGCCATACGCCTCCGCCGGCATGAAACGCGCCGCCCTCATCCCGGATGGTGACATCGTCTCTCTGGCCTTCGAAGCCTGACGGATGCTCCCCCTTGGCCACAGGCAAGGTCCGGACAGACCGTAACCCCTCACCTTCCCACGCCGCCGTCGCGTCGCGGGCCCCTCCCTCTCCCTTTGGGAGAGGTAAAATAAGAGCAGGATATCAGAGAGTTACCTCTCCCATAGGGCTACCGGATGCACGGAAGTGATTCCTGTATTTGATTTGAGGTGATTCAACGGGTCCTCTGGTGGAGGATTTCGAATGGACCGTCTTGGACCTG